>Ga0265298_10000279_pt1 | contig 79499 bp, 99 predicted proteins | sample AusTroGonzalo_MG_3_FD_193486 | JGI IMG/M metagenome (GOLD analysis project Ga0265298, IMG submission 193486) | Bovine rumen microbial communities from tropical cattle in Woodstock, Queensland, Australia - Gonzalo_01 | ecosystem: Host-associated > Mammals > Digestive system > Stomach > Rumen ... | reverse complement strand
ATCTATTAACTTTCTCATGCTCAATAGAGAAAAATTATCAATAATCTTTTCGCTTAATCGAAATTTTATACTACCTTTGCATTTTAATATAATAATCGGAAATGAGTGACTATATCGAGATAAAGGGTGCGAGGGTCAATAACCTCAAGAATGTAAACGTAAAGATTCCACGCGACAAACTGGTGGTAATAGCCGGTGTGAGCGGTAGCGGCAAGTCGAGTTTGGCTTTCGACACGCTATATGCCGAGGGACAGCGCCGTTATGTGGAGAGTCTGTCGAGCTATGCGCGTCAGTTCTTAGGACGTATGAACAAGCCCGAATGCGACTTCATCAAGGGTTTGCCCCCTGCCATTGCCATCGAACAGAAAGTGATTTCAAGGAATCCGCGTTCGACGGTAGGTACGACGACAGAAATCTACGAATACCTGCGATTGCTGTTTGCCCGCATTGGTCGCACCTATTCGCCCATCAGCGGACAGGAGGTAAAGAAGCATTCGACGGAAGACATCATCGAATGTACGCGCCAATATCAGCCTGGCACGCGCTTCGTGGTCATGGCACCCATCCATCCTGTTGAAGGTCGCACGCTGGAACGACAACTGCAGATGTACGTGCAGAACGGTTATGCGCGTATGGCAGTGGGTAACGATATCGTAAGAATAGACGATTATCTGGCAGACAACAGCAACCAGCTCTCAGACATCAACCCTCCGACATCAGACCTCTATTTGGTCATTGACCGTCTGAGCGTCGACGATGCCAAGGATGCCATATCGCGACTGGTGGACTCTGCCGAGACGGCCTTTTATGAGGGTCATGGGGAACTGCGACTGATGTTCCAGCCTTCAGGCATCTGCTACGACTACTCGATGCGCTTCGAGGCTGACGGCATGACGTTCGAGGAGCCCAACGACCAGATGTTTTCATTCAACTCGCCAGCAGGTGCCTGTCCTGAATGTCAGGGCTTCGGCAAGATTATAGGCATCGACGAACATCTGGTAATTCCCAATTCAACGCTGTCGGTATATGACGGCTGCGTGGTATGCTGGCACGGCGAGAAGATGAAGAACTGGAAGGACGAATTCTGCCGACGTGCTGCCCTGGACGATTTCCCCATCTTCGAACCCTACATGTCGCTGACACAACGCCAGAAAGACATGCTGTGGCACGGACTGCCCAGTGACCGCAAGCGTCCAAAGGACGAACAGGTATCGATTGACGCCTTCTTCGATATGGTAAAGGAGAATCAATACAAGATTCAGTATCGCGTGATGCTGGCACGCTATCGTGGTAAGACGACGTGTCCGAAATGTCACGGTACGCGATTGAAGCCCGAAGCCGACTACGTGAAGATTGGCGGACGCAGCATTACCGACCTTGTACAGATGCCCATCAAGAGGCTGAAGGAGTGGTTCGACCAGCTGGAACTGACGGAACAGGAGACGCAGATAGGTCGTCGGCTGATGACAGAAATCAACTCAAGACTGCAATTCCTGCTCGATGTAGGACTGGGTTACCTGACACTAAACCGCATGTCGAACACGCTGTCGGGCGGCGAAAGCCAGCGCATCAATTTGACCACCGCTTTAGGCTCGTCGCTGGTAGGTTCGCTATACATTTTGGACGAGCCCAGTATTGGCCTGCACTCACGCGACACCAACCGACTGATTAAGGTGTTGAAAGAACTGCGCGACATTGGCAATACAGTGGTCATTGTGGAGCATGACGAGGAGATTATGCGTGCTGCCGACTACCTGATAGACGTAGGCCCCGATGCAGGACGCCTGGGTGGCGAAATCATGTATGCCGGCCCTGTGCTCGACGGCAAAACTGCCGAGAGCAGTGACGCCGAGAAAAGCTACACCCTGCGCTATCTGCACCATCAGGACGAAATACCTGTGCCCATGTCGCGACGTCCATGGAATCGCAAGATGTCCATCAAGGGGGCGAGGATGAACAATCTGAAAGGCATTGATGTCGATATACCGCTGAACGTGATGACGGTAGTAACAGGCGTGTCCGGCTCAGGCAAGTCGAGTCTGGTAAAGGGTATCATCTACCCTGCCCTGAAACGCCATTTGGGCGAGGTATGCGATGCACCAGGCGAATACATGGGTTTGCAGGGCGACTATCTGGCACTGAAACACGTGGAAATGGTGGATCAGAATCCTATCGGTAAATCGACACGTTCGAATCCTGCCACCTATGTGAAAGCCTACGACGCCATTCGCGACCTTTATGCCGACCAACCCCTGTCGAAACAGATGGGATTTACAAGCCAGTACTTCTCGTTTAACGCTGACGGTGGCCGTTGCGACGAGTGTAAGGGTGCAGGTGTGATAACGGTGGAGATGCAGTTTATGGCCGACCTTGTCTTGGAGTGCGAAGCCTGTCACGGCCACCGCTTCAAGCACGACATTCTGGACGTGCGCTATAATGGCAAGAACATTGACGACGTGCTGAACATGACCATCACGGAGGCCATCCAGTTCTTCAGTGCCGACAAGAAGGCGCAAACCATCGTCAAGCGTTTGAAGACACTGGAGGACGTAGGTCTGGGCTATATCAAACTGGGGCAGAACTCAAGCACACTTTCGGGTGGCGAAAACCAGCGTGTCAAACTGGCCTACTACATCGGACAGGAACGCCAGGAGCCTACGCTCTTCATCTTCGACGAGCCTACCACAGGACTTCACTTCCACGACATCGAGCGACTGCTGCAAGCCTTCAACGCACTGATAGAACGCGGACACACCATTCTCATCATCGAGCACAACATGGAAATCATCAAAATGGCCGACCATATCATAGACATAGGTCCAGACGGTGGAGACCGTGGTGGTGAGCTTGTAGCATGCGGAACACCTGAGGAAATCGTGAAAATAGAGCGTAGCATTACAGGAAAATATTTAAAATCGAAACTTTAAGGCAAAAATATTTTGTGGTTTCGAAAAAATTCCTTACCTTTGCATCCGCTTTCGAAAAGAAGAGCAAAGAGATCTGTGAAATGTTGCCGATATGGCTCAGTTGGTAGAGCAACGCATTCGTAATGCGTGGGTCGCCGGTTCGAGTCCGGCTATCGGCTCTCTCACGTTCAGGAGTCAGAATCAGCATTAAGATGCAAGTTCTGGCTCTTTTTTGCGGAATTTTCGCGCAAGCCGAAAATCCGATTAACGTAGTCAAGCGGAATTAGCTCAGTTGGTAGAGCATTGGCTTCCCAAGCCGAGGGTCGCGGGTTCGAGTCCCGTATTCCGCTCAATGCTGATAATCAGCAAATTAGGCTTTTTGATAATTATTCTGAGTTGAGGTAAATCTCCAAACGATTAAGAGAAATCGCGGCTTTTGCAGGCTTTTGAGGGTTAATTTGGTGCAGCAAATAGTGTAGCAAACCAATTAAACTCAGAATAGTATGAAGATTTATCCTTATGTAAACACAACAAGAGCGAACAAAGATGGCTCTTTCCCTGTGTACTTCATCATCAGTACGAAGCAGGGCAGGTTTTTTGTGAATACTGGCATCACCACATGTGAGAAGCTGGTTGAAATGTCGTTTCCAAAGTCTGATAGGGATTGGAAACGTAAGACTATCCTATTGGGCAAATATTTCGCCTCTGTGACCTCGTTATGTCTCGAACGAGATATTGCAGGGCTGAGCAACCAAGAACTCAAGGAGCGCATTCTAAATGAGGTTTTCGGCATTCAGAAGAAGGCCAAGCCGTTCGCCCTGTCAGATGCTATCCAATCGTTCGCCGCCACAAAAAGGGAACAAACGGCTGTACTCTATCGGATAACAGCCCGAAAGGTGGAATCGTTCGATCGAAACGCTGATTTTTCAATCGAAAAAGACTGGCTGGACTCGTTCTATGACCATTGTATCAGACAGGGCATGAAGATAAATGGCGTGGCAAAGGAACTGAGGAATATCCGTGCCGTGTTTAATTGGGCCAGACGCAAGGGAATGACCACAAACTATCCTTTCCTGGACTATCACATCAGAGAGGAAGAGACAGTTCCCAACAATCTTTCAGCTGAGGACCTGAGACGGCTCAGAGATTATCCGTGTGAGTCGTGGCAACGGCCATACGTTGACTTCTTTTTCCTCTCGTTCTACCTTGCAGGCATCAATCCTGTTGACCTGCTATCGCTCAAGGCTGACTGCATCAAGGATGGCCACCTCTCGTTTATCAGAAAGAAAACGAATAAGGAAGGTGTGACAAAGATTCGTGTCATCACCCTGCCAGTATTGCCAAAGGCGCAGGAAATCATTGACCGCTACCCTTCGCGTGAAGGATGGCTGACAAGTTTCATGGACTGCAGGAGCGACTATCACTCGTTCGCAAAGCAAGCCAACGAAGCTCTGCAGAAGGTTGGTCCAAGCTGGAAGGTGAAGGACAAAGTAGGCAAGCTCCGAAAGATGGAGTATGCCCCACTCTGTCCTGACATCACACTCTATTCAGCACGCTACTCGTTCGGATCAATAGCTGCCAACGACCTTGACATCAGTGAGCAGACTATCGGCCAGTGTCTCGGGCATTCTTGGAGTAAGCGCGTTACGGCACGTTATATCGCCCATGACCAGCGTAAGATAGACAATGCTGTGAGAAGAGTGGTTGATTTTGTGGCAGGGAAAGCCCTGCCTTGAGACCGAAATAGGAAAATAAATTGTTTCCTACACCGCAAATAGGAAAGAAATGCAGGAAACTATTCGGCTGGCTGCTGGAAGTATGACATGACATTTGGATTCAGCGCACGCTCTGCACAGATATATCGTTTTGTTGTCTCGATATTCTTGCCGTGGCCCATCATCATGGATATGTCCTCAAGCGACACGCCAGCTATATAGAGATTCGTCGCAAAGGAGCGACGTGCTGTATGCGAGCTGACAAGCTGATACTTTGGTGCTGTCACGTCCTTTCCTGCCTTGACGGCATTACATACCGTGTCAATGCCAACAAGCTCACAGATGCGTCGTATGACCTCGTTGTACGTATCAAGGCACCTGTCGTTCTTTGGTATATCTGCAAGGAACGTTCGCAGGTGGTGCCGTTCATCGACGGGAACGTGTACGACAATGCCAGGAGTCTTCTGAGGAATGTATGACAGCATGTTTGTTTCAATGTCACAATTACTGATGGTTAGCTTCAATGTGTCTACAAGCCTTGCTCCGGTGAGCATAGAGACGCAGAAGTTACGGTGTACGTAGTGTTCTGTCTCTGTACGAGGCTTGAAAGCAAGAAGGAGTTCCATTTCGCTGCTCGTCAGATAGACTGGCTTTGTTGCAGACCCTTTCACAGACAATATCTTCTGGAAGCTGTCGCATGGTACTTTCTTCACATTCTCATTGAGCACCACTTTCAGCTCTGCACACATCGTTCTGATGGATGACGTGGCAAGGCCCTGCTCTATCAGTTCATCTACGAGGTCGCGTAATGTCTCGTCATTCAAGTCACCCCACGTAGGTATGTTACCTATAATATCCTTGAGGATATTCAGGATTTTAACCCTTGAGGGATATTTCCATAGGAAAGCACCTACGAAAGTATGTTTCCATTTTCGTGGGTCAGTTTCCCAATCGTCCAAATATCCGCATTCTATAGCGAACTTGAACTTCTTGTTTTGGTCTAAACTGAGACCTCTTAATTCTTTCATATTGCAAAATTAATAATTTGGTTTATAATATAGGATGTTTTCTGAATTTTTAACATCAGAGACAAAAAGCCATTTTTGCACAGTTATATATATACTGGTAGAATATATATATTTATATAATAACTATAAACGCGCACGTACCTTTATATACACACGCGCGATTGTGTGAGTTGGTGTGTGAATCGCTGTGTGAATTGGTGTGTGAGGTTTTACATTAACTATCTGATACACAATGCGTTAAGTGTGTGAATTACTGTGTGAATCAGTGTGTGAGTTGCTGTGTGAGTTGCATCCTGCACGGCAAATGTCATGCAGGATAAAAAGACTAATTAACATTTCCTAACCATTCAATGGCCTCCTTTCGGGTCTTGAAATCCTCTACCCAGCAGTCGCCTGTAGAATTATCCCAAGCCGTCCAGATTCCATTGGCATTCTTGTAGTAGCCCATATCTCCCTCATGGAGAGGATAACGGCCATCCTCGTTGAGAGATTCGAGAACCTGCCCTACGAGTTCCTGAGCTTGAACGTCGGTGTATAACATAATTGTTGGTCATTTGTTGGTCAGATTCTTCCCTGCTCGCGATAGCTGTAGTATGCGCCATCAGTTATGATGACATGATCGCTGAGATAGATGCGCATAACGTCACAGGCTTTCTTGAGGCTGAACGTTATATCGTCATCACATTTGCTCGGACTCAGTGAGCCAGAGGGATGGTTATGACAGACAGCCAAGACGGTGGCGTTATTCAGAACCGCTTCCTTCATGATGATGCGAATATCCACGGACACCTCAGAGATACCACCCTGTGACAGCCGGAACTTCTTTATCAGCTTGAAGTGCTGCCCCATGAGAAGCACCCAAAACTCTTCCTTTTCCAAATCCTGCATGATAGGAGCCATCATGTTATAGACTCGTACTGCCGTTTTGAGTTCGGGCCGTTCGGTGGCCTGCTCATGCTGGCGACGCTTGCCAAGCTCGAGAGCTGCTATAATCTTAGCCGTTTTCTGCTTGCCCACGCCACGCATGTAGGTGAGATTGTTGGGATTGTTGCACTTCTTAGCCAGTTCTGAAAGCTTGTTGTCACAGGTCAGAAGGATGCGACGTGCAAGTTCTACACTATTCTCCTTATCGGAGCCAGTGCCAATGATGATAGAGAGCAATTCCGCATTACTCATGTTCTGAGGGTTGCCCTCAATCAGTTTGTTGGACGGAATATCTTCCGCTGCCCAACAGTTTACGGGTAAAAATGTTCTTTCCATATTCTGATATTGTTTGGTTTATAGTTCCCAATGCCTTACACATTGGGAAAGATAGACTACTCAGTAGTGATTGGCTCACCAAGAATGTACTTTGCAGCCTTCTCAGCACGGGATGCAGCCCAGACAATCATTCGGTTGTCGTTCTTGAGCTTCTTAAGCCATCCCTGGATATAGGCTACAGAGTTCTTGAAAGCTTTCTCGCAGTCGATGCCAACATTGTTGCAGAGCATGGCAGAGCCAATCTCGGCCACAAGTTCCTCGCGAGAATAATCCTCGCTACCAAAGGCAGCAAGTTTCTGCTCAGATTTGCGGTTGCAACGATTCTCTGGCATGGTAGAGTGAATCGCTTCGTGGAACGTGGTCGAGTAATACTCTTCCGCAATCTCGTACTGAGAGAGCATAGGAACTGAGATAAGGTCGAGCGTCGGAGAATAGTAGGCCCGGTCAGTCGGTATATTGTTGCGGAACTGCAGTTCTTTCTCTCGTTCGACGTAGCCGTTCAGAACCTTCTCGGCTGACTCGATGGTAGAAATCTTCGGTCCAGCATCCTCTTCAACCTTAATCTTACTCTCGATACCCTCACAATCGTCTATGTGAAAGACGTTGTAGTACTTGAGTACAGGCATGAGGTGTTCTTTCATGACACTGACAGTCTCAGTAGAGCCATCTTCCTGCACTTCCTCGCGCTTGGTGTAGGTCGTAGTGGTGAAGAATACAACGACACCAGCTTTTGCTCCCTTCTTGATACTACCTCCACGCTCCTTGATCTGCTTGAAGGTGAGATATTCTCCCTCGCGTCCAAGAAGCATCTGATTCAGCATGCTGTAGGGTTTTCGGCTGACATAGTTGACAGCTCCACCATCTTCAATACCTACGCCCGTCCACGGCTTATGCCAAGGGATAAGACCCTGCTCCAGCTGTGCCACGATGCGGTCAGTTACCATCTGATAAACATTGTTTTGACTCATATTCAATCCTTTCTTTTAAGGGGTTAAGTAGTGCCGTAAATTTCTTACGGCTAAAGAGACGAAAAGCGCACGGGAACAGGCGGTGGGTCCCAGCCTGTGATAGCCAGAGCATGACCAGCTTTCACAAGTTTGGGAGATACCACGTCTATTCGTTCAAGTGGGATGCGGTCAAGTCGCACACTCTCTTCGAGAATCTTACGGCTGTCTGCATCCGTCGGATAGAAGAAGCCCTTAATGAGCTGCAAGCGGATGGTGGACATAGCTATTCGTCATCATCCTCTTCGTAGTCCTCTTTGCGAGGAATACCCATAGATTCGGCAATGATTTCAAGAGATTCCCAAAAGAGCTGTTCGCAATAGTCATCACCCAGCTTAGAAGCCAGTTTTTCCATCGTCTTGTCATCCACGTCTGACGTGTCGAAGCCTTTCTCTTCGAGGTCCTCACGGCTGAGGCGAGAGATAGAGAATGAAGATTGTGTGAACTTGCGGACAGGAATAGCCTCAGTGATAAACGAGATATGGCTGTAAGCAATATCCTCAAGAGAGATTTCAACCGCCTGCCCTGCCTGCTCGTCGTAGCCAAAGATGACCAGTACATCTACATCTGAAATGTTCTGTATCTCTACGCTGTCAACACGTAGGTCACACGGGCCAGAGTCGAGGTTGCACATCACATACGGATGCTTATCCTTTTGGAAGACATACTGCCCTCTCGCTGCTCGTACCGCATCCTTCAATTCTCTGATTTCACGCTGCTTGATTTCTTCATAGCAGGTGAAGATTGGTTTGTATTCATTCATATTCTGATGTATTTAGGGGTTATTGGGAACAGCGTGACAAAAATCACGCTGCACACTGAGGCTAATCGTAGAGGTCTACCGTCATTACGGAACTGCCAAGCGTGTTGTGCTCCATGTGGCGGTGCTGTGTCTCTCGTACCCAAGCATGGGTGCCAGGATGCGAGGCACGCCAAATCTGACAGAACATTTCTGCTGATTCACGGTCAGGAAACTTCATGATGGTGTCAGCATCCGTATTCCCTGACTCGCAGACGGCTTCGTACTTAGTTGATCGCTGCTGTGATGTCATCAATATCCCAGAGATTCTGAAAGCGGAAAGCATGATACTGATAGAAACCACTTCTGCATGTCTGATGGATAGGTGTCACAACACCTGCATCCGTCAACACTTCGATGATTTTCCAAGAGAGATTGTTTGTGTCAACGAAAGCGCAGTCAGTCGGCATAGTGCTGCTGATGGGCATGTTGACCGTCACATCTGCATAAAACTCTCCATCATTGTCAACGAGTCCAACGTAGAGCGCATTGTTGTTCTGATAGCGAGACTGCACAAGGCGAAGTTCTTGCTCATTGTAGGTAATCTTTGTCATATTCTTGATAATTTTATGGGTTAATAGCACTCTCCATATTACTGGAGAGCAAGAGACTGTTCGTAGAGGTTGATAGGATAATTGAAATGCTGGAAGTTGTGCGTATTGCCCAGCACAACAGCGTAGAGTGTTCGGTTTAATGCCTGCATGGCTGACACAATAGTAGTTCCCGTGTCAAGAACGTTATCAATGAGAATAGGGATAACGTCTGAGGGAATGTCCTGAGTGATGGAGAAATCCATCGGACGCATGCTGTCAAGTCCATAGCGTATCTTGCGGAGATACTGAGTCATGTGTGGCTTGCACTTTAGGCAGTCCACGACACGTACACCCGTTAGCTCAGAGATACGCTCGGCAAGAACCTTTGTGTAGAGAGCGACACCTGTACGACCAGGCACAGGAATGATAACACATCGCTCGTCAGCGATACACGACACAAGATGCGCCATGTAACGAGCTGCACGACTGATACTACTGTCATTACCATCCTTCACTTGATGGGCGAGGAAACGGACAGAGTTATAGTCGGCAAATGAATAGACGTTTAACTTTGCCATAATCTTGTGTAGTTGGTTTGTTGTTCCCTGCATGCAAGCAGGGAGAAAGACTACTCGTTACCTTGAGTGGCTTTGAGCCATTCCTTTTGCTGACGTGCTGTTGGATTGAGGGCGAACGTTTCCCTGTCAGCATCGTCGGAGTTGTAATCGTAGAAGTTGATGCCAGTGTCAGCGAAAACAACCTGCTTGAACTGAATGTTGTCACCACCTTGGAATGCCTGTTGGTCGTAGCCGTAGTCGTGGACGTTCAGAAGATTCACAGCCTTGATGTTTCCGGCATACTCTCGGTCCCAAATGAACTTGATGCCTGCATCCGTTGCTTTGTCGAAGAGTACCTTCATCTGCTTGAGGATAACCCATTGTGCAGGGGTCAGGCCAAGTCTTTTCTGAAATCCTTCCTCAGTGAACACCTCGCCGTCACTATCAGTAATCTGATATTCGTTGAAGGCGTATGCGTCAGCTCTGGTTTCCCACATCTTCACAGGAATGTTGCCGTCGGTCAAGTGCCATTTCTCGTACGTGTCGCAGGCAATGGAGTTGATGACAACGGGAATTTCTTTTGCACCACCATCCTCGAATATCCATACCTTGATATAACAGGATTGCTTGCCTTCTTCCTCGTCAACAATACCAACAGCGCAATCAGTCAGTCGGCCCCAATCGGCAAACTTAAGAAGTTCCCACGTCTGATACACAATCATTCTCATTGGATCGTCAGCTTCGTACGCCTCTGGACTTGCATAAAGAGAGAATTTACCTTCTTTCAGATACTCCTTGCCGCTCTTGTCTGTGAGCGTCGTTACTAAGAGCTGTTTCTTGAAGTCAATGCTGATAGCAGAGACAGTCACATAAACAAGCCCACCATCCGTTTTCAGATAGCCATTCGTGTCTTTCCTGTAAAAGTAGTACTTAACAACAGGAACTTTGGCAACTTCTTCTACGCAAATGTTCTTTTCTTTTTTCATAATTCACTACATTTTAGGGGTTAATAAATGGTGCCGTGTCCTTTGCACGGCTTGAGACTTCATTTGTACCATTCGGGATGCTTTTTGATAAGATAGAGATTGACGAGGACCAAGACGATTAGGATTGGGAACGTCCAGATGCCAAACGTCAGGGCTGCAAGGAAGAGACACCAAGCATATTTCGCGATATTCGTCATGCTTGTGGCTCCATCTTTACAAAGCTCTTGAAGTTGACTTTCTTGAAGGAACGCCATGCCTGCGCCTCAGTGTCGAAATACGTTACGAGGTCAGGCTTTGGCTCTCTCATGGAGTCAGCTGTCACATGAGCAATCACAACTTCCTGCTGGAGCGTACCGAATGCTTGGCGTGTGGTGCCATCCTTCTTGAGATAAAAGAACTCAACCACTCGATTGCACATTTCGCGTACACAATCAGCAATCTGCTGTGCCTGCTCTTCACATTCAGCCATTGGTCGGCCTGTCACTTCATGGATGCGTAGAGCATCATTCTTTACTGCATTATTTTCCATATTCCTATAAGTTTAGGGGTTAATAGCTGTGGCTACATTATAGCCACACAAGAGACGTTTAGCAAATTTTGAAATTGTAACGTTCTGCCCATTTCTGAGCTTCCTCAATATCAGCCAATGCGGTCCTGTAGTTGTAACTCTGCATGACCTTCTTTGAGTCCGGTGCAGTCTTGGAGTGTAGTAAGTCAACAAGCTCTTTGTTCGCTCCAACAAACTCCCCAACAATCACATTCTTCCAAAGAACCACATAAGCCCTCTCACAAGATTTTGCAATGGAGAAATCTCCTTTGCAATAGAACTTCTTACCGCTGATTTCGCGTACTGGCTCAAAGATAGAGCCATGTCCGTTAGCAATCAGATGACAAGTTGAGATACACAATGCTTTCATAATTCATAACGTTTGGTTTATAGTGGGCCGTTCGGCCCCAAGAGACTCAGACATAGAAGGTGCAGATTTTATCTCGTACTATCTGATACAATTCGTAACCGAAAGCGTACTCGAAGTTCAAGATACCCTCTTCCTTCATCTTCTCAATAACCTCGCAGATGACAGACACAGCATCCAGAGCACGGACTGACAGGTATTTTACGTTTGTGCTCTTGTTGGATGGGTATCTGCTCATTTCTACCATCATGGGAGTGAAATCCCACTTTCCTTCACTATTGGCACCAATGAACTTGAAATCGTAGGTCTTGTGAGACTTTCCGTGGTCACATTGGATGACAATAATCTGACGCTCATTGAGCATCCGCAGGAATCTTTGCTTTGTTTCGTCTGTGATAATCATAAGCTGAATAAATATGGTGAATAGTGCTCCCGAAGGAGCGAAAGACTACAGCCTGCCAAAATGTGCATCAGCAGCACGCTTAGCAGACAGACAACTGCCATAGCCGGAGGCATGGACCAACATTTTCCCGTCATTTTGGACTGTGCCAACATGCCAGTTAGGACGGCCAAACGTCGTTGGCTCGTTCCAAATGGAATAACCTTTGTACTTTACCATAGCGCATCAGAGATTAGTTCAGATAAACTGAGAATTGTTTGGCCAGGCGTTTCGCGTCGAAATCGTGCAGAGCATCGAAATCTCCATCCCATTCGTCTGAGCCGTTCCACTCTCCATCAAGATACTCTGTCAAATAGAGCGTGTCACGTCCTACCATGTGGTAACACTTGGCAATTCGCACCATAGCGTAGCCGTCAGAAACCTCGTAGCAAGGCTCTTGAATGCCGTCCACCAAATAGGTGGTCTTCTTTACTTCTATCATACTCTTAAGATTTGGTGAATAATTGTGCGGCCCATGCAAGAGCCGCAAAAGACTACTTGAACTTTACTCTCCGTTCAACTACGAATCTGCCTTTGTTTGCTGCCTTACCTTTGTCGATGGCTTCCTGTCTGGACTCACTCTCACCGATGAAATATCTGCCCCAACGGGGATTGTCAGTGAACGTGAGCCACCTTACTTTACCCTTTGGCATAGCTGTAGCATTTAGATGATGGCATTCTCACGAAACTCACGAATGAGTCCGTAGCGTCGCGCAAGTCGTTGCAGGTAGGCAGCGGCAATCATCACACCTTCCCATGACAGGGAGATTTGAGATTCTTCCTGCTGCCAGTCCTTTGCTATCTGACGCGCACGATCCTTTTCCTGATGATACTTGCTCATGACTCACTCTTTTATCCGATAGAGAGAACAGCGTACCTTGCTCTGAATGATTACCATGTTAGGAACGAGGCCGTTACGATTACTCACATCGTACACCTTACCCATACGGGACTCGTAGCGTGTACTCTCAGAGGTTTCGAGCTGCGCCCAATAAAGACGCTGCTTAGCGAACTCACAAAGATTCTCCAACGTGCCAGCAGAGCCGACAAGATGAAGCTGATTTCTCAATAGTTTTTCCATATTCTTACATTTTTGGTGAATAGTGGAGCCGTTCATGGCTCCTAAAGACTAAAGCTTTCCGATTAGATAGTCTCGCTCACTTCGCTCAAGCTCCATGTCATTATACAGCTTGACCTTGATGATAAAGTCTATCGTGAACTCTTCCTCAAGAATATCGTGCAATCGTACTTCGTCGTCGATATTCTCAATAATCTTACGACCCAGAGATTTGTGAGCCTCTTCCTTGTCAGCAAGGATGCGCTCATTCTCCTTTTTGATGGCCTCAATCTCGCTCTTGTATTTGTGCTCGATGGTGCCGAGGTCACTCTGAGCCTGCAGCAGCTCTTTCGTCTGCTTGCAGAATGCTTTGGCTAACTCCTTGAACAACGGATTTTCCTTTTCTTCAACCCAATGCTGGCAGAAGTCATCCTTTTGCATCTCCACATTGTTGTAGATGTTCTCTACGTCTGCATATTCATCTCCTGAGAGCTTGATATGCGTCCTGTCATAAAATTCTGATGGTAACATATTCGTATAGTATTGGTGAATAGCAGCACAGGCAGGCGAACGAACGAAATAAAACCCACCCATGCCAAAAAGGCTACGATAGCTTGATACACATACGACGGGCAAAGTTCAATGCCCATCCTTTGTAGACGTAATCATCTGACAACTTCTGATAGACGGGAACACCATCGGGATCAACAGTCAGAAGACGGCCCACATACCAAAAACCGCACTTATTGCGGAGAATCTTGTTTACTACCATCGTTCAATAATTATTGGTTTGTTGTGGGAGGGGTACAAAATGTACCCACCCTTTAAAGACTGATACTGAGAAATTCCTGGTCGGTGCGGTCATTGATGAATTTGGCACCGGCAACTGATGACATACATAACCATTCGTTTTCGCACATCTCGAAGAGACATGTTTCATCCACGAAGATATTTCTCTCCTGCTGTCTGAAAAGATACACGAAATGCGCTACCTTGTCAATGGTCATGCGGATGATTTTGTGTGCACCATCCTTGAATGTTACGATGCAACGGAAGATTGCAGTCGTTTTGATTACTTTCTGTTTCATACTCGTTCGTTATTTGGTGAATAATAGTGGCTCCTGATGGAGCCGTGAGACTTAGTAGATGTGCAGCACCACCTCTTCGAGGTCATATTTGTCATAGTGTATGTAGTGCGACAGCCCGAAGCCGTGACACAACTCTATGATTTCTGGCCACAAGAAGAGGTTTGCTCCTTTCTCTGCATTGTACACGTCGATACACGGACTGGCAATGCCCTCGCTCTTGTCAAACTTGAAGTTAAACCGATTAGAATGGTCTGACTCCTTGTTACCTTTGTAGCCGTGGTGTTCTCTCAGAACTTTGGCTACCATCTGCAATTTCTTTAACTTATCCATATCATTCATCTTGTTTGGTGAAACATGAGCGATATTTTCAACATTTCTGCCGAAAATATCCGTGAGACTTTGTTAATCGAATGCTCCCAAAAGAAGAGCAACGAGGATGGTGCCAAAAAGCATGATGCTGGCACACCATCTGATAGTGTCATCGTTGATGCCGAAAACGTACAAGACAAGCAGCGATACAACTGCACAGATGGCAATACTAATCAGAGTAATAATACTCAGACTCAAGATAGTTCTCGAGATTTGCAGGAATTTCTTCATAATCGCACTTTTATTGGTTAAATAGTAAGAGAGAGCGGAGGTAATTCCACTCTCTCCCGTAGTCTCTCCCTCTTCGTTCATTATCGTCTTTCGTTCACCTGGGACTTTCCTGACAAGCAGGCCGTCGTTGCCCCAACCGAGGGATAATGGCATATTTGGTCATATGCCAGGCCATTCTTTATGCTGAGGTCTCGCACCTCGTAATATCTTTCATTGCAGCCGTTCATCGTACTCTGCAGCAAGATTCTCCCTGCCGTCCAGACAAACATCTAATTCGTCTGTGGCGGTGGGGTCATCGTACTCCATGAGCACACGGCCCGATTCATCCTAAAGTGATTAAATGTGTTATCGTACCTTTCGACGGGAACCACCACGAATTACCCTCTGATAAATCGTACTGCATTTCTACAGTCGTACTCGAGATAGGTAGCCAACTCTATATCGTACTCGCAATCATCTGCGAGAATCAATCGTAATAATGAATATGATTTTTATCTGATCGCTCCAGGCCTACTCGTTATTCGACCATTTCAGCAGGTTCAACTCCCTACTGCGTGAGTGTCGCGTTGTTCGCTCAGGCAGCGGCTCTAAACTCTCCGCATTTTCCTGCATCAGTGTCATATCCCACGACATTTCATCGTGCAACGAATCCATGTCGTACTCCGTTCTCAGGAGGTTTCCGCAGATATGTCTTTATACAGGCCCTTGCCCGTGCTATGTGTTAGAGGCTTGCAACTCTCACCCCGAAGGATGGCCACATTAATGAGCGAGAATCGTACTCGCTCACTGCTCTGTGTTATGATACGAAGAAACGGTAGTTCTTTATCCGTTCACCTCGTCGTACTTCCGTGAGTAATCTCAGCAGACTTCCGTAGGTCAGCCACGTTATCAGCATGTACTCCTGCCCGTCCTCGCTCACCAGCTCTGGCACTATTCCGGGGAAATGCGTACTCGTTCGCAGATACTTGGCGCGGAATGTCTCTGATTCGTGCTCCGTTCGTACTGTTATCGTACTCTTGAACTCTATCAGTCGGGGCTGACAGGGAATCGTACTCTCTATCTCGTCACACAATTCTCTGCGCTCGTCATTATTGCGCTTTGCTTGATGGCGGCGAAGCTGTCTGACAACCTCGCTCGCCTTATATTCTCGTTCGTACATGATTTAACTCTCCATCATTTTGGTCAACTCGAAAAACATCTTGTCATAAACCAAATCAGAGTCACAAGGAAATTCCTTGGAAATCGTGTCGAGATTGCAGAGCAATTCTTCAACAGTTACTTTCTCGTTCATGTAGTCATCACATAATGCACGGAGATAAATCCTGCCTGCATTGGTGAGTTCTGCTCTCGTCCTGGAATCGTAGACAAAGAAATCGGGGAAAACCTCAATCTTTCTGTCCTTGAACGTTTCCGTGCTGATGACAACCAGATCGCTCGGCTGCATCGTTTGTTCGTTCGTTCTCATAAATCGTTCGTTCGTTTCGTTCGTTCGGGCTGTTCGTTCGGCTCGCCCGTTTCTCCGTCACTCTGCATTTGTGGGCTTGTGACCATCAGGGAATCAGATCCCCTGGCTGCATTACCGGAAAGATTTGGCATGAAAAAAGATAGGGCCGGAATTTCTTCCGGTCCCGTCTTTCGTGGTGTGGTGTGCTCTGCGTTACTTGATGCCCTTCATTGCCTTCAAGTCCTCAACGCTAACGCCTAAGATAGCAGCAGCAGCGGCGAGCGTGTTGTCTACCTTCTTGGCGGCTCCGTCAATTGCGGACTGATAGCGGTCGTAAGCGTTAACGACTGACTTGACACCGCGAGCGTCACCGATAACGAACGGGCGCTTGTACCACTGCTTTCCTGCGAGATTGTCAACCCTCACGGCCTCAGTGTTCAGGCGCTCCCACTCTTCGCGTGTGGGCAGTGGTGTGCCGTCGGCCTTCTTGCCGTCGATTGCGGGCTGAGTGTAGAGCCAATAGATACCTTCTTCCTTCTTGCAGGCTGCAAGTACTTCGTTCACTTCGTCTTCGTTCTCGTTCAGTGCAGCGCAAAAGTGCTCGACTGCATGATTTGCCAGGTAGGCGTTGAGGATTTCGGACTGCGTGAGCTCGTTTCCGCTCTCGATTGCGTTCTTTACGCTCTCCGTGTTCTCGACTACGTTCTTAATCTCGTCTTTCTTCATAATCTTTGCCGCTGCCCTGCGGACTTATTGTGCCATATAGCGTAGGCGGTTAGTAAATTATAAATATTCATCTTTTGTACTACAAAGTTACGAAAAAAAAATGATATTATCAAGTGTCTTTTTTCTTTACAAAATATATTGCGTAACGTGCTGATATTCAATAGGTTACGTTTTAACATGTAGCCGCACACAGCAGCATATTTGTTAAATGTTTTAATATATTACTTAAATAGTGTTTACAAATCAGGCAGCATCCGGTCAGAGTGTTAACAAATACCTGGGATCTGTTAATAGTGTTAATATACTATAATATGATAGCCGGATTTCGTGTAAAACTTCTTTACTTCGTTGCGTGATTTTGTCAATATTTCAGAAAAGCGTGAAAGCGTGTAAAGTGCTGATATATAGTAAGTTACAAGCGCATGAATATATATGCAATATTGTAATGAATAGGTATGCAAAAATATTGTCAAGAAAAGGTGTAGTGACAAAATGGCGTCAAGATTTTTCAAAGTGACAAGGTGGCGCGAAATGCAAAAATATGTTAAACCAAATATATTAAGTTAAAAAGTGTTAAGATAATATCCTATATTATTAGGTATAATATCGGAAATAGTGTTAAATAAGCCTAACAAAAAGGCAGGACACTTAATTTTAATGAATATTAAGATATAATGTTAAAGAGTCTTTAATACCCCTACACCCCCTATTTTGGCACGAGATTTGCGCCCCTGTCACCTCAAAAATATTTTTTCCCAATTTTTTCGGAGCTTTTTAACAATTCCGTGTATGTACGATACCGAAATTTTGACATTTTTGATGATGTCACGATTTCGTTCATAAAAATGAGGGTAAAATATGGTGTCAGATATTATCGTTCATTAAAAATCCTTAATATTTACGGGTATTTTTGCATAAATATGTATGATATGAATGATTTTGTGTATCTTTGCATCGGGTTCTGTTATCTTAAGATAGGTATTATAGAGCGAGGGGCTTAGTTCCGGGCAAAATCCTTCAAATCGTCCTTATCGTTCATAATGGGTTATCTTGTTGTTCTGTATCTACTTGTGTAATGGCCAAGTATGGTACTGGCGAATTAGTACGTTTCAAGGCATCTGAGTTATTGGTGTCTGCTGGTGCTGGAGGTACTGTTAAGATTGGTACTGACAAGCTGGTAGGCAAGATAACAGGTAGTGTTGAGACTACTGGTGAAGAGACGAAGTACTATGTAGAGGTGAAGTTGCCTGATGGTACTTTTGCTGGTGTCTCTGATGTTGTGTTGAAGTTGACTGCTTTGGAGAGCCAGATTCAAAGTGAGAAAGAGCACTTAGATGTGAAGTTTGACGAATTTGTCAAGCGTGTCATTCCTACTTTCAATCCTGATCCAGATTCTTGGATTCGTAGCTTTCTTGAGTGTGGTTGTGGCCCATGCGAGAAGAAGAGCATTGATGTTGCCGCTGAGTTTGCCGATGTATTGAAGAAGTGGGAGAATACCCGTCCACTCAGATACTATATCGGTATTGACTTGGCGAAACGTCCTTTGGGTCCGAACGAGAAGGATATGATTCGTAGTCACATTGATTTCCAGCCCAGCGAAAAGACGCTGAGTAAGATTCGTGAGTTTGCACGGATGGATAACGTACATCGTACAGACCGTCTGGTTCCTGCTGATGGTGAGGGCAAGATGTCGAAAGACAGATGTGTGAAGCTGCTGCAGTCGTATCGTGCCGAGCGTGAGAAGGTGAAGAAGGGCCGTAAGTTCGAGCGTTGTCTGCGTGATAGCGTTGTCGATGAAGCTCTGGAGCGTGCCATTGAACTTTTATCCGAGAAGTCATGAAGCCGTTGAAGTTTGACGAAGTGAATGTTACTTTGGGCGAGAATCAGCCTGAGTACATGCCGTTGCCTGCTGCCGTTATCGGTGATAAGGTGGTTACTTGCTGGGAGTTGTCTGATGAAGAGAAACAGCAGGTGATGAAGGAAGGTAAGATATGGTTGGCTACGCTGACGTTTGGCCAGCCTTTCCAGCCTACGCTATTGACCGTTGACAAAGACGAAGTGCTGTGATGGGCGAGCTGAATAAGGAGTTTATCGAGGTCCATGCTCTCATTGACGGGTGCGTGTGCGCTATACGTTCCGATTGTATAGAGAGCGTAGAGTCGTATAAGGAAGAGAAGGGCGAGTATGGTGCGGTGAAGCCTGCGCATACTGAAATATTCTATAGTGGCCACTGCCTTGAAGTAGTGGAGAGTTACGAAGAAGTGATGAACATGATTTGGAAAGCAGAATTATGATTTCGAAAGACAGAATTTTTAAGCGTGGTGATGTGATTGTCAGTGGTCTGGGCAATGTCCGTGTATTTACTGGCGAGTGTTATACTGGTAGTGATGTGTGTTATAAGGCTCTTGCTCCCTATTGTGAGTCCGATTGCCCTGCTGGCACCGATATGCGCTATGCGCGTCATGCTACCAAGCGTGAGAAGAAGCGTTTCTTCCAAGTGTTAGAGGCCAACGGCCTCAAGTACGATGCCAAGACGTGTACCGTTAAGGCTGGCGAAGAATATACCCCGGAAGATACAGAAAACTACACCGTAAACCGCTATAATGGCGAGGCAATGCCGTTCAAGGTGGTAAAGAAGCGCGTCCGTCCTACTCTCTCTCAGATTCGCATCTTGGAGAGCAAGGTTTCGATGCTTGACGAGGTTATCAACACCCATGTCAAGGAGAAAAAGGAGTTGGCTGAGCATCTTGAGGACGTGAAGGGCTGCAACGAGAAGCTGGCCAAGGAGTTGAAGAATCTCAAGGAGGCCCATCGTCAGACCCTTATCTGCGAGAAGAATCTTTCCAAGAAGTTAGAGGACGTTCAGCATGCCAAGGAGCTGGCTGATAAGGACCTTGAGGCAGCTAACAAGGATTGCAACCGTCTGGAAGAGTCCTGTAAGAAGCTGACGGATAAGAATAACGTTCTTGAGCAGTCCAACAAGCTCATGGAAGCCGAGTTGAATCTGCAGAAAGGCCGTGTTAGTGAGTTGGCTCAGTCAGACAAAGAGAGTAAGGAGTATATCGACTATCTGCTTGGTCGTGGCTTCTTTGCCCGACTGTTTAATCTGAAATAATATCCCGATGACAGACAGTACAGTTATCAATCAGATTTTTGCCAGTCTCTTGCAACTGTGCTCCGGTGGTGACTATAACTTCGAGAAGTTCAAGGGCCGCTGGGGCTACAGGACTTCCGAGGAATACCAAGAGAGGAAGCTGGACTTCATCGAGAAGATAAGGAAGATGGCCAAGGAAGCTGCTATCAAGTACTATGATGGCAGTTTCTACCTCTTCGACGGCAAGATATACGTATCTATCCGTGAAGAGCTGATAGTTACGGCCTATGACCTTCTTTTGGAACATCTGAGGATAGTGCCGATGATTGGCGAGAAGACCGTCTGCAAGAAATACTTCATCGACATCATCCGCTATTACAATCAGCTCATTCCGAGGCCCGACCTGATAGCTTTCAAGAATGGTGTCCTGGACTTGCGTGAGTACAGGCTGTTTCCTTTCAGCCCTGAGTATCATGTGACGTACTACCATCCTTACGAGTATAAGGAGAATGCCAAGTGCAACAAATGGAACAATTTCCTGCATGAGGTGTTGCCCGATAAGAACAGCCGTCTGATATTACAGATGTTCTTGGGCTTGGGCTTGATGGAGCGCGGTACGGTGTACAATCCCTACGAGGGCAAGAATGCCGCGAAGATTGAGTTGTGTCTGATTCTCCTTGGTGCAGGAGCCAACGGCAAGAGCACCATCTATGATACTGCTATCGGTATCTTTGGCAAGGAGCGTATCAGCGGACTCGACTACGACGATCTTACTGCCACAGGTGATGAAGGTATGAGAGCCAGACGCTTGCTTCGTGAAGCTATCTTCAACTGGTCATCGGATTCAGACCAGCGTACCTTTGGCAGAAAGCGCACGGGCGTTTTCAAGCGCATCGTATCTGGCGAGAGCGTTACGGACAGGAAGCTTGGTGAGGACGTGAGGGAGAATTACAATATCCCCTTCCTTATCTTCAACCTCAATGAATTGCCGTATTCCGATGACCAAAGCCTTGGCTTCATCAGACGCTTGCAGTTCATCAGCTTCGAGATTACCATCCCGAAGGAAAAGCAGAATCCTGCTTTGAGCCGTGAATTGGTTGCTGAGTACCCCGGTATCTTCAACTGGATATTGCGAGGCAGCAGGGAGCTGAGACGTAGGAAGTTCGTATTCCCATCGAGCGAGGGCAACCGCAGACAGATATTGCTTGCACAGTTGCAGATGAATCCTGTGCTGGCATGGGTCAACAGCTATCAGATGCGCAAAGAGGCTCATGCCGTACATGAAGAGTACGTCCTTATTCCTTCGTCGGAAATGATTGAAAGCCTCAATCAGTTCTGCAGGGATAACGATGTGGAGCCTGTCTCTGGTCAGAAGTTCGGGCATACCATGAGTAAGCTTGGCTTTGGCAAGAAACGCGCTCAGGAAGGAAACAGCTATATTGTCTATGGCTGTAATGCTGAGCGTCTGAAAGAGAAGTTTGTCATCAACGATGCCAACCTTCAAGTCGATTACGTAGAAGAAAAAGGAACATTCATAAAAGAAGACGATTAACATGGAAGAGAAGAAAGAAAGACCATCCCTGCCGTTTGGCAAGGAAGTAAGAATCGGGAACTATAAGGTTCTCAAGTTCACGAAAGCCCTCAGTAAGAGCCAGCTCAAAGGCTTGCGTGCTGACGAGAACGTGCCTGACAAAATCAAGAAGCAGTTCAGCCGTGCAGGAATCCCCTATATCAAGGTAGAGGCCATCAGCGGTATCTTTTCGCTGACGTTCTGCTTCAACACACAGGTATTCCGTTGGCTTGACTACTGCATCCCTGTAGCCTTAGATGCTCATGAGAAGGGTGAGACACTGGCACAGAACAGCCTTGCCGATATTCTGCATGTCTTTAGCATGTGGATGACTGATGTGTGTACCACTGGCGACCAGAAGTATTACGAGGATAAGGCCAATGCCCTGAAAGCACTCATTGAGCGTCAGAAGTCTATTGCTGGTGCCGTTGAGACTCCCGAAGAGAAAGCCGAGGATGACAAGATTCTCGAAGAGGTCAAGGCTGAGGAAGAAGCCAAGGCTAAACTTGTTGAAATGGCAAAGGAGGTAGAGGATGGACAAAAATAAAGGCTATATTGAGATTATCGAGGACCATACCAGAGTCACCGATTTCTTGGATCAACTCTGCTGTGCCATTGAGAATCCGAAGGTAGAGATTCCCAACTATATCCCTGTGTGTAACGATGGTTTGATTACAGACCGTCTGACTACGATTACAGAACATATCAAGGACTTAAGAAAGAAACTGCTATGAAGTGCGTTATCGGAATAGACCCAGGAACTAACGGTGGCATTGCCGCATTGGATATGGACGGAAACGTTATCTATGTCGGTAAGATGCCTGACACCCCACAGGATATTTTGGAGCGTCTGAGACATTTCGCTGGCACGGAGCTGTTCAGTAGTGATACCGTCTGCTATCTTGAGAAGGTTGGTACAGGAATGCCCGGGCAGAGTTCCAAGGCTACTGCCACCTTTGCCCGTCATTGCGGACACCTCGAAATGGCCCTGCTGGCATTGGGTATCAAGACGAATGATGTCACACCCAACAAGTGGGAAAAGTCATACCAGCTTGGCAAGTCATCGGGCGTATCAAAGACAGAGTGGAAGAATAAGCTGAAAGCCAAGGCGCAACAGCTATTCCCCAAGGAGCGTATAACGCTTGCTGTCTGTGACGCTCTGCTGTTGGCTGAGTATGGCAGAAAGATAGAGGTCGGTTTGTAGTATGGCTGCAAACAGGAGGCCAAATCCACTACCAAGGCCTGACAATCCCAAGCCATGGGTAGGCAGGAAATGTGGCGAATGCGTTCACTGTACTCCAGAGACTTCGCACCATACGCTGAGCGTCCACGGACGCAAACCCACGATGGGCAGATGCCCTTGGTATAAGGAAGGTAAGTTCTGCGTACTGCTGAGCGATAGGGCATGTGAGCATTTTGATGAATAACAAAGGGGAGCTGCTTATCACAAGTGGCTCCCCTTTCCCTTTTTAAACGTATGATACAAAAAAAAGTACGTTGCGCTGGTATATAGAAGTTGTTGAAGTTATTTCGTGGTACTCTCTCGCTTATACTGGCACTCGTTGCAGCGAGAATACAGGCAGTCATGACAGCCAGTAGGATATGAGACAGGCAGGTAGTAGTGGATTGTCTTGTCATCCGTCTTTACCTCGTTCTGCTTCATGCGAGAGATATTGATAATCTGGTCATTGACCTTGTTATATTCCGTCGAGCCGGGCTTGAGCGTCTTGAGGATGGTCTGCAGCTCTATCAGCTTTTTCTCCTTATTAGTAGCGAGTTCCAGAAGGTCATCGGCATTTTCCTTCATATCCTTCTGAATCTTCTTCACCTGCGACTCGCGAAGCACCTCTTTGTTGGCAGCGATACGTTTCTGCACCGCATCCATAGCGAGAATCTTAGCCACCTCAGCCTTGATAGCTGGGCGGTTCCACGTCTGCATACCCGTACGGATGGCCACAGCATACGCATCTTCCTCTGGCCATCCTTGCGTTACGAGGTCAGCGAAAGCCATCTGCTCAGGAGTGAGGCCCAACGAACGAGCCAGCTTACTTGTCTTTGATGATACCGTTACGTCCATGGCTTAATGTGTTTCGTTCCACTGGTCCCAATTATTTTCACCCTCATGATTGCCGTTCTCGTCGGTGGTACGTGTCTTACCGTTGCCAGTACGGACGTTGTTACCGTTACCCTGAATCTTCGATGTCTGCTTGAGCTTTTCAATCTCAGCTTCCACCTCTGCTTTCTTCTTCTTGATTTCAAAGAGAAGGTCGAGTTCCTGCTTCTGTTTGTACTCCTTCAAGAGACGATCCATTTCATCGTTCTTGGTGTACTTAGATGCACGCTCTGATGCCGTCTGTTTGGAAATGAATCCCTGCTGTACGCCTGTAGCGAGGTTCGTCATCAGCTCGCTATCGTTCTGATGAATGTATGGTTCAATCCATGACTTGATAGGCAGCTTCATGAGTGTTGCAGGATGGTTGAGCTTATATCCCCAAGCATACTTGACGATACGTACCAGCTGTTCCACGAACGGCTGCAGGTGCTCAGCATCACCGATAGCCTGTTCAATGGCAGGCGAGAAGAGCAGCTTCACGGCTACACCTGGCAGGTCACCAGACTTCAATTCAGGTGGCTTGACAGCAAACGACTGTTCGTAGATAAGGTCGTAGAGCTTGATAAGGAGCGTGTTGTATGAGTTCGACACATCTTCCTGCTTGAGGAAACCAGCCTCACCCTTCGGGTCTGAGATAGCCACTGCCTTGACAGCACCATTCATGTTACCTGAGAGCTTCACACCCTTACCCTTCGCATAGAAGATGGGGAATGCGTAAGCCTTGTTATTCTCGAAGAAGTAAGACATGGCCTCTTCGTATTTCTCGATGGTGTCCTGAGAGAATGCCCATGCCGGACCCTCTGGATTGACATAATAGGCAACAGGAATGAACGGGAAACCGTGCTTCTTGGGTTCGCCCACCTGCTTGAAGCCGTTGAGTCCGAAGAAATCCAGTATCGTTGCCGATATGCTCTTCACGTCACGCTTGAAGCGGTACAGGTTTTCGTCATCCCACACCTCTACCCACTCGGTGGTATGCTTTCCGTCCTCGTCGAGGTCGTAGTATTTACGGGCAAAGAGAATCATGCGGCCAGTGATGGGGTCGTAGTGCGGATAGAGCTTGTCACCGTTGATATAGGAGAATGTGCGCGTCTGAGGCTCACCATCTTCATCGAAATATCCGACTACTGCAGCATCGGCAACGGTATTGATGGAGTCAACAGCCTCGTAGAAACGTTCCTCCATGCCCATCGTCAGCCAGCCCTCTTTGAAGTCCAGCAGCGATAGTGTGTCAAGAAGTGTCTGTTTCTCGTCACGGCTCTTTGATGCCAACTCAAACTGCATGTCATTACCACAGACATGAACGTTCCTCTTAACCTTTATCACTCGCTGGAAAGCGAATGCAGTACGTGTGATGGGCTGACGGAAGTAACGCTTCTGATTCGGCTTGCCCGGCACAGGCATTTCCTTCCACACATCTGGATAGAGGACAGGATTGTTGATGTTATGAGCCGACGGGTAGTATTCACGTAGCATCTGCGACTGCGTATAGACCTGTAGCTTGAGAGGGTCATCAGGCTCCGACATATCGCTGCCCTGATAGGTCTCAAACTTAATGTTCGTTTCGCTTGGTAAGACTTTGTAGATAGGCTTGCGAACGAGAACTTCCTTGAAATCAAATCTCTTTGCCATATTGTTATCCTGTTTTAATTAAATTCCATATCAAAATCCATTTCCATGTCTGCCCCCAGCATCCATGAGTTTTCGACTTCCATCTGTACCGACTCGGCAATATCAAAGTACGCTCGGAAGTATAGAGATTCCCACCAGTCAGGTGAGTGTCCGACAATCACTTTCGACTTCTTCTTTGGCATGAGGCAGAAGCCCTTATCCTTCGTGTCTGGATCACGACGCAGCGACATACGCTCTTTCTGCAACACGTCACGAAGCAGAATATCCTCGTAGCCGTTACCCGACACCTTTCTATCAAGCAGACTTGAATCGAAAGAGATATTCAGTTCTTTGAGCTTGCGGTATGTGAGGTATGCGCACTGTGATTTGAGGTCCTTATAGAGATACTTCACACCATCATCGTAGTCATCATCATCATCGGCAATCGGTGCTGCCTGGTTGTTGAACGGTATAGCCTCTGGGAAGAATCCTTTTACGAGCTGTCCTACACCCTGTAGGTCGTAGCAGAAATTCTCTTCGAGCACACCCCACTCCTTTAGTTTATGCTGAATGACTGATACTGCCGTCTTGGAATTGACGTTGACACAGCAGAAATCAGCAACATGGTAGCCTATCCAAAGGTACATGACAAGGTTATCACCACCTTCGAGCGCAATATCTGCCGTACACCGTCTGATGCCGTCACCATACTGATAGGCATTCCCGAACACCTGTTCCAGCTCGTCGTAAGAAATCATGTCATCCCCCACCTCAGAGGCATTCCAGTTGGCTTTGAGGTCACGCAATACCTGTCCTTTGTCCTGTTGGGCCAGACGAGCGAGATATGTGGGGTCAGATAGCAGAAGCATAGGATTCTGCGAGAGGTCAGCACGTACGAAAGCGACGGACATCACCATCTGTTCCTTCGTCATGCCGTATTCATCAAACTTTGGATTCCAGACTTCATCAATCTCTTCTTTGCACTTGAGGTACACCTCTTCGCGAGTGTCACCCCAGACAATCTGATTGATTCTGTCGCCCTTCATGAAGCAATAGCGTACTTTTCCGTCACGCTCAGGGTCGATATATCCGTCTTTGTCAATCCACCAGTCGATGAACTGACGTACCCATGAGCGAGGGTCAGGGTTACAAGTTCCCCAAAAACGGTTACGAATGCCATAGGCATTACGGTTACACGTCGTGAGGTATTTGAACTTGTTGTATTCGATGTGTGTTATCTCGTCGATGAAGATGTAGGCATATTCCTGACCTTGGAAGCGTTCTTTGAAATCTTCATAGCTGTCATCATGGTAGTAGAAGCCGAGGGTGCCGCCTGCATTGAAGTTCCAAGTCATATCAGACTGAGACTTGTTATACGTGCCAAATTGCGAAAAAAGTTTACGTGAGTCACGTATAAGCTTTTCCATGGCCTTTTTGTTGTTTCTGAATACAGCTGCATGGAAATCGGGATTTAAAATGTCCTTTTGCGCTTCCATCAACCCCGAAAAACTTTTACTTCCACCACGCGAACCACCGCAAATCAGTATATCCACGTTTGTAGAGAGCATGTTTTCCTGCCCCCCAGCTTGTGGCACGATTGCATTCTTTAGTTTCTTGGCAATCGCCTGCTGCTGGAGGGTGTTGATGTACTCTTGAGTCAGAATAGGCTCACCATCGGGCATTTTTAGTCCTGAAAACATTTCCATCTACCCCGAAATTGAATAATTATTCATAATTTTCTGCAAAAATACGCAAAAATATTTGTTTTATACAATTTTTATTCATATTTTTGCAGAAAATTAGGTATATTTATGCAAAATCATACCCGTGAGGGTGGTCAAAAGGTTAGTAGATTTATGTTTTTGTGGTTAACAATCAACCCGAAGCGTCGGGTTTTTAATATCGCAGGATGGAGCAGTCGGTAGCTCGCGAGGATCATAGCCTTGAGGTCGTGTGTTCGAGTCACACTCCTGCAACTAAGTAACGATTGAAATCATCAATTTTAAACTTTAAAAATCATGGATAGAGAATCACTCAGACCATTAGTAGAAGCACAGTATGGCGAATCACGCATCACAGTGCTAAGTGAAGAGACTATTAACGCAGAGTTGGATGACGCGCTCGAAGGAATCACCGAAGACAGTCAGGCCGATGAAGCATTCTGCAAACGGATTGCCCAGCGATTGCTCCGCATGAACGGTAACGTTGCAAAGGAAGCAGGCTCCCAGATTAACGACTGGAAGAAAAAGCATCCCACGCAGACCCCTCCAAAGCCGAAGCCCAATGAGCATCAGGAAGAGGATGAGGATGACCCGAAGCTCAAAGCCTTGAAGGACGAGATTGACGGTCTTAAGAAGTCTCTCAAAGAAAAGGACGAAAAGGCGGCAAATGATGCTGTTATCGCCCAGGTCCGCAACAAGCTTGCTGAGACGTTCCGGGAAGGGAAAATCACCCCTAACCAGTATTTCGTCAACGCAACCATTGCCAAGATTCAGCTCCCGAGGCTCGAAGAAGGTCAGACTCACGACATTGCCAAGCTGGCAAAGGATGCAGAAGAAGCCTACTATCAAGAGTTGAAGGATGCAGGTATCAAGTTCGAGCGTCCCCGTAAGGGTCAGGAGCATCGTACCGACGGACCAGATAAGGAGGCCATCGAGAAGCGTGAGGCTTTCAAGAAGCGCATGCAGGCTCGCGGCAAACTCCCCAAACCCGAAGAGAAGAAATAATCAGTCTCTTTTGAGGTAAAAAGATTTTTCAGGTAACATTTTTCATTAACATTTCAGTTATGGGCTATTACAACAGAGGAACGGACAATACCATGTCTCAGCAGACCCACTCTATCGGTGGCGGTAACGTTGAGTGCTGGATTGACGTTGACAAGCAAATCCACATCGGTCGAAAGATTGATTTGGTAAAGCAGGGCTTCCATGCAGGTGATGTTATTCCTGCCGGTTCCATGGTCCACTTTGACAACGAGAGCGATTTCTGCGAAGTTATCAAGGCTGACGCTGGTGCTGCCAAGCTCGCTACTGTGAATGGCCTTACCCGTCATGATGTTAAGATTGTCGAGGGTACGTTCTACGCATCCACCGCTATCGTCACATCGGGTAAGTGCTGGGGTGATGCCACTGATGTTCCTGCAAGTGTCGAAGCGCAGCTGCCGAACATTGAGTTCGTCCGCTTGCGCAAAGACGCTCGCGAGGCATACGGCATCGAGTAATTAATCTCTAAAAGGTATTCAATTATGATACGCGACGCACAATTTTACGATTTCATTGCTCAGGGCTTGGCTTCCATGGGTTATGTCGATGGTGGACGCGCTTCACTGCAGATGTATCTTAATGATATGTTCGCCGAGAAGTGGAATGCCGAGAAGACATACGCCAATATGGGCTTCCCCTTGGATCCAGACATCAAGCTGAATCCTACCTACGAGCAGATTGAGGCAGTTATCCGTCCTTACACGATGGCTGCTTACGTGGACTACGATTCTGACGGTCCTTCTAAGAGCGTTGACGGTGCAACCCTCAAGACTGGTGAGATTAACATCTTCAAGCATGAGGTTTACCTTGACCGTAAGAAGATTCGTGAGAAGATGGCTCTCGTTGACATGCTGGGTGGCATGCGCTCCGATATTGTTGACGCAGTGATGAACCTGTTCTTTACTTCTGTTGACTCTCTGATTGGTGGTAACTTCAACACCGTTCAGTTCCAGCGTCATCAGATTGTAGGTAACGAGGGTAAGCTCGTCATCGACGGTATCAACAACCCCTACGGTCTGCCTTTCGAGCTTGACTTTGGCGTTCCTGCCAAGAACAAGCACACAAGCACCTGGTTCTACAAGGACAACAACAACAATGTTGTTCAGGTAAGCGGTATTGGTAAGGGTATCAATCCTATCAATGTCTGCCAGAAGATTGTTGAGGATGCTGAGGAAAACGACTTCGCTCCCGAAGGTCACTGGGAATGCTCCAAGAAGACCAAGAACGACCTCATTGCTATGCCTTTCTTCCGTGAGATGTTCGCTACCGTCAACCGTCCTGACATCACAAAGGACACTCTGCGTATTTCTTGGTCGAACACCGTTCCCAAGGAAACCATCTGGAACTTCATCCAGGAGCAGATTGGCCGCATTGAGGTTGTCGATAAGGTTGGTGCCATTGAGTTCATCAATCCGAAGACTCACAAGGCTCAGTACCACAACATTCAGGCATTCCGCGAGGGTGTTCTGGTTTACGTTCCCAACGGAGAAATCGGTACTGTTCAGAGCGGTAAGCTCGTAGCCATCGACGATGGCAGCACTCGCACGGCATACTACGACGGTGGCCGTACGATGATCCGTGAGGTCCGCAACGGTGAGAAGATGACCATCAAGGTTAAGTCTGAGTCTCAGACCGTTTGTGTTCCTAACCTCACTCGCTGGTTCTACTACCTGAATATCATGGGTGAAGCTCCTGCTCCCGAGCCTCAGTACACCTACACCAAGGTTACTCCAGAGGCAGGTGCAAATCCTGTGGAGGAAGGTTGGTACGTTCAGTCTGACAACGGCTTCGTTCTGTCTACCGACACCGAGGTAGTTGAGGGTACTGACTACTACGAGCGCACGGAACAATAATAAATAAGGTGTAGGTAGGTTGACAACAGCCTGCCGCACCTTCTCTAATATTTGCCCGTATGGATAACGAAAGTGGAGAGAAGAAGGTCAGAACAGTCAGAGACTACGTTTTTGGCTGTGTGAATTTCCAAATATCTGACGAAACAGCAGAACACATCTGCGACGAACGAGGGATAGACCCAGACAAGACGTTTGATGAACTATTCCCTAAGCCCGAAGCTGACGCTCCGGACGCTGTAGCTGATGATGAAAACGTCATCGAGCCGAAGCGTACGAAGGAACTTCTGAAGGCCGACCTTTACGTATGGATTTGTATGGGTCCTACAAAGGTCAACTCCACTTCTGACTCTGATAACGGTTGGAGCCATTCCGAGGGCGGCTATCAGTTGACGGATGAAGATAAAGACCGCATGCTGGCTTACGCCAAGTCTATATACGAAAAGTATGACGAAGAGTTTGACTACGATGACTCTGTTGAGGTAAATGTAAGCAGCTTTGGTATTCAGCCCTGTGACTACAATGAGGCTGGTATTCCGCTTCCACATGAAGTTGCACTATGAGGAAGATTAAGGTCAGTAATCCGCGATACCCTCACTCTATCAAGATAGTGAGACGTGAAATGCCAGACAGGTACTCCGAGGGAGAGCTTGGTGAGCAGATTGTCTATGAGGGTATAGGCCGCAGCTATACAGACACCACGACAACGGGAGACGCAAAGGTTGACAGCAACAAGCGCAAGGCCAGCATTCCAGTTCGCTTTGACGAGTGGAACGGCCTGATACCAATGTCGGGTGACGTTCTGATAGTGGTAAAAGGTAATATCACCGAGGAATGGGAAGTCAAAGACTTCGAGCCGGACAACAACCGTAGTGTAATTTATGGAGAAATGAACCGAAATGCCAATATGGAGTAGCGTTTATGGCAGTACGCAGAAGCAGTATCAAGCAAGTCTATGATAATCTCCGCAAGAATGCCTACAACAAGGCACAGCGTGAAATGCTGAGAGCGTTGCCATCTGTCATGTCTGAGATACATGACTTTGCCCGTGAAACAATGGAAGAGCTGAAAATGTCTGACATGACGGGTAACTACATCAACTCATTTGGTATTGCCTTATACAGGAATGGAAGGTTTGTGGGCTGTGCTACCAGCAACGATATTGAAGGGGAATCACCCATTCAGTTGACGCTTGCAGAAGGTGACAAGTTTCTCAAGGGCCGTCAGCGTTATGACGGAAGCACCCAGGAACACACCTTCAAGGCACCCGAAGGTATGCGTCACATCTTAGCTGATGCAGAAGTGGTGAGGTGGCTGAGCAGATACGCTCCAAGGGTAAAGAAGGGTCAGGAATCGTTAGCGTATAGAGTGGTTACCGTTGTCGATTATGCCAAGATGGTAGGCGGCAATAAGGTTCTTTTACAGATAGCCGATGACATTGAAGGTCGTGGTGGTGACATCAGAGAGTTTAGGTTTGCATGATTATGATTACTCCAGAGGACATACTTGAGACAATGGATAAGGAAGCGCAGAAGGTGTGCGCGAAGACGTTCCTGCAGGAGCGTCCCAATGCCACTGACGAGAAGCTGACTGAGTTTATCGTCGTTTCCCTTCCATACTCTACCGTCAACAAGACTCTTGGCGAGGCTGATGACTGGTGGCTGGATATTACCGTTGTCTTTGAGATATTCGTTGCTGACAGGAAAACCCGAAGCAATCCGAAGGAGTTCAATCAGCCAGCCATGAAGCGTCTGAGAAATGCACTGATGGAGGTTTTTCCTATCGTCGTGCCTAACCAGTTCAAGATAGACTTTCCTCGAACGGTCATTCCTGCATCGAGCGACGGACACGGCTACCACTATACGCGCATACAGGCAAAGATGACAACGATGGTTTAAATAATTTATTCACTTTTAAAAGTTTACTGATATGAAGACAAAAGCTCAGTTAGCAGACAAGTTCAGTGGCCCCAGCTCACTCCTTTATCAGAGTGCAGCACTGGTCATCACCGAGAGCGAAGGTGTGAAGTCTTTCACCGCCACTCCCGAGCTGGACGTTCCCTGTAAGGTTGACTCCCTGAATTTCGAGCAGGGTGAGGCCGAAGTGGAAGAGTATAAGGTTATCGGTCTTTCTGGCGCATGGATCACTGACTCCGAGCCTGGCGACATCGACCTTGGCTTCCGTGTTCCCTCTATCTCTGAGGACATCCTCAAGTTGGCCTTTGGTGCTGACGCTGTTAGCGACATCACCGCATCGGTTGACAACGTGGACTACGAGGGTCTGGCCCTTATCCTCAAGAACAAGAAGGTTCAGGGTACTTGGATGATTGTCAACAGTGCCAAGGACCGCATCATGATTATCAACAACACAGCTCTGTTTGCCAGCCTCGTTCTCGACAGCGACGCAAAGGGAGTTATTGCTGTTGACTTCAACGGTTCTATTGAGACTGACGGCACCAACCCCGACGTTATCTTCTTGAAGAAGAAGACCAACTAAGCTACGCCCTGTTCTTACAGGGAATAGTGAAGAAACCGAGTGGCGGGCGGGCATTCCGCTTCGTCACTCTTTTCTTTTAAAAAGTGGCATAAAAAAGATAAAACCATAAAAGAAGAAAATAAAAACTCACTGATTATCAGATAGTTGCTTTCTTTTTGGATTTACTAAGCAAATAAAAGAATGGAAGAAGTAAAACAGCCAGAGATAGATGTTCAGGAGCTATTGAGCGACCTAACGAGAAATGAGAGTGAGACTATTGAGGTCAATGGTCGTGTAACCACTATTGGGTGGCTTCACAAAGATACCGAGGCCCGTATAGCTCACCTGATGCTGAAAGAGAAACATGCTGAGAAGCGTCTGGTGAAATGGTTTGCTCTCGTCAAGTTGGACCGCAGGAGTGGTTTCCTGACATGGGTATTGAGTTGGCTGGGCTATTGGATTTACTGGCGTTGGCTCTGGTATGTGAAGCGCGAGCGTTGCACGGCATTCCAGATGGAAGTCATCTTAACCAGTAAAAAAAAAATCAAGGAGCGATCAGACGCATTAGGTCTGATTACCGTATTGATGATAGAGGCAATGGACACGATGATGACGACAGCTCGACACGAGCGTGGCCAAGTCGCACGTCGTGGGGAGGAAATCACTCCGTAGCAGAAAAACTCCCGTTCCTGTTTACTCCCTTCATGGGTATCATGGAATACGGATGGCGTTTCGGTTATACATCGGCTCAGATAGACTTGATGATTATGGACCAGCCCACCGTAGAATATGGCACAGACAAGGATAAGAGAGGCAAGAAGTCTATGATTGCCACCAAGCAGGAAGAGGACGAAATGAAGAATTTGGTAGAGGCATGGAAGAAAGACCGCAACGGTCAGACCTACGCAGGTAAGACATTCTCTCTGAATGACTTCATGGAAGGAAAAGTAGAATAATCATAGTGGCTTTTGCCACATAACAATATAACAGGATAACAACTATGGCAGCAGCAGATAAACTTTGGTTTGAGCTGGGTGTGAGAGACGAGATTTCGGGTGTTCTTGAGAAGCTGATGCGTAACTCTGAGAAGCTGGCAAATGCCCTCAGTGACGATGCAGCAGAGTTGAAGAATGTCTATCAGAATATCGTTGACGTTTCCAACGTCTATGACAAGATATATATCGCTCAGAAACGTATCTCAGAGCTGAAAGGCACGAATCTCACAAGAGACGAGAAGAAGGGCCTTAAGAACATGAGTAACGAGCTTGAGAATGTTCGCAAGCAGTTTACTGAAATGTTCAAGGACCCCGACAGGCTTCTTAACAAGGGCGAGGTCAAGTTTGACAAGCTCCGTCTGAATATCGAGCTGATGCTCAAAGATACCCTTCGCTATGTTGACAACATCGAGGCCAAGGAAGCTGCCGAGGCCAAGAATGCTGCCAACGAGTCGAGACGTATTGATGACCTCAAGGCCAAGTATTATGAGTTGCAGCGTTATCGCAAGCAGCTGTCTGATGCCATCGTTGGTGCGGCTCCTGGCACTGACACGTCCGGCTCTGTCAGCATCATCAACAGCATATCCGCGAGAATGTCAGCCGTGAAGCGTGCTGAGCGCAACGGTAGCGGTATGCCTGCAAGTGCCTCTGGTGCCGACTACGAAGAGTTCCTGAGACGTGTCAAGGCAGAGTTGAACGGTCTGACAAGTGCCACCAGCGACTACAACAGCCGACTGGAAGCCAACAAGCAACTGCAATCTGCCCTGAATAAGCTGAGTGCCGATGCCACCAGTCAGCAGAAGATTGCAGGAATCCGCAAGCAGACGGTGGAATATGCTGCCCTTGGTCGTAAGATTCAGGAGATACAAGCTCTGATTCATAATGTCAGCTACGAGAATGGCTTGCTGATGTCTGGACGTATCACTACGCCCACATGGACGAAGGAAAAGGTTACGGAAGAGCTGAATGCCATTCAGCGCAGATATAATGAATCACTTGCAGCAGGCAAGCAGCGAGAAATTGAAGATGCCGCTGCCAAGAATCAGCGTGCCAATGCAGCCAAAAAGGCAGCAGATGCCGTTGGTATGTTGGCCCACGTCAACGAAGGACTTATCTCTTCTTACAACCGCATTGCCGAGGCTGGCAGTCAAGCCAACAGGATCACCGTGCAGCTACAGAATCAGATTGGGGCCTATGCAGGTCTCTATGGTTTGGAGCGTGTGCTGAAAAGCATCGTTACCATCGGTGGCCAGTTTGAGGTGCAGCATGTAGCCTTGCAGAATATCCTTGGTGACGTACAGGAGGCCAACATTCTATTTGGTCAGTTGAAGGAGTTAGCCATCGAGTCACCGAAAACCTTCATGGAACTGACATCATACGCCAAGCAGTTGTCGGCCTATCAGATACCAGCCAACGAACTTTATGAAACCACAAAACGACTTGCTGACATGTCATCAGGTCTTGGTGTTGACATGAATCGTCTGATATTGGCTTACGGTCAGGTGCGAAGTGCTGCCGTGCTGAGAGGTCAGGAATTGCGTCAGTTTACTGAGGCAGGTATTCCCATGGTGCAGGCATTGGCAGACAAGTTCACACAGCTCAATGGTAAGCTCACCACGACGGCTGATGTGTTCAAGCTGATTAGTGCGCGTGCCGTTCCTTTCGAGATGGTGAAGGAAGTCCTTTGGGATATGACCAGCCAAGGCGGTCAATTCTTCAATATGCAGGAAGAGCTTGCCAATACCCTCTATGGTAAGTGGCAGAAGCTACAGGACTCCTGGCAGATTATGTTGGGAAGTATTGCTGAGGGAACGAATGCCTCTGGCTACATGTTCAAGAAAGTTCTTGACTTTGCCGTATTGCTGACACAGAATCTTGACAAGATGGTTTTAGCTCTTTCTGCATTGGGAGCCGCCAAGGGTCTTAAGTATATGGCAGAAGGTCTTAGCAACACTCTCATGAAGCGCAGTGGCGAAATGGCCATTAGAAATATGCAGCTTGCCAAGATACAGGAAGCTAACCGTTTGGAGCGTGAACGTGTCATGTATGGCAGACAACTTAATGCCATTGAAAAGGAACTTGTCAGAACAAAGACAGTTCTAAATTCACGCGAACAGGCACTTCTCGTACAGAGTGGTGCAATATCCTCAGAAAAAGCTCGCCAGCTTATTCAGGATGGAAAAATAAGCCGAATGGCTGCATATCGCCTCGCCTTGGAGCAAGGTATTACCAAGGAAAAGATTCGCCAGATGGCTGTATCAAACAACTGGTCAGCACTTGGCGGTGCTGGAGCAGCTGCTACTCCTATGAGTAAGATGGGCAAACTGCTTGGCGTTGGTGCCAAAGGTGCTTTTGGTTTCTTTGGTGGATGGGTAGGTATTGCTATCACGGCATTGGGTGCTGCAGCATCTATTTGGTCATATATCAAGGAGTCTGATGAAAGGCTGAATGACCTCGTAAACTCTATCTCTGGAAGTGCTGAGCAGAATGCCAATCAGCTTGCAACCACATTGAAGAGTGTTGGTGAAAGCACAGACGAGCCTTTTAAGAAGGTTGAAGCCCTCGAAGAGGCTCTTATCGGCATGGGTAATGCTGGAAAGCAGGTCGTACAGGACAGTCGTGGATTTGATACCATCAGCGAGCGTCTTGAGAATTTGACAAAGAACGCTCAAGCCTACCAAGAGGCTCTGAACGCTATGGGTACACCAGCTGGCAAGGCTTCCATCAAAGAGGCTCTTGATAATTCAGACCTCAATGACGAAATGGGCGAATATGAGGACCTACAAAATGCTGAGTATAAGGCTAAGGCTGCACTTGAACGCTACAGTGCAAGGTATCAGCAGATGATAGATGCCATGAAGACAAAGCATAAGGAACTTGTAGAGCAGCTTAACAGCAGTAATCTCTATGATAACCTTCGCATTCTGATGACTGGTCCTTACGAGAATGAGGCCGTTGGCTACTTCGCAGGTGGTACACCTTGGGGCAGTGCTATCACTGATTATGCCAAGGCTGTTGAGGAAAGCGAGGCACATCTTAACAATATCAAGAATAATATCATTCCTGATGCCATGACCGACCTGAAAGTTCTTGCACGACAGGCTGGTGTTGACATCAGTAAGAAATACGAAGAGCTGACGGAAGAAGAAAAGACCAAGCTCCGCACTATTGCTACCAACTTTGCCAATGGTTTGGAGAAAGGCTCTCAGGATGCGAAAAATAGTATCGCCTCTTGGGTGGCACAGGGATTCTATACACAACTCTATATCACTCCTGTCATCAATACAAACGAACTTACTGGCCTACCCTACGAACTTGACAAGTGGCAGAAAGGCAAGGGTTACGGATTGTGGAGCAAGAATGATCTGAAAGATGCCAATACCGATTTCATTTCATTCAGCAAGAAGCAGAGTCAGCGCAAGGTTGACCTTGAAAAGAAGATTAAGAACTACGATACACAGCTCAAAGGTACGGCTCTCGACCCAGACCTTGTGCCTACCATCAGAGGCCAGAGACAAGCATTGCAGACTGAGCTTGACCAGCTCAATGATAGTCTCAAGGCAGGTCAGTGGATATTTGACAAGTCTCTCACTAAGGGCCAAAGAAAAGGCGGTGAAAAGAAAGATGCAGCCCTTGAAGCACTCAAGAATCGTGTTGACCTCTATAAGAAGTTCTATTCTGAATTGGAAAATGCCCGTAAGCTGTATGGCTCTGGTGCAACCGATTATCTGAAAGCCAACGGTTTTGCAGAGGTGTTTGGCTGGAATCTTGGTGACGTTACCAACTATCGCCAGAGTCTTGACGAACTGACTAAGGGCTTTGTTGTGAATACAGAGGCTCGCAGAAAGTTTGCCAGCTCTGTTGATGCCGATAAGGTATCTCAGCAACGTAAGGCAGATGCCGAAGCTATCAGCAAAATCAATAGCGAACTGAAAACACAGCTGAGCATGCTTTCGGAGCAATACGACACCTATAAGAAAATTTATCAGCTGACAGGTAATCAGCAAGGGGCCATGACTATTGCCTTTGGTGGTGGTGTGCAGAGTGCAACCTACAAAGACGAGCTAATGCGTCAGATGCGTGAGGCTCTTAAGGCCAATCCGCAAGGCTCATATACAGCTGAGCAGGTGTTTGCCATGAGCAAAACAGATTTCGCAACAAAGATTGGCGATAATAGCAAGATATTCTCTGAGTTGTACGAGGCATATGCTGCCAACGAGAGAAAGATTAAGCAAGAAACTCTACAGTTGATGGAAGAGACGGTTAATAAGAATCGCACTCTTGCCCAGCAGATAGAGGATGAAAACCGTCGCTACGAGCGTCAGCTGGAACTTATCAAGCAAATCAATGACCCCACCCTTCGCCAGCAGGCAGAGGCAGGAGCCACACAAGAGCATAACGAGAAGACAGCCCATTTGCAGTTTGAGCAGTTCAAAGCTAACTCGAATTGGGTGAAGATTTTCGATGACCTTGACAGAGTTACTACTGAGACTCTGAGGGATTTGATGACTGCCACTGAGCAGTTCGGACATACCGCTGGACTCAGTGTAGAGGACGTAAAAGCCTTGCAGGATGCCATTTCCAAGATGCGTAACGAGTTGGCTAACCGAAATCCGTTCTATGCCATGAGTGATGCCTTGAGTCGCATGAAGATTCTCAGTAATGCAGAAAAGACACATGCCGATGGTGATATTGCAGGCACGCAACTTGGAAAAGTTCTTGGTGTTGATCCAAACACAAAAGTCACCAAGAAAGACATCAAGAATGGCAAAAAAGCCGCTGGCTCAGACTTCGTGAAGGGTGTTGAGGGATTGAGAGGAAAGTTTGATACGCTTGCAAGCGCACTCGACCCCGTTATCAATCTCTTCGACCAACTTGGAATGAAGGGAGTTGGTCAGGCTGTTGGCGCAGTACAGGGCGCACTTGGTGGTGCTGCCACTGGTGCAGCAGGTGCAGCCGCAATATTTGGTCAAGCAGCTGGTCCTTGGGGTGCTGCCATCGGTGCAGGTGTAAGTCTGATTAGCTCTGGTATAGAAGCCATCTTTGGCGGTCACGACGAAGCACTTGAAGAGGAAATCCAAGCCTCTAAGCGCAGACAAAAGGAGATGGAGAATCTGACAAAGAATCTCGAGACCGTTCTTGAACATACTTTGGGTGGTATCTATACTGCTAAGGCTGATAAGGAAACGTCTGACAAGATGGCTGAGTATCGTCAGAAGTACGAAGAAAGAGAGAGGGCCAGACGCGAACTTAATAACGGCAACATTACTATTCAGAATCTTATTGGCGCCACCAGCAACGACTATATCCAGGAGCGTACCTATAAGGCCATCAAGGAAGCCGAGCAGAGTCAGAGCTACTACGATGCTCAAAAGGCTTCACTCATGGTGCAACAGGACGAACTTCGCAGTCAGATAGAATCTGAGAAAGATAAGAAGGAAACCGATTGGGATAAGATACAGGACATGGAGCAGCAAATCAAGGAACTCGAACTTGAGATTCGTTACTTTGCTGAGGAAATGGCCAAAGACCTGTACGGTATCGACTATAAGAGCTGGGCCTCTGGTCTGGCTGACGCTCTCGTTGACGCTTGGGCTACTGGTGAGAATGCCGTTGATGCCTATAAGAAGAAGGTCAGCGAAATGATCAAAGAGGTAGGCACCAAGATTATCGCTCAGAAGTATCTCGAACCTCTTCTTGAAAAGAACATGGAAGAGTTTATGAAATACTTCGAGGCCAACGATGGACGCATGGACGAACGCGGCCTTGAAATCCTCGCCAAGATGTACTCCGATGCCGACGAGGCAGCACGTATCACTACCGTATTCCTTGATGGTCTTGAGCAGATTGCCAACCGTCACGGAGATTCCATCAGAGACGATGCCGACAGCTCTGCTTCATCGAGCATCAAGAATATCACAGAGAGTACTGCAGACCTTCTTGCATCCTATCTGAATGCCATCCGCGCAGATGTCAGCGTGAACAGGGCTACGCTTTTGCAGATGCTTGCCATCGTGCAGGGTCAGTCAGAAATGCCTATCATTGCACGTGCACAGCTCGCACAACTGGAGCAGATAGCAAGAAACACCAACAGAAACGCCAACTTTGCAGAGGACATCTACAACCTTCTGCATAGCTTAGCACCAGACGGACAGGGTATAAAAATAAAATAACATGAACGAGAAAGAACTTAACAATCTTCTAAAGAGAAGAGCAAGAGAACTTGGCTTGTGCGACCAATGGTATGACGATTGGGGCGACAAAGAGTCGATGCAACAATTACTTGAAAAATATTTACGTGGCATTGATTTTTGCATCAAGCATGACTATCCAAAACTGGAGTTTGCAAGAAGGGTGTTCCCAAAGGATATTCTCATGGCGAACGGAATTTTTCTTGACAGCAGTGTTGATGCCAGCAACCTCATTACGGCTGTTGCCCTTGGTGAGAGCATCGGCACACTCAGATACCATACAAATCGGACAGGAAACATCTATGTCAGACACCATGCCAACCTGAGAATAGAGGTTGATGAAAACTCCAAAGTATTCGTAGAAGCCTACGACAACTGCCGTGTTCACGTAGTGGCCAAAGGATTCTCAAAAGCTTTTGTGTACTGGCATGGTGGCGAGATAACCTACGAGGGCAATGTCACCATTAGAGATAAGAGAAATGCAGGGCAATAACCCTGCATTCTTTTTATTAGAAGTCTTTGTGCGTACTGGAATAATCGTCTATGGCTTTCAAGTCCTGTTGCTGTTCCTGACTGCCTTGATACTGGATTTGCTCGCGACCTGTTTTTGAGTCGTGATAGCGGTGATGTTTAGCACTATCGTTTATGTACTTGTAGCCAAAGAAAGCACAAATTAACAGGATGATGACGATGAAGATTCCAAAATTTCTCCAAAACTTCTGCGTAGCATCCTCTTCATCAGAACACCTTGCACTTTTGTACTGTTCGTATATAGCACAACCAATACCGCCAACTATTACTATGATGAATATCCAAAAAAACATATCGCAAATTTACGGAAAACGGTCCATTTCTGCAAGCTTTATGCAAAAATTTCTGTTAAATTGCATAAATATTCGCATTATTTGTATATTTATACGGAAAATATTTGTATCTTTGTGGCGAAAATCAACTATTTGGGATAACAAACACGTTAAGACTTATGGAGAAATGGCAGAACTTTTTCTTGCAGTTAATGGGAACGGATGCAAACGACGCTCCATATCCCGTTTGCGAGAGTGTTGCCACATGGGGTATCTACTGCAAGAAGATTCCCTTCGTGATTTTCAACAAAGTCAAAGACCCGGCCAAGCGTTCTTGGAATGACGAGGACGGTGATGACGAGTACATTCCCAAAGACGGTTTGAAGCTTGAAGCCTACACCATGAAAGTGGAATTTGGCTGCAAGAAAAGCGGCTCAATAGCCGATGTCCGCAATAAAGTTGGCACATTCCTAAATCATTTGAAGTTAGGGCAGTTTAAGCTCTATTCCTCTTATACTCGTATCGGCAGGCAGAATGTCCGTTTGGATGGTGTATCAGACAATGCCAAGTGGAAGTCTGACGATAACAACGAATACCTGATATTTGAAGTAACGCTCAAGGTCAATGACCCTGTTACCGATGTTACGCTGCCGTAAGGTGGCATACATGACGTGTGTATGAACGAGTGGAAGATATATAGCATCAACGGAGTCGAGAGGGCGCAGGTGAAAGAGCTTGAGCTTCACGACGAATGGATGGCTGAATGCTATTTGACTGTCACGGTCAAGGATGCAAATCCAGTCAGATTCCAGATTGGTGACTATATCGACTACCGAGGCGAGCGTTATTGCATCAATTACGATCCACGGGTGTTGAAGAAAGCCCGTCGTGGTACACATGGTGAGGGATTCATCTACGAGAACATCAAGTTTGTGTCAGACCCACAGAGTAAGATTGTGGGCTGTGACTTCACGGACATTGTGCTTGATGACAATCAGATGCACTACACAGGACTGCCTACATTCCCATTCTATTGCGAGAGTGTTGATGACCTCTTGGATAGAGTGCAGGCATGTTTGGAAGAGCTTTATCCTGGCAGATTCATTCTCATTGGACTGAACACATCAAGAAACGCCCAACGTGGTTCACTTGTTGGCAGACAGCAGGCATTTATTGATGCCTATAAGCAGTATGTGGACCCGACGGGAGCCGAGCGCACACTTTCTTACGGAAAGACGAGTGTAGCCATGACGGTTGATAATATCACCTGTTGGGAGGCTCTGACGAAAATCAACTCTGAGTTTGATTTGAACTTCATCCAGCGTGGCAATGTTGTTATCGCTGGCACCGATGGCGTATTTACTTCCAGCACTTTCCGCTATGGTAAGGGTAACGGACTCTATGAGATAGAGCGCATCAGCGAAGAGGGTCAGCAGGTAGTCACTCGTCTGAAAGCATACGGTAGTGAGGAAAATCTTCCTAACCGTTACTATGCAGAGTTAAACCTGCAGGTGTTTGCCCATGTAGAGAGCATCAAGGCCAACTATGCGACATCTGGCTTGCATTATGCCAACTTCATTCTCGACCTTGACTACTTTCAGAAGTATTTCACCGAAATATCCAAGTCATATCCCGGAAACTACGGTGGAAAGGGTGACTATAACTTCATTGTCAAGCTACAGGCCAACGGCATTACCGTGAAGGGCTATATCACGAAGACTTACAGCTCCAACCGCTGTGAGGTCTATTGTGAATATACTGGTGTGAATCCAGAGGATGACCGCGACGAGCCAGACGAGGCAGCAATGAATGCTTTCTCTGAGGCAATCAAGCAGGGTGACTTGGTGTATTTCGTTGGTGGTGTAGAGAAGAGCGCGTTCCCACTCGCTAACAAGAACTACGCTACTGAGAACTTGCCTAACAACATGGCGGTATCACGTCTGATGCTGCCCGGATTCCCCAATCAGTCTTTGTATAATTGGGTGAAGGAGCATGGCGGTACGGATTGCGACGATGCCACAGGTAAGGCTACCATCAACGGCTTCACTGGCTATTTCTCGAAGGAAAAGCACCGTCCATGGATTCAAAGTCTGAAAGCCGACGAGTACGGTATCAGACCCAGCAACATCTATTTCGACGGCAACAACGATACTGAGAATATCCATCCTACACTGGAAGGTATGAAATATCTTGGCAACGATGTTGACAAAGTTGTTTCAGCTGAACAGATAACTGATAACGGTGTCTATGGAGAGGGTAACGTTCCCAACTTTACCATTACCCTACCCAACCTTGGCTTTGACCTCGCAGAATACTACGAGGAAGGAGCTACCATCGACATGAAGGATGGTATGTGTGGCTCTCGCAGCTTCAAGATGGCCAACAGGCCCACCAAGAATAACCTCGGCCAGTGGGAATGCAGGGTAGAGCGCGTGAAAGATGATTCTCTTGACCTTTGGTTTCCTTACAAGGATTTCCAGATCAAGACTGGCGACCATTACGTGCTGACAGGTATCAAGCTGCCCGACGAATATGTTTCTGCAGCCAGTGAGAAGCTGCTGTATGCAGCCATTGATGCCTTGGGAAAGAATGACACCACACGCTTCACCTATCAGCCACGTATTGATGAAATATGGATGGCCAGACAGCACGACGAAGCTATTGGCCGTGGTGAGACATCTATCCATGACACCATCCATGCAGGTGACATCTTCCTGTTTGCCGACGAAGACCTTGACATCGACGAGGGTATCATCATCGACGTGCTGACTATCAGAGAGCGCGGCAATGGTGAACTGCCTACCTACGAAGTCACTCTGAGAGACGAGAAGCAGGTGAGCACCATTCAGCGCATGATAGACAAGGCCGTATCTGGCAACAGCGTGTCAGGTGGTGGCAGCGGTGGCGGTGGTGGCTATACCAGCAAGCAGATTCAGAGCCTTATCGAGAACTACGGTAGTGAGCAGTTCCTTTCGAGGCTTAACAACGATATAGCAGAAGGTCGTATCACCTTCGAGAAAGGTTTCACGTCTTTGTTTGAGGCGTGGTTTGGTGACTACCATCGTGAGCATCCGATAGCAGGTGACGAACTTGACACTGGAGCCGCTATCACTCCCGACGGTGCAGCTGACCTTATCAGCCTTATTGTCCGTGACTGTGTGAAGGGTGACCTCTCAGTAGAGCAGGCCATGAGAGCCAGCGAGATAGTTTTCAGAAACATTCTGCGCTCTCCGGGTGGCTCTCCCGACATGGAAGGTACGGGCATTCACATGGATGCCTCTACAGGTGTCATCAGCACCGACGGCCTTGTTGTGAGAGGCTGGGCAATGTTCCGCAAGCTGATATACAACTACCTTGAAATCATGGAACAGGACTACCAGTTTAGTGGTGGCGGTGACATCGAGGAAGTTGTGGATAATGGCGACGGGACCTACACCTGCTACATGCACAAGGAGAAAGAAGGCCGTCATCCTGCCATTGCCGAGAACGATATTCTCTTTGGTAAGGTTGATGACGAGACAGGTGATGACGGCTATGAATACTACACATCATGGATGCGCGTTCACAGCATGACGCTTAATGACGGCATGGAGCGCGACGTGATGGTAGTATCTTTGTGGGCTGACAATATGGTGCCTGGCGGTAAGAACTTCGCTCCAAAGGACTTCATGACCGTAGCACGTAGAGGTAACACTACCAATCCGCTACGTCAGAGCTATTGGGAGCTGAGCGGCACCGACCACAGGCTGACACATTACTGGAATGTCACACAACCCATCCTTCATGCTGAGAACTACGCTCTGGCTCTCGGTATTCTCCCCTCTGTACTGGATGATGAAGGAGTGCTGCCAAGTCAGATTCGTGACAAGAACATGCCATCGTTGTATGTCAACACGATCTTCTACGAGCACGCCCACAAAATCAAGTGGCCTGCCACCATCGTAAGAACTGACAGAGGCCAGTGGGTAAACAATCCCACCATCGTAGTTGACGGAACCACCGTTAGCGAGCCTTACCATTTCAGGACCTACACACGTGCCTTGTGGCTGCAATACCGTAACGACGCATCGTATAGCGACCTTACCGACGAGCAGCTGCATGCCAAGATGATGCAGGAATGGAAGGTGGACTTGGAGATTAGCCGTGTGTGGAACAATGGCATTCTCTGGGAGTGCTTGGTGGACGGAACCACACAGGAACCACACTGGAATTGTACCGACTGGACTCCCGTAGGTGGCAACACCATCTATAGAGGCGAGATTACCACCAGCAACGGACGTACTTTCAGAAACGGCAATGTAGATACTATCCTGACTATGCGCGTATGGTACGGTGACGAAGAGATTACCGACACCATTCTGAATATCGTGGACTATGCGATAGTCTGGAAACGCTATACTGGCTACAATACCACGACGGAAGAGTTCGAGCAGACCAGCGAGGATTTGTCGTGGGTAGCCACTGAGGTAGGCTCTGATGGTGAGCCGATAAGTGCAGGTGACAAGACCAACCGTATCAAGGTATTGCGCGGTGATATGGGTAGTGGCTGGATGCTGAGCTACAGACAGGCCCTTATCGAAAGCACCGTGTCTTTCTCTGCAAGCGGACAGGTCGTTACGATGCCAGCAGATTATGTATTCTAAAACGAGACAGATATGATTAAGAGTAGAACTAATTCCAACCAACAGGTATTCGATGCGCTGTCATTGACAGCCGACCTTATCATCCTTGGTGGTAGCACCCGTCAGATGTTCTATACAACAGAGAACACTTTCGAGGATGACAGGAAATGGGTGCCTTGTATTCTTGGTGGTAAGGTGTATGTCAATGACCCTGCAAATATCATGTCAGGTTACGCAACCTTGACGGATATTGAGTGGTACACTCGCATGCCGATAGAAAGTGATTATCAGACAGGCCGCATCACCAACCCTGCACAGTCCGTATTGGACGATGTTGACGTTTACGACGAAGAGACTGGCGAGCTGACTCATGAGGCAGCATGGCGCAGTGAGGACTATCTGATTAGCGACGGTAGCGAAGCTGCATGGTGTGGCAACGTTCCCAACCTGTGCCTTATCGTTCATAAGAACGTGACACACCTCACGGCAATGCCCATCTATGCCGTCTTGAAGTTCGTTGATACTCGTACTGGCTTGACGATGCGCATCTTGAAGAGCATTGACTTCACTACTGAGTGCTACAACACGGAAATGACCGTGATGAAGGGTGACAGCGGTGACGAAGTACTGCTTGACCCCCTATCATTCTCTGATACTATCCCATCAGGTCAGACCATTCTTGATATTCCTTGGCCCCGTTCGGTGAGCGCACAGCTGATAGGTGTTGACGGTGAAGTTCCCGACACTAACGCAAGCTATCTCTGGGTTACTGAGGACAGCACGGCTGCAAGCGGTTGGCGACAGTTCACTGAGGAAGAGATTGAGAATCTGCAGCTGACAGGTGTAAAGACCAAGACGCTGCACTTCGACGCGAGGATGATCCAAACCAAGTTCAAGGTACGCTGCTATGGTAAGCGTAAGGAAGCTAACGAGGCTTGGCAGAATCCTTTGTCGAACAGCAATCCCTTCTACACTACTCAGTTTACGATGACTCTTAACGACACCCTGCATGCCGAGCCAGTTCAGCTGACAGGTAACAAGCAAGATGTCAACATGAGCATCCGTGCCAGCTACGAAATGCGCCTCCGCTATAACGGCAGAGACGTTCCAGAGAATCGCAGATGTCTGTTCCGCATCCATTGGAAGGCTCAGAACCTCAGAACTGGTGCCGTCGTTGATTTGGGTACTGCTCCCAACATAAGCTTCATCCCCAGCGCGAAAGGTTTCTCTTTCCCCGAAGGATTCAACGTATGGGCTGACGTATCGCTCTATTCAGGCTGTGATATTGTCGTAGAAGACGATGAACAGGTCATTGAAGGTAATCAGAAGGTTATATCACCATCATTCGAATAAACTCAAAACGAAATAGCTATGTACGTACTTATTGAGAGATCACGTCTACCAGAAGGAAGACATTACGAGACGATGCCCGACGGACGCGCTATAGTAAGCGGACGTGAGGCCAGACTGATGGGTGCTCTTGAAGGAGTCACCTTAGTACCCAATACGGCGGTGCTCAATGAGCTTCGCTCAAAGATTAAGAAAGGAGGAACCGTATGAATAGAGTAAACGCGGGCCTTGTCATATCAGGCACCATCGACGGTACAACCGTTGCATACGACATCATGGTAGTGGATGCAGCAGGCAACCCAGCATCACTTACCCAATATTACGACGAAACAAGATGCACACCCGATTGGGCGAATATCTGGCAGAATGGTACGGCAGCAGAGAAAGCTACCCTGCCCCGTATCATTATCCGCGCCTTTGATACCTCGTCTGGTCAGGATATTACCTCTACGCTGAATATCACCAATATCTACTACAACGACAACCTTGTTGGCTTCACGGATAATGTTTCTAACCAGCAGGGCGGTGTTCCTGGCATATTGAAGAAAGATACGTTCAGCTATGGCGGTGGCACTATCCCATGTCTGATGATGATTGGCAACCCAGCCGATGCCGTTCTGAATCCCGACGATGACCGTATCTCATTCGATGGCTCTGTAGTCAGCGGTGGCGGTCAGATTCAGTTTAGCGGAATCGGTAAGGATATTGCTATCCGTCCGATTGCTGACGCTAACGCAGGCTATTCAGTGGAGATGCACGTTCCCCTGAATGTTGCCAAGTTCATCATGACCAACGCCAACAATCAGATTCAGTCCACTCAGAGACTTGCACGCCTGTACTACAACGGCTCTCCTGTAAGTGCTGCAGACATGACAGGTTACACCTTCAAGTTCTTTGACATTACAGGTCCCACCGAGGTTGAGCTAAAAGACAGTCAGGCAGCTGGTGGCACAACGGACATCACCATTGGCCGTAGCCTCGTTGCTGGTGACTTGATTACCATCGGTCCAGAGGCCGTTGACTGCTTGCTGACTCTCCGCTGCCGCGTGTACGACGCAAACGGCAATGAGTTGGCCAGTGGCACATCAGCCGTTTATGACCTGAGCGACCCCTACGCTGTGAAGTGGAATATCTGCGACAACGCAGCAGGCACCAACGGCATAGAGCTGACAGGTCTTGAGCCTCGTCTGAACATCCGCACAGGTCAGACGAAGTACATCTTCCCGAAGCTCTATACGGATAAGGGTGACACCTTCCCTGCTGGCAGCGGTGCAGCAAACGTTACATGGACGTTCAACGCAGACAACGCCAACACGGGAGCCACCATCAGCGACATACCAGGCATTCCTTCTACATCAGGACAGACCTATTGCTCACTCCGCTATCAGGACGTAGTGCTGACAGACGCTAACGGCAACAAGGTATCGCGTCCTGTGAAGATTCACGCACAGTCATCAGAGTTCTAACGCAAACGAATAGATAAAGACATGAGAGCATCAGGAGGCTTAGTTTGTCAAGGTATCATCGACGGAACCAATGGTACTGACGGCTACAACACAGTCGTCGTACCTTTGTACCGTCGCTCTGCCAGCGTACTAACGGACAATAACCGCCCGTCAGGACCTCTTACCTATACTTTCAGTACAGGTAGAGTTACTGGCGCATCGACATACTTCAACGGCTGGAGTCAGACAATTCCTACTGCATCAGCCAACACGAAGCTGTATGTCATCATGGCCGTTGCACGTAGTCAGAGCGATACCGACGAGATAGCAGCCACCGATTGGAGCACACCCGTTGAGTATGTTGCCGACGGTATGAGTTCTGCTCCTGTCTTTATCTATAAGCGTGCTGCCTCTCAGCCAACTGACAAGCCAGCCGACGGAGCTGTTTACACCTTCGCCACTGGAGCCTTGACAGGTACGCTGAATGGCTGGAGCACTAATATTCCTGCCACTGACAACAACCACTATCCTTGCTGGGTACGTCAGGCAATGGCAGTAAGCCGTGGAACTACCGACACGATCAATGCCGACGAGTGGAGCAATCCGGCTACGAAGTTGGTAGAAGATGGTGTAAGCATCACCAAGAAGAGTGAGACTTATCGCTATGCCACTAACAACACGGGCGTTTGCCCTGCTGCAAACTCTGCTGACTGGAGCACCACGAAGCCGACATTGCAGAAAGGTTACTGGCTCTTTACAGAGACCACCATAACTTGGAGTGATGACAGTACGACCGTGCTCTATACGTCAGAGCGCAATCCCAATGATGGCGTGACAGGACAGGACATCATCGTAGATGGTGCTACTGTCATGAAATACTATGTTGGTGATAGCAACTCTACCCATCCAGCAGAGAACAGCAACGATTGGAAAGACTTAAGCCAAGTGACGCAGACCAAAGGAAAATGGCTGTGGAGTAAGGCTACCACATATTATCGCAAGGCTTCAAGTGCTGCTGACTCTCATGATGCTGGTTATACCGTAACCTACAATGTCACCTATATTGCTCTTGATGGTACTACACCAGAGGCAGCGAGAGGCATTGAGAGTGTTACGGAATACTATAAGGCTACCAACAGCAGCTCACCGATGTCTGCACCAGACAGTGATAGCGGATGGGACACAGATCCAAATCTCTCCAACCTGACAAACAAGTGGGGAGAGAGTTACAAGTATCTCTGGAACTTTGAGAAGGTGACTTATAATAAGGCACCACTCGTAGAGCGTACCATTCCGCAAATCGTAGCCATCTGGACTAAGGACGGTGGTACTGGCGGTGCCGGACGTGGTATCGACTCTATTCAGAATTACTATAAGGTAACAAATTCCTCTACCAAGCCTTCGAAGCCTGCAACACCTGGCACCGACGGTTGGAGCACTACCCCTACAGCTCCCGGGCAGGGTCAATACCTATGGAACTATGAGGTTATCACATGGATCAATCCATCTGGAACTACGGAAACCGACGTGCAGATGATTGGCTATGCAGGTACTAACGGTGCTCAGGGTTATAGCATTGCTCTGACTCTGATTAGAAACAACCTCTACACTGATGCCAACTGGAATACCTATGCAACAATAGGACACAACGAAAACTTCATAAAGAGAACTGGCGATAGCGACTTTACTGCCTGCCGTGTCGGTGACTATTTCGTAGTTACAGGTACATCAAGTGACTCTGGCAAGAATCATACCGCCATCTACAAATGCACCAGCGTCGCATCAGACAAAATCTATGGTGATTGTGTCAGCCATACACAAGATGGAGATAACGGTGACGATGGTGTTACCTATCAGATTGTGTTTACTGAGGCTTGGGCCAAAGTTGACGCTTCTAACGTTATTACTGCCCGTCTGAGAGGGTATGCTTATAAGGTAGTTGGCAATACCCGTACTGCAATGGCAAGTGCTACGATAAGGATTGGTTATATTCTGAACAACTCAAACACATACGTTGAAATAGCTACAAATTCAAGTGGTTATTTTACAGAAGATAACTGGTTTAATGGTGACACGTACGGTGAATCTGGTTACTCACAAGGCTCTCAGGTTATCTTTGCTGCTATTATAGTTGGAACAGGTATAATGTGTGTCGAGTACGTCACGATGACGTTTGCAGGAGCTAAAGGTGACACAGGCCGCATGTACTACATTGCTGGCGAGTTCCCGAAGAAAGCTCCATACTCTCGCACGGATAAGTTATGCCCTGTTGTCTATTACGGTGGCGAATGGTGGTATCTTGATGTTGCCAGCGCAACAGGTAGCGACACACCTTCTGATAGCAGCACCAAATGGAAGAAGCTGCAAAACTATGGTGTAGTTCTTACTGATGCCATCTTCGTTAAGAACTTCGCTCAGTTCGGAGCAGCTATCATTTCTGGTGACTGGCTGATTTCCGTTCACGGAATGATTGGTAACACCTATTATGGTGGTAGCGTGGAGAATCCCGACGAATATAACAATCGTGCTGCATACACCTACTTTGACCCAGCATATCCTTGGGGCTACGACCCATTCCAGCTGCCAGTCATAGAAGAAGATGTAGAGACAGACCAATATCATGGATGGACTCGCTTAACGAACAACTTCAAGCTGCCAGCAGGCACCTATACGTTTAACATCAGCTGCTATGTCAACAGTAGTGACAGTATGCACTTGCGCCTGTTCAATGGTGATGAATCCAGTGATGCTTTATATCTTGGTGGCACAAGTAGCGACGAGCTTGTTACGCTCACCTATACCAAGACGCTTACAAGTAGTCAGTATTGGAATGTTCGCGCTACGATGAATGCGGCTGGAGAGAATGGCTATGTGGTAGGTATTGAGGTTATTCCTTCCGACCCTCGCTTCATTCCAAACTATGCTGTTGACCTTCGTACTGGCAAGACCTATCAGAGTGATGCTCATATCAAGGGAGCTATTCAGTGTATTGGTCCCACGTCGAAGATTACTATCGAGGATGGTGTTATCAGAATGTTCGGAGCTATGAGCTTTCCGAATATCGTCTTGGGTGTCAATGAGGATGGTTGTGCGGTTCTGAATTTCTATGACAAGAACGGAAACTTCAAGTACGGTCTTGGCCCAGACGAGATATTCAGAACAAAGTCACAGGCAGAATCAATGACGCTGAAATACTACGATGTCGATGCTGGCTCAGACGATTGCACATCACTGCTCAATTCTGATGTCGTGAAGCTGTATCTCTACATGTTCAAGAATCAGATAACGAATGCCTTAGTAAATGGCAGTCTGTATAAATACTTGGCGAAGATAGCATCAGGCGTTTATGGTCCCGGTAACTATTGCGCAAGCAGTGCCGACGCTCAGAAATACAACGAGAAGATTATCAAGTACGGCTACAGCGCGAGTGCCAAGCTTAAGGATTCGGACGTGTATTCACAGGGTGGTATTGTCGTAACATCAAGCCGTACTACATGTGGTATCATTACCAGACTGTCGAACATGCTCAATGGTGAGACCATCAGTGAACTTGACTATCGTGGTTACAATATCATGCAGGATAGCGATTTCAATAAGACGAAAGACGGAAGCACTTACTATTTCAGAACAAAAGATACGTACAATCCCGTACAGGCATTCTATTGGGATTCATCCTATCCGTCATCGAGTCCAGGAGGTGTCAGTTACGAGACCGCCTATAGCGATAAATATTGGCTGAATCTCTGTACCAATCCTGCTGACGATGACACTCTGATAGACCCTGTTTACTACTTCAATCTCCAGTGCATCGACTCAACTGGAACGAACAAAGGTTACAAGACGCTATATGTCAACAGAAAGAAGCTGTATACCATCTTGCAGAACGCTGGATATTCACTTTAAACACGAAATAACATGGCTAAGAAAAAGAAACAAATCATCATCAGAGTCAGGAAGGTTGCTCCGAAGCGATACCTGATTGAGCAGAGACGCAAGTTCATGTGGCTTTGGCAGTTTTTTCAGAAAGGTTGCCCCACCCTTGGACTACAGAAATTCTATTCGAGCATTCTCACGGCCAAAACGGCCATAAGAGCACGGGCAGAGAAAAAGAATATGCAGGCAGTAATCATCATTAAATAACTACGGATATGGAAAAAAGAACATTGATCATCGAAGACTGTGACGGAACACAGTACGAGTGTGGCGGTGGTAGCGGTGGCAGTCAGCCAGCTCCCAATAGTGTAGGCTCTCAGCAGATTGAGGACGGCAGCATCCAGAAGGAAGACCTCGACAAGGATATTCAGGATAAGCTCGACGTTCTTGACGAGTCGAATGTCATCACCGAGCAAGAGCTGGAAGATGACTGGCAGGAGGCTATGAACAATGCTGGCCTTGATGTTGACCCACAGGATGCGGAAGACATTTCCGACACAGACCTTGCCGATGACTGGCAGAATGCCATCAATGAGGCAGCTAAAGATTGAATGAGTTTTACTCAGTTATAGTTCACTTAATTTATTAACATTTTAAATCATTAAGCTTTATGACAATTGATTTATCAAAGCTCGTGACTAAGGCAAGATTGCAGTTTGTGCTGAATCTGATTGCCGTGACCATTGTGTCAAGTTTGAACACCGCCAAGACCTACGCAGAGGGATTGGTTAACGCTCTCGCAGCTGATGACATTGCGTTCACCAACGCTGCCTTCTCTAACGCGACGGAAAACGTCGAGGACGCTCTGATTGAGCTGGCTACCAAGTCCAACGCAGACGTAGTGACCTTCGAGGCTCTTAGCTCTCCTAACACAGGTAAGCTGAAAACCTATCGCTTCACCAAAGGCACAGGTGCCGGTGCTACCACGATGGACATCGACATCGAGAAGGACCTTCTTAACGGCACGTTCGAGCTTGTGACCATTACCGAGGGAACAGGTGCAGACGCAGGTAAGTACTTTGACGGCTCCACCGAGGTAGGTTCCGCTCAGGGTGTTACTGGTGCTGGTGTCTACATGAAGTACAACAGCAACGCTGCTTCTGACACTCCTTCGTTCAGTTACGCTGACATGTCAAGCTGTATCGAGTATCTGACTGTTGGTACACAGACTGGCAAGATGGTCACTCTGAGTATTGATCCTCAGACCCACACCATCACTGCTGACATTGCCGACGGTACTCTGACTGAGGCTAAGCTGGCTACTGCTGTTCAGACCAAGTTGAGCCATGCCGAGAGTGCTTACGGCTGGGGTGACCACGCACAGGTTGGTTACGCACTGGAGAACGACTTCGGTATCATCACTGAGGCTGAGTGCACAACTGCTTGGGAGGCTGCCATGACAGCTGCTCAGACTCCTGCACAGAGCGGTGACTAATTAAGGCTACGGTTGGCAGGGTCAAGGTGGCTCTGCCAGCCTTATTATCAACAACAAAAAAAACAGAGAACAGTATGAATAACACGCTTCGTTCCTTCATTCAGAAGATATACAAGCCCATTGCCGCTTGGATATATACCAACGTGGCTACGAAGACAGAGCTTTCCTCGAATGCAGACGAGCATTTGCTTCCTGTAGACATCAACTCGCTCACACCGTCGAGCACTTTCAGGAAGAATGCTGTTATCGGCATCAACGGTGTGTTGTATCGCGCCTTGAGAGCGACCAGCAATTTGCCAGTCGTTCCTCAGATAGACAACGGCCAATTTGTCACGCATACCGTTGGCGGCAAGATTGCTCTTGTCATAGCTGACGAAACCCTTGACCAAGATTGGGAAGTCTTCACAGATGCCTCGATAGAATATTGGGTAGCCACGCTGAATGCAGCTCTTGCAGGCAAGCAGGACACTATCAGCGACCTATCCACCATCAGGAGTAACGCATCTTCCGCATTGAAGCCGACGGACACCTACACCTTCAATGGTGTCAGCTATACCGTTGATGATATGCTGAAAGACTTGGTGAAGCTCATGCCGAAGATTATTGTTACTAAGAACTAATATACGTTTATAACTTTTAAAAAACAGAAAACATGGAAGGAATTTCAACAATCAACTCCATCAAGGCGGTTGTTTCGGGGCTTACCAATGGTGCTCCATCTGCTGATCAGGTTGTGATGATTTGCAATCCTGACGGTACGCCCAACAAGCAGTACCCTGCCCAGCAGTTGATACAGGACATGGCTACTGCAGGTAGTGGCTATGGTACTTGCTCTACCCCTGCCACCACACTTGAGAAGGCTGTTGCTATTACCAACTTCGTTCTCAAGAAGAATGGTAAGGTGAGTGTGTTCTTCACCACAGCCAACGAGATTGCAGGTGCTACTTTGAACGTGAACAACACGGGTGCTAAGGCTATCCGCGTGTACGGTGCTGCTATCCAGCCCGGAGTCATCAAGGCACGTACCATCGTGCAGTTCCAGTACGACGGCACTTATTGGAATATGGTAGGCTACATGGGTCTTGAACAGACTCAGACACCTACTGCCCACGTCGTTGACATGGGTCTGCCCAGCGGTTTGAAGTGGGCTGACTGCGACATCGACCTCACACAGGCTGACAAGTTCGCAGCAAGTCCGTTCCAGTATGAGAAGACTTTCTTCTCTTGGGGTAACACCGATGGCCACAATCCCATCAGCACAAGTGCATTCGATTACAACTGGGGCGGTGTCAACTCTGAGGCTCCCTACTACGACGGACAGGTTTATGGTGACACTCCTGGCAACAAGCTCACTGCCAGCATGGCACCCTCTCAGGATGCTGCCCGTGCTAACCTTGGCGGTCCTTGGCGCATGCCTACATCTGCTGAGTTCAAGGAGTTGTTCGACAACTGTGACTTCGTACAGGCCGACGGTACTACCGTCATAGACGCTGGTACGACTGATAAGCGCGTCACCGTCAACGGTGTTGTAGGTATCTACTTGAAGTCGAAGATTAACGGTAACTTGCTCTTCTTTGCTTGCTCAGGCAACGGCGGTGGTACGAGTTGGAACGGTCGCGGTTCGTACGGCTACTACTGGTCTTCGTCGTTCCTCTCGGCTCGGTATGCCTACTACTTGTACTTCAGCTCTGGTGGTGTCAATCCGCAGCACGTCGACGATCGGTGCAGCGGGTTCCCCGTGCGCCCGGTTCAGTAATATCGTTCTCCAAAAGAGGACAAAACCAAACAAAACCTTTTCATTCGGAGTGGGCCCACAAGCGGCTCCACAAGAGCCGCACAAGGCCTACTCCGCATTGGAGAGGAATAAGGTAACTAAAAAGAAAAATAACAAAGATGACAATAGCAGAAATTATAGGAATTGAAACCAAGCGAGAGGAAGCTACTCAGTGGAATGTCATCCATCTGATTAAGGAAGGTGACTGGTATCGCGCCCATGATTGGAGCGCATGGCTGATGACCACATTTCCTTTTGGCGAGGCTCTGGAGAAGCCTTTGAAGGTGTTGGCGAAGAAACTGAAAGACGGCTACATTGACGCTTTCCTTGGCTTTCCTGCATCGTCTATCGGCAAGTATGTTCCCAACGACGGCAGTGTGGAGTTCAACCCCATCAGCGACACACAGATTGATGTAAGGATAGAGCTGCCTGCTGAGATTGGTGAAGTGACGTTTGACAACCTCAATAAGATGAAGGAGGATTGGAAAAACGCCCTGCCATTGGTAGAGAGCAAGAAGCAGAAGCGCGAGGACCGTGAAATGTCTGCCCAGGCACCAAGAATTATGCGTTTCTCGGACATCATTTCCCGTATTGTCTCGCTTCCTATCGAGGACATGTCGCCCAGAGACGCTTGGGATGAATTGCGTGACTTGCGCAGACAGGTTTCTGCTATGTTCTAATAATAGTGTTAGGTAACGGAATTATTAACTTTTCAAGGATGGTTCAGAACGATATTCACAGGCCACACGTCCTACCACTGCTTGCGGTGATGGGAAAAACGGAAGATACACTTCGGTCTTGTTTAGTGCAACCCCTTAGTGTCATCGTGCAAGGTTGTGGCCGAAAGCTCTTCTTTGCTTGCTCAGGCAACGGCAATGGTACGAGTTGGAACAATCGCGGTTCGAACGGCAACTACTGGTCTTCATCGTTCAACTCGGCTCGGAATGCCTACAACTTGAACTTCAACTCTGGTGGTGTCAATCCGCAGAACAACAACAATCGGTACAACGGGTTCCCCGTGCGCCCGGTTCAGCATACACTTCTGACTATCCTTTTGACTATTTTCTGTTGCTATAGCACGGCAACATACGGAACGGACTATGGTACTGACAAGGCAGCAGTTACTTCTCGACCTCTATCAGGCATTCTACAGTGCGAAGAAACACAAATCGGCTCGGGGCTATGTGAGGAAATGGGAAAGGAATCTCAAGCAGAACATGGAAGAGCTGTGCGACGATTTGTACTATCGGAGATACAAGCCCGACCAGTCGAAATGCTTCATTGTGGACTATCCCAAGAAGAGGGAGATATTCGCTGCAATATTCAGGGACCGTATCGTACATCATCTTTATTTCAACTACACGCATGGCCTGTTCGAGAGGACGTTTATACAGGACACGTACAGCTGCATCAAGAAGCGTGGCACTCACTATGGCATTGGTCGTATAACGGACTTCTGCAGGAAGGAGAGTCACAACTGGCAGCGGAAATGTTATGTGATGCACTTGGATATTCGCGGCTACTTCATGCACATCAGGCGAAAGAAGCTATTAGAGGTAGCTATCGCCAGTTTGAGAAAGATGGCCAGTCATCGGTTATGCAAGGGCAACAAGCAGACGTGGAGCGACGTGCTGGATATGGATTTCGTGATATGGCTGACGGAAATCATCGTCATGCTGAATCCGAAAGAGAACTGTATCATCTGTGGCAAGCTTTCCGATTGGGATGGTCTGGACCCTGCCAAGTCGATGCTTCACTTGGAAGATGGCCTTGGCCTGCCCATCGGCAATCTTACGAGTCAGCTCTTCTCGAATGTCTATCTGAATGTGTTCGACCAGTTTATGAAGCGAGAACTGAAATGCAGATTCTATGGCAGGTATGTGGACGATGCAGCCGTCGTCTGTGCAGACAGGGAGAGACTGCTGAGCTTGGTGCCGAGAATAAGGGATTTCTTGAAAGCGGAGCTGGGTCTGGACTTACACATGGGCAAGCTGGAACTGAGCGAGGTACATCATGGCGTGGAGTTCTTAGGAGCCTACATCAAACCTTGGCGAACGTACATATCGAATCATGCTTTAGGCCGTATCAGGACAAAGATAGCAGAGTTCGACTACTCGAAGCCTTGGAGAGTGCTACGTTCGGTAAACTCCTACTTAGGAATATTCCGACACACGAAATCGTACAATCTGAGCAGGAAACTGCTGATGACGAAACCGATTCTACGCATCGGCATCTTCGACAAGGATATGACCAAAATAACAGACAGACTTTTATTTTATAAACATTTAAAAATTGGTGATTATGAACAAGGTTTTTGGAAAAAAGACAGACTTTGCTCCCATCAAGGAGGATGCAAGTCGAGTGATCATTTGCTACGGCTACGAGGAAGTAGACGAGGAAAACGCCACTTGGGTAGAGATTTACATCTACAAGAAGCAGATTTCTCAGATTACCCTGGACGATGTGAAGAAGGCTATCATTGCCGACATCAACGCGAAGACCGACGAGAAGATTCTCACAGGCTTTGTTTGGAACGGCAAGCCCGTGTACCTTTCTAAGGAGAATCAGGAGAATTACCTTGGTGCTCTGACCGCTGCCCAGCTGACGGAAGGTGCCAGTCTGCCCATCAAGTTCAAGCTCGGTGAGGATGCAGAGGGTAAGGCCGTCTATCACACGTTCAACTCAGTGAACACTCTCAAGCAGTTCTATCTCGAAGGTGTAGCCTACATCAACCAGACGCTCAACGAGGGCTGGCAGGAAAAGGACGCTATCGACTTCGAGCCTTACGAGGCTTTCTTTGCTGCTGCTGAGGAACAGGAAGTCAACGAGTAATCTCTAATGGCGTATGGCAGGTATTTATATCATGGCAGGTTTGGCAGCGGTGATTCTCGCTGCCTACCTCGCCTACGCCACTGGCGTTAGAGGTGAAGTTCCACCAAGCATCAGTCAGACGGTGTTTGACTTGAAACATCGGTGGGTGTGGAGTGCGGTCATCTTTGTGTGTGCTTGGCTGGTATGCCCTGCATTCGTGGAGAATACGAGTGAGAATACGAAGTTCCTGGCATTCCTTACGATTGTCGCTTTGGGTGTGCTTGGTGTGTTCCCGTTGTGTGCCAAAGACATGGTGACTACGCACAATGTGGCAGGTGTTGCCGCATGTATTCTGAGCCAGTTGGCCATTGCCCTGAATAGTCCTGAGATTCTTGTCTCATGGATTCTGTTCGGTGTTCTGATGGCATGGAAGGAATGCAGGTGGCGGTGGTGTTTCATAGCAGAAGTTATCTGCTTTGCAAACGTGGTGCTGTTCTGCATCCTCTGAGTAAGCCCTGCGAACAATTGCAGGGGAAGTGAGACGAGATAATAGAAAGAAATAATAACGCTTTATGGAACGGATCTATTTGATACTTGTATTGATTTCGATGGTGACGGTGTTCACTCTCGTTATCGGATGGACGCGGAGAGACGGGGAGCTTCCTGCCACTGTATCAGATATGGCATACGGACATGAGAGCAAAGCCAGACGGCTGCTATATACCTTATGGCTTTGGGTGGCCACATTCACGCTTACCCCTGCCCTCTTTGACATCATGCCAGATGAATGGGAAGGATTGGCCCACGTCTATGCTACGTCGATGGTGATAGCCGGACTGTTGCCGATGGTCAGAAAGAATAGGGATTTGTGGTTTACCATATCAGGACTTGCAGGAGGTGTATTCTCTCAGTGCTGTGTCTGTATCATCTGCCCTTGGTGGATGCTGGTGTGGACCCATTTAGCTGCACTGATGATATTCTCTGACAATGGCGACTCGATACCCTGCTGGATTCATAGGAAGGGAGTGTTCCTTGCCGAGTTCGTGAGCTGGTTCTGCCTTGCTGCAGCGTTATTGACTAAACTGATAATTTGATTATGGATCGATTGACAACACTTATGTTTTGCGGTGCATTCATGCTGCTCTGCTACGTTATTATACTTGGCCTTATCTTCTGCGACTTACAGGCAGGAATCAGAAAGGCAAAGAAGCGCGGTGAGTTCCGCACGTCTGACGGCTATAAGCGAACAATCGCGAAGATAGCCCAATACTTCAACATGACCTTTGCCCTCAGTCTGATAGACATCGTGCAGCTGGCCTTATTGGTATTCCTGTACCATTTCTACGGACGGGATATTATCATGGTGCCTTGGTTCACGCTGTTGGCATTGGGATATGTTGGGTTCGTGGAAGTGAAAAGCATCTGGGAGCCTGCTGACATAAAGGAAAGGAAACAGCAGCAAGAATACAGGAAAGCCATCCTTGCATTGATTCGTGAGTATGGCGGTATCGAGAAAGTGCTGGATGCCCTTACACAAGACAAGAAAGACTTTGAGGGTAACGACATTGTTTCTCATGAGTACAACGGTGACGATAACTAAAAAGGATTGAGTTATGGATTTACTATTGAAGCGAATAGCGCGACGCGCTACCTACACGATTGGAAGGCTTTTTATCGACGGTGTTTACTTTTGTGACACCATCGAGGACTGTGACCGAGGACTGGACCAGAGCTTGCCTGCCAGCGTGAATAAGAAAAAGAAGATTCACGGACAGACAGCTATCCCTACAGGACGCTATCAGGTTACGCTTGGCGTGAAGTCACCACGTTTCTCGTTGAAGAAGCAGTATGACTTCTGCAAGGGCTATCTGCCCAGACTGCTGAATGTGCCTGCCTATGACGGTGTGCTGATTCATATCGGCAATACTGCCAAGGATAGCGAGGGCTGCATCCTCGTTGGTAAGAACAAAGAGGTGGGTAAGGTACTGGAATCAACGGCCACCTTCCATGCTCTGTACGAGAAGCTGAAAACAGCGAAGGGAATGATATTCATTAAAATCGAATAGTTATGGACTACTACGAAAGAAAGTTGGCTCGTAGCGGTGGCAGCATGAAAGCATGCTTCATCTGCATGGTTGGCATTATTCTCCTGTTGATCGTCTCGCTGCTGTATAACTACAAGCAATATCGGGACCTGCAGGAACAGCCCGTGAAGACCGTTGAAAAGACGGTCATCAAGTACACGGAGAAAAAGGACTCCATGCCGGAGGCCAAAAAAGAGACCGTGATACGATATATTAAGGTGCCAATAAAGGCCGATTCCGCTTATTTGGATAGTATTGGGGAAAATAAGCAGGATTCAATCTGCTTAGAAGTTACTCAGAAGATGTACACGGATGACAGTACCTATACGGCATGGGTCAGCGGATATGAGCCACAACTGGATAGCATCTTTGTGAGACAAAAGGAGATTCTTCATTCCATCGTAGAGACACGGACTGTTGCGACGAAAAAGTTCAGAAGGTGGAATCTTGGGCTTATCGGTGGCTACGGATATGGGTTCCAATCAAAACAGGTGGAGCCGTTCGTAGGACTTGGTATTACGATAAGCCTATTGCCGTGACACGGCAACATACAAAACGGAAAATAGTTGATTATTAATACAGGTATGCTACAGCGGTAGCAGTGAGTTTTTTCATAAGGTTAATAGTTTTTGGTTAGTAAAAGAATTAGTAGTTTGTTTTAAATGGGAGCCATCCGTGAGGACAGCTCCCATTTCCATAGAGAGACTAAACGATAATATCAGGATGCGGAGATTTCTTCTTTTTAGCCTCGTACTTGATAGCGGCCTCTCGGGTGGTGAGTCCTTTGGGCTTCTTCTTTGCCGTTGGGTCGATGATAGCAGCCTCTTTAGCAGCTTTCTTGGCGGCAATAGCTTCCTCGCGCTTACGCTTGCGCTCTTCTGACTCAGCCTTTTTCTTGGCTTCATCATCAGCGAGTTTCTGTTTGTACTCGTCGGTCTGAGTGAGTGCCTTGAGTTTTTCAAGACGCTCATTAAGCTGAGTCTCTAACTCGTTGGCTTCCTTCCAAGAGAAAAACATGTTACCCTTGGCCATGCGTAGCAAGTCTGACACGCCACCGATCCATTCGGCTTCCTGTACGATGAACTTGTGGGCTATCATGTTAGAACGAACGTACCAACACTTGGTACCTTTTGCTGGGATTGAGCCTATTCCTGGCTCTACGGAGAATTGGTTTTCTTTCATGTTATACTACGGGAGAGTTATTTCTGTTAGTTCTATTTTACAAAGTATGAGCACGTTCTGGAGTTCATGAACATATTCCATCGGCATTTCAGTAATGTCTATACACCCTCTTGAAATATCAACATAGGTATATGAGCCATTATAGTTGTTTTCTTTAAGGAATACAAAAATCTCCAACGGTTTATCGTCATCAAAGAAATGATAAGAATTTCCATTCAGTTCAAAATCATTCTTTTCAAGAAATTCCTTTGTGATAGGAATTGGTCTCAGATACTCTATGGTCGTATTGAACTTATGGCCATTCTTCTGCTTGAGGCATACTACATCACTTGGGCCGTCAATCTTTACGACCACTACGGGAATAGGTTGGTCGCCATCGAGGTATTCCACGATGTCGCCAACCATTAGTTCTTTTATATCCATGACTTAATACTTTTTGCCACCATGTTTATATGAACGGAGAGAGTTATAACGCATCTTCCACTTGATATGCTCTTCGAGGTCGATGTTCAGTTTATCAGCCCACTCTATGACGTACTGGATGCTGTCACGGACATTCATACTACCTTCGTTAAGATGCACCTTTACAAGTTTCCATGCAGCCACAGGGAACTCGTCAGGAATACGGAAGCTGTGTGGATTGTACCACCATTCATATTTATCACCCCAGCGCATGTTGATGTAGTCAAGCAATCGGATGACAATATCAGCCAGTTCCTCTGCAACAGAACCTTTGAGGTAATCTCTATATACCGTCTTAAAATCATGCCCTACTTCAATCAGTTTATGGAATCCTTCAAGGTTTCCATTAACAGAAATGTGTTTCCTATCTGCCTCGACTGCTTCTGCAACCTCAGACATAACAAGGGCCATCCAAAGTTCGTTAGGCTTGGTATCTTCGTGCCAGCCATGAGCAACGGCAATCTCATAGATTTCCTTTGCCAGTTTTTGTAGTTTTTCGTTATCTAACATGATTATACGTTTGGATATTCTTTCCACTCCCTGCCATCGAGCAGAGAGCCATTCTTATACTTACTCTGTTTAATGCCGTCCTCACTCCATGCTCCCCACTGCTTAAAGAAGAAAGGCACAAAGTTACGCTGGCACACGTCACGAAGGGTACGGAACCACTCTACAGGTGTACGACGGGCGCACGATCCACTTTCTCCACCTGTTATGACCCAATCAATACCACGCAGGTTAATACCCCACAAGTCACCTAAAAGCGGCTCACAACTCAGGAAACGCACCTTTGCACCTTTGATTTTACGCAGGTGGTCGATGCGGTCAAAATGTTTGTCGCTTTCACAAGTCGTACCAAGCCAGACGTTCTGAGGAACGCCACGCAGTTCGTTGAAATACTCTGCCATGCGCTCAGGACGCTTGGTAAGAATCTGGAATGTGTGTTGCGGACATTCACGGATGACATTCATCACCATGTCGATGAAGTCAAACGATACGTCTTTATGGAACAGGTCGCCCATAGAACACACGAAAACCATAGTAGGTTTCTTCCACTCCAACGGCTCACCCAGACTGCTGACATGAATTGTCGGCTGGAAGCCATTACGATACTTGTCAGCACTGCCAGGCATTTTCTGTAGCCGTCGTGCCATCACTTCCGCGTAACAGTTTTGGCAAGCCTCGCTTACCTTGGTGCAGCCCGTTACCGGATTCCACACCTTTTGAGTCCACTCAATTTTTGTTGCCATGTTAATATCTGAAATTAGTAAAATGAATTATCGCCATTGGTTGCGATAGGTCGTAACCGCGAAACCATTCTATCCAGCTATCTTTAGACAACCCATCGTTGGCCGATATTTCTTTGATGCTCGGTTGATAGTTGTTGTCGACGGTAGGATAGATGATGCGATTGTCATAAAACGTGAGGCACTGGATGCCGACACCATCATCAGCGGTCAGTCGCATAATTTCTACCGTCTTTGAGCGATATGGTTTACCAGTCCATTGACGTAGACAAATTTCAGCGTTTCCGGATTGTACCTCAGCTATACGTTTCTCCCAAAGAGGATAGTTTGCTCTGATGGTGTGCAGCTTTGGCGTCTCGTTAGGATAAACGGTGGGGAATTTTGCAGCCTGTACCTTCTGACTAAAGAAAGTTGGCTCACCTTTTCTCTCATGTGTTACAGGGAACACTTTCGAGAGCATGATGTTGTAAGTCTTGATTTTCTTCATGAGTCTTCGTATTTATATTGTTCTGACATGAGTTCTGCAGTTTGTTTGGAAACTTGATAGTTAGCATGTTTTAATGCAATTTCAAGCCGTTCTGCTGTTTCGTCACTAATCGTACCTTTAGCGTTCTCATCTTGCAATATTTTAACAATCATAGAATCCAGTACGCCATCGTAATAATCGCACCAATCGACACACTTTTTATGCCGTGGCCAAAACACCCAATTACAGAACTTTATCCAGAGTTCCTTCGGGTTATAAAACGTAATCTTAATTGTCTTTGCCATGATTTATTGTTCTGGTTCTTTTAGTATGTTAATAAATCTACGTAATCGCTTACATATATAATTGCATCTGTACGAGTGTTCTTTACATTTTGGTCCAAAACACTCATAAGGCTCAGAAGTCCTATCCAAATGTATTAGCTCTGTAGAGTCAGGGCAAGTTCTCCTAAAAGCGTCTATAGCCCTATCTATGTCAATTTTCTTTGCCATATTACTACTTATTTGAAAATGAATGACGGTTGTTTCACTGTGATATGCGTCCGAGGTGTCGATGGTAGTACGTTCATCATCTCCAGCAGTTGCTCCACACCGTCCCAATCTACAAACGGGCGATTACTCCGTTCGGGGTCAAACTTGGTTGGGATTCCCAGGCAATGATCGTCGATATAGATGTCAGCCGTCAGTTTCTTGCTGCGGTACTTTTCCAATGGGTTACGGTTGATGCCGACAAAGGTCAAGCCGTTATCCTCCACCCATTTCAGCATATCATCCCATCGTTCCTTAACGATAGGCAGTTCAAACTCACCATCTCGCTCGATACCAGTCATAAGCACCAACGAATGACCTTCAGCCAGCAGACGTTTCAATACGGGCACAGCACCGATGTCCTCGCCCGTCCCTTCTGGATAACAATACGTGACGCAGGTGCCGTTAAAATCAACGGCTACTACTAATTTCTTTTTGCACATACTAAATTTCTTTATTCAGATTTAATTAATTCACAGCTATCTTCCAAATCAAACCGCATAAAGATGTGAGGCACCTTATAGCAATCAAACTTAACGACATAATGCGTAGGTTCGTTGCCAACATACCTGCCACCATAACATCTATGCTCCAGAACAATGCCGACTGAGCCAAGATGATTTCGGCCCATCCGCATGAAGTTCTTCGCAATTCTGATTTTGTCACCAACTTTGAATTTCATACTTAGTTACAATATGCGACTCTGCCTTGGGCCGTTCTTGTGGAACGGCTTGTTGGCAGAGTCGAGTGTTTGGTTATTCTTGGGAAACGATATTCTGAACCGGGCGCACGGGGAACCCGCGGCACCGAGAGTTGTAGTACTGCGGATTGACACCACCAGAGCCGAAGTACAAGCCGTAGGCAGACCGAGCCGAGAGGAACGAGGAAGACCAGTAGAGGCCGTCCGAACCGCGATTGCTCCAACTCGTACCAACGCCGTAGCCTGAGCAAGCAAAGAAGATGGATGCTTTATTTATCTTAGAAACTACGAGATAGCCGTTAACACCATTAACGGTAGAACGAATCCATCTGCAGTTATCATAGAGTTCCTGGAATTGCTCTTTGGTAGGCATACGCCAGTCACCACCAAGGTTAACGTGCGCTGCGTCATGTTCGAGGTCAATATCACCTTTAAGCTTTGCTCCTGGAGTGTCTTCGTATTCTTCTGAGTTAAACTCGTAATCTTTGAAAGCGTTATCGTTATCACCCCAATCAACATCTCCTTTGTCTGGGAAATGCAAGTCAGTATTACCCCATGATACGAAAGCACCGTAGTCTGATGGAGATTTGGCACCAAGGTTACGGTCAGCCCACAGAGTACCGGACGGGAGTCCAAGGTCAACAGCTGTTATCTCCTTTGGAGTTGTATCGTAAGGAGAGAACGATGTCTTTTCGATGATAGGTGCACCATTCTCGTCGTAACCAACAAGTTTCATAGTGTCACCTTCGATTAAGAACTTATAGGCTTCACGACAGAAGTCTATAGTCTTTGGTTGGTCACAAATGCCAAACTGCTTCAACAGTTGCATTTTTAAATCTTGATTCTGATTCATGTTAGTAAAGATTTAATTAAACTGCTATGTTAATAATATTGGAAAGTTTCTGACAGAGTGCTTCACAAAGAACACGACTCATGTTAACTTCAACAGCATTGCCGATAAATTTCTTCTGCTCTGACTGAGTGCCAACAAGAATATAATTCTCAGGGAATCCCATAATCTTTTTGAGTTCTGACACCTTAAGCATACGCATCTTAATGTCGATGATACGATAGATGGCCATAAATTCCTTGACTTTGCGAGTCATCGGAGAATCATCCTCATAGATAGCAATACCAACTTCTCCCTGCTCAGTACATACGAGATACGGAGGCATCTTATCCATACGAGCTATCAGAGTGAAGCACGGCTTATCTACGCTGCCACCATTACTTTTGAAAGAATACGGATTCGTTAGGAATTGCTTACACTTGACAATACTCTGCTTTGGATTGGTAGGAATTGTAGGGCAAGGCTGTGTCACTGATGACGGTGTACCATTGCCGTACTGGTTATCAATAAAACAACGAACGAGCGAGATTCTATCCTTCGTCGTTACCGTTGGTGCAGGGTCATCCACTGATGTATTGAAACCATTACCGTAATACTGAGACATAAACTCGGCACCAACAAGCGCATGATGATCTTTCGTCGTAACAGTGCCAGCAGGTAAATCAATAGATTCGTTATGGTCCTTACCGCCATAGTATTTCGACAGGAAAGAAACCTGTGCAATACCTAACCGATTCTGACAGGCAACCGTAGGACATGGCTCGTCGATAGATGGAGCTGTATAGTGGCCACCTCTATTCATAGAATTGTACTTCACGATGAAAGCGGAAAAATCTTTCTGAGACATTCCAGCCACAAACTTTATCAGTCCGGCATAGATTCGCTCAAGTGTTTTCTCGCAGAGTGGCTTCTTTCGTCCAAAGATAGATTCACCTTCATCTGAGAAATCAAGAACTTCGCGTACAGGCTTCCATTTGTGATATACTGAGAACAATCCACCTTCATCACCATTCTTGGCGTAGGTGGGAATAGGAAACGCGATAGGCAATCCCTTCTGAGCAAACTGACCAAAGAAACGCTTGCGCGAGGTGTATGCTCCAAAATCGGCTGCATTCAGAATGCGCCAGTCGAAATTGTAGCCGTAACTCTGTACCTTGCGCACCCAGCGGAGATAATCAGAGCCTTGGTCTTTTGATACAGGCTTACCGTTTTCGTCAAGTTCACCCCACATCATAAATTCCTCGACATTCTCAATCTGAATCCAGTTAGGACGGATGGCTTCGATATATCTGAAAAGATGTTCTGCAAGCGTCCTGGAATCAGCGTCACGAGGCTGTCCACCTTTGGCACGGCTGAAATTGGTACATTCGAGTGAAGCCCACAGGACCACCAAAGCGTCAGGATATTGCACTTTCATCTTCTGTAGATGGTCAACAAGCGGTGTGAGATTCAGAGTCCGAATATCCTCAGTAAAATGTAGCGTGTCAGGATGGTTGGCCTGATGGGATAGAATAGCGTTCGGGTCGTGATTGACACAAGCAATCACCTTCGCACATTTTTCTCCATTGAGCTGTGCGTACTCAACTCCTGTAGAAGTGCCACCAGCACCACAGAAGAGGTCAATGTAGAGTAGCTTGATATTATTCATTTATAGTTCTTGATTAGATATTCCTTAATATCGTCTGGCTGGTGTTGTAACATTCCATCAATACCGACAGCTCGAAGAATATTGTTCCACCATACACTATCATGCTCCAACGGAATCTGACAGTCGTATTTAGTAGCGCATTCATCTTTACATTTATTACAACACTCTTTGCATCCTCTGGCCCAATGACAGCAGGCACAAATCTGCTGACGTGTCGGAGGTGTGCAGTCAAGAATGTACGGTGTACCGTGATTACTTGCCTTGCTCATTGCCATACGGTTTACCACAGAACGGGCAGAACTTGGCAGGTATCTGAAAGCGATACCACGTCTTTGATAATTGACCACCCTTCAATACTTTCTTATACACTCCGTTGACACAGATACGTTCCGTACCATCCGGTGCAATATTAGTATCAACTTGAAGATAAGGCATGCTCATTTTAGCTTTCAGCCTTGCGTTATATTCTTCAATACAGTTACACATCTTTTTGCTCAATACTAAGTTGTTTCTTTTGCTCAAGCCATTGCTCGCGAGTTATAGCACCTTGTTTGTTTAATTCTCGCTGTAGGTTATTCTGCTCTCGCTCATACTGGTCAATAAAGATGTTACGCTCTTTGATAAAATCTCGGAGAGCACAGGTTATCACCATTGGATCAACGGAGCCATAGAAACGACCATAACGGCCTGTCTTGAAATAGTAGAAGAAGAGAAGAAGCTCAGTAACTTTCAGGTAGTGATATTCTGCAGCTATGATAGTTGCAAGGCCTTCCACCTGTTCTTTGTCGAGATTCTTGGCACCTGTGAACTTTGACAAGTCCACAATCTGAGGGCATAGCCACTGAAAGGAGAATGTTTTGCCATACGCCAGACAAATATCCGTCAGCGTAGGATAGTCACCCATGATGGCTTTCTCCTTTTTCAGAGCAAATGAAGCCTGAGTTTTAGGGTTGACTCTTGCCAAGAACTGGTCTCTGTCACCAAACTTAGAAAGAATCGTCAATGTTTTCCCTTGCTCTGGCTTCATTAATGAGGTCGTAGGTGTCGTTGACAAGTTGCTCGTTTGTTGGAGCACCTGCTGCCCGACTTCCTGTAGCAGCTGAGGTTGTTTCATTCTGATTTCTGATTATTATTTCATCTTCCCAAGCACGCTGATGTAGGAATGTAAGCGGGTTCTTTCGATACTGCTTTACAGTTGTTGCCTCTAAATACTTGGGCAGATAATCAAATATAGCTTTTCTGTCTTTAAGGGAGATTTTGGCATACACTTTCTGACAATCAGATTTTCCAACCTTTTTATCATAAAGTTCCCAAAAATCTGAGAACGGAAATTCTTCTTCAATATCGAACAGAGTAGATTCTGAACGTAGTGAAGAATCTCTTTTATTCTTTCCATTATTATGTTTTGTGTGAGCGGTGTGTGAGCCTGCTTCTTGCTGTGTGATTTGCTGTGTGAGCTTTTTAGCTAACTCGCTGATTTCCACATCGTTAAGTGTGTGAGTTGGTGTGTGAGATTCCTCTGACTTGAAGATTAGATACTTCTTTAACGTAATCATATTTACGCCTTGGTCATCGGCTGTATCAATAACACCTTTTCTTCTCAAACCTGAAAGGAATTTTCTTACTCTCCATTCCGTCCAGTGCCACCGTGCAGCAAGAAATCGAACAGATGCAGGCCACTGTGCCTGACCCCACGTTACTTCGCGACCTCCGATACGAGCAGTATGCTCAGATGCCTCAAATCTGACCTGCGACATAATATCCAGGACAGCTTCGCAATCATTATAAGTACGGGATTGACGCCAATAGTCGCTTTTAAAGAAGTCGTTGGAGATTTGTTTGAATCCTTCGCACATACACAATACTATAAAAAGTTTACCAAGTTGCGTTCAAATTCCTCCTTCGAGATATTTGGGATGATAGCCTTGAAGAGTATATCGCGTACATTATTATATAATATATTGAACTCTGACTCATTCATCTTCTCGAAACTGATGGACTTTGGAGCGTGGAACCATTCATTTGAGTGAATATTATACAGAGGCTCGCACCATCCGGCAGTTATCTCTAAGGACTTTCGGAATACTTCAATATTGTTCTTGAAGAACTCCTGTTGCCGTTCGTCAAGGTATTCCCAAGCGCACTTTAGTAATGCCCAATACTTTCGGAAGAATGCGAGATTACGAGGCTTCTTGATAGTCACCTCGTAAATCTCGCCAATCTTTAACTTTTTCTTCTCGTCGTAGTCATCATCAGTAAGTGGCTTGAGACCTTCTCGCGTATTAAGAAGTAGTAGCTTCATACGCTAAAAAGGTAAGTCGTCCGGATCACCTTCCTGCTGTCCGTCAGTAGGTGGGAATGGATTTGCTGCAGGAGCCTGCTGTTGACCTTGACCAGCAAACATATCAGGCTGCTGTTGTTGTGGTGCTGGAGCAGGTGCAGCGGCTTGTTGTTGGCCACGTATGACATTGTATGCACGTATCTCTGCATAATACTTGCCGTTGTATTCGTGTGCATCAATATCAAATTGAATAGTTACATCTTCGCCCGGCTGAATAGCGAATTGTTTAATACGGTCCTCACCAAAGATGGTGAACGGAATTTTCTTTGGAAACTGCCCTGGAACCTCAAGCACATAAGATTGAGTCATCCATGGATTTCCTGTACGCTGAGATACACCTGACTTCGCTTCAAGTACAAAAATAATTTTACCTGTTGCTTCCATGTTACAAATACTTAAACTTAAAATTATTGTTAATTATATTTGAATTTTCTTTTATACTTTTCCGTATTCTTTTCCAAGATATATTCAGAGTTCTTACAGCCTCGTTCATAGAAGGAAAAGTTCTTGATTTACCATCATCGTATATCATTATAATTGGTTTTGATAATGATGGTATATTTCTACGCTTTTCACCACTTCTTTGTAAGCTATCACCATAGTTTACGTTATATTTGGCTGTGCACCACTCAAGATTATTGGCATTATTATTTTGCTTGTCTTGGTCTTTGTGGTTTATTAAAGGTAGATTACTTGGGTTTTTAATAAATGCCATAGCAACAAGTCTGTGGACGCGAAACTTTTGTATCTTTCCCTTTTTACACAAAATTACTGATAGATAACCATCTTTATCTTTTGTTTGTTTTAAGATTTTGGGGAACCTTCTTTCGTAAACAGAATCCCATTTACCTTGATAATGCGCTAACGAACGCACTCTACCTTCATCAGAAACCTGATAAAATCCTTCGTAGTTTGCTACATCTCTCCAAGCCTCATTACTTACCATATTACCTAATATTATATATTGTTTATAGATAATTCTCCTTTTAAAATTTTCTTTGTGTTATTATCTTCAATCTCTGCAAATTCAATCGCACAGCTCAAAGAACAATCAGGTATAATTGGATTTACTTTATTTCCCCTGTTTGGATCAAGTTCGTCAAGGAATATTCTGTTTCCTTCTTGGTCTTTTAAACAGGTGGCACCTATAGACCTTTCTATTTCAGCCATTCGTTTAAACTTTTCAGGGAAATCATTTCTGATTTTATTCCAATAACCTATACCGCCTTTAACACATCCAATACAATTATTGTTATTATAACCCATCTTATACATCACTGGAATGTCAATGCCTGCCTTATATAATATTCCAAGGCAATCTTGTTTTGTAAGCATCTTCTCGATAAGAGGAAACAATGGTTTTGTTTTTGGGTTTTGTTGTTTGAATCTGATAGCCCTGTTGATTTCGTCTTTGCAGAAATCGAAACCCCAAATTTGCCCCCCCCACTCACCAAGTCCGTCCTCGAAAGAGTAACGAACTCGTTTCTTTAATTCTTTTGTACATGATGCACCCATTGGGCCGTTAATGAATTTTTTTCTCAACAACACATCTTCGACACATGAATATTTGTCGCTTCTGATTGTTTCAATTTTGCATCCATACCACTCTTCGCAGTCTTTAAGAAACCGTATGTTGTCAGGATGCTCAGAGCCTGTTTCAATATGAACAATTCTCACATTTTTGTACATAGAAAGTCCTATTTTGCAGGCTACAGCCGATGTAGCTCCGCATGAGAACCATCCTATAATTGGTTTATCTGTCATTGATTAAAACTTAAATTGGTTACATAGTAGTTGCCCACTGTAGGACACGGAAACCTGCTGATGGCAACAGGCACAATGGGCAACCTGAGAGACATGGAACTTACTTGATGATAGTCTGGATATTCTTGATATTATCAATCCTATCCTTCATATACTGAATAGCGAGAGAGATTCTTTCTGTCAGAAGCTTGATGTCTTCCTCGTTACGATAGATGCGCAGAATCTTTATCTGCTTGCTCTTTGAAACGTAGGGGCAATAGCTTACAAAGTCGCAGAACTCGGTGCCAGTAAAGAGAATATTGGCCATACACTGCCAATAGTATTCCTCTTCATTCTCCTTCAACTCTTTCGGAGTCTCGTACATGAGGTGTTGCATGTGTTTCTCAAGCGTGAAAGGACACTTGATTTCGATGATGCCTTGGTCCTGTCGGATAACACCATCAGGAGAGCCACCAACGAGGCGAGGATATTTGTCGTAGGGTACAAAACCTGTCTCAAAGACTTCATATCCCATCGTCTCAGCGTACTTCTCACGGGCTACCGATTCCATATCAGAGCCATAGCGAGTAGCCATGCTTTCTTGAGAGTGCAGCTCAATATATTCGTCAACACAATTCTTGGAATATGTGTCATCAGAATCTACTGGCATGAAATGTTCCATCACCTTACGGTTAAGATAGGTGAATGTAGCATCAGAGAATGGAACAACCTTGGTGGTCACTCTTGACTTGGGGTTGGCAGCTTTAAACTCTGCCAGCTCTTCCTCAGTCATAGCTTCCTTGTGTTCCTTCATCAGAACAGAGATTTCAGAAGATGTGAGCTTACCGAGTCGCGCTCTTCTCCATCCCATTGATCGTTGCTCGAGATTCGATGTGTCTGCCATAGGGCTTACTCCTTATTCTCGTTAAACAAATCGTCTGATGGCTTCACTTCTTCTGCTACAGCTTCCTGCACAGGCTCGTTGTCCTGATACTGAACGTCGTAGGAATCAATCTGCAAGTCCTCGTCAGTGAGGCTGTCGTTTGGCTTGACAACTGCCTGGTCAAACTTGATAGCGTTCTGAATGGCTACAGATTTCGGAGCGTACTTAGCGAAGAGAGCTTTGAGCACGGTCTTTCGAGCCATTGCGTCGAAGTCTGATACCCAAGGAGTGCCACGCTTAGCACGGAAAGCCTGTGAGAACTTGGTAGCATGAGCCTCAACTTCTTCTTTCGTCCAGAAGATAGTCTTTGAGAATCCGTTAATCAAGTCCATGCGAGCCATGTAGCCGATAACCTTGTCAGAGGTCTTGGCATCCTCGTCGAACTCGTATTCTCCAGTGAACTTATTCTTGCGAACAAGCTGACCTTCGTACACCACTTCGTCGATGATGTTCTTGAACTGACCGCTACGCTCAGCAAGTTCAATCAGACCTTTGTAGCCGAGTTGGAACTGGCACTGACCTTTGTAAGGTACGATGTAAGCCAGTCCGAGAGTTGGAACTACAGGCAGGTCCAATGTTGCTGCCACCATAGCAGAGCCGAGAACTGTCATCGGATTGCAGTTGCGGAGCATGTTGTTTCCGTTAGCTACCGAGATTACAGAAGACACGAACGATGCTGCTTTCTTCTCAGAGCCAAGCACATCATTGAGTTTCTTCATAACTGCACCGCTATTCATGAGCTGCTGGAGCGTCTGAGGCTGATTCTGTTGTGTTGTTGAAACTTCGTTTGCCATGTTACTTAATAATTACTTGATAAATGGTTTATAACTTCAATATTCGACTTCTATTTCTTCTTGCTCCCATCCGTCGAGAGCTTCTTCAAGGGCTTTGAGCTTTCTGACTCGCTCCATAGCATCCCAAAGATGTTTACGCATTTTCATCATGAAGGTATCATCTGCCCTGCAGCCAGGAATAACACCATGTCTGACTCCGTAGTGAGCCTCAAGCTTTTTCTGCTGTTCTTGGGCTTCAATACGCAGATTAGTGATTTCCTCTTTGGCTTTCTGCAAGGTGATGGGAAGAATATCTTCCTGCTCTGCCCACTCTTTGCAAGGCTCAAGATTGGTATCTTCAAGATAGTGGCCACCTTCCTCGTCATCGACATACCAAGCGTTATTGGTTACGAGGGTGGAATCTTTCACCATAACCTCAGTAACCTTAACTGCAAGTTCCATTTCGGGAGGGTCGCATTGGTTGTAGGGTGCGTTTGGATCGAACTCAGCACCCGGTGGGTAATATCCGCTTTCTCTCATTTTAATAATAGATTTCTGGATAGTTCTCTATGTTTTGCTGATGCGCACGTTGCATTGCCTTCTCAAGAGGTGAGAAGCCCGTCTGTTTGTTGACAGGCTTCTCGTTATGGTGTTGGTAATGTTCCATGTTACACCTCAATGATAGGAATTTCGGGAGCCAGCTCCTTGATCTTTGCAATCTGCTCGTCAATGAGCTTGTCACGGACTTCCTCGACGATTGCTTCTGCGTCAGGAGAAATCAGTTCGAGCACGGCATGCTTACCCTCGACATGAGCAATAATCTCGATAGAGAACGTTTCAGGCTGAGAGCCTTTGAAGATAGGAATCTTCACGGCAAAAGCCTCGGGAAGATTGGACTCGACAACCTTACGATATACGTCCGTTACTGAGCCGTTATCCTTCTCTTCGCGCTCTACCTCGGTGTTCACCTTGGCTGTGAAACGCTTGAGCAGGGTGACCAGCTGCATGTTGGTTTCCTTCTTCTCGAAGTACGTACGGTTGATGCGGAAGAAGTTACCAAGGTCGGTAGATTCCCACAACTTTTTGTTGACACCGAAAGCCTTATACTGGCGAGAGAGCTGGATAGTACCAATGACCTCTTTCTTCTCACGCTTGTCAGTCTCGTTGACAATGAGCGTCATCTTGAGATTGTCGCGGTCAACGAGAATGTGAGTACGGCAGTGGTCAACCTGCTTATCCTCAGCGAGCCAACGCTTTTCGAGGAAAGCGAAGATAGCTGTGATATTGCCGCTGATGTTCACCTTGTCAGGCTCAAGAACGGGCAGCTTATCTTCTACCACGGTGTCAACCTCACGAATAATGAGTTCCTTCACTCCTTCGCCATCTGCGAAGTTAATGTTCAATTTCTCTGGATCCATGTTACTGATGGTTTAAAATGTTACTGATTGGCAGCGATACGGATTTCTGCCTGGATTGTCTTCTGCAATTCGTCGCGTGTTGCAGGGCGAGAGGAAACAAGAATACCCTCGGCATTGTAGATGCACACCATACGTTCGTCTTCATCGAGGAACTGGTAGCATTTCTCATGAACGAGCTTACCCTTGGACTTGAGGTTTTCGCGGATAACAGAAACTTCCTCTTTGAGAGGCTTCAACTCTTGGTTGATTTCGTCTTTGTAATCCTTGATCTTCTCTTCGAGCGTGGCAATACGGATGTGCTTCTCGGCAAAATCCGTCTTCATTTTAGCCATCTCGTCAGAATCGAATGACTTGTGGTAGTCAATTTCAACCACCTTGTCAGCATTGTCAATGAGGAATTGTTTTCTTTCCTCAAGGTCTTTGATGTCTTGACCTAATACTTTCTGCATGACTGATACTAAAATTAAATTAAACACTATTTCATGCCCAGCTTTCGCTTGAGCTTTTCAACTACTTTCTCAGTGATTCCTAAGTTTATCCGTGTCAACGGCTGTGTGAATAGTGATGGCTTTGCCGTTACTCTCAGTACATCGTTGCGCTTGGACTCGAATATCTCCTTCTGCTTGCCCATAGACATGTCGTAGGTTATGCAGGTTTTTATCAGATAGTGACGTTTGCCAACCTCATAACCAAGACCAACTACATTCTTCATGCAAGCATGTACATTGTCATCCCTGTGGCGTTCTTTGCGGCCAGAGATATACTGCGTCTTGTCAATATTGAAGGAACAGTCATCCTTGAGCATCTGCTTTATCAGAGCCTTACCTTTGAGGTCGAGATTATTGTACTGAGCGTACCTCTCAAAGAAGTGAGGAATGAAGGTGCAGATGGTAGAGAATCGTTGTTCTGCCTGATTGACAAAAGCCTGATGAAGAACGAGGCCATTCTGAATCTGTAGCACACCGAAGGTAGAAGAGAAATCGTCCTTGCCGAAGAACTTGGTCGATACGAGCCAAGTGTTCTTGCGAGGGCTGACATACTCCGTGAAAAGATACTTTGGAAAGTCGTGCATCTTGAGCGACTTTCGACGGAAGTCTTTCCATAGGTGGCGTTCCCAATTCTCTACATTGGGGAGGTCCTTAAGAATCTCGTTGCGCACCTCTTCATGTGTCATATTCAGTAATAGCATAATCAATAAGTTATTGAGTCTATATATTCTCTAATTTTCTTGGCTTTGGATTCTGCATGACGATAACGCCAATACAGGTTTTCGGCTTCTCTCTTAAGCTCTTCCAGATATTCGTGAGCATTGTAGCCTTGCAAGTGGTATCGTTCAAGCTGACCTTTATTGATGTCGCTCTCCACTTTACTGGCTTCACGCTGCCTTCCGATGAACTGGCGGTAGAGACTGTCAGCTTCTCTTGATAGATTGTCGGCACGACGTTCAAGCCGTTGGATAGCTTTCTTGTGTCCGTATTCCGCTGACCAGAACTGCGACATAAACTCGTCGAACCTGTCTTCATCCATAGCTTGCTGCATGGCTCGCTCGAATGTTGGCCGACGGTTTTTGTACGGGTCTTCTCCACGATAGCCGAAATACGTTCCTACCCATTGTGGATTCATCAGTTCCCATTGCTCTTTGAGCGATAGGTGTTTCTGACGCGCAAACTCCTTGATAGGAATTGCTACCCGGTTGTGTCCGCATTTGAAAGCTGTGTCTCGGTTGATCTTCACTTCTGAAATGTTGACGATGACATAGTTCTTAGGCATCATCCCCATTGATTTGATAGCATACTCGCTATAGTTCCATTCTTGGGAGCGATTCATGTTTGAATACGCTAACCGCCCGTGAGAATTTCCCCATCCGTGTTCCTCAGTAGGAAGGATGGTAATGGGTGGCCGATGGCGCATATCCCATCCAAATAGGTTTTCTTCATTCTCGTTGTACATATTATTTCTTGTTATTACCTTTCTCGACCTGCCTGACGATGGCATTTTTAGTCAGTCTGAGCCGACGGGCAATATTGTACTCGCGACATGAAGAATTTCCCTGCTGAATGATGGCCACCGCCTTATCAACAAGCTCGCAAAGGAGCTTATAATTGGTTTTGCTTATGTATATTTCCATAGTCCCCACTGCAGGATTCGGACCTGCGACCTTCGGCTATATTAATTTTTATGGCACTTTACTTTGTTCAATAGGGTTTGCCGACGCTCTGCCAGACTGAGCTAAGTGGAGTGTTGCCCTCACGACTGAGGGCAATGTGGGTTTGTTATCTGTTCTGTGAGGACTTTCACCTCTCCCCTGTCCTTTCAGGGGCATATATTTGGTTTATAACTCGATGAATCATTTCATCAAACTTCTTTTATTGCGGTGTACTTTGTGTATCAATAAGTCAAAGAACAAACGTGGCCGTCATCATCGCGAGGATAAATCCTTAATAGCCGTGCGACTGTTAGCCACGTAGCAATTCCCCGGCCTCCTTCTGTTCGCCACACAGACATCATCGGCACTGCTGAAAATGGCTTGGGGAAGAGACAGGATTCGGACCTGCGACCTTCACAGTACATGGCCGTACCGTGCGCTCTAACCACTGAGCTACTCTTCCGTTTTGTTGAAAACCTTGGGAACTTCACAGCGGCCAAGGGGATCGTTACATTTTTTACCAATTAATTCTGAGTTGAGGTAGTGTCTCACGACATGTAGGACCTCTGAGGATTTATAAGTTGCTTATGTCGTTAAATATGGATTTGCCAGATATTGCATTATCAGCTATCAGTCGGTCAATCTCCTTCTTGATATAGAAGATAGTGTTGCCAACTACTGAGTAATGCAGAACACCGCTCTCACGACGGTCTTTGAGCCAGTCCTTACTAACACCGAGATACTTGGCAGCTTCCTTGTTGGAGAGCCAGAGCTTACGGGTGTCGATTTTTGCTACTTTCATTTCGGCCATACCAATTCTACCATGAAAATGAGGGTGAATACTATTCCGAATGCAAGGAACGCAAGCAGGAACATCATGATTATGTCATGTTGGCTGGGCTTACTCATTGTGCAAGGAATTTATCAATGAAATACTGACAGCCCTTTGGTGTTACCTTAGTAGTACGTGTGACGTGCATAACACCACCGTTGCCGGAACGTGTTCCTTTGGTAACTTCAAACAGGCCCATTTCGAGATAACGCTGCATGGGTAGGTTTCTGTCGGAGCCAGCTGAGCAAAGATAACCTTCATTGCGCAACTGCTCGTAGAGACGAATTTCTCCAGTCTGATAGCCTCGCTGACACAGAATCTTAGCCAGCTCACCGATAAGGATTGAGTCCGGGCTGCTGAGTACTGCATCTGCGAATGCTACCTTTGGTGCCTGCTCCTTGGTTACTTCTTCGAGCAAGGCAGCTCTTGATTCTGCCAACTGACGCTGTTCACGCTCCTGCTTAAGAGCTGTCAGCAGACGAATACCGTTGTCGGGGTCTGCGATAATACTATCAATCGTGGTCTCAGTGGCGGTAATGCCATACTTCATCAGCTCCTTGATGCGGTCATTGCACCAGATAGCGAATGCTGGGCTGAGCCAACGAGCAAACTCAATGGCTACGTCTTCGTGCATCCATGTGCCAGGATTGTTGCCGCCCTTCGTAACTCTCACTAAATCGGCCAAAGTGCTTTTTCTCACTTTGGATAATTCGCTGAGATAATCAGAGGTTTGGGAGTTCTGTAGCCAATCTACAGGTCTCTTTCCAAAAGGCTTTGCCATTTGGGTGGCATTGATCATGACGATGCCACCTTTCTTTGCAAAAGTTACGTTAGTGCCGTTATAGGCAAAGACTCTACTAATAGGAGTTTGTGCAGGGTGGCTGTCGCCAAAATCAATCAATCCTTCTTGCATGGTTGTGGTTGGTTAGAGAACGTACTTAAATGTTTCTATACCCCCATAGGCAGACAAAGCCTGTGAGCGAATAGCTTTGGCAGATTCTGAATCAGAGCGGTAAGCGAGTGCATTAAACACCGCTGAACGGGAGCAACGCATCACTTTCATGAGTTTTTCGACGTTTCCCGAGGGTACTTGAATAATTTTTTTCTTTCTTGCCATTGTTATTTAAAAATTTATTTTTAAATTTGCAGTCTGGAACCAAAATGTAAACAAGTTGTAAACTCGTTTCTTGGATTTCACGGTACAAAGATAAACATTTCGTAGATATGAACATAAAAATTTTGTAGATAATATACACATTTTGTAGATTCTTAACACAAGGAGGTCGTTATGAAGAAAAGTGAAATGCTCAAATGTCTGATATTGCACTACACAAACGGCAATCAGGCTCAGTTCGCCAACATGATTGGCGTTCCTGCTCAGAACATCAGCGCATGGCTGAAACGTGACACATTTGACGTAGAACTTCTTTTCTCCAAGTGTGAAGGAGTATCTGCGGAATGGTTATTGACACATGGTGAGGGCCCAATGCTCTCTAAAGACCGACGGAATGTAGATGTAGCCACCAACACGGAGTTGATAGAGCTATGTAAACAGCTCGTGGCCAACTATCAACAGCGTGAAGATGTTATGAATAAATTAGTATCACTAATCAGGTAGGCTATGGAGAATAAATGTATCTCAGCTCTGGAGTACATACGTACCAACAGGAAGGCTTCGTTGGATGAAGTCAATAACCTGTTTGGTTCCGATGGCTCGTTCGCCTTTCACACCTTCCAAGCTCGATATAGTATGCTCCGCAAACAAAAGGACGGGCGCAGTATCGATGACAAGCGTGAAGAGGCGATCAACGGAATGATTGAGGATTTGAAGAGCAAAAAGCTCAAGAATCCTGTTCAGGCAGCAAGGCGCAGGGAACTTATCACTAATATTCTGATAGTGGTAGGCTCATTAATCGGTGCTGCCTTACTCTTTATATTCGGTTGGGCCGTTATTTTACTGGTCCCACCGATATGGTTGGTAGTTATCATCATCGTATGGATAATAAAAAAGACGTGATTTAGTGTAGCAAATAGTGTAGCAATCTGTACCGATTCTTAGAAGCCCCATAAATAAAGGCTCTGCAAGTTGGCTCAGAATTTTCCCAAGCCGAGGGTCGCGGGTTCGAGTCCCGTATTCCGCTCAAAATCCCCCACAAACACAATAAATATGCCCCGTAAAGCGTTATTAGTAACGATGACGTTTAGAAAAACCATATCACTACTGTT
>Ga0265298_10000278_pt1 | contig 79507 bp, 132 predicted proteins | sample AusTroGonzalo_MG_3_FD_193486 | JGI IMG/M metagenome (GOLD analysis project Ga0265298, IMG submission 193486) | Bovine rumen microbial communities from tropical cattle in Woodstock, Queensland, Australia - Gonzalo_01 | ecosystem: Host-associated > Mammals > Digestive system > Stomach > Rumen ... | reverse complement strand
CAAAACTCAACCCATTTTGGCAAGTAGAATATGACACGGCATATGGCTAAAAAATGCACAAAAAAGTGCTACAAAATAGCAAAAAAATGAAGACGTAAAATGCTTGCCAAAGACGAGCGTCTTTGACAAGTGGTAGCAACATGGCATATCTGGTATTTTATATAAAAATTGGCACAAAAAAAGCCCCGCTCCGGACGAACCGGAGCAGGGCAGAAAGAAAGGGGAACCCTGGATGTCAGTAGGTAGGGGACGGGACGGCGGATAAGTCTCCGGATCTGTCACCGGATACGCAGCGCTTGATCAGGTCGGTCTCCCATTTGTCGGTGCCGGCGTGATCCTCGGACCAGAATACGCACTCCTCGTGGTACAGGATGAGGTTGTTTACGTGCTGGATGATGTCATCGGCGTTGGTTGGAACGCTTTCGCCGAAGTCGGCACGGGTCATGTTGGGCATGATGGTACCTCCTTGCATTCTTCACGGATATTATAGTCGATATCATACACAACGTCCATGTCTGCGCCGAGAGATTCGAGTTCCTTTATCAGCTTGACGGTCTCGCCATTGTCATATCCGTTGGTGTAGTATGCACGAGCTGCGGTCTTGAACTGTTCGAGCGTTTCGTCGATAGCATTGCGCCGGAGCTGCTCTGTTATGTATTGAGTCCGCATCATTATTCCTTGAAATGTAAGCATATCGTTGCTCCTTTCTCCAGGTTCTGGCCCTGGCTACAGGATCCGCAGCGCAGATCCTGTCTGTCAAGGTCAGTTAATTCACTTTCCTTTCTGCTTACGCCAGCAGTTACTGAACCGATTCATTGCAGCTTTTGCGCCACGTTTGGAATCGTACGGACGGTTGACAACGGTCTGCCCGGCGGAGGTTTTTATGATGAGCTTGGCAATGCCGTTACTTCTGACTTCGATGGAAGCGGTTGATCCGTAGAAGTTTTTGTAATAGGTCTTCATGTTGTTCCTCCTTCACCTTATGGTAATGCAGGTCAGCACCCATGTAGGATTGTGGTCGAGTCCGGCAGAGATAAACTGAGCCATCTGTACGGGTCCGGCAATGTCCTGCGGAACCTTAATGAGTTGTTCCTTTCCGTTCGGTACGTCAAGGAATGTCAGTACGATCTGTTCTTTCATGGTTGTTCTCCTTTCATCCTACACGGCATGCGGAGGATTTCCACCAGCTGATAATGCGTTCGATTTCTTCATCCGGATATTTGTAGATGAGGATTTTCTCAAGGTCTGCACCGTCCCGCAGGTACCCGTAGCCTTTGCCTTCACGCTTTGGATCCGGAAGCATCTCGCATCCGCCGGCGCTGATCAGGAACCTTGACTGCTGTTTGTTGCAGGTACGAAGCCCCAGGATTGTGCTGAAATTGCACTTCAGTACGGTCGGTATCGTCTGGGCCATGACGTTCTGCGAGCAGGCAATGATGTGTACCCGTGCAGCCCGTCCGATCTGTGCGAGACGCTGAAGCAACGGGAGTGTTTCGTTCTTGATCGACACCATGAGATCCGCAAGCTCGTCAATGATAACGTACATGTGCGGTCCGTAGTATTCCTTAATACTGTCTTTCTGCATGGTTTCAAAGCGACGGTCGGTCTCGTCCAGTGCGAACTGAAGAGCACGGACAATGTCCGGATGATTGTCAGCATACCGGAAAGTATGTGGCAGGTCTCTGTATTGCTGAAGCTCCACTTTTTTCGGATCGATCAGTATGAACTGGCAATCAAAAGGGGAGTATCGCACGAGGAGCGAGTGAATGATACCGTTCAGCGCCACTGACTTGCCGGAACCAGTGGCTCCGGCAATCAGCAGGTGCGGACGCTCGGCAAGGCGGAGGAACTTGGTGTACACTTCCGCTTCCGGCGTGATGTATTGATAAGGTAAAGGGTGGAGCATGTCAGTCCACCTCTTTCATGGCTGGATCGTTCAGCAGGGGAGTGAAGTCGTACAGACGGTAGGTGTTGAAGCCGGACTGACGGACTGCCATTGTGGGCAGTGCAATCATCTGTTCGAGGATGAATGCTTCAGCTTCGGAATCGCATTGCACGTAGGCATGGTCGCCAGTGCTGAGATTCTTTGACGAAAGGTTGGTCGTGATGTCACAGTAGTCTTCTCCGCTCATGGTGAGGATCCCAACATACAGGGATCCGTCAGCATACTCGGCGGTCATGATGCGTACACGCTTGGCGTACTTGAGCTTGGATGTGCGGATTGTCTTCATTTTCATGGTGTATTCCCCTTTCTTTTCAGCAGTTCAGCTACTGCTCATTGTAGTAACATATTACTACTTAAATAAGTGGTTGTCAAGGCCAAGCAGGATAATTGCATCGACCTGTTTTTACGTCTTCTTCAGAAGGTTCTGGGTCTCCCGGATGATAGTCAACAATCAATGCGAACTGTTCTTTTGCAGGTGACCAGGTGTCAAAGCTGTTGGATATTTCGACAATGTCCCACCAGAAAGCCTTGGCACAGGCGACCTCTTCAGGGTCGCCCTGCCGAATCCAGAATGAAATGCACTGATCGTAGAATTTATTGACTTCGTCAATGGTGTTGAGGTTGCTTGCCATGGTTATTCCTCCTCATGCGAATCTGTGGTATTCAACCTTGGTTCCGTTACGTTCACCGAGTGAGTAGCAATCATCGTCAAAGCTGATAAGGTTATTGATGTAGAATCGGTACAGGAAGTAGTAGCACTCGTTTTCTTTGCAGTACTCTTTGAATGTCCTTGAGTTGTATTTTGTTCCGGCGTAGCTGTTGAACATTTTGACTACTTCGGCGAACATTTTTTGAGGATCACGACCAAATACAAAGTACCGTTTGTATCCGCTGTCGAACTGCATGCCCAGGATTTCGTCAGGGCCAATGGCGAGATTGGATTTTTTCATGTTGCTTCCTCCTTACATTATACCAAGGTCTCTTGCTCTGTCTCGGCACATATCGTAGATGCAGTCCATGTTCGGCTCCGCAAGGTCATTGATCGTTTCGTATGAGAGCAGGTCAACGACGTCAGCTTTGAACTGATCGAGCGTCATCCCAGACAGCTTGTTCGGATCGATCTCGTTGTCTACTACAAGTTCGTCAACTGTGTCGCTGACATCTTGCTTGAGGTATTCGATCATGAGTGCGGCCGCAATCGACCGCACCTCCTCCCATGTAAACTCGAAGATTTTGCCGTACTCGTTCTCGAATGTGTACTTGTCATTGACAACGCTTTTCAGAATCATACCCATGTTCATTCTCCTTTCAGAATTCGATCACTGTGTCTGGATTTGCCGTGTCTGTAATTTGAACGGCTGTGACTGCTACCTTTGTATTTGTGCAGTTAAGTGTAAGGAAACCAGCGTCCTTTATCTTTCTTGCTTCCTTAATGGCACAGGCTTTACGCTTGTATTCTTTTTCAGCCCTGCCGGTTGCGTTGAAGTTGAATAATACATCCGCTTCTACAATGTACATAGTTCATTCTCCTTTCATCCGCAAAAGTAGTTGTACTTGGTTGCACAAGTCTCTGTGAGGAGAAATGCAGGGATTGGGAAACCGTCATCCTTGTGCCATTCAAGATGGCAGACAAGAGACTTTCCGTTTGTGTCGAGGTTAACACGCCAGAAGTAGAAGCCTTCATCGTACAGGCTCCAATATTCCATGTACTTTCCGTTTACTTTGTACTCGTACACGCCGTGTTCTTCCGCATAGCGGAGCGCTTTCTGATTGTAATCCATCGTTCTTTCCTCCTCACATGTCGATGATGTTCTTGCCACCTACGGTCACGAAGTAGTGTCTCCGGAGTGCATCGTAGATGAGGAACACAATGCCTTTATCTGTCTGATAGTCGCTGTAGTGGTAGCTGTTTGCGATGGTCGGACTCTTCATAATGCAGATCTCTTGTCCGGCTCGCTCGTCGAGTATCTCGGCGATCTCGTCTTCGAGGAGGACGGGCTTGTCAAGGTTGTCGATGATGCCGTTCCATGTGCCGTGTTTCCCTTTTGCTTCGTGGGCGAGGTAATCGGCGATGCACTGAAGACTGGATAGCTTTTCCTCAAACTCGTCATCGGTGAAAGGGTAGGTGATGATAATGCTATGGGACGGAAGGTCTTCGTCGCACATCCGCATGATGACGGTATATCCGTCTGATTCAAGCGTGGTTGCGTAGTCAACGTACTCAAGGGAGCAGTGTTCGAGACGTTCTACGGGAAGCTCAATGTGATTAGCGAGGTCTTTGTCATTCTTGATAATCATGGTTTCATTCTCCTTTCTTTCTTCAGTGCCTTGGCACTGACTACGAGCGGTGAGCGTTTCACCGCCCGTCTGTCGGTGTCACAGGTTGTAGTAGTCGATGAGATCGTAGATCTCGGTATCGATGTTCTCATCGTCTACGCTGTTGCCGTAGTCGATCTCGTCCTCGAACTTCTCGAACACTTCCTGCACGAAGTCCTCACGGTCGCCGTACTCGTACCTCGACAGGTCGCAATCTCCGTTTTTGATGGCGTCATCGAGTCGGTCATTGATCTGCTGACGGAGTCCTTCCTTCCCGCAGTAGTTGATCAGCAAGCTCGCTTCATTGCAGGTGATGCTGACCTTTGTTCCGTCATCACGGTTGATGACGTACTGTCCGTTGTTTCTCTCGATTGTCATTGTTCTTCTCTCCTTTCGGTTGTTTGGGTACTGCTCTTTGTAGTAATATATTACTACAGAAAAGAGTAGATATCAAGCGTTTTCGTAGTGGTATTTCAGATGTTTCGGTCTCTCGTACGGCTGTGGCGCTGCGTGTGACATGGCGAACGGCTGTTCCTTTGATGCTGTCTTGGTTACCCTCACTGCGCCGGTTGTGGTAGGAACGAGCACGGACAGGTGACCAGGCGAGGTGTCGTACTTGAACTTGATTCGATGATGGCGGAGGGTTGCTTGCAGGTCGGCTTCTGTTCGGCAATCGGACAGTATGGTGCGGAGACGTCTGGATGTGATCAGCATGGTTTCTTTACCTCCTCGTATGTCTTGTCAAAGAAAGCTTTTGCTTTGTATTCGTCTTGGAACGTTTCATTCACGGGGTAACCTGCTTCGCCGTTCCAATGTAGCTGTACTTTGTAGCCCCAGGCGTGACCTGTCAGTGTCAATTGCCCTGCATACTTTCCGTCTCTGTATGCGCACTTTACGCATATGTAACGTGTGTCTCCGAGTCTCAGTTTCATTTTTTCTTCCCTTCTTTCTCCCGTGCTCTGGCACAGGCTACGAGAACCCAGGATCACGGGTTCCCGTCTGTCTATGTCAGTAGTAGAAGTAGTAGTCGCAGGTGTCAACCCAGCAGTGTGTGACCGGATCCGTTGTGTGTCCTTCTTCAATCCGAACATGATCGGCTCGCCTGTGCCACTCCGCATAGTCTGTTATGGTTTTGTCGAACCGCTTGACGAGCCACTCAAAGAGTCTCCATTCGTCCCACTCTCCGCAGTTGATACCATATTCGTGGTTACCTTCTACCCTTATGTGCAGGGTGCAGGAGCCGTCTTTTACGACTCCCGCCTTCACGGTTCCGTATCCCTGCCAATGTTTGATCTTTCTCATGTTCATTCCTCGCTTTCTTCAGTTCTCCGGAACGGCGACGACCTTTTCCGGGAAGTCTTTTGCATAGACCGTATAGTTATTTCCGGTGGTGTCAGTGGCGGTGGCGTACTTCTTCATGTGGGTGTAGTAGGGGAGGGCGGAGCGGTCGATAATGCTTGTTAACCGACCTTCGATGTCAATTGTGTGTGGTTTGGATATACCGGTGCGGTATGTTGTGCAGTTGTCGAGGTGTTTCATTGTTTCGTTCCTTCCTTTCTTCAGCTTGAGCGCTGACCACGGGAGCCAGGGTCCGGCTCCCGTCCGTCAACGTTCCTCATCTTCTTCTCTGTCCTGCATGTACTCTTCAAAGCTTTCAAAGATTGAAAGCCCGTATCGCTTGTAGTTGTTTCTTTCCAGCCGGATACGTTCGGACTCGCTCGTATAGTCTTCATATCCGTCGATGTATGTCGGGAACATGGCTCCTGTCTCCTTTCAGAACGGGGCAGGGCCTTCACCCTGCCCATTGTTTGTTAGTGCATTTTGAAGGCAATAGTGTCGCCGGACTTTGCATCCCAACAACCGCCACAGTGGAGGGCGCAGTCAAGGCAATTGCCACCGCATGCTGTCCACTCCGGACGGAAGTCTTCATCCTTTACGTATACCGTTGTCTCCGGCAGGTTGTACGGGTTTTCAGGTTTGAGGTTTGTCCATCCGCTGAACAGGATGTGAAGGTTTTTCGGAATGGATCCATTGTCATGTATGAACTTGTTCACCGTTTCATATTGCTTGGTGAACATCAGCACGTTACAAGTTGTGTACTTGTTGCAAAGGTAGGCGATCATTTCAAGGTATCCGCTTTTGTTCTGGTTCGGAATGTCGCCGGATACATGGAACCGGAAATATCTTGACGTTGCCATGGCTCTCTCTACCGCTTTGAAATAGTCAACGGGAGAGATAAGGAAGACGGCTGTGTTCCGTGCGTACGCCTTCATAACGGACGGGCGCAGGATCGCAAGCTTTACGGCGTAACACTTGTCTTCGCATGTTCCGTCGCAACGTCCATGGCATGTCAGCAACGGGAGAAGGGAGACGCTCGTGACTTTTCCCATTTTGGTATTTCCGGATGAGATGGAGACCATTTTAGAAAGGTCTTTTCCTTCTTGCTGTGCCTTGTAAACCTCTTCTTTTGCGGTTTCCAGGGCCATGGCGAGCTTTTCAATCTTGCTGTTCATTGTTTCATATCCTCCATTTTTTTTATTCTGTGCAGTATGCACAAACCGCAAGCCATTTGAGTCTGGATTTTATTTCACTGTGAAGCGGTTGTAAGTGGTGACCTTTTCCGCTTCCTTTGCGATGTCCGGATAATTTTCTTTGATGAATTTTTCATCAAGAGACCGTTTTGTACATTCTGTAATAGTTGCGATGTACTGACCGCACGTGAGCTTGTCAGTACACTTTTCTTTCATGTACTCTTCAATCTCTGTCCGCTTTTCCTTCAGCTGTGCTTCAAGGCTGTCAAGTTGTGCCTTTAAGGCTTTGTACTGTGTGAGAGTTGCCAACAGATTTTTCATTGTGTGATCCTCCTTTATTTTTGTAGGGCTTGCGGTTTGTACACACCGCTGTGTGTACAATGTAACGTGTACTTGACTTTCCGGTATTTCAGTTCCGCCCTCAGTTCGTCACCGCTGACGTGTAAAGCCATATCCGGCGAGCCTTTCGACTATGCGGTTTTCAAGGTACACTGAAGGCAGTTTTACGCCATCCAACCAGGCGGCCTACTCAAGAGACCGAGCACGTCGTCCCGACGTTCCCGTCCCCCTTTCGACGATATGAGTATATCACGATATGGCGATAATGTAAAGTTTTTTGTTGACGGGTGCAGGATGTCAAATGTGGTATGGCATCCCCGTCGGGGATATACGGAGAGCAGGCACCCATGTCCCGTAACCCCTCTCCGTACCGCAAAAAATAAAAAAGGCCCCCTTGTTGCCCGACTTCAAAATAACAAAAAAACAAAAAAGGCTTTACATTATCACGATATCGTGATATTATACGTCTGGAAACAAAAAAAGGAGGTATCGACATGGATACAAAGCACATTTCAGAACTGACTGACAAGCTTATTCTGCGGAAGGCACAGCGGTCCAGGAACGTGACGCAGGAAAAACTGGCGGACACTCTTGGCGTGAAGCAGAACACGCTGTCCGGAAACATGCGGCGTGACAGGATGAGCCTTGGTGTATTCGGAAGGATTCTCACAGCCCTGGACTACGATATTGTCATTGTTGACAGGGAGACCGGCGAAGCGATGTGGAAGCTCGAAACAGAGCGCCCGGACCTCGATGATGATATTTGAGGTGGCGTGGTCGTGAGCGAAGAGTTTAGAGAAATTCTCAATGACGCCGTAAGTACAGCGGTGAGACTTGACGTGTTAAGTGACGAAGAAGCGCTGTGCATAGTACGGATTTGCCGTGACGCTGTGAGCAGGGCGGAAGCGGACCTGACGGAGCAGATCCTTGCGGAGCGGATAGGAGGTGGAGCGGGTGTCGTATCAGGCGAAGAAACCGAGGAAGAAGGGGCTGAAGGTTAAGGTACAGCGGATGTGGTACGTAGCGGTAGAGGACGAGACGGGCTGTGAAGTCGAAGTAGATTACTGCTTTGGCACCCGTGAAGATGCGCTGCGTGACGGGGAGCAGCTGAAGGAAGCGCTTCTGGAGATTGAGAATGCGCCGAAAGTGAGCGTACCTGCAATGATCTTTGACGGAATGAATAAGATAGGAGTGACCTGAATGTTTACTGCGATCCTGATCGGGATATTTCTGATTGCCATGTACAGCGCCGGAAGCAATGGCGAGTTTGGCAGTGTGGCTGTCGGAGTGGTAATTATTGTACTGTTGCTTGCGTTATCGAGCGCCGGCAGAGGTAACGCCAGGGCATACAACAATTTCCGGGATTACTGGAAGGACGGAGGTCCGGAGCGGTGAATGGGTTGCAAGAAGCAATAAACCATAGCGTTACGGCAAGAGCACCTGTAAAGCGTGAAGGCTTCAGCGGAATATGGTTCTGCCCTGTGTGTAAAACGATAGTAGGGACGTATGCTCCGGTTACGAAAGACACGTTTATTTTCGCCATTGAGAAGTGTGACGTCTGCGGATGCGAACTTGACTGGGATAAGATTTGATATTTTTTTGAAGCTGAATATTACAATAAGGAGTGGAAATAATGCATAAAAAAGTTCTGATCGAGTGCGAAGAATGCGGAGAAATGTATGAAAAGCGTGACATCGTATTGGTTGAAGGTGTTTGTGGCAAAAGGTGCTTTTGCCGGTGGTGCTGGGACGAAATGAACAGTTACTTTGTGTCCGATTTTGACAACGGTATTTATTACGGAGGAGACTGACATGAGCAACGAGATTCTTGACAAGCTTCGGTGGGGAACTGCGCCTGAGTGGTTTGTTGAAGCAGCCAGCGTGTACCTTGGTATAGCGGATGAAAAGATCAATGAAGAAATGAAGAGACAGTACGATCACTCTATTCTGTTTATGCCGGTCTGCGGGAAATGCGGGCATGCCATTGACGAAACGATAAACGTGATAAAAGAAGATCATTTTTATTCTGAAAAAGTTGTTCCATGTTCATGTAAGAAATGCGGTACGTATTTTAACAGGATTGTAATGCCGGCAAAATTCCCGTTTGAAGGATACTTTAAGGAGAACGAATAATGGAAATTCAGAGCGCAGTACGTAATTATGATGAAAGGGGACAAATAATGGATATTCAGTGTACTGTTCATAAATATGACTCATTAAGTGAAGCCGTTGTTGTAAGAAACACGCCTGTTTGAGATAGTTGTTTTTAAAACCAACCATGGTGATTATGCGTTTACCGTTGACGGGAAAGCACTGGTTAAAGCAATCAACAAATGCATTGGAGAGTGAAAAGTATGGACTTAAAGATATTCACCGACAATATAGAGGATAAGGCCCGTGAACAGATCGACGCACTGCTGTCGGTACCGGTGTTCAAGGACTGCAAGGTGCGTATCATGCCGGACGTACATGCCGGTGCCGGGTGCGTTATCGGGTTTACTGCGAACCTGGGCGATTATGTGATCCCGAACGTGGTCGGCGTGGACATTGGCTGCGGGATGCTGACGGTACCGCTCGGGAAGATTGGCATCGACTACGACAAGCTCGATGAAGTGATCAGGGAGAACATCCCGAGCGGAATGAACGTACACAGCGACCGGTTTGGCGGTCACAGGTTTGACTATACCCTGCTGCACTGCTATGACTGCCTGAAAAATCTCGACCGGATTGAGAGAAGTATATGCACTCTTGGCGGGGGAAATCATTTTATTGAGATTGATCAGGACGAGGAAGGCGGAAAGTGCCTGATCATTCATACCGGAAGCCGGAACCTCGGAAAGCAGGTGGCTGAGTACTGGCAGCACATTGCGGTAAGCTCGTGCATAAAAGAGAACGAGTATAAAGAACGCAGGGAAGAACTGATTAAGCGTCTTAAGGATTCGGGACGTGAGCGTGAGATCGGTAAGGCGCTTAAGTTACTGAAAGAGTCTTATACGTCTGTAGGAAACCTCGGCATTCCTGCTGAACTGTGTTATCTCGAAGGAAAGAGCAGGGAGCGTTACCTTAACGACATGCGGTTCTGCCAGCTCTGGGCGCACTGGAACCGGTACGAGATTGCAATGGAGATATGTGTACGGATGGGATGGACGTATGTGTTTCATGCCAGGGACTGGGGATTTGAAACGGTCCATAACTACATTGACGAGGATAACATCATCCGGAAAGGTGCGATCTCAGCGAAAGCCGGCGAGCGTGTGCTGATCCCGATGAACATGCGTGACGGATGCATTATCGGCGTAGGTAAGGGTAATGAGGACTGGAACTGCTCCGCTCCGCACGGTGCCGGACGGATCATGTCCAGGGCGCAGGCGAAACAGGAGGTTTCGCTTGAGGAATATAAGCGGTCTATGGAGGGAATCTACACCACTTCAGTTGGGATGGACACAGTGGATGAAAGTCCGATGGCATATAAACCGGCGAGGGAGATTATCAAGCTGATTGAGCCGACCGTGACTGTGTCGCATATCATGAAGCCTGTGTATAACTTCAAGGCAGGGGAAGAGTGAAATGGCGAAACTGATCAGGAAGATTAAAGCCATGTACCGCTTTTACGGAATGGATCCCCATAAGCGTGTGTGCATTGAATGCGATCACATTGTTTATGGGGAATACCATGGGAAGCGGTATTATAAGTGCAAGGTGTACGGCTGTTCCCATAGCGAAGCTACTGACTGGCGGAAAAGTTATACTGCATGTGGACTTATCAATAAGCCGTTTCCGGATGGTGATAAGCGAGTCATAGACAGATTGAAGCATGACAGGACCAAAGAAGAAGAACAGCTGGAAGGCCAGCTGAAAATAGAAGACTTTCTGATGTAAAGGAGAAGGTTAAAATGAGCCACTGGGTACATGTTGCTGCTGTTGTAAGACTTGATGCGCTGAGGATTAATGGCGAATCATTCGTGGATGACATCAAAGCGTACTTTGGAAAGAGCACGGACGATTATCCGTGTGACTGGGAAAATGATGAATCCTTAGCCGCTTATGGCAAGGCTGTTGAGGATTCATATGATCATCCGGACGAATGGCTTCCGGGCGGATCTGAAGGCACCTGTTCTATGCAGGTGTGGGAGAATCCTGACAAGAGCTGCCTGGCTGCGTATACTGTCAGCATCTTCGGTGACCTTCGTGATGTGGACACCGGTGACGATGTCCTGAAATGGTTTGAGAAGAAGCTGTCTGATGAAGCTCTTGACGGTCAGCGTTTCTTTGTAAGACAGGCTGTCGTTTCTGTTGAGGAAGAATATACTGGGAAGATTCAAACCTGGACATGGGGCGGCGAAAAGGAAGGAGAATCATGATAAAGATCAGAGTATATATACAAGTTGCCGTTGATGATGAAATTGATGTAGATGCTGAAATAGATGATATCTCACAAGCGGAAGAAAAAGCGAATGAAATTGCAGAGCAATATTATGGATCAAAGTGCGAATGGGAGGTGATAGATAATGATCAATGTAAACAAGGATGAAATGGTGTGTAAAGGATTGGAATGTTGCAAAGATCCGTATGTAAAAAACTGCAATGATCCGTGCCCGTATCGCAGTACGTTGGAATGTAGAGAAAAGCTTTGCTCTGATTCCTTGTCCGTCATCCGCGAACTCCAGGCAAAACAACATATATGGATCCCTGTAAGTGCTGAACTGCCGAAAGAAAAAGAAAACCCGCTGACACATGATTTCCAACATGTTCTCTGTTTCTGTGACTTTGGCGGGTATCCAAAGCGTACAGATATAAGGGCATATAAATTTGGAAACGGGCATTTTTATCATGGACCGCAGGTAATGGATGGTATTGTTACACATTGGCAATATTATCCCGAACCGCCGAAGGAAGGTGAAGCGTGATGAAAATCATTTGCAAAGCCAAAGAAAAAGAAAGAATCATAATCTCATTAGGCGTTAGCGATTATTGCCCGTTTGGGGCAGTTGACATTTATGGATGTGACAAAGACGGATGCGAAAGCTGTGTGAAAAATCGCATCGAATGGGAGGTAACGGACGATGGAAGCGGAACGGATTGATAAGGTTGTCGGTGGCATACAAGAAATGATTTTCCGTGCATCATGGGATGACATAGACAGACAACGGGACAGATTTCAGCCTGTGTTGAATGATTCGCTTTCCGTCATCCGTGAACTGAAAGCCGAAAACGATAGGCTGAAGCAGGAAAAAGCCGATGTGGTGAAACGGATTGAGGAAGAAATAGAACTCAATCCTGCATACGAACCGGATTGTGGGTATGATTCAGAGATTGTTGCTTATAATTATCAGCTTGGTTATCAAGAGGGATTACATTTTACACTCGACATATTGAAACCGTCAATCTGTACATTTATGCTGCCAATTACGCAGGTGAACGTCTTCCGTTGCATGAAGAAGATTTAGAGATCGAAAACTACACGCTTTATATTGGGACTTAAATTATTAGGAGGTCAACATGTTTGAAGTAAAAGAATTTGCTCTCCAAAGTGACCGGAAACCTACGCTTGTAGATATTGAAACATGTGTGAAGAAAGCAAATGAAAACAACTGTGTTGTTAAGCTCACATGGTTCATAAAATGGAACGGCTGGCATAACATTATGATCTATCCTGGGGAAGATCCGAATGAAATCTACGAAAGCCTGCCGAGAGTGTATGGAGTATAAGGAGAAAACATTATGTCAGATGTGATATACTTTGAATTGGACAATTGGTTCTGCGGACGGGACTATCCGAATGCAGAGCCGTTTAAGACCTGGATGGGAAACGATCTGAGACTGCGGTTCAGTAACAAAGACTGGTGCAAAGAAAACAAGCTTTGTGTCAAAGCCGGGATGATTGATATGTCGGTCTGCTTCTGTATCGCAGCGCCAAGGGAATGGGTAGAAGCAAACTGCCCGGACCTGCTTACTGATAAGGAATACACATACAAAGTTCTTCTCAGGGAATACGACAAGGAAAAGAACGAGTGGGTCGATACAGAAGAAATGAAACAGAAGAAGTTTTCTGATTTTGTATGCCAGCCGGACGAGGACGGAGATGCGTATGGAAAGATTTCCGACTGGAGATTTCTGGAATACTGCGAGGAGAACTTCGGCGTAACGTGGCATGACGAAACAGAAGACATGCTGTAATGCATGGTCTGAACTGAACAATATCAGCCGTACTACTACGGGAGCGAGCCTATACGGGCTTGTTCCCGTTTTTTATTGGAGGAAGGTATGGATTTCAAAGTAGACATTCTTGGGCGTACATGGCAGGTGCTTGTTATTAATCCGAGCGAGGACGAACGGCTTAATGACTGTGACGGGTTTACAGACTTTTCAGCGTTGCAGATGGTGATCGGCGACCGGCGAAATGAAAGCAATATGAAATATCCGATGAGTTACCTGATGAAGGTACTACGGCATGAGATTATCCACGCATTCATGTACGAAAGTGGCCTTGCGGAAAATTGGTCACACGATCAGGGGCAGGACGAAATGATTGTGGACTGGTTCGCTATGCAGGTTCACAAGATTGAGACTGCGTGTGACAAGGCGGAGACCGAGCTGATCAAAGGCTTATACGATTAAGGAAGTGATGATATGACAGAACTCGAATTGATCAGGCGAAGCATAGAAAAGTATCCGGATGATCCTCGTGTCTACAGGGACGGTCTGGCTATCTTTTATGACGAGATACAGCACGGGCACGTCGAGATGCATTCCGAGAACAAAGATATGCGTAAGCTCATTGGACAAGCAATGAGACGCAATGCGCATGATTTTCGGGCGGTAGAACGGTTCACAGAAGTGTATCGGAAAAGTCTGTTACTTGACGCAAAAGTTGATTTCGACGCTTTCATGTTATACGTGGAAGCAGACCGTTCTCCGGAAAAGCAATTCTACCTGTACCGAAGGAAGACGCTTCATCCGATTGTTAATGACCTCGTGAGTCTTCACAACGGAGATATCGAGCTGTTGACCATCAGTCTTCCGCCAGGAACTGGCAAAAGTACGCTTGCAATTTTTTACCTTACGTGGCTTGGCGGGTTGAATCCGGACAGCCCGATCCTGTCATTCTCTCACGACACTGGGATTGTTCGTGGTTTCTATGATGAAATCCTGAGAATCATAGATCCGGAAGGTGAATACCTGTGGAAAGACGTGTTCCCGGACGTGAAGCTTGTCAGTACAAACGCAAAGGACCTGCGCATTGATCTGAACAGCAGAAAGCGCTTTGAAACATTCCAGTTCTCGTCCGTTGGTGCTGGCAATGCTGGTAAGCTACGTGCTGCACAGCTGTTGTTCTGTGATGACTTGTGCGAATCTATCGAACAGGCAATGTCAAACGAGCGTCTTGACAAATTGTGGACACAGTACAATACAGATATCCAGCAACGTAAGACTGGCGAGTGTAAAGAACTACACATTGCTACCCGCTGGTCAGTCAGGGACGTTATAGGCAGGATCGAGCGTCAGGAGCAAGACTTCCCGACGGGAAAGTCAAAGTTTATTCGCATACCGGCCCTGAACGAGAACGACGAAAGCAATTTTGATTACCCTGTTATTCATGATAAGTTCACGACTGAACGGTATCACAAGCAACGTGACAATATGGATCCGATCAACTGGAAGGCCCTGTACATGAATGAGCCGATAGAGCGTGAAGGACAACTGTACAGTCCGGACGAACTGAGACGGTTCTTTGAGTTGCCTGATAAAGTTGACGGTATTGTCGCTATCTGTGATACGAAAGCAAAGGGATCCGACTATTGTGCAATGCCTATTCTGTACCTCTCTGGCAATGACGCATATGTTGCTGACTTTATCTGCGACAACGGCAATCCTGAAATTGTCGAGGAGCGCCTTGCACAAATTCTGGTGAAGCATCACGTTGCAAGCGCTCAGTTTGAAAGCAATAGCGCTGGCTGGCATATCGCAGAAAAAGTACAGAAGAGAGTCCGTGAGCTTGGCGGGAACACGAAGATCACAACAACACCTACGACAGCAAATAAGGAGACAAAGATCGTAGTTAATTCGTCTACTGTCAAGCAACGCTTCCTGTTCCTGGACGCATCGCTTTATAAACCGAACAGCGACTACGGAAAGGCTATGAACATGCTTACGAGCTATACGATGGTAGGACGCAATCCACACGATGACGTTTGTGACGTGCTTGCAATGAGCGCACTTTATCTTGAAAACATAGGGAGCATGGTTCCGAAAATTATCGACAGGCGTTCGCTGGGAATATGAGAAAGGATGTACAGTCATGCATAATAAAGGTGCTGTTGCGTGGAATGCGAAGTATAACAATCTGAATTTTATCGGACAGAAGTTTGGAAGGCTTATTGTTCTTGCTATTGAGCGTAGGCAGAATGGGAAGTATTTAAGATGGATGTGGGAATGTAAATGTGAATGCGGTGATGTCCGCTGGTACAGGGGTGAATACGTATGGAACGGACATACGTCCTCGTGCGGATGCTTTTCCCGTGATCATCAGAATGCATTGAAACATGGAGAATCCGGAACACGGTTGTTCACGATATGGAGTCATATGTGCATAAGATGTGATCCGAGCAAAAAAGATGATGTGCGCAATCGTCGATATGCCGGCAGAGAAATTAAGGTTTGCGATGAATGGCATGATTACACGGTGTTCGCAAAATGGGCAAAAGAAAATGGGTATAATGATAGCCTGACTATTGAACGCATTGACAATGACGGTGATTACTGTCCCGAAAATTGCAAATGGATAAGTAAGCCTAAACAGGCACGTAACCGTGGAACGACATTTCACGTGACATATAATGGGCGGGATATGTCTTTGGCTGAAGCTTGCGAGCTTGCCGGGATGCCGTATAAACAAGTGTTTGCAAGAATTAAATATATGTCATGGCCCGTAGATAAAGCATTAAGCGTTCCGATTAACGAGACAAGAAAATGGAAACGCAATGAACGCTTTTGTAAATTGTAAAATCCGAACGTTCGTGTTTTTAATTGTGTACTGTATTTTTATTGTGCATAAAGTATTGACATTACCACAATATGTAGTTATAATTCAGTTATCCGGACTACGTATGTGGTTTATCAGCGACCAATGTACGGGGAGTTAGGATCTTAGAATTTTGCAAAAAGGCGCTGAACAGCGAGAAATTGTTGTTCGGTGCCTTTTTTAGCATCAACGGGAGGAGGAACGGTATGACCGAACGGGAAAAGGTTGCGGACTCATGCATCCCAGACGGTAACTGCAATATCGATTTCTCCAGAAAACTCCACGGCCGTCGTCCCATTTATACCGGAGAAACGGAGATCACCCGTGACAATGTGATTGACGTACTTCAGAAGACGTTGAGCATACATCAGAAGAATAGAGCTGAAATCGTTTTTCTTCAAAATTACGAGAAAGGCATTCAGCCTGTTATCAACCGTACCAAGGTTAATAACGCCGATATCAACAACAAGATCATCGTGAACATTGCGAGCGAGATTACGGCGTTTAAGGAAGCGGAGTTCGCAGGAGAACCGATCCAGTACGTCAGCCGGCGTGGCAATAAGGACGTGCGAAAGAAGGAAGAGGACGAGAACGGCGAGCTTGTGAAGGAGATCACCGAAAAGGTCGCTTCCGTAAATGACATGATGATTTCCGAGGGTAAACAGGCGCTTGACCTTGAGATGGCTCACGACATGTTTACCTGCGGTGTCACTTATCGCCTTACCTATTCAAACAGCGACGATCCTGACTGGGACGAGTTCCTCGATGAAGCCCCGTTTGAGATCTGCAAGCCCGACGTTGAAAACACTTACCTGGTTAAATTTAACGACGTCAAGAAGCGTCCGGCAATGGGCGTTACCTATGTGTTCAAAGACCCGCCGAGAAGTGAAGTCGAGTACACGGTATACACAAAAGACGTCACGTACACTATTACCGGAACTGCAAATGGTGAAGGGCTGGAGATTACCGACGAGAAGAAACACAACTTCGGTCTGGTAACGTTGGTCGAGTATCCCTGCAATCCGGACCGGATTGGTGCATTCGAGTATGTGCTGACATTGCTTGACGCAATTAACCTGACGTTCTCGAATCAGCTCGACGGTGTTGAGCAATTCATTCAGGCCCTCATGGTGTTTGACGGCGTAGATATCAGCCGTGAGCAGCTGTTGGCTCTGAAGGACCTCGGCGCTATTCAGCTCCCGCCTACAACCAACAGCAATGGTGGTAAGAAACTGTATTACCTGAACGAGCAACTCGATCAGAGCCAGACGAACAGTCTCGTAAGCGCAATGAAGCAGATTGTGTATGAGATTGTTGGTATGCCGAGCCAGGGGAGCGCCAATACCGGAGACAGCAGTAACAACGGGGCCGTGATTCTTCGGAACGGTTGGTGGCATGCAGAAGCCCGTGCGTTGCAAACACAGGCGATGTGGAAACGGGCAGAGACCGAGTTCCTGAAGATCGTTCTCAAGATGTGCAGACAGAACGACATGCTTGAAGGACTGAAGATCAGCGACCTTGAGCCGAGATTCTGGAGACAGAGTTACGAGGACCTGCTCGTAAAGAATCAGAGTTTCCAAGTGCTTCGTGCAGCGGGTATGCCGGCAATTCAGGCATTCAAGTATAGCCACCTGTCGAAGGATCCGGAAGCTGATGCCATCATTTATGACGAGTATCAGCAAAGGCTTGCTGAAGAGCTGAAGGAAATGAACGCACAGACAGAAGGGCTGCCGTTCAACGAGAACAACACCGTTAATCCGGCGTCCGCTGAAGGAATTGAAGCCCAGGCAGGAAGCGAGGAGAAGAGCGGTACAGGAAGCAGTGAGGGACGGTATGGCATTTGCCCCGTATGCGGAAAGCGTTTCCTGAAGCACGAAGCCAATCAGATTTATGACTCCCGCAGTTGTGCGAATAAGGCACGGAAAGACAACGGAGTCGGATTCAGGAGTTGATTACAGACTGAAGTCTGTTTTCATAAAGTCAGAGAAGACTATAACCGCAATACAGTCAGAGAAGACTATAACCGCAAAGGAGAATGAGAATGGAACTGGAACGAAAAGGAATGCTTCCTCTGAACCTTCAGTTTTTTGCTGAAACAGGAGGAGAAACCGCTGGTGGAGAGACAGCTCCTGCCGGCGAAAGTACTGGCGCAAGTGCAGAACCTGCGTCCCCTGCCGGAGAGACGAAGCCCGAAGGTGGCGGAGAGGATCTGGCTGCGAAGATTAAGCAGATGGAAGCCGACATGGCGAAGCAGAAGGCAGCCCTTGATAAGGCTACCAGCGAAGCCGCCCAGTACAAAAAGGAACTGCGCACCAAGCAGACTCAAGAAGAGATTGACGCTGCGAATAAGAAGGAAGCCGAGGAAAAGGCTGCCCAGCATGTGGCAGAGCTTGAGCGGGAGGTGTCCCGTATTAAGGCGACCAAGTCCGTTATGGGCAATCTCGGAGTGGATGAAGCTACCGCCGGAAACATCGCTGAAAGCCTGGTCGGATGCGAGAACGTCGAGAACGCTCTGCTTCTGATCAAACAGGCATGGGATGCGAAGGAAAAAGCCCTGCGGGTTGAGTTCGGCAAAGTGCCCCCGCCCGGAGCAGGTGGCGGTTCCGAGGACCGTGAAAAGCAGGAAGCCCTGAAACTGGCAAAAGAACTCGGTCAGCAGAAGGCGGGTAGAGGAAATTCTATTCGTAGTCAGTTGCAGAGTTTCATCCGGTAAGGATGACACCAATATGAAAACCTGACGAAAGGAGAAATGTTTCATGAAATTTACGAAGACCGTAATCGGCGGAAGCGTTGAATGGCTGGCTTGCACCAACCCCGTGAGTATCCCGATCAAAGTGGCTACTCCTGGAAGCGGAACCATCGTTAAGGGTGGCACTCCCCTGACCGCTGCCGGCGAAGCAACTACTGGCTCCGGCGCTGTCGGTATCCTGCTGTATGACGTAGATACCGCTGCGAACCCCAATGGCGCTGCCGTGGTTCAGGCTGTCATCGACTCCACCAAGGCACAGGCTCACAGCGGTGTGACCTATGTGTCTGCGCTGTATGAAGCACTGCCCGGAATCGTGTTCCGGACCAACATCAGCGCTGTCGAAGGCGAGACTGGTGCTACCGGAGAAACCGGAGAAACCTGATCGGAGGTTAACCGATGAGAATACTTATTGCCGTACCGACGTACGAGACCATCTTTCCGGACACCTACAAATCACTGTGGGATCTGGATAAAGGCGATCATGAAGTGTTGTTCGAGTCTGTGCGTGGCTATGACGTAGCCACTGCACGGAACAAGATCGCACAGAAGGCTATCAATCTGAACGCAGGATATGTGTTGATGGTCGATAACGACGTTGTTCTTCCGAGGAATGCACTGATGTGCCTTCTGGAAAATGATAAAGACGTTTGTATCGGTTATTACGCCCACAGGGGGTCTGATAACCTGTATCACGGAAGAACGTGCGCCTGTAAGCTGAAGGACGCAGACGGCAAAGAGTATTACCACTATCCGCTTGAATCGGAATACACAGCGGAAGAACTGCACGAAATGCAGGAGAACGGCGTAACAGCTTTTGAGATCCACGGCGGTGGAATGGGATGTGCTCTTATTCGCACAAGCATCTTCCAGACGCTTTCGTATCCCTGGTATGACTGGGTGAATTACGGAAACGAAAACCGTGGCATGTTGAGTGAAGACCTGTACTTCTGCTCACAGTGCAGAGCCAACGGAATTTCAATTTATGCGGATGCACGGGTTGGATGCGGACATATGCTCCGGCACGTGCAATGGCCAGAATAACAAATCCAATGAAAGGAGATAACAACTATGGATTTCAACGCTTTTAAAACGATTGTATCCCCCGAAGCCATCAGTATGCACTGGACTGAAGCGCAGACTTCCAACGACGCATATATCGGCGAAGCTCTGTTCCCCCGTCAGCAGAAGGCCGGTCTCGATCTGAGCTGGTTCAAAGGCTCCAAGGGACTGCCGATTTCTCTGATGCCCAGCGCATTTGACGCCAAGGCCACCTACCGTGACCGGATGGGCGTTTCCAAGATCGAGAGCGAAATGCCCTTCTTCCGTGAAGGCTTCAAGATCAAGGAAAAGGACCGTCAGAACATCCTCCAGGCGATGGACAGCTCCAACCCCTATGTGCGTGAAATCATCGCCAAGGTGTTCGATGATGCCGATCAGCTGATCGAGGGCGCACGGGTCGTGGGCGAGCGGATGCGCATGCAGCTCCTGTTTGCCGAGAACGGCAACGTGGGTATCTCCATCGTGGCAAACGGTGTGGACTACACCTACAACTACGACCCCGACGGCGATTGGAAGCGCACCAACTACTTTGCCCTGGCCGGCACAAGCAAGTGGGACGACAAGGACCACTCCGATCCTCTGGCTGATATTCAGCAGGGTAAGGACGCCATCAGCGACAAGGGCGGTCAGGCTGCCATCATGGCTATGAACAGTGCCACCCTGCGCACCCTGCGTGGCAACAAGGCTCTTCTGAATCGGTTCATCACCACTTCAGGTGTTGCAGTGGCGAACCCCACCGACTCCGATATGCAGAAGGTCCTGCGTGACAGCGCCGAACTGGAGCTTCTGGTTTATGACAAGAAGTACCAGAACGAGAACAAGCACACCTTCAAGTTCGTCCCCGATGGCTATGTTGCCATCCTGCCGGACAGCACTCTGGGCACCACTTATCTGGGCACCACGCCTGAAGAAGCTGACCTGATCAGCTCCAACATGGCTGATGTGGCTATCGTGGATACCGGTGTCGCCGTTACCCAGATTACCGAACCGCATCCGGTGAACATCAACACCATCGTGTCCGAGATCATCCTGCCCAGCTATGAGCAGATGGACCAGGTGGCCCTGCTGAAGGTTTATTAAGATCGGAGGAACGGGAATGAAAGTCCAGGCGAAAACCAACGTCAAGTATGACGGAGACTGGTACCATGCTGGCGAGATTTTCGATGTCGATCAGACTGCCGTTCCTGAACTGGGAGATATGGTTGCGGTGGTAGGGGAACCTGCCACCCAGCCCGCTCCGGTAAAGGAAGAGAAGCCTGTCGAAGCAGAGAAAGCGCCGGAGGAACCCAAGGAAAAGCCGAAAGCTGCACCCCGCCGGAAAAAAGCAAGCGAATGAAAGGAGTGATCCGAGATGACAAGGGACCAGAAGATTGAACGGCTCCGCAGACGTCTTGAGGATGTGGATCCCGATCAGTTCACTGAACCTGATATTCTCGGAGACTACCTCGATGACGCTGAAGCCCTCATCATGTCAAAGCTCTATCCTTTTGAAGGACAGGCGAACGGCAAAACGATGCCGTCAAGGTACGACAACCTCCAGCTTCGCATAAGCTGTTACTGGCTTGAAAAGCGTGGTGCGGAAGGTGAAATTCAGCATATTGAGAACGGAGTCCACAGAAACTACGGTTCCTCTGATGTGCCTGAACAAATGCTGAAAGAAATCGTACCATTCGCCAAGGTTGTCATTTAAGGCGGTGGCGGCATGAGAGGATTAAGGCGAGACCAGAAGACCTTTAAATACTTCCCTTGCATCGGGCGTGGCTCCGATCTCAATGGAGACGGCGACCATACAGGCGAGCCGAATCCCGTGTACGGAAACCCCGTAACGTACCACGGATCGATATCCGCAGCGAGTGGGCATACCAACCCGCAATTTTATGGGCGGGACCTCCGGTACACGCACGTGCTCGTCATGGCAAACGTGAGCGCCGACATCAAAGAGGACGGTTACATCCTGTGGAAGGGGAACAAGTATGAGGTTCGTGCAGTAGCAGACACTACCAATGTGAAGAACATTGCATTGCGAATGATGACGGTTGAACAGGAAGAGATTCCAATTCCTGACGTTGAAGAGGAAGAGATTCCGATTCCGGACGGTGATGAACCGTGATTGTGCTGAAGACCATTGACATGACGCTCGATCCTGCGTCTGTAGCCCATGCAATTCAGGCGATTAAGGACTTTCGGAACCAGCTGTCTTCAGCCATGACTAACCTGATTGAAACGCTTATCGAAAAAGGCGTGGAGATCGCCAAGGCAGAACTGATCATGTTCTGGAACCCTGCATACGATTCCGGTGCTTTGTCTGACAGCCTTCAGGCAGCAATGCTGAACGACAAGGAAGGCATTATCACCACAGGAGTCATGTACGCAGTATTCGTGGAATACGGAACCGGCGTTGTCGGATCGATACAGTCGCATCCGGAGCCGAACGGTTACCAGTACGACTCGAAAGGGCATGGACTTGACGGCTGGGTATACAGGGGATATGACGGACAGTTTCACTGGACGGCAGGTATGGCGGCAAGGCCGTTTATGTACAACACATTGCGGGACTTGCAGGATGAGGCCGAGGCGATAGGCGGAAAGGTGATCGCTGAATACATCCCATAAGGAGTGAGCAACCATGAACGACTACGAAGTGAAAATATTCACGAGAGTTTATGACAAGGTTGCCAAGTACTGTGCGGATAATCAGTTTATTTCCGACACGCCGGAGACTCTTGCAAAGCTACCTGCCGGATGCCTGTACGAAATGGACAACGCCACTGTGCGTCGGCTCCAGACTTCCACTCCGGTGGAAAATTATTCACTGATCACCTATCAGCTTGAGTTTTTTGCGGGTAAACGGGAAACCACAAAAAAGCTTGCAAGGCTCGCTGACAAGGAAATGATCGCAATGAACTTCACGAGGATGAGCGGACAGTTCATTCCGAACCTCGACAACCCGAAAGTAAAACGGTGGGTTGGACGGTATGAAGCAGTTGTGGACAGGGACGGAAACCTGTACAGGATCTGATATATACCGCCGAATTAAACACATTGTAGACGCATGACTGCGGGATTGGATTTTATCCACGCTTTCATGCGTTTTTACATCCAAAGTCTTTTGTGAAAGGAGAGATAAAGCTATGGCAGCAGGTCAGAAAGGTATTTCCACGTATCAGACTTACTTTATGTACCGCTCCACGACTTCCGGCACCTTTGCGAAGGTCATCGACATCACCAACTTCCCCGACCTGATTCCCCCGAAGGACCGTATCGATATCACGACGCTGTCCGACTACATGAGGGTTTTCATTCAGGGTATCGGTGATACAGCCGAGTTTACTCTGGGAGCAAACTACACCCCTGAAAACTACGCCAAGATCGTGTCTCTGGAAGGTCACCAGTACGAGTACGCCATTTGGTTCGGTGCTTCCGGTACCGGCGGTAACGAAATCCCCGACGGTCACAACGGCAAGTTCACCTGGACTGGTGAGGTCTCTGCGGGTGTCTCCGGCGGTGGCGTCAACGAAGCGGTCGGTATGACCATCAGCGCAACTCCCTCTACGGTTGTTGTGTTTGCGTCCAACTAACGTATGGCAGGGGGAGGAGGTCCTCTTCTCCCCCTTTCCATAAATATTATTTACGATGCCTGAAATATCGGGCGAGAAAGGAAGGCAGACTATGGCTGCGAATGAAAAGACTGCAAAGGCAGTAGAGAACATGGAAAACACCGCCCCTGAAGAGGAAAAGATCAGTGCCCTGGTAGTGAAGGACGAGTGGGGCAACCGCTACACCCTGGAGTTTACGCCCCATGTTGTGAAGGCTATGGAGCGGAACGGCTTTAAGGTTGACATGGATTTCCCTGTCACCACGGCTGAAGCACTGTTCTCCGGCGCATTCCGTTCACGCTACAACGGCAAGATCACCACTGAACGGATCGAGAAGATCTGGGACCACCAGACCCACAAGCCGGAACTGCTGGCGAAACTGGTTGCGCTGTACATGAATCCGGTGAAGGAATTTCTCGAAGACCCGAAGGGGGCGAAAGAGGATGACGACCCTACGTGGGAAGTTGTCTGACGGAAGAAGGACAACCTGAACGATCCAGGCGGACGAGTAAAACCCCGTATGGAGACTTGTTCGATGAACTTCTTCCGCAATATATGGCAATCGGCATGACCTATGAACAGTTCTGGCACGGAGAGTCCGGCATACGTCGGGCTTTCCGTAAAGCCTATCAGATCCGCATGGAGAATGAAATGCGGATCTCTGACCGGAACGCATGGAACATGGGTCACTACATCCGAGAAGCTCTTCACACGGTACAGATGCAGGTTGCAGCTGTACCCGTCAAAAAGCTAACCGATCCGCCGGAGTATACGGACAGACCGTATATGGTAAAGGCTGATGAGGAACGGAAGGCTGCTTTGAAGACTGAAGAGGAAGAACGGAAGAAGAAAGAAGAAGACCAGTCGAAACTTGCGATGTCTCTGTTCCAGCAGATGGTTGCCAGAATGAACGGCAACATTATCCGCAAGGCAGAGAAACAAAAGCAGGAAAGCACTGGGCAGTAAGAATACGGGTGCGTCAGCAAGGAGGATAAGACTATGCCTGAAGTTGGAGTTCTGAATTTACAAATACATGACGATTCTGAATCAGCATCAAAAGGTCTTAATCACCTTACTGACGCACTTGTTCGTATTCAGACGGCGCTCGGTACAGGGCTGAACTTGTCCGGTGTTTCAAAGCCCCTGAATACATTTGCGAAGAGTGTCAGCGGAAACAGCAAGGCGCTGGCAAATGTCGGTACATTCCTGAACGCCATGAAGGATTATCATAAGGCGTTTAAGGAAGTGGAGAGCGTTAAATTTAACGCACAGCCGATTAAAGATATTAAGGAAGCTATCGGCGAAGGGATTAAGATCGGTCAGGCCGGTACGCAGATTACGAAAATAAGGGAAGCTCTCGGCGGAGAGTGGAATGTAGATAACGCATATAAAGCAGGAATGGCAATGTCCGCCATTGGTGAAGGCGCAAAGTCCATTCCTTCCGGTCTTGAGAAAAAAGCAAACGGGGTCAAGGCACTTGCTGAAGCGCTGAATGAATATGCGAACGTTATGGAACGGATTAAGGCCGTGACGGGCAGCAGTTCATTCAATGGTAATGAAATGGTTAGTGCCACAACGGCTCCGGTTGAACAGGCGAAAAAGGATCTTGTTGATTATCAGCAGGTTGTTGACAGGATGAAGGATATCCAGGAGGAGACAAAGGTTTCCTTCAGGGAACCGCTGCTTAAACTTAACCTGCAGCTTCATGGACGAAAAGGGATCCCGGACGATTATGGTATGGACATGGACGCCATGAGCCGTATGACATCGTCCGATTCTTCTGACTTTGTAAAGATTGAAGAAACAATTCACAGTGCAGCCGACGCGGCCGGCGAATTTAAAGTACGTTTGGAAGAGATCGGTGATGCTGTTACAAGCATAAAATACAATCCGTTTGAGGATATGTACCAGACGTTCTCAAAGCTTTCTTCTGAACTCGGATGGTTCAAAAAAGAAAGCATGAGACTTATGTCTGGTGAAGACATCAACCGTGGTGTCGCTCAAGAAAATGCACTTTCTATCTGGAACGGGTGGAGACCTGATTTCCAGATGGTCGGGGAGCCGTATATTAAAGATGAACCTATTATTGCAACTGTATATACTGACGCACAAGAGACAATTCATGGCGTTGTTGAAGAAATAAAAGAAGCAGTAAATGAAACCAACAATCTTGGAAGTGCAACAGAAAAGGCACAAGAAAAGTTTACTGGATATTATGCGAACAAATATTCCTTCGAGGATATTTATAATGGTGTACGTGAAAAGGCTATGGGCATGAACTCGCTCATGTCTCAGTGGCTACACGGTCAGGGATCTCCGGAAGAACAGTTGTATGCAATGAAGATTATGGCCCGTGAATTTGGTATGACGCTGGACGAGGTAAAGCAGAAGCTTGCAAGCTTGAACGCTGTGCCTGCAACCGTAAATGCAACCGATAATCTGCAACGTGCGTACGGCATGGAGATGGTGCAGAATATTATTGATAATTATAACAACGTTGACCTGCTTACTATGAAAATGGAAGGCATGAAGCAGGCTCTTGCAGACGATATCAACCAGAATAAGGTTGACACACAGCAAATTGCAGAACGTTCTATGGCTATCCAGTCTCTCATTGAAAAAATAGAACAGCTGAAACAGGCCCAGGAGGAAACCGTTAAATCAACACGTTCCTTTGGCGATGTATGGCACGGAATGGGCAAAGGAATCAAGTCCATGTTCCCGACCATATCCAGCCTGATTGGCCGGTTTAAACAGATTATTAAGTATCGCATGATCCGTAGCGTTATTAAACATATCACTTCCGGATTCTCGGAAGGCTTACAGAACGTATACGGATACAGTAAAGCCATAGGTGGTTCGTTTGCGCCTGCTATGGACTCAGCTGCTACTGCCATTAACCAGATGAAGAACAGCCTTGGCGCTGCTCTGGCCCCAGCTATTCAGGCTCTGGTTCCAGTCCTGAACACAGTCGTTAACTGGTTCATCCAACTTGTAAACTATGCGAACCAGTTCTTCGCACTGCTTGGTGGACAGCAGACATGGACTCGTGCGCTTCCTGTTGCGACTGAAGCTTTCAGTAAGCAGAAGAAGGCTGCCAAGGGAGCAGGCGCAGCGATTAAGGACCTGCTTGCGGACTGGGATGAACTGAACATTATCCAGAGCCAGACGGGCGGTGGATCCGGTGCCGGAACGACTACAGCCGAAGACTATCTGAAGATGTTCGAGGAGGTCAACAGGTTCGACAATAAGATTAAGGACATTGTTGACTTTGTTAAGGAAAACTTCAATACGATTCTTACGACAGTCGGACTGATCGAAGCTGGCATGCTTGCGTGGAGATTCAGCAAGGGTGTTGCTGATGTTCTGCCTGTACTCAGTAAGATTGCGCTCGGCTTCTCTTCTGGAGCGACTATTGCATTGTCTGTTGTGCTTACGGATCTTACCGGACAACTTTATACGGACACTGGTGATCCCGGTTGGCTTATTGCTGATGCACTTACTGGAGCAGTAGGAGCAACCATTGCCGGAGGAATTGCAGAAAAGATATTAGCAGGTTCCGGAATTTATACAGCTGCATTTACGCTTGCTCTTAATGGCATTGTAAATATTAAGAATGCTATTGGCGCGGCTGCACAGCAGCAAAGAGGCAGGAGCTTCATGCTTAACGCTCTTGGTGCGATTGAGTCTGGTATTGGTGCAGGACTTATCGCAGCTACAGCTGGAGCATGTACTGCAGCATCTATCGCAACAGGTGTTGTTACTGGTCTGATTGCCCTTACAATCGGTATTGCACTTTCTATTAAAGCCGAAAAAGATGCTGAATATAAGCAAATGGCCATTGATGCTTTTGCGGCACAGGGAAAAGACGGCATCGATCCGGATGAGTATCTGAAAGAACTGCAGGCCGAAATGGACAGGCGTACAGCTGATAGTAATCTCGTTGTTAACACATCAATCACCCTTGGTGAAAATACTCAAACGCTGAATGATACGCTTGAGTCTATTAAAGTACTTAATGAAACCATTAAAGGAAATGAAAAATTAAGCAAAAAGGATGCTGATGCATTTAAAGCTACCTGGGATATTGTGCTTGAAACAATGAGAGAAATCAGCGAAATAAATTATAGCACGATGTATGCCGGTCTGGACGAAGCTATTAAGAACGGATCCGATGAAATCAAAGAAGCTGCAATTGAATATAAGGCACAAGCTCTCAAGATGGAAACCATCATGAATGGTGCTCATGCCGCATTTGAAAAGGAAATCCGGATGCTTGAAGACCAAATCATCACAGGCACAATTGATGAAGAAGGTCTTAAACGGTACAAAGAATTGTATGAAATGCTTGCTGAAGAAACTGAAACCGGTCTCGACAAATTCAGGGTAGCTCTTTCGGAAGGAATGCGTTTCGACTTTGGTTCTGAAGATCCTATCGGCAAGGCTGTTGAATTTATTAAGTCCATGGGCAATGATACTATTCAGCCTGCACTCGAAGCTGCAGAAGCACAATACAATGCGGAAATGGAATCGCTGGAGCAGAGCCGTAAAGACCTTGAGAAGTATCATGATAAGGGCTTCATTAAGGATGATCAATATAATGACATGAAAGCTTTCTATGACAGTATGGAAAGTTTCTATTTCACAAGATGGGAAGATCAGAAAAAAGAAATCAATAATTCCGTAAATGATGCCCTTTCTGCATTGGTTGAACAGTCTGTTGCTGGATATCTTGAACTGGATTCAAGCGACGAACGTGCATTGAAATCCTATGTTGATAATGTATTTGTTCCGCTTGAAAAAGCAATGGAAGAAGCCGGCCTGGCTGTTCCGGAAAAGCTGAAGCAGTATATCGCCAGGAACGGTAAGGAAGTTTGGAAAACGGATGTTGCTGAACAATATGCCGCAGGATCTAAGGAAGCTCTTTATGAAACCTTCTACGATGAAATGATGGCCGGCAATATTGACGATGCATTAAAGTTTTCTGTAGCATATGAACTGGATCTTATTAACAAGGATCCGAATTATCTTACGGATGAAACAAGGAAAGAAATCGTAAATGCCCTTGAAGAAGCTTTCGCAGATCCTACTCGCATTATTCAGGAACTCAAGGAAACACTTGGATGGTCTTACGAAGATATCCTTAATGCTTTTGACTTCAGCAAGCTTGATGAAAGTGAAGTATCCGAAATTACCTCTCTCTTTGAGAGTCTTCGTGAAGCTGAGACGGAAGCGCTCCAGTACAGGACAAAAATTGATCCTTCAAAGAGTGATTATCTCAGCTGGGGTGAGTACACTGAAGAGATAGAAAAAGTCACCAAATCCTATGACGAACTGATTAAAAAGATTCGTGAATACAATGGAGAAGACATCAACAATAGTGGTAAGCTTGAAGGTATTACTCCGGAGATTAATACAGCGAATCTTGTTCCGGTCCGGCTCTCTGCCAGTGCAGGCTTCAACTACAGCGACACGAGCTACAACAACTACACGCCTTCCGACACAACGGTCAAGACCGAGCCGAACGATCCTCAGGCTGAAGCAAGCACCGTTGCTGCCGGCGTACAGCGTGGCAGCGCAGACATGGTTGCACAGCTCGCTACATGCGTATCCCTGCTGAGTCAGCTATTGCAGAAGGAATGGAACATCAACGTTACGCCGAACTCCGGATGGGGTGAGCATAACGCAAAGAGCAATGCTGCCTGGACGAAAATGGTCGGATGGGAGGCGACGCCTGAATGACGTACTTTGACGACACCATAGGAAGATGGGGTAAAGGCAACATCGATCTGAACAATCGAATCGTTGTCTATCACGACGGCGAGTACAGCACAGAGCTGTCGATATCGGTAGGGTATGACGATAAGGTATATCTCATCCCTACCGTATGTGCCGGCGAGATCCTTAGTATGGAAGACGCCATTGCGTACTTTGAGGACACAGGTGAATACCTCGGCATATTCGATACAGACGCAGAAGCGGACGACTATGCCGAGCGTCTTCACCTTCGCCAGGAATGGTACTACTCACAGGAAAGGACGGAGCGACCTATTATGCGCAGATATAAATATACAATGGGCTTCCAGATCAACGGCACGAACGTTCCGGATCCGTCGGAGTTCTCGTATCAGATCGGCGACCTCGACACGTCCGGCAGCCGTGACGCAACAGGTCTTCTGCACCGTGCGTATGTTGCGACAAAGATCAACTTTGAGATAAGCTGGAACAGCCTTGACTGGGCCATGCTTCAGCAGATTCTCGGAATGATCAACTCTCCGCAGTTCACGTTCACCGCAATCGATCCGAGGACGTTCAACGGCACCTACACCGGAACGTACTACGTTGGTGACCGGACCGGCAAGGCGCATTATTACTTACAGGAAAAGGCGGATATCGCACAGTTTTCATTGAAGGTCAAGTTTATTGAGTATTGATTCATTACTACAACATGTAGTATAATTATTTCATCGGCAGGTACAAGAAAGGGGATCATGTATGTACAACGCAAGCGCGGCATTCCACAGCGCAGTGGCAAACGGGGCGCATCAGATCCCCTTGCTTATTTTTGAGGATGCTGTGTTCACAAGCGCAGATATTGATGTGTCAAAAGGCATTGAGTTTAAGGATTTATTCAATGCCGAAGAAGACATTGCCATCGGACAGACGCCGAGCAATGAGCTTACATTTGATCTGCTGAACGACAACGGGTTGCTTGACAATTACGAGTTCGGAGATTTTGAAGCAACCATTGGAGCGCAGATCGGCGCAAGCACAGTCACTGCAAACGGTTTTGTACAGGCGAGTTCCGCAAGCCATACGTACGTGGCATATACGGAAAGCCCGTATCTTAAGCGGGACGGAACAGCGGTGAACAGTCAGCCTACGGCCAGAGTTATGAGCATGCTGATTTACGGTGATTATGTGTACTGTTATCTGCAAAACGATTCAGTAAAGGTATATAAAGACAGCACAGGCACCTATCAGAACAGTGTAACCCTGAATGACTTTATGATCGCACAGATGGCAAAGTGGGTAGGGAAAGGGATCCACTTTGCGAACAACATCCTGCGGATCTGGCAGGGCACCCTGCTCCGGACATATGAATTTGTCCCGCTCGGGCACTTTACAGCGGATCGTCCGAACGTGCCGTCTGTTATCAATATCCATTTCACGGCATATGATTACATGCAGAGATTTGAGGATGACATGCCGTCAGCTGCTGATCTGAACATTACCTACCCGATTACCATCGGCAACCTGTTCGCAGCGCTTTGCAACTATGTCGGCGTACAGTATGAAACAAGTACGTTTATCAATAGTACGGCGGTCATTAACAGGGAGCCTGAGGACTTCGGGCGAGTGACCATGCGTGAGGTTATGGGATGGATTGCGGAAGCCGGAGCGAGCAATCTGAAATTTAATCGTGAAGGTGTGCTTTGCTTTACGTGGGTACAGTCCACTGATCAGGAACTGGACGAGCATGGGTACGATGAATTCCATCCGTACTGGTACGAAACGCAGCAGATTGATCGTGTGTGCAACCGTGCGTCCAACGGCGATTATGATATTTATAATGGTCTCGGTGACGGCGTGACATATCTGATTCAGGACAATCCGTTATTAAAGGGGGTGGAATAATTGGCAAACGTAACAGGTGCGTCGCTTACCCCTATTCTTCAACGCCTGAACAGCGTATCCGGATATCATCCGTATGAAGCAAGTACGTTTGCGGACTGGGCAATGGAGTCCGGGGACGTCGTGACGATTACTCAGGACGGCAGAAATTATTCAAGCCCTGTACACAGCACACGCATGGTGTGGAAGGGAACCCCGCATATTCAGGTTAACTCCACGGGTAATAAGGAACGTGAATCCATTTCCCTGGTAAGCAAAAAGAAATACCGTCGTGGGACAGGCGGAATGCGGAGCAGTGAAGAGATTCACAGGGCCATGTTCGACGAGAACGGCTATCTCCGCAGTGTGCTTGACTATACGGAATCGCATCTGCGACTGGAATTTATGTCTGCGGACGCAAGTATCCGCAGCGCATTGCAGATGACGGAGAGCAGACTGCGCACGTCTTTTGATAATGATATCACGAGCCTTCACAGCGAGGTTGTGCAGACGGCGTCCTACTGGCATTCACAGCTTGACGACACGGTGAACAGCCTTCACAGCTATGTTGATCAGACGGCGTCGCATTGGCATTCTGAACTGGTTAACGAAGTAAACTCAATGCGTAGCGTAGTCAATCAGACGGCGTCTGACTGGTACGCAAAGATCTACCCTGTTGCAGGTCAGGACGGTGTTGTTACGCCGGCAACGATTGCGCTTGCAATTAACGCCGAGGGCAGTAACGCAATAATTGACGCTGATAAGGTATACATCGGCAATACAAAGAGTACAACAGTCATTAACGGCAAGGCAAGCCTGAGCGATGTTACGGCAGAATACATCGCTGCAAAAATCGAAACACTTTCAAACCTTCTCGCCACAAAGGTAACAGCAACCGAAGTTGAAGCTAATACTGTTTACATAAAGCCTATATACGGTATGGGTAAGCTTAGTGTTGCTTCTGGCTATTCAGGCTCAAACCTTACATTAAGCGGCAATACATATACACTTACCCTTGTAAAGTTTAGTGGTCAAACGGACACATGGTCTTTTAGCAGGGCCACCCAGTTGAGCGGTAGCTGGAGTGGCAGAAACTACTCAGTAACCGCAACCCCGCAGGGAAACGTAAACGTAGGAACGGTATATGACGGCATTGTTCCGGATACATCAGATCCGGTAACATACGAAAAGATCGGCAATAACCATTACGTAAAGCGTGATTACTATGTTTATTCACAGGACGAAGGGGGCGACGCTGACAAGGTTATTCTGCACAAGGAAGTAGGCATCCTGGCAAACGCTGCGTACGACGCAGGATATACAGACGGATCCGCTTCCGGCGGAAGCACAACATTGTCCGCTTCGTGGACCGGCAGCAAGCTTACTGTTACCGCCAGTCCTCAGGGTGAAACACTTGAGCGTCTGCTTCAGGCGAACGCTGTCACATGGAACGGCACAACGGCAACCATTCCGATCAGCTCTGTGTATGGCTCAAGCGGACAGTATAGCGACGGTGTTGTGTTCAGCCCGACGGTGAACGTGGCGAGCAAGCTTCAGACAAAAACGGTTACAGCGAACGGTACGTATACTCCGGACACAAACTATATCGGACTTAGCAGTATAGAAGTTAACGTCACATCAGTAGACGCCAAGGCCAGGTTTAATGCTGCAAGCGGACAGTATTATATCGAAGCGTATGATAACCAAAGCGGTAACGCAGTACAGGGATCTCAGCTGAATTATCAGCTTGGTCTGAGCGGAACAAATGTACAGATCCAGAACATGAGCGGAAGCCGTATTGGCAGTACACCGCAGTTTGCCGTACCGCTCGAAACACGAACCGTTACTGAGAACGGCACATACACGCCGACAAGCGGTAATGTTGGCATTTCAAGTATTTCTGTTAACGTCCCTGGATATGACAGCGCACATGTCGCCGGAAGCTGGGGTACCGGAAATAATGCGAATGTATGGACCGTGAGCAAAACGACGAGCGGTACCGCAAACAACGTGTCTATGACGGTCACTGCCGGCGTATCTTCCCAGAGCTATAACAGCAGTACACATAGGTATACGGCATATGGATATGCGTACGGTGACGGAACGCAGGTTGCTTCTTCTGGCGGATCCGTAAGCGGGCTTGAAGCGTATAACGATGGTTGGGCTGCAGCCCGTGCAAAATTAAGTGTTCCGACCGGTGCTTCTACAAACGGATCCATTGCTGTTAAGTATCCTTCCGTTGCTGTTGGAGATCAGGGTACAACGAACTATTATCCGTCTGCTGATAATAACTATGCGTACATCCGTGTGGGAAGCGCAACAGGAACAGCGGTTGCTCGTGTATCGCATGGTGCGTATGGAAACGGATGGTCTGGTTGCTACGGGACGGTAGGTCTTGACAGTACAACAGCAAAAACGCTCGGATACGGCGAAACAGTTACGGTTTATGCCCAGGCAAAAGCATCAAGTGGTGCATCAGGCAAAACGAATGTTGCGTCACGTACTCTCACCGGACCGGCGGACAGGTACCAGACAGGGTATGACGCTGGAGTTTCTCAGGTATTCAATAATGCAAACTTCGGTTATACGTCAACACCGGGTAGCTATGCAAGCTTTATTGACTGCTCTGTTCCTGGAACGTCACGTCATGTTTATGTTCGTTATAAAGACGCTAACAATACATGGCATAACCAGACATCAAAAACTTGGTATGTTCCGCTTCCAAAGTTATATTATGTGAACGGTCCAGGATCAAACAACACAAATCTAACACCAGGTGCGTATATATGTGTTGGCTATAATCGTGGCGGATATGATGGCGGTGGAGATTGTAAGTTCAGCGATTACGGACAAACATATTATGTCCCTACATCTTCTCATAGCGCTCCTACAATTTCAACCAATTCCTCATGGTATATGCCAAGCTCTGCAACTGAGGCGAATGTAAAATCAGCAGCGTCACAGGCAATGGGATGCTCACAGTCAAGCCTTACAAAAGTATCCAATTTTAAGAATAACAGATGGGTATGGTTTAAGGTTTCCAGTTGTGGCGGTACAAAGTACTACTACACACAGATAACATAATTTAAGGAGGAATCATCATGGAAAATGAACCCATCGTCGAAGTAGGAACAATCCAGAAAGAAGAAGCACAGCATCAAACAATAAACGTTGACGATGCACTGCTTCAGATCAACCGCAACCTTGGTGCAATCATTGGCAAGTTGTACGAGTTCTTCCCTGTTGATGTTGCCATGCCGTTTGCAAATGACATCGGCATGAACATTGAATCCCTGCGCCACATCGCCGATGCCGTAAAGAAAGAAAAAGCCAAGGCAGCCGAGGAACCCCTTGTCCCTGAATTCGGAATCATGGAAGTAAAGGAAGGAGAGGAACCGGATGGAACAGCAGTACCTGACGCTGAATGACGGCACTGTATTCAATAACAGCTACGTTATAAAAAGCGGGATTAACTTGTTCGTATACGTATACGATCAGAACGTTACCTATCAGGATATGTTCCTTATTCTGAACAATCCGGAAAACACGTCGAGCATTACGTACACCAACGGAAACGACGTAATGGTCTACACCGGATTCACGTATCTGTTTGACGTCAAACGTGAGGACGATGACTTTATGACTGCGGGGCTGAGAAAAGAATGAAAACGCTTGAGATAATTATGCCACACTATACTGAGGACTGGAGCATTGTCCGTCCGTTCTTCGACATGCTCTCATGCCAGAAGGGTGTGGACTTCTCGCAAATGCGTGTACATCTCATTCATGACGGAACGGATCCGTTCCCGAAAAAGAACTTTTCTCACGTCCCGTGCCAGGTCGTACAGACAAAGCTCCCGCATAAAGGTGTGTCAGCTACACGGAACTACGGTATTGACCATGCCGACGCAAAGTGGGTATGCTTCTGCGACTGTGACGACACGTACGCAAGTATCTATGCACTGAGGTTTGTATTCGAGGTTCTCGGAACGAACGATTACGACATTCTCTGGGGCGGGTTCGTCATGGAAAGTTACGGGCCGGAAGGAATACAGTTGCAACCGCACGATAAGCTCGACCTGGTATGGATCCACAACAAGTATTACAGGCTTGACTTCATAAAGGATAATCATTTGCGCTTCTGTGAAGACCTGTATATGAGCGAGGACAGCGCTTTCAATGCGATTGCGAATATACTTACACCCGCATCCCGCATCGGCCATATTAAGGCTCCTGCACCGTTGTACGTGTGGTGCTACAGGGAAGGCAGTGTTACGCTCGATAAGAGTCGGCTGCTGAAAAACATGGAAGGGCACTTTGATCGCAACCTGTATGTGCTTGATAAGTTCCGTGAGTACAATTATCAGGACGCAGACCTGCAAGCCGGACGGACGCTGACGGATGCGTACGTGAACCTTACTCGCACGGATCTGCCGGACGGATGGGAGCATTTTCGTGACAGGGTGCGTGAGTTTATCATTAAGGAAGCTGACGCACTGAACCGGATTAAAAAGGACGATCTGTACAGGGTGTTGCATGCGAGCGAAAGCGAAGCGGAAACCGGCGGGTACCTGAATCCGGACCGGCCAGCGCTTACTAACTGGATCCGGATAATTACCCGTTGCAAAACCGGCTGATTTTGTGTATAATGTAGCTGTAAAAGAATACTTCAAGGCACCAAACGGTGAGCAATCATTCGTTTGGTGCCTTTTGTTATTTGAACCGTGGGGGTGATTGAATGGCAGGAACAGTAAATTATCAGATCCTCAACAGAATTGCAGGAGAGGAAGGTTTCCTGTGGCAGTATGACTATGGTCAGAAAATGCTTATTACAGGAGTTGACCTTCCGTCTTCTTATACTGTTCATTTTGCAAACTCAAGCAAAGGCGCAAGCATTCCGATGATCGGCGATCCGGAAGGTGTTGGCATTCCTGATCATGTGCTGACTTCCGGAAAGACGGTCTATTTCTGGCTGTTCCTGCATAACACGGCAAACGACGGGCAGACCGTGTACGCCAACATGATCAAGGTCCATCCTCGTACGGCCCTGCCCACGATTGATCCGCCCACGCCGGAAGAACAGAGCATTCTCGATCAGCTGATAGCAGCGCTTAACACTGCTGTCGGTCATGTTGATGATGTCGCTTCCGGAATGGGACAGCAGATCGAAACTGAGCTTGAACGTGCAAAGGCGTCAGGAGAATTTGACGGTGCCCCTGGCGCAGTGTACACGCCGAGCGTAGACGAGAACGGTGTGCTGACATGGAAAAATAACGGTGAATTACCGAACCCTGACCCGTTTAATATCCCCGGATCGATTGACCTTTCTCCGTACGCAAAGACGGCGGAACTTAATGACGACATCCGGAAGGGAATGTCCGGCGGTGTTGCGTCCCTGGATGGAACCGGACGTGTTCCGTCTGAACAGCTTCCGTCTTATGTGGATGACGTTGTCGAGTACCCATCACTTTCGCAGTTCCCGAATCCTGGCGAAAGCGGAAAGATCTACATCAGTACGTCAAACAATCACCAGTACCGTTGGACTGGCTCGCAGTACATTGATATTTCCTACGTGGACGTTACCGGCAAAGCTGACAAGCGGGACACGGTACTGGAAACGACCCTGAGCAGGGGACGGAAAGAGAATACTACATCCGGAGAAGCTTCGTTTGCGTTTGGTGAAAATGTTACGGCGAGCGGAGTGTATTCTCATGCTGAAGGGCAAGGCACAAGAGCAAGCGGAGGAGTTGCTCACGCAGAAGGACTCGAAACGGTAGCTGATGGGAATTTATCTCATGCTGAAGGCTATCGTACAACTGCAAGTGGGGTTAATTCGCATGCGGAAGGATTTAGTACTATCGCTTCAAATGTACAATCACATGCAGAAGGCAATTATACTACAGCAAGCGGTGAAAATTCACACGCAGAAGGCGTTTCCACATTAGCTACTGGTCATTGCTCTCATGCAGAAGGAAACAGCACGGCATCTGCCGGCCAAAATTCCCACGCTGAAGGCCTTAGCACAAAAGCAAGTGGTCAGGCATCCCACGCTGAAGGCACAGGCGGAACAGTAAATAGGGGAACCTATACAGAAACATCCGAAGCGCAAGGCTATGCTTCTCACACAGAAGGATATCAAACACGAGTTTTCGCTGCTGGAAGCCAGGAAGTTTATGGCGGTCACGCAGAAGGCCATAAAACAAGAGCTTCATATGCAGCGTCCCATGCTGAAGGCTACGACACATATGCTGACGGAATAGAATCTCACGCTGAAGGTTACCTGACTCGTTCACAAGGAAACCGTTCTCACGCTGAAGGTGATCAGACAAAATCTACAGGCATAGCATCTCACGCTGAAGGCTCTGGAACTGAAAGCAAAAGCGATTATTCGCATGCTGAAGGTCTGAACACTACTGCCACTTCTACTGGTTCTCATGCGGAAGGTATTGGCGGAGATTATACAGAAAACGGAACTGTTTATTACAGCAAAGCGGAAGGAAGTGCGTCTCATACAGAAGGCGTTAAGACGCTTACAAACGGCGATGGCGCTCATGCAGAAGGCATAAGGACGAAGGCATCAGCCGCAGGGGCACATACGGAAGGATGCGAAACAAATGTAACCGGTTCATACGGCCATGCAGAAGGATATCAGACGACAGCATATGTGTACGCACACGCAGAAGGGAACCAAACACAGGCGTCTGCTTATTGTTCGCATTCTGAAGGATATGCAACACAAGCTTCCGGATCGTACAGCCACGCAGAAGGTGACAGTACTGAGGCAGGTGGTGCATTCGCACACGCAGAGGGAAGATACACGCATGCAAACGGAACATTTTCACATACGGAAGGAAACGCAACAAAAGCCGTTGCGTCAAGCTCTCACGTTGGCGGTAGATTCAATGTTGTTGACAGCTATTCAACCTGGCCCGAATGGGTTGCTGGAACGACGTATTCTATTGGAGAAAAAGTAAAAATATCGAATGGAAATACAGTTACTGGATATGTTTGTCGTACTGCAAACACAGATTCATCGTGGGTTGCATCACATTGGTCTCAGGATTACGATTACAATTACGTAGAGATCATTGGTAATGGTACCGGTGACAATTCCCTTTCCAACGCACGCAGTCTTGACTGGGCCGGTAATGAGCGTCTTGCCGGCGACGTTTACGTTCACTGTAATCCGGATGGTACCGGCGGTACAAAGCTTGAAGTTATCGATTTCAGTTCCGATGTTATTGCACAGAGTTATGACGATCTTACTCTGCCGATCCTTGTCGGGAAACATTGTCTACACGACGGAAAAATGTACGAGTGCAACACGCAGATCAACTCGTCTGAGGCTTGGACAGCAGCGCACTGGACTGAGGTCAACATCGGCGACATGATTACGTTTGCCACAGACGCACATACACAGGCGTTATTTGACGATTAAGGAGGTATGAACGTGAGTATTCCGGATGAAGTAATGAAACTCAAAGACGGAAAGATTATAGTGGACCAACTGAAAAGTATGGTTGCCACTCAGTTTGTTGAGTCTGTTGCAAATGAAGCCGGCACATATGTAGTGCATAACGGCCAGGTTTATTATTTGCCGGATGGGCACACTGCGAATACGACCTGGGCGAACACAACCAAGGAAGGCCCGACTAACTTGGGCGCTCAGTTATCCAGTGTATTGAGCGGTTTACAGGGCAAACCGGATATAAAAGAAAGTACGAAAACCGGAGTTGATTTAGACCTGTCTGATCCTGACGGAAATGTTCTCGCAAGGTTTGCAAACGGTCATATCAAAACGGAACTGTTTGACAGTGAAAAACTGAATCCTCATATCATCGAAGTCGCTGCAAACGGATCTATCCGGTCTGCCGTTGAAACAGCACAGGAAGCAGGAGCATCCGCTGACAATCCGTTTGTAATTCAGATAGCACCGGGAACATACGATATTCTTTCCGAGTTTACAAGCGAAGAAATCAGCGCAGAAGGTTTTGTCGGTCTGACAATTACGGACGGTATCACGCTTGAAGGAATGGGAATCCTGCGTGATGATGTAGTGCTGACCGCCGAAATGGACACAACCACATACGATCAGACAACCAGAAACCATGTATCAACGCTGAACATCAAAGGCAATTCAGGTCTTAAAAACCTGACCGTCAAGGCAAACAATATCCGGTATGCTGTTCACGATGATATGTCGTTTTCTTCCACAAAACCGAAAATCAGACGGTGCGAAAAGTGCCGATTCTTTGCAACAAATACAACGTCAGGCGGTAACGGGAACATCAGTTACGGAGCAGGTGTAGACGGGCGAAAAGTGTTCCTGTTTAATGATTGTGACTTTGGGGACGTTGTGACAATCCACACAAACACAAGCGGACAGTCGAATCTTGTTATTATGGAAAACTGCCGTGGATTTGGTTTCACGGCAACGGATTACGCTTCATCTGTTGAAAATCACTATTACCTGTTCAACTGTGTGTTTAATTGGATCATGGAGGATAAAGGATCAAGCTGGACAGCACAGCACCTTTTCATTCACGGCAATGTGAAGGGTGCTATGGTTGAAGGTTGGGACGGTATGCTGTTTGAAACAGGGGATACCGTGCAGTATCTTCAGTATACAGCACTAACCGCAAAAAAGGCGGTTGCGATGAAAAACAGCGGTCGGTATCACCTTCAGCTTGCCACAGGTGCGGATGATTGCATTGGAATTATTTATTACTATGATTCAACAAACAATATCGCATACGTTCAACATGAAGGCTGGGTATGCGCTGAACTGCTTGGCTTTGTTTCTCCTACAATCGGCTATTATCTGAATGTTGCAAGTGATGGTACATTAAGCCTTGATGCAAGCGATACAAGCGCAATCGGCAAAGTGATATGTGAAAACACAACCGGAGCGCATTTCATCCGGTTGAGCATTTGAAAGGGGTGCAGGAAATGGCGAACACATTAATTATTCCGGGAACTGATTTTTCCGGTCATAAAATCGAAACCGTGAGTTTTGATCCTGTACCGCCTGTGCCTACGCTTGAAATAGTATGGGAATGGAGGACAGCGGCATATTCAGACCCTTTAGCAACATATACAACACCATCATCCACAAATGCAACGAAATATATGACGGCATTTGGGAAAGGGATAAGTGCAACGGAACGGCAGTTGGCTTGTGCCTCAACAGCATATGTTGATTATCCGTATGCAATAAAACTCCCACAAGGGACAACAAAAGTAAAAGTGAACGCAACAGATAAAACTGCTTTCTACAATGGGACAGGGGCAAGAATCGTATGGACAAAGGACGTTGACAGCGGAGCATCAGGAGAACACGCTCACAAGATAAAAGGCATCCAACGTGATGATTTTAATTGTAGTGAGGTTCCTGTGGAACTGTCTGTTCCTGCAAATGCAGACTCATTTGTGTTGACATTGAGATTCACGGACAATCAATCCTATGATTCTGCTGATGCTTGCGCTGAACATTATGGTATCAGTGTGGAGTTTATGACTACATAATAAAGCCGTGAAAAGGACTATTTTCGTGGCAATTGACGTGACTAACTTTATGAGGTGCTTGCTTCCTTGCAAGCCGAGTGACCAGTGATCAGGTAACAGCCGAACAAAAATGTGTACATACTCTTGTGCAAGTACTACATATTGTGCTATTATTAAGCGGAAGAGTAGTGTAGACACCGAACGGTGGGAGGAATCCTGTTGTTCGGTGTCTTTTCAGTTAAGGAAGGTGGTGAGTGTATGAGCGGAAAGAACATTGATCCCCGTAATCAATTTTCCAAATGGCTTGCGAGGTGGACAGCAATATTCTGGGCCGTATACCTGTCGTGGCTTTCCGTTATTATGCTCATCCATCCGGAGACATCCATCAACGTTGTGTACCTCGGTCTGATGACTACAGGCGTCATGCTTCTGAATGTATGGGCATACACAAGGAACAGCACCTATGAAAAAGGACTACTTGCGATGCTTGACAAGGTCCGGATCCAGTTTGGCTCGAAGAGCACCGAACCGGATCAGCCGGAAGAGGAAGGCGGTGACAACGGATGAGCGTGTTCAAAAGTCTGGCACAGGCTGTTATCAACGCCTACAAAAAACTCGTAACGAAGTTTCTCTCCATGATCGCCAAGATCAAATCCCTAAACCCTGCATACAAACAGCCAGGGGACGGGACGGACGGGACCTGCGACTGTATCGGGCTGATCATCGGAGCAATCCAGCGGATGGGCCTGAAGTGGACAGGCATCCACGGCAGTAACTACGCAGCCAGATACCAGACGGTAGACCTTGAGTATATCGAACGGGTATCCGACCTCGAACTCGGCGATGTTATTTACAAGGCATGCGACAAAGACGGAAGAGTAAGAAAGGCATGTAACGGCGGATCCATATCACACAAGTATGATTTGCCGAACCGATATAAACCTACCGGAGCATACTACAATCACGACCTTAATGACTACTATCACGTAGGGGCAGTAACGAGCGTGAGTCCTCTGCAAATTACACACATGACCAGCCCCCGCATGAAGGTTGACACCAACCTGAACGGCGGATGGAATTACCACGGTAAGGCAAAACCGATTGTGGATGCCGCCGGCAAAGACGGCGGTACAACGGCGAGTAAAGCCGAAGACATCATTAAGGAACCGATTGCGACTTCTGACTGTAAGGCAATTGTTGTGGCGGACAACGGAAAGCCCGTGAAACTGCGACAATATCCGAGCACGAGTTGCAAAACATGGGACAGCATCCCATGCGGTACTGAGGTTACGATCATCGACCCGGGAGAAGAATGGGCAAAGATCAACTGCGGTAAGCGTAAAGGCTGGTACATGATGGCACAGTTCCTGGACATTGTCGGGGACGGCAAAGGAAAGTATTAAGGAGAGTGATGAAAATGGAAAATGAACTGCCGAAGATTGAAGGCATATCCCCGTCAATGCTGTGGAATTTCATGGTTGTGCTCGTCGGACTTGCTGCCCTTGTTGTGCTTGGGTATAAGGTTATTGAAATTTTCCGGAAGGAACACGAACGGCGCATGCAACGTCAGCAACTGAATGGACAGGACATTACGGATCGCATTGCGGATAAGGTTATGGAAAAGCTTAAACCGGAACTCGACAGTAAGTTCGCTGAAATCGATAAGCGCTTCGCTGCGGATAAGGAGAACATAGACTCGCATACCCGTCAGCTGAACGCTTTCGAGAACAGGGTGAGCCGGCTGGAGAATGGGAACAAAGCGTTGTGTCATGGCATGCTTGCCCTGCTGGAGAAAGACTCTGCCCCGAAGAATGTACAAACCGCAATGAGGAATTATCTCATTGACGGTGAGTATAGAGAAAGTGACTGGCAACAGTAAGGAAAGGAGAATTTACAATGTTCACTTGGAAATTTTGGAAGGCAGCCCTGATTCGTGGTATCCGGACTTTTGCGGAAAGCGCCCTCGCTTTCATTGGCGGTGGCGCTGTAGTACTGGGGGACGTGAACTGGATTGGTGCCCTGTCAGCTGGTGCATTCGGATTCGTATGTTCTATCCTCCTGGCAATGGCTACAGGCATCCCTGAAGCGCCGAAAGACGAGGAATAATATGGACGAGAATCGCAATGATGTTCCAATGGTTCCAAAGCATCAGTCAGAAATGGAAAAGATGCACCTGACGCACATGAACAGCAGTATGAAAAACCTGTGCATTGTTGTCGCTATCCTTCTGACCATTGCTGTCGTAGCTGTTTCCATTGCTGCCATTAAGGTAGCAAGTGCCACTGTTGAACAGTCAAAAGTGTTTGTTGACAACTACACTGCACGAACTGAAAAATGGCTGGAAACATTCGCCAGGATGAACGGTGTGAGTCCGGAGGTGCTGAATGAAAAAACAGAAACCAGAGATATTCAGCAACCATCGGTTCCGTGAGCTAACAGAAGAATTCATACAGGGGGATATAGACAGACAGCTGCTGATCAGATTTTATGTAGACGATAAAACGATTGGCGAACTGGAAGAAGAATTTCACCTGTCAGATTCTACAATAAAGCGAAAGGTTCATAATGGCGGACATAAGATATTCCGAATAATGGAAGAGGAGTATAACAAATATTAAGCAGTGCGGTATATGAGTAAGGACAACTGAAAGTGTACCGCATTATTTCAACAGAAAGGAATGATGAACATGAGTGTGTATATTACAGGAAGTAGACCGGCCCGTGACGCAACAATGGCGCTTGTTCCGAACATGAGATACTTTTCATTCTCCGGCCTGTCTACAGACACAAAACCTACTGAGGTTCATGATGGCAACAACGTTATCCGGATCTGCTCCGGATCGTGTTTTCTTGAAGTAGATACCGGAGATGTGAAGACATTTAATGCTGACGCCGGCACGTGGAGCGAGGTGTAAAAACATGTTGGACTTAGCATTTATAAAAGGGCTTTTCAAGAAAGATTTTGAGGATATTAAGAGCGGAATAGAGGGCAAATACACAAAGCCGAGTGGTGGCATCCCTGACACCGATTTATCATCCGGTGTGCAGGATTCTCTTGGTCTTGCTGATACGGCATATCAAAAACCGCAAACAGGGATTCCTGTTTCTGACATAGCAAGCAACGTTATTCCTTATTTGACACCGGAAATGTACGGTGCGAAAGGTGATGGGGTGACAGATGACAGCACAGCCATAGCTGCTATGTTTGCGGTAGATTCTCCTGTTTATGTGATGAATGGGGAATATATCTGTGATTCTGAAATCAGGATACAGAACAAACAAAACATCAAGATTATAGGCACAGGATCTATTTATAAGCACTCAACAGCAGCAAACAGCCGTTTGTTTGACTTCTTGGAGTGTGAAAACATACACGTTGAAGGACTTACATTCAAATCAACAAACGATAAAACGCCTGATTCACCGGGGGAACATTCTGTTCGGACAGGTGCTTTATTGTCAAATGTTCATGTCTTTACAATAGACAACTGCTCATTTATAACATTTGCAAAATTACGGTTTATACAGATCGGCTATTGTTTCACGATTGGAACGTGGAACACAGCAAGTTCAGAAGCAGATTACAGAACACGTAATATCTGCATGAACGATATAGAAATGAATAACTGCGGAATGGGGATATATTGTCAAAACATCAGTGATCTTTCCATAACCGATTGGATTTTTGATGATATGGCTATCTCTCCGGGCGGTTATCACATGTTCTATGGATCAACAAAACTGAAAAACATAAACCTTACAAATTTAGCGTTCAATGGGAACGCTTACTCTGATGATGTGATACTGATTGAAAGTGCAACACAGCAGGAAGGTGAAGCTGGAAACTCAAACGTTATTGTCGATAATATCACGGCAAAATGTTCTCACTTTGCATCAACAGAACCGAATACGTGCATGATAATTAAAAATGCAATTATTGCCATGCACAATCATTATTCAGAGGATATGGTTTCCGGTAACTCCTCCATAATTATGACTTATTATGCTTCAAATACTGCTCCTAACGTAGTGTTTGAAAACTGCACAATCTATCATGTTGATGGAACAGATAAGCCTTTGATCGCAATGCAAGAAATGAATGTAAACCTTCAGTTCATAAATTGCGACATAAGGTTAAACGTTGGTGCTTATGCGGTTCATAATGTCCTCTTCCATAATTGCAAAATGAGCGGCAGAAGGCTTGTAAACACATCGCTCAGTACAACGTTCAAAACGAATGTCACATTTAAGGAGTGCGATATTATTGCACAAGGTTACAGCGTGATATTTGATGCAAATGGGAAACTGATTCTGGATAGTTGCAGATTCAAAACAAATCACACAAGAGTTATTCACTCAACAGCACAAAAAGGAAGCATCTACGGTTATTACAATATCGTAGATTCAAGTTCGTCAAGTTGTGTGTTTGGATTGGATTCAACGTATATTACAGACTATCGTGATCTTGACAACACAGTTTATGTGAACAGCCAATAAAACGGAGCCATGATAAGGACGCTATTGCACCCCAAATTTCCCGACCGAAAAAGCTATTCGTTAAATTGTACATTTCTATTTCACATGACCCGTAAATGAACCAAACATGAACCGTTGAAGACCTATCCACGAACTTGTGGGTAGGCCTTTTTTATTGCACAATTTTAAGCGAAAGGAAGGTGTTTCGGATGTACCCACGCAAATGCAAAAAGAACATTGACAGGATAGTTTCAGCAATCGGAGCAAGTCCGGAGACTGCATATGCCATGATGCTCCTTACAGCCACACTGATGGACCTGTATCCGGATGATGATTCTGTTGCTGACATGATCCTTACAGACTGTGGCATTAGTCCGGAGTGCGCCTGACGATGTGGATCTATGCAAATCCGAATCCGCTCGGCAGGACTGAACCGGACTGTGTGATCAGGGCGATATGCCTTGCAACCGGAAAAGACTGGTACAAGGTGTACGACGATCTGTGCCGTGTTGGCAGGTCGGAATGCAGTATGCCCAGCGTGAACCATGTATGGGGTATGTACCTGTATGACCGTGGTTTTGAGCCGTTCCTGCTGCCGAGACATTGTCCGGAATGCATAACCGTAAGGGAGTTCTGCGATATGTATCCTGAAGGAACGTACATTGTAGGCACAGGCAGCCACGCAGTATGCATACGTAATGGAGATTATCTGGATTCGTGGGACAGCGGAAACGAAACACTTTCATTTTATTTCAGAAAGAAGGAATGAGTTATGAGTTATCTGCCGGCAACATACCAGCCGTCATGGAACTACGGGCAACAGGTATACCCGAATCTGCAAGGGACACAGATGTCCTTTGCAAACCAGGAATCGCAGGCACAGGGACTGATCTGGGTTGACGGAGAGGTTGGAGCCAAAGCGTATCAGATGCCACAGGGATGGCCCTGTAACAAACCGATTGCCCTGTGGGACACGAACGACACTGTAATCTATCTTAAGAGCATTAACCCGATGGGCATGCCTAATCCGCTTCAGAAGGCACATTACACGCTCGAAGGAGTGCAGACGGGCGAGAAGTCATCCGGCTTTGACGGCACGGCAAAACAGCCTGATTTGAGCGAATATGTACGCAAGGAAGACCTTGACAGAATGAAAGAAGAACTGATGGAAACCATAGACAGCCTGAGTATATCCGGACGGAAAGCGAAGGGGGAAGTGTAATGAATCCTTTATTTCAGATTCAGAATGCCATGCAACAGGTACAGCAACTGGCCCAGCAGTTCCAGAACCCGCAGATGATGGTGCAAAAGATTTTTCCCAATGCGCCGGCAGAAGTACGGAATGATCCTGGGCAGCTTCTCAACTGGCTTCAGCAGACCGGTACCGTGACACAGGAACAGATCCAGTGGGCAAGGCAAATGCTTGGAAGATGATAATCAAGTAACCGTCAAGTAAAGAAACCGTTGATTTTCTTTACTTACAGCGATTTTGATGCTGAATAATTAAAGCTTCAGCAAGTTACAGGCAAGTTAACTTGGAAAAAACAGGCCAATTTTTCCAAGTTTGATACTAAACTTGATACTAACTTGGAAAAAACAGGCCAATTTTTCCAAGTTTGATACTAAACTTGATACTAACTTGGAATTAAGTCGCAAGTTTTTCCAAGTTGGTTTCAAGTTAATAATGTTAATACCGTGCATTATTTTCACGCTTTTTGAATGAAAACAGGTATTTTCGTTCAAAATAATGCATGGAATAAACACTTTGATTCTTTTCGTCGAGTGCGCATAGACGATTGGAAAAATAAAAACGAAAGGAATCAAAAACAATGACTGACACAAATGGCAACATCGTGATGCCCGTGGCTCCTATGGGCGGTTACGGTAACGGCGGTATGGGTGGCTTTGGCGACATGGGTGGCTGGGGATTTATTCTCCTGCTGATCGTGCTGTGTGGCTGGGGCGGTAACTTCGGTGGTTTCGGTGGCGGTAACGGCATGGGACCGATGATGGTCAACAACGACGTACAGCGTGGCTTTGACCAGTCCGCTGTGATCTCCGGTATTACCGGAGTTCAGAACGCTGTTACTTCTGGTTTCGGCGACCTCCAGACTTCCCTGTGTTCCGGTTTTGCCGGCGTTAACAGCAACATCGCCAATGGTTTTGCCCAGGCTGAGATCGGGGCCAACGCCCGTGAGATCGCAGGAATGCAACAGAACTTCGCGGCGCAGATGGCTACCATGCAGGGATTCAACGGCATGCAGAGCCAACTGGCCTCCTGCTGTTGCGAAAACAGGCTTGCCACAGCCAATCAGACCTCCACGATCCTGGCAGAACATTGTGCGGACCGGCAGGTGCTGTCCGATGGCGTACGTGACATCCTGACCAACCAGAACATGGGTATTCAGCGCATCCTCGATCAGATGTGCGCCGACAAGATCGATGCGAAGAATGAGCGCATCGCAGACCTGGAACGGCAGATCACCGCTCTGAATAGCAACAACTACATTCAGAACGCCCTGACCGCACAGACCCAGTTCTTTGTTAACCGCTATCCTGTCACCACCACCACCGCTCCTGCTGCGTGATGGAGGTGAAGAGCAATGGCAAATCATTACGAGCACCTCGAAAGAGCAATGTGCAAAGAGCTTGACAGACTGGATAAGAAGTACATGGAAGATCTTCCGGAAATGTCTGTGCAGGATGTTGAACGTGCTGATATCCTGTATCATGCTCTGAAATGTGCAGCCACGTACAATGCGATGAAAGACGCTGACGGATGGGAAGACAAGGACGCATCCGGACGTTCTTACCGCAGAGGACGTGACAGCATGGGAAGGTATACGAGCCGTGACATGTATCCTGGATATGATTATTCAGGACACTATCCGGAATGGATGCCCCCGTACAGGTATTAACAAAAAGCCCCACTCCAGACTGGAGTGGGGTGATTTTTACTTTGGATCGGATAACAGTTCTTTTCGCTTGAAGACTGCCCAAAGGATATCTACGGCTTTGTTGATTGGGACGTTTGCCATATCTCTGATGACTTGCGCTGTTACAGAGCTGTCGAATGTATCTGTGTGCTCATCGAGCAATGCATAGACCGCTTCTGCAATGTTTCCCCAGATGTCAAAGTACGGGTTATTTTCGTATCCTGCTTCCCGCATTGCTTCGTCCATCTTTTTTGCCGTTTTTACAGCGCTGACAAGTTCCGTTAAAGCCTTCTCCATATTCATGGGCAATCCCTCCATATTATTTTATGAGCCACATGTTTATGTGACTGTAGTACTCCCACAGGGACTCGAACCCTGACATGTCGGAGCTTAAATCCGATGTCTCTTCCAATTGGACTATGGGAGCGTAAGTGGAGCATACAGGATTTGAACCTGCAACATTCTGCTTGCAAAGCAGACACTCTACCATTGAGTTAATGCCCCAAAGGGGGACGGATGCCGTCGCCGTTTCCGGTCGCACATCCTGGCTCCGCACAAAGCGGTCGCTCTGTCGCAGAGGTGGCAGGAGTCGAACCTGCGAATATGGGAGTCAAAGTCCCATGCCTTAACCATCTTGGCGACACCTCTATAATGGGCTTCTGGTGAGACTCGAACTCACAGCCTATCGCTTACAAGGCGATTGCTCTGCCAATTGAGCTACAAAAGCATGGCGGTGGATGTAGGATTTGAACCCACGGATCCTTTCGGACCTGCTGTTTTCAAGACAGCTACCTTAAACCACTCGGTCAATCCACCGTGATTCGTTACGGGTGAGGATTTGAATTTCTGTCACCTCACATACATTGAAGTATCTTCTGACGTTTTCACGTTATGGCTTTATCCGACTCATGCCATATCGATCCACTGCGCCACATTCCCTATCGGTCATATTTACTCTGCCGGACACCCTCAATGTACCAGTGAATGTTGGGCTGTCAATGCTATATGTTATAGCGTCTACCTATTCCGCCACCGTAACGAAAGCGAGAGATGCAGGATTTGAACCTGCGGTGACTTGCGCCACTCCGGTTTAGCAAACCGGTGCATTCAACCACTCTGCCAATCCCTCATGTACGTATAATGTACTACAAATAACGGTAAAAGTAAATGTTAAAGTAATAAGTATTCGCATAAAAAAGTCTCATCATTGAGATGAAACTTTATTATAAGCATCAACGAGATACTGCACACGTTCCTTCCTGCCGTGGATCTTATCAGACAGAGCATAGCAAGCATCCGTATTCTCAAAGTCCTTTTCTGCTTCACCAAGCATGTGAATAATCGCCTGGGCCACACAACCGTAGATTTCAAAGTACGGGTTGTTATCGAACCCAGCGTCCTGCATTGCCTTGTCCATCTTTTTCGCCATAAGTCCAGCATCCACCAAGTTCAGAAATACAGATTCGATGTTCATGCAGATTCTCCTTTGTAACTTATTTAGTATACGTGACTTATTACGATACACATTATACAGAATAATTGTAACTTGTAAAGTATAAAAGTATTAAAATTTTATTACATTGTGACTTTTAATGTAGGCGGTAGTATAATATGAAACGTAGGAGGTTACAGTTATGACATTTGCGGACAGATTAAGAGAATTGAGAACAGAAAAAGGAATGTCACTCAATGACATTGCTACATATTTGGGTATTCAGCGAGCCACAGTATATAAGTATGAACATGGTCTTATCACGAACATCCCGCCGGAACGTGTTCATCAGCTTGCTATTTTATTTAATGTAAGCAGACCGTACCTCATGGGCTGGTCCAGCGAAAGACTGGGCGATCCAGGAGACAACCTTGAAATCGTTGCAGATAAATTACGTACACCGTTGATCCACCAATTTGAAATGGTGAACAATACAATCTATTGGAAAGAAACAGGAAAGAAAACCATAGACTGTACTACCGCAGCAACACAGGCAGCCCGTGCGCTGATTAAATTCAACGTATCGAGAACGCCAATATATCCTCAACAGATTCTTCAGGCATCAGAACGTGCTTCCATTGTATCATTTGAAGATGAATCGGAACTGGATGACCTGTGTGAAACAAACGCAGTAATGAGCAGTCAGCAGGGCGACATGGTCATGACATCTGTTATTGCTGACGATAGAGAACACGAACATTATCTGTTTGCTGTCAGGCGCAATGCTCCTCTCGGAAAGCTAAAGCTTGCAATTGCTATTGAACTTGGACATATTTATCTTGGGCATGGTTTCAATATTATAGGATCAGATAAAGCAACAACAGAAGCGGAATGCTTTGCGTTGCACCTTGAATTCCCACGGGCCATGATCAAGTTGCTTCAGGAACGCAATGTTGTTTTGACAAAATCATCATTCAGCCGGATATTCGGAGACTGTGAATGGTGTCTTGATAGCATATTGAACGCAAAGCCGGTAAGAATTGTTCCTGAACTGAACAGATTATTAAAAGAACAATTCACACCATATGTTGACAGGTTGGAAGATGACGGGGTGTTCCTTTGCCCGTCACGAGGAGAAGAACTTGACCTGTCAAAATACATGGCTGGGTATGAGGAATGATGTAAACAGTAGTGTAAACAGTAGAACACCACTTACGACAATTTATGACAATGAACAGTATAAATACTACAACATAACAAAACCCTGCAAGCGTTGATCTTGCAGGGTTTTAAGCGGAGAAGCCGGGATTTGAACCCGGGCACGGTTTAACCCGTCTACTCCCTTAGCAGAGGAAATAAGAATATAGTAAAATCAACGTTCACATCCGTTGATGTAAGCAGTATGTAAACTATACATCAGGGCGTGTGACCGTGTTCACCGCAGCGAGTGCATCCTCAGTAGACGGATGACTGTACCGATCCAGCATCTTTGCCGTGCTCCATCGCATAACCTTACGGATTGTCTGCGATGGAATGTTTTTATCAATGGAAAGATTGCTTGCGCACGTGTGCCGGCAACAGTACGGAGTCAGGCGACGGCATCCGGACAGCTCAAGGATATCATAGTAGTTTTTATACCATGCTTTCTCGTCACGTTTCCAAAGATATCCGGACAGCTGTGCGTTTTCAATCAGATCCCGCACAACCGGAGTAATCGAGTCCGACAAAACTATCGGTGTGCTTTTCCGTACAGCTGTCTTCAATCCGGATCGCACGATAACCCTTCCGTTGATGTCTATGTTCTCTGCCTTCAGCTGTTGCATTTCACCTGGCATCATACCTGTAGCGATCATAAGAAGCGGTACGGCTGCACGAATGTCTCCGTTATCATATGCTTTCCATAAAGCGACCTGCTCTTCAGCAGTAAAGACTTCCCGTTCCTTTTCCGCATAGGCTGGCAATACAATAAAGGAAGGCAGGGAACTGTTTGCGGTTTGTTCCGCCCCTGCAAGCGCAAATAAATTGGATAATAAACTTTTGCAGTCTCCGGCAGTGTCGTGTGAATGACACGTTTCGTCAATTGTGTTCTGCAAAAGTTCAACAGTAATACTGTCTACACGAATATCATGTACGGCCCTCAGTTTCTTCCATGCGGTACGGTATGCGGACTGTGTATTCTTTCCGAGTGTAAGCATACGCCCTTCAGAGTATGTCTTCCAGTACTCTGACAGTCTTGGGGCTTCCTGTCGCTTTGCGATCCCGCCCACAAGCAGGGCTGGACAGTATGCGATTGCTTCCTTCTTCGACGGGAAACCGCCCTTCGTGCGCCGGATAGGTGTTTTCGGTTTGGACGGGTCAGCAGGAGTTTTCCATCCGATTGTTACGCAAGCGGTCCATGTCTGCCCACGGCGATAAGCGCATCCCATCCCATTGCCACGGGTCTTTCTGGAGCGCTTTTTTTCAACAGACTGTTTCTTTCCGCAGTAGTTGCAGTATGCGGATCCATCTGGAATAATGGCTTTACATTTGATACAATTCATTTCTTTGTCATTGCGTTAATGATTCCGAGTAAAGCGTCAAGGTCAGAGGAAGGCATGTACAGGATCTTGTCAAGGATCTCCCGCAGTTTCGGTTCGGTCTTGATCGCTTCCGAAACCGAACTTATGTAGTCTTCGTCAAGTCCTGTCTGCTCGATGGATATCAGGGAGGAAAGCGGAACCTTAAAGGTTTCGGCAATGCCACGGATCGTCGCAAGGTACGGTACACGTGTGCCAAGTTCCCATGCGCTGACATTGACCTGCTTTGTTCCTATTACTTCCGCAAACTTCTCCTGACTGTATCCTCTGCTTTTACGCAATTCTCGCAAATTCTCGCCAAATGTACGCATATATTATCACCTCCTGCAATAACAATATCATATTATGTAGTAAAAATCAACACATAATTAACAAAAAGTTAACATTTTAAGTGTTGAAATTACTGCACAAAAGAGTAAAATAGAGTCAAGAAATGGAGGTGAATACATGAGCTTTACGATGAAGAAGAAAGTAAGTCCGAAAGTTGTTGGCGAAAGACTCCGCCAACTGCGTGGCTGCCGTACCAAGACTGGCGTCAGCCGTGAAACCGGAATCCCGTACAGTTCTCTCTGCGCATATGAATCAGGAGAGCGTAACCCGAAGCCTGAAGTGCGTAAGATCATGGCTGAATACTACGGGGTCAGCGAAGAGTCTATTTTTTATACCTGTGACTAATACTTAAACGAGTAGCACAAATTAACAGGAGAGTAAAATGAACAGTGTAAAGGACGCATTACTGCGGGATGTCGTAGCATGTCGTGATCTGCTGAAGATTCACGATGCACTCGAAAAATGCGGACCCAGAAGGGATCCGTTCTGGAAAAGCTTTATGGAGACAGCTGACGGAATTTACAAACTGATCGGAGAGAAAGCCGATACCTTTGAACAGTCCGTTACACATCTGGTTTTGACTGCTCCGTACCTGACAAACGAGCGCCGAACGGAAATGCTTTATGCAGAGTACAAGAAGAATCATGCGGAACAGTTAAACCAGGTCGCTGTCGCCTGAAGGTAAATAGCTATGAAACTTTCAGAGATAGAAAAACTGGATCGTGATTTCCTATCCGTGCAGGAAGTGGCGGACTGCATTCACTGCGAACCGCAGCTGATACGGGACGAAGCCGGCAAAGATCCAAAGTACCTCGGCTTCCCGATTTCAAAGATCGGTCATAGTTACAGGATCCCACGAGAAGGATTTATCAACTGGGCAAAGGGCATGCTCCCAGTCATGCAGGTTATATCAAGCAATGAGTTATTCCGGTCGTTTGAGAGGAGCGGGATATAACGACATATTAAAGGAGGCCATTTACATGGCGATAGAAGCGAAAATGAGCTTTCTGAATCAGTTGGAAAGCAAGTTAAGAATAACAACTACTGCGGACCTTATGAAGCTATTCACGGCATGAAGGGAGAGAACAGTTAGTGATTTTCGCAAGGCTTGAACAGGTAATGCCTAATGGTACAGTGAACGAACCGTTTTTGTTTTGCAAGAAGTGCAAGGCATACTTTCACGGAATTCCGGGGAATTACTGTTGCTGTTGTGGTCATAAATTCGGAAAGCATAATAAACACCCACAAATGATAACGGTCAATGTTGAAAGAGAAATGTATCTCGCTGAAGCCGTTGATTATGTCAGAAAAAACATTAATTGGGGCAAAGGCAGGTGAGCAGGAATGAGCCTTGATGTAGAGATTCACGGAAGAGGGAATTACAACATCGGATACGGTCATTTTGCATTGTTCAGAAAGAAAGTTGTTAGGTACATATATGGTTATGAGTGCGAAAAAGCCTATATGTCCAATAGGATGCTTACAGATGAAGAAGTAGCCATGTGGAACAGTAAGTGTGATGATGACCTTGATTTGTTCCTTTGGCACAGTGATTGTGACGGTAAGTTTACAGTTTCAGAGTGCAGGAAGATCAAAAACGCTATGAAACGGCACAGTGAAAAAATTGATGCTCTGACCGATGATGATTACACGAAGGAAAAATATGCCGAGTGGTTTACGATGTTCGCCTATTGTGCAAGACACAGGGTAATAATGCGGTTTATGTGATGCCGTGAAAAGGCTGAAAATCAATTTGACGGTATTCATCCCCAAAAGGTAGGTGAAAAAATTGGCAGAGTTAGAGAAGGTTATCGCAGGGCTTGAATTGCTGAAAGATAGAAAAAACGACAGCACTTGTGAAGGATTGAAATGCTGTAAGATTGCGGAAGATGCGCTTGAACTGCTGAAAGAGCAACAGGCAGAGATTGACAGGTTGAAAACTGAACAGCCGAAGTGGATTCCTGTTAGCGAGAGGTTGCCGGATGAAAAAATAAGTCCCATTACACACGATTATACAGAGGTTATCTGCTATACATCATTTGGTGATGTAAGGACATACAAATTCGGTGACGGTCACTTTTACAAAGGGCCGGGGATTATGGATCACGTTGTCACACATTGGAAGTATATGCCGGAACCACCAAAGGAAGGTGAGAAGGAATGAAAGCACCGCAAATAATCATGGTTGTTATCATGTCAATAGACTTGGGCATTGAGTTAATCAATCACGGAAAAACGGCACCGAGAACGTATAACGTTGTGCGTGAACTGATTGCGGATGGATTGCTGATTGCTCTGCTTTGGTGGGGTGGATTTTGGAACTGACAGCGCCCTGTATTGGCAACAAGAAAAGGCAGGTGAAAAGGAATGACCGATATAAAAAAACTGTTTCATTCAGCTTACGAGAAATACCTTGCGAAAGTCAACGAATGGAATCAAATGATTGAACAAATGCCATTAAAACAACGTCTTGAATTGATAGTATACTGCATTACAGGCGGTAAGGACGGTGAGCAGGAATGACAAAATGCGAATTGATAAACACCAATGGAGATTGTACGGTTTTCTACTTACCTTGTAAGGATGTGTTGGAAACCGATTGCAAACACGCACTCGCTACAAAGAATCTCGACAAGGCAATCAAAGGGATGGAGTTTTGTAGTCAGATAGCAGGATGTAAAAAAGAATGTCCTTATAACGATGGCATCAATGCAACGTGCATGGTCACACTTCGGAAGGATGTTCTGCAACTGTTAAGAGAGTACAAAAACCTGTTGGGCAAATAAAACCGGAAGCCATGAATAGGCCGAAATAGGAGGCTCCAATGAAGAAACGATTCAAGTTCGATGCTATGGCATTTCTGGTTGTTTTCTGTGCCATTGTTGGCACTGCGGTCATGATTCTTGGTTTCGGTGCCAGTATTCAATTTTTAGTGAATTTGATGAGGTGAGAGTAAGGAGATAAGACATGAAGAAGAACTTTCGTGATACAGAAGCCTGGAAGTTATTCCGGACCTTTATCCAGATCCTGCTGATCGTGCTCGTCATATACCTGTTCATCGCAGGTTACAACATGCTGATCTCCACGGCCCACGCAGAAACGAAGGAAGCGTACGTGCTGTGCGATGGATATGTGAACATCCGGCAGACAGCGTCAAAGAAATCCACAGTGATCGGCAGGTTTGAATGCGGAGAGCCACTGACACTTGACGGCAAATCCAAGAACGGCTTCCTGCACTGCACAAACCTCGCTCTCGAATCAGACGAAGGGTGGATCCACTCCGGCTATGTTGTGTATGACGAGCCGATAATCGCAAACGAGTCTGCCACCGTCATCAGTAAAGGACGACTCGCTGCACGGAACATGGTAAACGGAAACAGAATCCGATGGCTGAAACCACAGGCTTCGGTCAAGGTTCTCTGGTGGAGTAATGACTGGTGCGTAACCAACTGCGGATATATCCAAAGCAAATATCTTGAGCTGGAAGGGGAATGACAGTGCATATTGTAAAGAAACAGCTCCTGCCATCACGTGAAGATGCGGTACGGATGACCCGCAATGAAAGGTTTGCCATGCTGTGGTTTGGGAACGCTGTATCAACGCTTGGAGAGCTGAAGACAGACATTGCGCAGCGCCTTGAAATGATTCCGGATGGTCAGAAACGTCTGGAGAAACTCTATGCTGAAACGGACGATCTGATGAACGAGGTTCTTGAAACCATTCCAATGAATCAGCGTACGTCCCTGGAAAACACGAAGCATGATTATGATGTTCGTATAGCCCCGAAGCTTTCAAGCTTTTCGACAAACATACTCATGACATGCGATGAGTTCAAAGCGCTTGTCGATATTGCCAGAACAAAGTGTCGTGAGTGTACCGAGGACGATAAGACCTGTTCCGGATGTCAGTTGTATAACCTGCTTACATCCATCCTTCCGCTCGATGATTACAGCGGACTTCTCTGTCCGTATAACATGGGAGAGTGGGCTAATTGAGAAAGTGTCCATGTATAGAATGCTCATTACAGGGATGCGGTGCGCATCATAGTAAGTGCGTAAGATATAAAGCATGGAAGGAGGAACTTGAAGCGGCGAAAAAGGCGGACCGTGATAAAAGGGTAAGCTCAGACGTAATGAGCGACGCACAGAAACGCAACTGTTGGCGGAAGAAACGGTACGCAAGAAATCAGCCGATTCGTCACTCTACAAAAGAGTGATAATCATACCGGCGAAGGGTATAACCCTGAACATATCATCCCTCCTTATATGTGTCCTTCCTCGATGGCGAATCCACTCTTCGCTTTCTTCAGGTGGTACGCAAAGCAAGGAAAGACTATGCGCCGACCGGTAGGGGACAGCCGGTTTTTAAATCCCCATTATCACTACTTAAAAGAGTAAAGGAGAGAACACATGACAGAACAACAGTACAACAAGGCAGAAGGTATCCGCAGAACAGATCTGTGGCTGATGCACGATTCCCCAGAGAAGTACAAGTACTTTCTCGATCACCCGCAGGAAGAATCTTCTCCGGCCCTGACGTTCGGTTCCGCAGCGCACAAGATGGTCCTTGAACCGGATACGTTCTTCGACGAGTATGCAGTCGCTCCTGCATGCGACCGCCGGACCAAGGAAGGGAAAGCCCTGTACGAGCAGTTCCTTGCGCAGAGTGAAGGCAAGACCATTATCTCTGCCGAGGATCTGAAGACGATTCAGGAAATGTCAGACGCACTGCACAAGTGTACGCTGGCACACAGTCTGCTGACTGAGGACGGCGAGACAGAAGTCCCGCTGTTCTGGACCGATCCGGAGACAGGCGAGAAGTGCAAGGCAAAGCTCGACAGGCTGATCAAGTGTCTCGACGGCAAAATCGCCGTTGTGGACTACAAGACAGCGTTGTCAGCTGACACGGATAAGTTTATCCGGAAGATGTTCGACCTCGGCTATACTTTCCAATCTGCTTTCTATACAGAAGCGGTCATGCACAACCATGACATTGACTACCGTCCGGTATTCCTGTTTGTTGTACAGGAAAAGAAACCCCCGTACAGCGTAAACGTGGTCGAGGTCACTCCGGACGTCATGCAGTATGGCGTGAACGTATTCCGTGAACTGATCGACAAACTGCATGAGTGCAAAGAAATCGATTACTGGCCTGGGTACGTTGATGATATTCCCAATGAAGCCTACATCCCCGGCTATATCAACTTTGAAGGGGAAGAAGAATAAGGAGGTATACATCTATGATCCCGAAGGAACTGCAAAACTTGTCGCCACTTAAAGGCAAGGAACGGCTCGGCGCTCACCGCAACAGCGAGTATCTGGGCGCTGAAGACCTTGATCCTGGCTCTGAACCGATCCTCACGATCAAGAGCCTGTACAACGGACTGATCACGCTGGCTCGTGGCAAGGAAAACCATGACGTGATCACCTTCGTTGAGGAAAAGGTTGCCGGTATTTCCAACGTCGTTCGTCCTCTGGTGGTGAACGCAACAAACCGGAAAACCCTGCGGAAACTGTTCAAGGCAGTGGACGCCGAAACGCTGGTAGGTAAAAGGATCCAGCTGTACATCGTGCATGATGTGCGGGACCCCAGTACCGGAGAAAAGGTGGACGGTATCCGCATCCGTGATAAGGTGCCCACCGGAGCCAAGTACGTTGCCCCGAAGTGCGAGGAATGCGGAAAGGACATTGTCGGTACCGAAAGCTTCACGGCAGAAAAGCTTGCCGATGTAAGCAAGAAAAAGTACGGCAAGTGCCTGTGTATTGAATGCGGACAGAAAGCCAAGGCAGCTCTCGAAGCAAAGCAGGAAGAGCAGAAACAGGAAGAAGCACATACAGAAGAACCCAAGAACGATCTCGCCGGACAGCTGATGGCTGCCGCGGAACAGTAAAGGAGAAATCAATATGAAAAAGAAAATTGCTGTTGTTCTTGTCCTCATCGTGTGCCTGTTCGTGTTTGCAAGCTGTGACGATTCAGTCACAACCAACAGCGAAATGGACAAGGCGTCCACAATTGAGATTGCCAATAACCTCTCCGGAAACCAGCCCACGCCAAAGGATATCGACTACTCACTGGAACGGTACAACCTGATCAGACGCACGTACTGGGTGAATGGCCTGCGTGAAAAGGCAAAGAATGTTTTGTGCCCGATCAAGAGACCTCTTGGATATATCGTGCTGTTTGCAGGGAATACGGTTGCCGGCAGGTTCGTAGTTGATGGTAAGGTATCGAGCCTGAATAGTTATCTGACACCGGACAGTGAATATTACGAACTGGTTTGCGGTGGTACTTATCACCTTGAAAACAAATGGCTTGCCGATGTAGACGGCAGCTACGGTGAAAATGATAACGGTATTTTCTTCTTCACACCGAACGGCAATTACATCGAGTGGACCGGCGAGTACCTGTACAGCGATATCCCGTTTGAAGTTGAAAGCCCTGTTGTGAAATACGAGGTGAATTAAATGGACAGCGAAAAGAAATGGTTTGCCATTGGTCTCATTATTGTCGGGCTGATCGTCTTTATAACTCTCACCCCTATCGGTCGGAGCATCTGGAACACCAATATGTATGCGGTACAGAAGACAGATGACGCAACAAATTATAAGACTCTGAAAAGAGTCGAGGATACCTGCCGTTCCATGATCGCAAGTTATACCGAGGACAAACTGATCTGGGAACAGTACAAAGACAGCGACAACAAAGAACAGAAAAGCTGGGCTGACCAGGCAAAGATGAGGGCAAACGGCACAGCAACAAGCTACAACGAATACGTGCTGAAAAACAGCTACGTATGGCAGGACAATATTCCGGAAGACATCCAGAAAGAACTCGAATATCTGAAATGAGGTAACAGCATGAATAAACTGATTATTATCGGCAACGTCACCAAAAATCCTGAAGTCCGGCAGACTCCGTCCGGCACAACCGTATGCGACTTTACTGTTGCCGTGAACCGCAGGAAGACACAGAGCAATCCTGAACCTGGCGCAGACTTCTTCCGAATCGCTGCGTGGGGCGCACTGGGTGAACTGTGCGCCAAGTATCTGTCCAAAGGCAAGAAGGCAAGCGTTATCGGATCCGTCAGCGTCCGGCAGTACACATCCAATGACGGTGAAGCCCGTGCGTCACTGGAGGTAAACGCAAGCGAGGTCGAGTTCCTGTCTCCTCGTGGCGAACAGGATGCGGAACCCACGAGCGAACCTGCATCAGCACCTACCGGCGGATTCACTGCTGTTGAAACCGATGAACTGCCGTTCTAAATGAGCCACTGGGATTAAGTGCGTACAGAGAGACCACATCCCAGCCTTATAAGGAGTATGCCATGCCGTATTTATTCGACGATGAAGACAACACTCCGATGCATGAAAGCTGTATCGATCAGCTGATCGAAATGGAAAAAAGATACTGGGAAAAGCAACGAATAAAACGAGAAGCAGGTGACGTGAATGCCGAACAACAAAACATCAGGGAACAAATTCGAGAATGACTTCGCAGAGATCCTTGCAAAGCATGGCTTCTGGGCACATGTAATGCAACAGAAAAGGGAAGGTCAGCCGGCGGATATCATTGCGGTAAAAGGATCCTTTCATACGCTGATCGACGGTAAAGAAATCAGCGACGCAGAGAAAGGTTTCGTGTTCTCCAGAGTCGAGGAAAATCAGCGCACTGCCATGAAGCTGTTCACAAAGCGTTGCGGTGAACTGTGCTACTTTGCACTGAAACTTCCGGCAGAAGATGGAAAACCGCCACTGTCCAATATCCGCATGGTGTCCCTGTCACGCATTGAAACGCTTGAGGGCCGTGGGCACAAAAGCATTACCCCGAAGATGATGAAGACCGAAACATGGAACCTTGAAGACTGGCTTGAATCCAGCAAGATCTGGGCGGAGGATAAATGAACACAAAGATTGCAAACCGCATTTACATAGACGATCCAACCAAAGAGATCATTACATGGGCTAAAGACAACCTTGACTTTCCGAACCCCGTGTACGAGAAAAAAGTACGCATGGGCTTCTGGGTAGGAAAGACGCCGAAGACCATCCGGATGTATGAATGGAATGGAAACACGCTGATCCTGCCGTTCGGAATAATCAGGGAACTGATGCCCATGCTGAAGGGTACCGGAATTTTCTGCGACTTCCGGCAGGATACGGTGATCGACTACGGCGGACTGGACATGGGGCTGTATGACTACCAGACCGATGCTGTCCGTGGCATGATTGAAAAAACTTACGGCATTTTGAAAGCCACAACCGGAAGCGGAAAAACGCAGTGCGGGATTGCCATAATCAAATCACTCCGGCGCAGGGCGTTATGGCTGTGTCATACAGCAGACCTGCTGAACCAAAGCCGTGACCGTGCGCTTCAGTACATTGACAAAAGTCTGATCGGTACGATCACCGAAGGCAGGGTTAATGTCGGCGTAGGTGTTACATTTGCTACGGTTCAGACCATGAGCAAACTGGAACTGACTCAGTACAGGGATTACTGGGACGTTGTGATTGTTGACGAGTGTCACAGGTGCTGCACATCCGACACGTCCTTTACCATGTATGAGAAGGTTCTGAACCACTTGTCCGCACGTCATAAGATTGGTCTGACTGCCACCCCGGAAAGATCTGATGGGTTGATTAAAGCAACGTTCGCACTGATCGGACCGATTGCGTATGAGGTTCCGGAGGAAGCGGTTGCGGACAGGGTGATGGGCGTGAAGGTTAAAGCGCTTCCGACCGGCGTCGAAGTTGATGATAACTGCCTGAATCCTGACGGTACAATCAATTATGTGAAGCTGATCGAATACTTGACCACGCTGAACAGAAGGAATTATAAGATTGCCACAATGATTATGGATAATAAAAATCACAGCTGTCTGATTCTTTCGGACCGTCTTGAGCAGCTAAAGGAACTGATTCGTCACCTTCCGGAAGAAATGCAGAAAGACTGCGCATACGTTGACGGAAAGATGCAGAGCAAGAAAGCCAAGGAAGAACGTGCCCAGGCGCTGGAAGACATGCGGACAGGTAAGAAGAAGTATCTGTTTGCCAGTTACAGCCTTGCAAAAGAAGGGTTGGATATCCCATGCCTTGACCGGCTGTTCCTTGCTTCGCCTTGCAAGTTCAGTGCCATTGTTACCCAGTCTGTAGGACGGATCCGGAGAACAGCGGAAGGAAAAGAAACTCCAGTAGTGTACGACTTCGTTGACAACATTGGCTTCTGTCTTGGGGCATATAAGAAGCGGAAGACATGTTACAGGAAGATGGGTGCAGAGATGGAGGAGTATTTGGAATGATGCAGCATCATATGACAAATACAAGAATTTATAGAATTTGGAATAGTATTTTAAATAGATGTAAAAACAAAAAAACAGATAGCTATAAATTTTATGGAGGTAAAGGAATTACTGTTTGTAATGAATGGAAAAGCTTTGTTAATTTTCGAGACTGGGCATTAGCAAATGGATATAATGATACGCTATCAATTGATAGAATAGATTCAAAAGGGAATTACGAACCTTCTAATTGCCGATGGGTAACAATGAGAGAACAACAAAATAATAGATGTAATAATGTACGACTAACATATAATGGTGAAACACACACCATTATGGAATGGTCAAGAATTACAGGAATTAAACCCAAGATATACTATGATAGATATTACAGAGGATGGGATATTAAAAGATTGTTTGAGCAACCAGTTGGAAATCAAGGAAGGAAAATCGGTAATAAGCAATGAACAATCTTGAAGTTGCAACACAAATTATTAAAGATAATATTTCTGCAATTGATGTTGGAATAGCAATAGGGTTAGAGATAAAACACGGCAGGTGTAAATGCCCATTGCATGGTGGTCAAAATTATAATTGTGTATTATATCATGGTAATCGTGGGTTTTATTGCCATCAATGTAAACGTGGTGGTGACGTTATTTCTTTTGTTCAACAATACTACAACATGCAGTTCCCAAATGCGATTCAGTGGTTTAATGACACATTTAATCTTGGAATTGATATTTATGCGCCACTTGATATCGAGACATTAAAACGGGCAGAAAAATTAAAAAAAGCACAAAAACAAAGAGCAGAGTTTCAGGAGTGGAAAGACCGGATGCAATTCAATCTGGCGCTGACTGCTGAAGACATCGTGCGCCGGCTTGAAAACGTACGTGACGAGAAGAGACCAAGGACCTATGGCGAGTGGGATGAAGAATTCTGCACAGCAGTCGAACTTCTTCCTGACGCACGACGATTTGCTGATGACTGCATGATGTACTGCATGGAGGTAAGAAAATGCTGAAGAAGTTATGGAAAAAATTCGAGTGTCTGATGTTCGGTCATGATCTGGAAGCGGTGACGTATGACATTGTGGTTTCTGATAAAAAGAACACAATAACAGTCATGCGCTGTAGACACTGCGGGAAAGTATTCGTGAGGTGATAACATGCCCAGAACAAACTGCCCAAACTGTGGCGCTCCACTGAATATGCATCGCAAGTGCGAGTACTGCGGTACGACTGTGCCGGAAGAACACCAGATAACCTCGCATTTAACCATTGACGCACAAAAGATCGCCATGGTTGTAACGGATACTTTCGCTGATTATTACCGTGACGAGAAGGGAATGCTTCACAGGAATATGTACGGCAAACTGGAAAGCGTACACGTATGATCTGTAATATTTTTTTAACTTTTATTATACTGTTTAATGTAGTATAATTACCACACAGAAAAATATGGAGGGCATCTTACGATGAGTTTACAAGAAGGTGATACAGGATGACACCGGAAGAATATGCTGCTCTGCATCCTCGGATGTTCAGAATAGCTTTTGATTTCCTTAACAAGCACTTTCCACCGGAAGACACAGACGAGTGGTGGAAGCAGACGGCCCAGGACTGTGGCGATGCGAGCGTAAATGCAGGGAATAATCCGCTCGGAATTTACCTGCTCGCTGGAGTTATTGAATATCTAAACAAGGAGACTATGAACAGGAGAAACAAAAATGATGGTTAATAAAGCATTCGTGGAAGGGATAGAAGTTAGGCCCTTGTCAATCGAAGAAGCAAAGACCCTGGCGAGTGGAAGCCGGATGAGAGTCATGCGGATCGGCGATTTTCTTGATGGCGAGTTGTCCGAACTGAAAAGCATGGAACATCACGAGGCCGGCGAAGCTCTGATGGATATGCTTGATAGGCGAAATGGCGGGATTGCAACAATGTGGCACCGTGGATACGGCGTATATGGATTCTGGTTCGATAACGAGTATGCGTACATCAATGTCGGCACATCATGCGACTGATGAAAGGAGAAAACAAAATGGAAAAAGTTTTTCTGGTTATCTTTATTCTGCTCCCGATCTATGCAATTGCTCTTGTGGAAAGATGGTACAGGAAGCATAAGAAGTGACGGAATACACGACGCAGGAAGGTGGTGAACAGGCAAACAATGTTAGAAGATCTGTGCAGACGATCAATATATGAAAAATGCAGATCAATAACAGATAGCGAACCGCTTGTAAGGCTTAAAGGGAAACCAACAATATACGCATTTGAAAAATACGAAGGATTCTATGCGCCGGGTGGAATTGATAGTTATTCGGTGTTTGATAGATACCTTGCGAAACAACTGTCAAGTCAGAAAAGCGGTTCTCCATTAAGAAAAGCTGCTGGCCTGTTTAGCAGAAAAGGGGATGTGATCTGCGAAGGATATGTAAAAGACTGCTTTGGAAGTTGGGAAAAAGCAATCATACAGGAAGAGAAGTTCTCAATATTCATGGCAGGATTTGAAGCCTATTTCAGAAAAAGGAAGGCGGAATTTATGGAAAAAACAAACGATATCATAGCACAAATCCCAAAGGAGTTAACCAAAACAGGAAAGATAAAGACCAGTAGCCACGGAGGAGTTGCTAACCTTCTGAAAGTGCTGACAAAGACGATGACAGAACAGGGAAGCTCTATTATGTCCATCGCAAAGGTTCAGTACGCTGTTTGCACACAGGCAGGAATATGGATTCCAGATGAATTTATCACAGATGTACTTGTGGCAGCGGATATAAATCCTGATGTCATAAAAGAAGAATAACGGATGCCCTGTATTGGCAGATAATATACCACAACTAATTTTTTTACCAATCAATACTACATAAAGGAGTAAGAATAATGAATATCAAAGTACCTGCATCAGAACTCAACCGGATGATGAAAGCTTTATCACAGTGCATCGATCCGAAAGACCAGAACAGAAGCAACATCGAAATAATCCATGACAACAACACACTGACGGCCCGTGGGACAAACGGATCCTTCTCCGCAGTAATGAGCACACCGCTGCTGGGCGGTGACGGCGAGTCTTTCTGCGTGGATGGTTCCCTGTTCGCACGGGTTTGTTCTATGTGCTCCGGCGACATCACAATCACTACAGAAGGTAAGACCTGTATAGTAAAAGGTGCCGGTCGCACACGTCTTCCTATCGTGTCTGCAAAGATCCCCGCTAATGTCCCCGTAACCGGAAAGGTTATCACGGTCAATGCTTCCCAGTTCGCATATTCCTACAATGCAGTGGAATTTGCCATTGCCACGGATCAGACACGTCTCGTGCTGACTGGTATTCATATGAACTGTGAGAAGGGCAGTATCACAATGACCACACTGGACGGGTTTAAGATGGCTTCCGACACACAGACCTGTGAGTGCGATGACGTTGTGATGGTAGTCCCTGGCACCTTCGCAAAGCTGATCAAAAACAACACCGTGTCAGGCGAGACGATCAAGATTATAACGGACGGCAAGCGCATTCAGGCGGAGACTGACGGCATGCTGTTATCCGCTTCCCTGCTGGCGAACGAGTATCCGGACTTTAAGCGGATCCTGCCGACAGATTTCAAGACCGAGATCCTCATTGACACCGAGCCGTTACGTGATGCCCTGAAAAACAGCAGTGCGATCTGCGACGAAGCAAAGCTGATCGTTACACTCAAAGCATCCGGCGATAAGCTCACAGTGTCCAGTAAGAGCAGTAAGGCGGAATATGAAGCCGGCATCGACTGCGAGCAAACCGGACCGGATATTACGATTGCCTTCAACCAGAAGTATCTGGTCAGCACAATCAACTCCATTACGGATGATAAGGTCGTGATAAAGTTCAACACCCAGAGCAGTCCGTGCGTAATCGATACCAGAGAAAACAGCGGGTACAGGCTGATTCTTCCGGTAAGGATTGCGGGGTGAGACAGATGAAACTCGGATCGCTCTTTTCCGGAAGCGGTGGCTTCGAGCTTGCCGGAGCCATGCATGGAATTGAACCTGTATGGAATTCAGAAGTGGAACCATTTTGCTTACAAGTCGAAGCACAACGGTTCCCACACTGCAAACAACTCGGAAGCGTGACGGATATAAAAGGGGGTGATATTGAAGCGGTGGACATTATTACATTTGGTTCGCCGTGTTAGATGTCAGGACCTCTCAATCGCTGGGAAACAAGCAGGAATACACGACGGAGAAAGATCCAACCTGTTCTTTGAAGCAATCAGAATTATTAAGGAGATGCGAAATGCTACAGCAAACAAATTTCCTCGATTCGCTGTATGGGAAAACGTCCCAGGAGCATTCAGTTCCAACAAAGGAGAGGACTTCAGAGCCGTCCTCAATGCGTTCTGCTCCGTCTGCGACGATACCGTTGATGTGCCTCGACCTGCGGACGGGGCATGGCAACCTGCTGGGTGCATATTGGGAGACGGATATAGCATCGCTTGGAAAGTATACGATGCTCAATACTGGGGAGTGCCCCAGCGTCGTAAGAGAATCTACCTTGTTGCAGATTTTGCAAGCGAACGTGCCGGAGAAATACTCTTTAAGTCTAAGGGCGTGTGCTGGGATCATCAGACGGGCAAAGGAGCGCAGGAAAGAGCTTCCGCCTATGTTAATGGAAGCACTGATGGAAGTAGTTGGTTCAGATGGCTGAAATAATTTGCTTTGTACCGGAACAAAATAACTGTACAGCTTATAAGGAAGGAGAAATAAGCGCAACGTTATGCACTAAATACCACTATGGAGGTGGAGGTGACGCAGCGCTGATTCTGTACATTACAGAACCTCAAAAAAATGTGTTGAAAGCGGAGCAAAGTAAAACAAATGAAAGTATATGCCATTGAAAACCATCCCAATGACAGCCGAGTCACGATGGATCCTTCCGGCATTGTGCAGTGTTTATCGTCACGCATGGGTACCGGCGGAAACAATACGCCGTTTGTGCTAATCGACCGTGAAGATGAGGACGAAGAAGTCAGGAAGCTCGTCCTCAATTCTTCAGGTGGGGGCATAGCATCTACGCTTGACGCGAGCTATTACAAAGGGCAGGGACTCCGGCAGGGAATAGAACGTGAATTTGTGGTGATTATAACATGAAAGTATATCCGACAGTGACAGGAGCGCTATGCGCTAACAGCCACCCCGGAAGCTACACCGGACAGGATGCGTTCAATGATATGCTTCCTGTAATAAGGAGAGATAATGATTTACTGGACGAGACAAAGCCACTCCGAATTTCTGAGGGGGGGGGTATCAAGCGCTTTGAAAAATCGTGATTATAAAGATTTTACAGACATTGTTCAGGAAGAAAACTCAAAGAAGAAATATGTGCTTCGTCGCCTTACGCCAACAGAATGCGCTCGTCTTCAGGGGTTTCCAGACTGGTGGTGTGACGGAGTAAATGGTTCCGATTCTGCACAATATAAAATGTGGGGAAACGGCATTGCATTACCGTGCGCTTATGACGTTCTTAGCAGGATCGCAGAGGAGATGATTAATTTTGAGAGATAAGATACTACTTCAACAGTTACAGGCACTACCGTTAAGAGCAAAGATTACCATGTCAGAGGAAAGAATCATCGAGTGGTATAAGCATTTTGACGGTAACGTTATGATCTCATTTTCGGGTGGCAAGGACAGTACTGTGCTTGCCCACCTTGTGCATAGTATGTATCCTGACGTTCCCCTGGTATTTGCAAACACGGGACTTGAGTACCCTGAAATCCAGGCATTCGCAAAAAAAATGGGAGCGTTATTCATCAGACCGAAGATGCGGTTTGATGAAGTAATCAGTAAGTATGGATATCCGCTGATTTCAAAAGAGGTTGCTGAAGCAATCCATGCGGCGAGGTACATTGTCCCGCACAAGGAAGAGAAGGAAGACGAGAGGCCCGCCGGCGCATGGGCCCTTGGGAAACGTGATGAATTGTTTGGCGTTCCTCGTTTATATACAACAAACGAAAGCAGCTCTGAAGAACAAGCGAAAGAGCAGCCGGAAGAAGGAATGTTCGGCGTAACATCCGCCCCTGTGAAAGGCGAGTACGATAAGCACAATTGGAAGAACTGGAGACGGAAGGCTTTGCTCGGAACAGGAGACTTTAACGAGAATTCTCTGTTCAGCAAAAAGAAATGGCTTCCGCTCTGTCAGGAAACACAGTTCCTGATTAGCCATTACTGCTGTAATATCATGAAAAAGAATGTGCTGAAAGGATACCAGAAAGAAACTCACAGGGTACCATACCTTGGTACAATGGCTGAAGAGTCACGGCTCCGGCAACAGAAGTGGATCCAACATGGATGCAACGCTTTTGAAGCAGGGAAACAGGTAAGCGCTCCATTAAGCTTCTGGACAGAGCAAGATATTCTGCATTATGTCCTGAAAGAAGGCATCGAGATTGCCAGTGTGTATGGTGATATTGTCAACGTTGATGACAATGGATATGAATACTACGAGAACCTGCTTGGAAGCCAGTGCAAGCTTAAATGTACAGGGTGCGATAGGACCGGATGTGTGTACTGCGGATTCGGAATTCACATCGAAAAGGAACCTCGTTTTATAAGGTTATCCAAGACTCACCCGAAGCAGTATGAGTACTGCATGGGTGGCGGTCAGTGGGTTGACAATCCGAAGTACGATCCTTCAGCGCCTAAAATGGATGGTGACTGGCAGAATTGGAATCCGAAAAAGATTTGGGTTCCGAGCAAAAAGGGTCTTGGTATGCGAAAAGTTTTCTATGATCTGTGTCAGATATATGGAAAGGACTTTATCAAGTATGAATGATAACAAAATAGAAAAAATAATCAACTTATATAAAGAAAGAATTAACGATGAAATAGATATGATGATCGAAGCAGAAAAAGTAACTATGGTTGCGGACCCATATCAACGTGCGCAGGACTCATTAACAAGATTATTTGTTCTTCTTGTCACTGGCAAAAAGCTTTAAACCTGGAGGGTACAATGAGTGACCGCAGACAGTACGCCATTGATCACTTCATAAACAATGTAGACTTTGTTCCTCAGTATGTAGAAGGTGCGTACGATATCCCAATCATTACACCGGAACCGTACGTGTCGGCAGAATACATCCCGTTTAATGAAGCCGGATCCACATGGTACGGCAGGGAAGAACACGGCATACATTTTTTTATCCATGACTACCGCTTTGAGCCGTTGTGGAACAACAGAAAGAAGTATGCACCCATGCTTAAACAATATAGGGCAATATTGTCTCCGGACTTTTCTCCGTATACTGACTGGCCCTTTATGGTGCAGATATGGAATCACTACCGGAAGCATGTGCTCGGCGCATGGATGCAGGAGATAGGCTGCCGAGTATACCCTACGGTAACCTGGACTGATGAAAGCAGTTACAAATGGTGTTTTGACGGGGAACCGTACAAAGGAACCGTAGCAATCAGCAGTGTTGGTATGATGAAACGCAAGGAAGACAAGACGATGTTCCTGCATGGATATGACAAGATGCTTGAAGTGCTCGAACCGAGGACAATCTTGTTCTACGGATCCATTCCAAACGAGTGCGAAGGAAACATTGTTCCTATGGAAACATTTCAGAAGAGGAGGTATGACCGGCATGGCAAAGAGTAAATCATATTATCATACGCACCCCAGATCCTCACAGTCCATTTCAAAGCAGGGCGTGGCACAACAGCAGGAAGCACAGGAAGAGAAGAAGCGGAAAGCTGTTGCGGATGCCAGTGTTATCACGTCAAGCAATCAGATTAAAAGGCGTGAGTCGTATGACATATACAATGCAGAGACCAACCAGTATGTCAAGACAAGCTCCGGCGATAAGCTTCGTGACAGCATTGCGCATGAGACATTGAGCTATGACAAAAAAAGCAAGACGTGGTCTACAAAGCGTGGTAAGTATATCATCAGAAAGAAGAGGTAAGCTATGAAAGTTTACATCGTAATGTCTGGAGACTATAGCGATTACGGGATAAACAAGGTATTTTTCAATAAAGAAAAAGCCAGGTATTATCAGCTGATCAATTATCCCAATGATGGGGATGTCGAGGAATACGAAGTAAGCGATGACGTTGTGGAAGACGAACAGCGTAAAAGGCCCGTTAAGGTTCAGTACAGTATTCGGAGAAATCGGATTGTAAAACTCAATGTATGTAATGACGAGCATGACATGAACCAGATAAAGTTCGATTGCTGTGAACCGTATTATATCTTCTCATTAAAACTGGGTACCGGGAGACTGTTTAGTAATGTCATGCGTTATGGACGTAACAGCAAAATGCTTCTGAAGATTGCACAGGACCGGCTCGCAAGGCACCTCTATGAACGTGGATCATCAAGGGAAGAAATCATACAACGTGCAGAAGAAATGTTCTATGACAAGTATGGTTATCACCCATACAGCCATATCAGCACTTCAGTACCGGAAGCACATGATGTCCAGATCAAAACCGATCCACTCGCTGATGCCGTCAACAAAAGACTGCATGACATGATCAAGAATGGTGAGACGCTTCCGGACAGCATCGAAGACCTGTACAAGCAGGAAGCAGAAAAGCTCGGATGCAAGGTCGCAAAGGTTGTGCAGGATATAAAGTTAATATGGGAGGTAGCAGATGACACTGAAAGCAATAGCTGATAAGTACGGGGTGCCTTATCCAATTGTAACAAAGGCAGCTGAACATGTTCACCCAGTACAGACACGTGAGAGGATGTGCGATTATCCGGAAGTCGAAGTGCGCAAGGCGTTGCTCCAGTACCTGCAACAGAAACGAAATAAGTACAGGGTAAAGTCGGACGGCTTTGACAGGATGATCAGGAACATGATCGAGAAGGGATGAATAAATAATGGTAGTATCAAACGATAATTTGCATGCACAGTACATATCAAACAAAGAAATTGCATTGAGTCCTGCACAGACCACCACAATTGCGTATGTTATACCTTGTAAGTTTTGTATTCACAGACCTGTATATGAAAACGGCAAGGTTGCTGCGCCGAGGTATGAAGACTCTGCATTTAGGGATTACACATGCCCGTATATATGCGACGACAGCTACTACAATCGAATGCCTTCAGATGGAAACTTCTGCTTTAATGGTGAATGTAAGAAAGAGGTTGACTAAAGTATGGAAAGCGATAAAGAACTCGTAACATTCACCGAGTGCATAATCTGTAACAGCAGAAGAGATTTTCCATGCCCAATAGAATACAAAGGCGTATATGTATGCCCTGAATGCAAGAGAGCGATTAAACGGCTGAAGAGAGAACAGAGACAAACAGACTTCAAGCCTTACAATTAAGGAGGAATACATGAGCAAGACAAACTGCATTAACTGCGGGGCTGCAAAAGAAGTGTCGGATCTTCAATGCCCATTCTGCGGGACACGATACGTAGACATGACAGTGCTCGATCCGTTTACTGATAAACCGATATATATTCAATTCAGAAAAAACGGAAAAATCATAACGGCAAAAGCCTACGTATCAAACAGCAAGCTTATGTTTGAGCCAACAGGATACGCCATGAGAGCAATGGATGGAACGCTGAAACGCATGGACACAGGGACAATCGTTCACGGATCAATAGACTATACGCTTTATGAAAGCATTCACTGAGGTATTTATTTATTGTTTTTTACTCTTATAAGTAGTACAATATCTTTACACTGTAGTTGTTGTGACCTTTATGTAAGGGGAGAGGATTCGATAAATGCTTAACTATAAAGCACGGGAAAAGGTAAAAGCATTATACCGTCCAATCATGGCAGACAAGGAACTGCCTATGTATTTACGTGTCGAAGCTGCCGGCCACATCTTGTCAGCACTATTCGACAGAAGCTGTGAATCATATCTGAAAGGGCATAAATATCCGAGCTTTGGAGATCCGATTTTTTACGCAACCACATACGGGCACCCCGAATTTGGATTATACGTGGCAATGCTCTTGAACCAGGGCGCAAATATACTTTCAATCCCTGTTGATGTATATAACGTTCTTGTTAATACATACGGGAAAAAGAAAGGAATCAGCAAAGGATCATACTTTATGGGAGGGGAGGTGAATAACATTGAGTGAAGCTGTACCTCTCGTAGAACAATATGTACTGGAAGACTTTACAACAGACAAACCATACGCCGCCATATACAAGGAAAAGAATCCGTTCATTCAGCAACAGATGATTCAGAAGACCCGTGACATGGCATTGTCACTTGGCTTCAAAGGTTTCATGGCAATGTGGAAATCCTACATTGCATCACAGCGCAAGGAGATTTCCATAGATGATATCAGCGCTGACACCATGTTCGAGAATCAGCCTGTTACGTTGCGCTGCGGATCCTATACATGCACGGACAGAGTGACCCGCATTAACGAATTCGGCATGGAGGTCGAGGTTATATCACATCCGATTATGCCGATAAAGCGTGTAACCAATATTGAAACGCTCGAAGCCAAGCTTGAGATTGCGTTTCAGCGTGGTAAGAGCGGGAAGTGGAAGACTATTACGGCGTCCCGTGAGCAATTATCCTCTGCCCAGAAGATAGTTGGCCTGTCCAAGCAGGATGTGGCTGTTAACTCCGAGAACGCCAAGGAAGTCGTGCGCTTTATGAGCCTTCTCGAAAGCAAAAACTATGATGACCTGCCTATACAAAATTCAGTATCACATATGGGATGGCTCGCTGACGGGCGGTTTATGCCATACGTGGACGATATCACATATGACGGAGAGAGTGTTGAGTTCGATAAGGTATATCGTGAGCTTAAACCAACCGGAGACGAGCAGACATGGATGGACCTGGCAAAGAAGGTTCGTGCAGGAGACTCCGTTCCGGCGAGGATCGCACTGGCTGCAGGGTTCGCAGCGCCTTTGGTTAAGCTCCTTGACGCTCTTCCATTTTTTGTACACCTTTGGGGCGAGAAGGGTTGCGGTAAGACGGTAGGGCTTATGCTTGCAGCGAGCATCTGGGGCAATCCGGAGCTTGGCGGACTGGCAAAAACATTCAGCGGTACACGAGTCAGCTTTGAACTGCATGCCGCCTTCTGCTGTAATCTTCCTGTCATGCTTGACGAGTTGCAGGTGATCAATGACAACCGCAGGAACTTCGATGACATTATCTATATGCTGTGCGAAGGTGTCAGCAAGGGCCGTGGCGCAAAAGAAGGCGGACTTCAGCTCCAGAAGAGGTGGTCAACGTGCATCATAACGACCGGAGAAACGCCGATCATCCAGAGCAACTCCGGCGGTGGCGCTGCGGTACGTACCATTGAGGTTAACTACAAGAATCAGCCGTTGTTCGAGGATGATGAGACTGCACGGGAAACGGCAGCCCTGCTGAAAGAAAACTACGGATTCGCTGGAAAGAAATTTGTCGATGCAATCTCAAGCAAAGAGATCATTAACGCCCTGAAGCAACTCCAGAAGAAGTATTACAAAGAACTTTCTGACGGCATTGACGGTAAGCAGGTGCTGTCCGCATCAATCCTGTTGGCAGCTGATGCACTGGCGACCATGGCGATCTTTAAGGACGGGAACAACCTGACTTCAGACGAACTGAAAGAATTCCTGATCACCAAGGAAGAATCTGACATCAACAGACGGTGCTATGAGTTCCTTATCGGGTGGATAGATCAGAACCCAAGGCGATTCGAATCTGTTGACAGCAACAATGGTGAATTCTGGGGCGTTATTGAAGGTGACATTGCGTATATCAATAAGAACGTATTTGAAAATGTTCTGAAGAACAATGGCTACGCATTAAAGCCGTTCCTTAACTGGGCAAAGCTCCACAACATGCTTGAGTTTGAGGATCACGGCAGAGGAGACGAGCGCAGGTTAACCGTTCGCAAGACATTGCCAAACGGAAGAGCCAGGTGCATTGCTCTTCGCATTTCCGGAGACACGGCATCTGCGTCTGACGCTGAACGTGAAGCATACAGGAGTTATGTTGCCGTGGAGGATCCGGATATGCCGTTCTAAATTGTCCCACTTTTTTCTTAATTGTCCCATTATTTCAGCCGTGTCCCACTATGAATGGGACACAAGAAAGTGAGGAAAATCAATGCTTACACGTCACAAAAATGCGATTGTCCCACTTTGGCCCACTATTTTCATACACACCCATATATATTATAGAAAAAAATATAAAAAACAGCATGTCGCACACACGTTACGTGCGCATAGGTGTATGTAAAAACAGTGGGACACAGTGGGACAAGTGGGACAGACGTAGAAAAATCAACGCTTACAGCCGTCAAAAATTGTCCCACTCGGCAAAATAAAGTGGGACAATACAAAAAAAGTGGGACAAAAATACACGAAAAGGGGTGAATTAATCTAAATGGCACGTAAAAGAATACAGGTAACCGTGATGATGGATAAAGATATGCACATTAAACTGATGACTACAGCCTTATTTCAAAAAATGTTTCATGGAGATAAACACGCAAGCATGTCAGAGATTATAAATAAATCTCTTGCCGAATACGTCAGTACACACAACGACGAAATAGAAAGCGCATTAAGCGAGATGAGGAAGAAAGGTTGGAACGTATGAAAATTCTGGTAGCAGTACCTTGCATGGACACATGGCCGGTAAAATTCGGCGTGTCTCTGATCGAAATGCTCATGTACTCACAACAAAAATTCTTCGGCGACGAGATAAAGCTGTGCCCGATATCCAACTCACTGATATATGACTCACGTAACCTGCTGTCACTGACAGCTATCGAGCAACACTTCGACTACGTGCTCTGGCTTGACAGTGACATGACATTCCCGTCTGACATTCTGGAGCACATGCTCTCAACCATGCACATCCTTGGGAATGTAGACATGCTTACTGAAGTCTACTACATGCGCAAGCCACCGTTTACGCCCGTGCTGTACAAAACCATAGACGAGCCGGAGCTGAAAGACGGGCAGGTGCAGAAGAAGATCGCAACCATGACAGACATTCCGGCAGACACCGAGTTCAACGTGGAAGGTTGCGGGTTCGGGTGCGTAATTACATCGGTCCCGTTACTGAAACGTGTATGGGATAAGTTTGGACCGGCATTCGCCCCATACACGTGGGCCAGTGAGGATATATCCTTCTGCTACAGGGTAAAACTGCTCGGCGAAAAGATCTGGTGCGATTCCACCCGTACAATCGGGCACCTTGGAACAGTCGAGTTCAACAAACACAACGTAACGAAAGGGGAATGAGACATTGAGCAAAGTAAAACCACAGATTCCAACTCTTCAGTTAATCCGCCGGCTCCGGCTTATGGCAGACACAGGCGGTATGCTGACAAAGGATCGTATCGAGGTCGCACGTCAGGCAGCTGACAGGCTTGAGGAACTCGACGAACGAGTAGCGATCATGACAGAGTCCGGACCTATACCCACCGATAACAATTACTTCGGAGTGAGGTGATATAAACAATGAGACAAGCACAGAAGTTCCCGTGGTGGTGGGAAACAGCAACTCACTGCTGGCGTACCTACTTCGCAATGGAACGTGACGGGGTGGACAACTGGGATAACCTTCCCGAATCAAACAAAAAGATCTACGCACTGTGCAATCACCTGTTCCTCCACAGGTTCGTAAAGACAGATCAAAACATCCTCAAAATGTTCTTTACAAGGCACTGGGGTGACGGGCTGTTCGCTGTGCAAGACTACTCAAAGAGCACAGGCATCAGCACCAGTGCAATTTGGATTGTAATCCGCAGGGCATGCCGGATCGTGATGGAGGAAATGGGCCTCCTTGAAAAGAGAGGAGCTGGTAAGAATGAGTAATCCAGTTCTGTTCGCTTCCTTCCGTCCTATGCCACGCTGTGAGAACATTACCGCTATGTTCGATGCTTATCCTGGCAGTAAGGTATTCATGAACACAAACGAACCTGGGTTTTGTGAAGCCTATATGTCAGACAGGTATCCTGTCGTGGTGATGGATGATTTCCCGAAGTGGAAACGCAAGAACGTCATCATGATCTGGCATGGCATACAGGGCGGAAAGAAAATCGGACTCGACCAACCCATGCGTCCGTACTACCGTTTAAGTCTGGCAGATAACATGACCTTCATCATCTCCGCAAGCGAGAAGATGATACCGGTATGGAGCAAGTGTACCGGCGTACCGTCAGAACGGATCCTTCCGCTCGGTTTCCCCCGCACGGATCAGTACTTCAACAACCGTCCAAAGAAAAGCAACGACAAGATAACATACCTGTACGTTCCCACCTTCCGTGACAGATTCGACCCGAAGTCACCTGAAATAGACTGGCGGTACATTGACGACGAACTGACGGACAATGAGGAGCTGATCGTTAAGCTTCATCCATGGATTGCATCGCACGATGCGGAAGCAGAAACACCGTTCAGAATAGAGTACTTCAAGCACATTAAACTCATAGAAGCTTACATGCCTACTACTCCGTACCTGTACGACGCAGACATTGTCATCACCGACTACTCCTCCATTATGTTCGATGCCTTACTGCTCGACAAACCCATTATACTGTTCGACAAGCGCAAAGATAATTACTTTGCGTCTGACTATACACAATACGCCTGTGAACGTGGCATGTATCTCCCGTATCCATACGGATATACAGACTATTTTGTAAAGTCAGAGTCCGAACTTATCGAAACAATACACATGCGAATGGCCAACTATGGAATTACAGCAGAAGAACGCATGTGCCGTTCCATTACTGCCGGCGCCTGTGACGGGCACTCCTGCGAGAGAATCACAGCACTGATCAACACGCTGAAAGACTCTTATTATTCATCAACAACATCCCCGCTATGAAAGAAGGTGCAGAACCTTGAGTAATCCAGTAATCCACACCGGTCACTCAGACCACATCGTCGCAATGTTCGCCACCGCAAACCTGTACTCTACGCTTCCGGCGGCATATAACTCCATGCTCTACTACAACCCAGACGTGCAGGTCTACCTTTTCATAGAGCATGACAAGCTCCCGTACAAAACTCCTGCCAACGTACACGTGTACAACATTTCACAGCAGACATTCTTCTCCCGCAACTCCCCGTCCTTCCGTACACGTTACACCTACATGGCTCTGATGAAAGCCACACTCTCCAAGTTGTTTCCAGACGCTCCCCGTGCAATCGTCCTTGACGTTGACACAATCACATGCGGATCAATCTCCGCACTCTGGGACTACGACCTCACGTCCGCCTACTACGCAGCTGTACTCGAACCCCGTGGCTCACAGATTCGTGGCGTCCCGTACGCAAACTTCGGGCTTGTGCTGTATAACCTTACCTTGCTCCGTGACTCCGGTAAGGATGACCTGATCATTCAGGAACTCAACACTACCTACCACCAGTATCCGGAGCAGGACGCCTTTAATCTCATCTGCGGTAACAGGTTTGACCCGTTACCTCCAGACTACAACGTCACTATCCCAGGCTTCAATATCACAGGCACACCGTCCCGTACAATCATCAAGCATTACGCCGGATTCCACGCCGACGCATGGACACAGTTCCCCCTCGTGCAGTACTGGGCAACACACACCACCCCGCAACCACGCTATGTTGTCTACGCCGGAGACCACCGTGTGCAGGATATGATGATCAGCTCCGCAAAGTCACTGCTATGCCACTCGCAGGTGGACAAGATCTTCCTGCTTGTTGACAATGATGACGTCGGTAAGGATCTCCCGCCTATCTTCCACTGCATTAACGTATCCTCCCAGACAATCTTTCCGCCTGACTGCCCGAACATTATCCATTGGTACGGCTACATGACCACCCTGCGAGCCGGACTTACCCGTATTCTTCCGCCCTATGTCGAGCGTGTGCTATGGCTCGATCCGGATACCGTAGTCGTTGACGATATCTCCGACATATGGAACTATGATATCGACAACCACTACTTCGCTGCTGTGGAAGAGGTACGTAATCATAACCATACACATAAGCCATACTACAACGCCGGAGTTATGTTAATGAATCTCAAACTCATGACGGAGAACGGCATAGCGTCCGAAGTCATTAACACGATAAACAAGGTACACTACGAGCACCTTGAGCAGGACGTTCTCAATTTCGTCTGCACACCACGGATTCTCCCGTTGCCGTCACGCTACTCTGACTCCTACGTGTCCGAACCCACAGATCGTCCGATTATCAAACACTTCCTGGCGAAAGCAAAGAACGGTTTCATCCCTGCTGTGGCACCCTACGATAAACCGTTCGAGGAGATTCCAAACGCATGGCATGATGGACAGTAACTACAGGGTGTGGTAGAATGACAACGAAGGGTGGTAGAATGCCCGTGACAGGTGGTCGGATGAATAATTCTGCGTCCGAAACGAGACACGGGTAGAATCGCTTAAAAATAGGCTTAAATGAGGTGATAAATATGGATGATACCAAGGACAAAATCGTTGACATCGTTCAGCAGAAGAAAAAACGGAACCGTCCTGACCTTGCAAACTTCGGTCAAGAATATGCGGAACCAGGCGATAATGCAAAGTATATTTCTTTTGCACTCGCTTCATTCAATGCGCCGGCTGTCGATATGAACAAACCAGAAGACGTACAGGAAAGGATTAATTGGTATCTTCAACGTTGTGCTGATAACGACATGAAACCGGGTATTGTTGGTCTCGCAAATGCTTTGGGTGTATCGAGAAAGACATTGTGGGCATGGAAGACGGGACAGAATGGGAAGACAATAAGCCCCGCAAGCATAGACATGATAAAAAAAGCATACAATTTTATCGAGGAAATGTGGGAGGACTACATGCTTAACGGAAAGGCGGCACCGCCAAATCTGATCTTCCTCGGTAAAAACCATTACGGATATACTGATACAACAGAGGTCGTAGTCACACCGAACAATCCGATGCAGGATCTGGACGCCACGGAAGCACGTAAACGACTGCTCGAAGGCTTACCGGATGAGTAAAAGCAGGGGATAACACCCCTGTTTTTTTATTCATTGTCCCACTTTTATATATTTTTTTAAGGAAAACATATATATATACGTCAGGCGTTGCTTTTGTGTATAGGAAATTGACAGGGCCACTTAAAAGAGCAGTGAGTTTATCACTGCCCTTCTTTTATCCATCGGCTTAGTGTTCGTAGTGAGATTCCAAACTTGGTTGCAATCTCTTTGTTTGACATAACGTTCGCATTGTACATGGCAACGGCTTGTTTCCTGTCCTTGTCTGTACCAAGCTTAGGTCTTCCACCACATCTACCTCTGGCCCTTGCTGCTTTCAATCCGTCTATGGTTCGTTCGGCGATCAGGTCACGCTCGAATTGGGATAGAGCGGACAGCATGGTAAGCATTAGTTTGCCGGTTGCTGTTGTCGTGTCGAGATCTTCTTTAAGGGAAACCAAGTGGACACCCATGTTTGAAAGTTTTTCGACCATCTGGAGCAGGTCTTTTGTGGATCTGGAAAGGCGAGAGAATGATTCTACAATGACTGTATCGCCAGGACGGACGGTCAGCAACATCAGCTGAAGTTCGGGACGAGCGGATTTTGTTCCGGTCATCTTCTCGTTAAAAATGCGTTCACATCCGGCTTTGTTCAGAGCATCAAGCTGACGGTCCAGGTTCTGGTCTTGTGTGGAAACACGAGCATAACCGATTTTCAAATATGTTCACCTCCTTATGTAGTATTATAGCAAAACTCAACCCATTTTGGCAAGTAGAATATGACACGGCATATGGCTAAAAAATGCACAAAAAAGTGCTACAAAATAGCAAAAAAATGAAGACGTAAAATGCTTGCCAAAGACGAGCGTCTTTGAC
>Ga0265298_10000277_pt1 | contig 79817 bp, 83 predicted proteins | sample AusTroGonzalo_MG_3_FD_193486 | JGI IMG/M metagenome (GOLD analysis project Ga0265298, IMG submission 193486) | Bovine rumen microbial communities from tropical cattle in Woodstock, Queensland, Australia - Gonzalo_01 | ecosystem: Host-associated > Mammals > Digestive system > Stomach > Rumen ... | reverse complement strand
GGATCTTAATGGGCAACGGTCGCAGGTCGACCAGATTGCGGATATAAGTGCGGTTCAAATGGCGTCGAGGAACAAGGATGTCCGTCCTAGACGGACCACTCTTGACAAAGGCCTCTCATATAAGTAAGTTGCAACAGTGGGTTTCTCCGACCATGCTGCCAGCAGACACAGATGAACACTCCACCGCGGCATTGCTGCCGTGGGCTAGCCAGCCATAACCCTTTCGACTTTCTTTCATCATCCTCCTGTTCTACATGTTCTACACGGCTAAGACTTTTAGCACGGTTAGTCCATGTCGTTGAGTTCGCAACCATTATAGCAAACGAACCTTAAATCTAATCTTAAATCGTAAAAAATTTTTTGGGCGCGAAAATGAGGCTTAAGACAAGCAAAAAACCGCGACAAAAACGCCGCGGTTTTCAACTTCCAACCAACTCACTACTAAGCACTAATCACTAACCACCATCCACTAACTCCTGACTCCTAACCCACCACACTCCAACTCCAACTCTTAACTACTGACCCCTAAAAACAAAGCCCCAAATCTTGAAGAGGTATTTGAGATAGATGAGCGGGAGGCAAGACCAGATGCCGTGGGAGCGGAGGGCGCGGAGGTCCTCGCGGTTGATCAGCACATTCGAACGCCAGCCAGCAGTGGACATTCCACCCATACGCATCACAACCACGCACTCCGGCAAATAAGCCGCGCGGAGCTTTGCAAGATAGAGATAACGGAGCTCCAGTTCGAAGTCGGCGCAAATGCGGTAGTCAAGCGAATACCCGCCCAGCCGCTCGAAGCACTCGCGGCGGACATAGAACGACGGATGCGGCACCATCGCAGCAAAGCGAAACATCCACGGCTTCCACTTCGCCGCCGAGCAATAACGCACCGTCGGCGCCTCACGCAGCGCCTCCACCGTCTCCCCTTCCTTCACAAACCGAATGTCCGCGTAGACGGCGTCTACGCGTGAGGGGTCAGGGGGCAGGGGGCAGGAGTCAGTATTAAAGGCGGAGACAATATGCGCCAGCGTGTCGTCACTCGCCAGGACATCGTCGGCGTTTAGGATGCCGACAATATCGCCCGTCGCCATCGTGATACCCTTGTTGATGGCATCATACATCCCTTTGTCACGCTCGGAAATCCACTTAAATGAAAACCGTGTAGAACATGTAGAACGTGTAGAATATTCTTTGATGATATCCACTGTGCCGTCATTACTACCGCCATCTACGACGATATACTCGAGCTCAACGCCCTTCTGCGACAAGACACTCTCCATCGCGGTCTTTATCGTCTTCGCGCTGTTGTAACACGCAGTTATAAGCGAAATCTTCATAGAAATCCTATTGCGTCAATCAGCCTCGCAGTTCCCTTAAATTGACGATTTCCCCCGTCGAATCATGCTTGCGGCCTCTCCAAACACGGCACATTATACAAAACAAAAAGGCCAAAAATCAAGTGCGACTTGGGTTTTTGCCATCTCCGTCCCTTTGCCATTCTGGGAAAATAGGTCAGACCTGTTTTCCCAGAATAGACTTGTGCCAGCCGCCGCCTTTGCCCTCCTGCTCAATCGCGCCGCTCTTCCTAAGCTTTGCGAGAAAACGATACAATCCGCTTTTCGACACCCCAAGTATATCTATGAGCTGTTCAGACCTTATACCCGGATACAGTTCAATAGACGAGATGATTTCTTGCTCGATTGCCACATGTCGTTCTTTTACAGATCCTGCGCGGGTGCGCCGTTCATGAAGCTCCATTGATGCCGCACGAACTTCCGCAATGTGTTCTTCTGCCTGCGCCACCATCGCCTCGGTTGTCAGGGGATCAATTGGAGCAGCCTGTCCCGCCGCCCTTTTCCGAGCTATTTCCTCGGCTCGCCTTAGCTTCCACTTCTCAAGCAGGTTGGCAAGCAGTTCCTCGTGCATCTCAGCAATCTCGTAAAGTGCCAGCTCTCGTTCATCCTCCGTCTTCTGCGAATAGACAAACCGCATTCCATCAATCGCCACCTCGTCGCCCTTCTTGAACGCCGAGTAGCTGCTCCAGGCATAGCCGTCGAATGTGGCGCAGGCGGCGGCGCGAATAGGATTGAGATGGATGTATCCAAGGCACTCCACTATGTCTTTATGACAGTAGGCGACCACGCGGTCGTGATAGGCACCCTCCCATAGCGTACCTGTATGGCTGTTGCGACGATTGTACTCTTCGGAGAACCACTGCTTGACGATCTTGACGAACTCACCAATGCTGTACATCCGCTTTCTCTGGACGTCGAGCAGACGCTCCGCCTCCTTGCAACCGGTCTCTCCTTCCAGACGCAGCTTCGACAACTGCTGTTCAAGGGTCGCAGCGCCCTTCGCACCCTTCAGGACGCCATAGCGACGCAGGATTTCCTTCTCATCAACCTCGATCGGCGCAGGCAGGAACGCCAGAATGTGGAAGTGGTTGATCATAATGCACCAGCCAAGTAGCTTGACGCCGGTAAAGACGGCGGCGCGGCGAATCATCTCGATGAGGTCGTTGCGCTCGGCCTCTTCCTGAAGAAAGCGAACCTTGTGGGCAATGCGGCTCGTGATGTGGTGAACCGTATCGTATTCTTTCGATCTATTGCTGGAGTTTGACATTGGCCTGAGCGGTGTCAGAAGCCATTCCCATTTTGGGAAAATAGGTCAGACCTGTTTTCCCAAAATGAGCGAGATTGCTGAGCTGAGGAGATTGATGCGGAGGTCGGGGGAGCCGTCGCGATAGCCCTTCAGGTAAAGCAACCGGCCACCGTAGCCAGATAGCATCTCTCCACCTTCTACATGATCTGCATGTTCTACACGGCTTAAATCTTCCCCCCATGCCGGCGCCCCATCGGTGGTTATGACGCGTTTGCCGCGCTCGAGGGCTTCGGCGACGACGAGCCCGAAGTTGTCGGAGAGTGTCGGAAGGACAAGGACGTCGCACCAGTCCCACACCTTCTCAAGTTCTTCGCCAAAGGCGGAGGAGACAACCCGTAGCTCACAGCAAACAGAGGATGGCGATGGAGACGGATTCCCTTTTTGGGAAAATAGGTCTGACCTGTTTTCCCAGATTTGGCGGACGGCGGACTCGAGATAGGAGAGGCCTTTGAGGGGGTGGCGGCGGCCGAGGTAGAGGAGATGAAGATCTTTTTTGACAGGATTAAAAGGATTTACAGGATTAAGATTGAAGAACCTCCTGATATCCGTCACCTCAACCGCCGGGCACTTCTTCCCCAGATACTTCTCAATCCACTCCTTCTCCGCCTCGCAAGTGGCTACAATCGTCTTGCAGCGGCGAAGGCTGAATCTCTCTATTGGACCTGCAAGCCACTTCTTCCAGCCATGGTACCTAAGCCGCACTGGATCATAGCACGCCTCCGGCATCCAGCGCACGTTCCGCCCCCAAAGCGCCGCCCACCAAAGGCACGGCAGCCACCCGCAGTGAATCCACACTTCATCCGCCTCACGCAGTTCGCGAACCTTCGCCCACGTCGCAAACGACACCTCGTGCCCTTCGCGGCGCTGCTCGTCCATGATCATCCTGGCTATATTCGCCGCGCCGTTCCACTTCTGCCATCCAGCGCAAATGTGAAGGATCTTCATTGGGCTATTGCACTCCAAAGTCTTCCATTTAGCCGGGTCGTGTCCGATTTCCTCTTACGCCAACTGCCATCAAGTACACTTGCCAGGCGCGTCACATTGCGCCAAAAGCCATCGGATGAAACGCCATACTTCGCATCAATTGCCTTCCGCTCGGCAATCTGCGCGGCGGAATTTTCGCCATTCATTGTCTGCGAGCCGCCATGCACTCGGAAGCCCCAGACATAGTCGCCAAGCCCGACAAATTTCTCACCGGCCTGTGCCCAGCGAGTCCACAAGTCGATGTCCATCGCATACTTTAGGTCTGCGGCAAATCCGCCGCGCTTCTCCCACAGCTCACGCCTAAAGAACGCACTTGGCCCGCCAGTCCACACGCTTAGCTTCTTCCCGAACCAACTCCGCCACTTCGCATCAGTCCTGACGTCCTTCACAATTCCCTTCTCGTCTAGATACACCGTATCTCCCGCAAGCCACTCTACACGTTCTACATGTTCTACACGGTTAATGAAATCCCTAACCTTCTTGAGCGCCCCCGGTAGCAGCACATCATCTGCATTCAGCCAGAATAGCCACTCGCCTCTCGCCTTCGCGAATCCCTTGTTCAGCGCGTCGCTCTGTCCAACATCTGGCTCAACATCTGCATCCTGAATGATGATTTCCAAGTCGTCGCCAAGCCCCTGAGATTTTAGCGAGTCGATGGCTTCTCCAAAGAAAGGCCTCTCGCCTTTCACTGGCACCACACAGCTAAAAAAAGGACTACTCAATTTTCTTCACCTTTTACTGCGCCTTCGGCGCGACGACTTGGAACGACTGTTGGCTCATGGCTAATGAGGAAAGGCTTTCCGCATCGCCCCAGACTTGTCGCCTTACGGCGACGGGCGATGCGCAAACCCTTATCCTTTCCTCATTAGCCATTCGCTTCATATGTCGAAGCATATTTTAACTCATTTCTGCTTTGCGGCGAGGTCGGGAGGATCGGCGTTTAGACTCGGCCCGTTGCGAAGCAACAAGTCCGGGGCCGAGGCTAATGCCGACCGACCGAGCCGCAAAGCCCAAGTCGCCCACAGTCGTCTGCGCCGCAGGCGCAAGTATCTTTCTCCTATCACCATCACCTAAACACCTTATACCCCACGAGCCCAACCCACTCATGAAACGCCGTAGAATTCAGGTAGAACACATTTGGGTCAGGGAGAATGGCCTTGAAGAAAGGCGTTTTTGTTGCCATGAAAGTATTCTCGAAATCCGCCGGTGCGCACACAACCTCGATCCCCGGCGCATACTTCTTGAACATCAACCTCGCCCTCTTCATGTGCCAAGCACTTGTCACAAGCAAGATCGTGGTTCGTGGCTCGTGGCTCGTGACACAGCTACCCCCCTCTACACGTTCTACATGTTCTACACGGTTCAATAATTCTCTCACACCCTTCGCCTCTTCCTCCGTTGTCCTTGCATCGAGAAAAGACACCGCCTCTTCCCCCACTCCAAACTCCTTCAGCAGCGGCAGCGTTGTATCCTTCGCATAATCGCCTGTCGCTACAATCCGACTCGCCCGACCCGCTTTATACAATCTCACCGCCTGCCACACCCGGTCCGCGCTTGTCGCCATCTCGGCGTATGAACTCATGTTCGTCTCGATGCCCATCGACCCACCAAGAAGCACAATCGCGTCGGCTTCAGGGAATGTCTCGACCGCAGGCACTTTGCCATCAACAACAAACTCCCTCTCCAACGGCACACCGACAACCCAAGTCATAATCGGCGTCATCCACAGCCACAGCCAAGCGACCGTAATTCCCCCGATCCACTTCGCCGCACGGCGATGCTCGCGCTTCGCGCAGAGGAAAGCAAGCACCCCGCCCGCAATCGCCCCGCCGATTGGGCTTACAAGAAAACCGACTATTTTGTTGATGTAGTACATTAGGCAGTCACCAAGGGATTATGAGTCCCCCGCTTCCATCTCTTGTGTTTTTAGCGATCAAGCTATACAGAAGTGTCTGACACTTTTGCCAAAAAAGAAGATCTGCTATCAGAGTTCCTGATACATGAAGATACAGCCCTGATCGTATGCAGGTTTCACATGGCTGTAGACAAAAGACTCCATGTCAGGAGGCAAACGACCGAAACCCAACGAACTGTAATATCGAATCAACTTCTCCTCTGGCAAAGCGTAGATATACAGACATTGCGCCCCTACTAAATCCGAGACACTCTTCACCAGTGGCAGAATAAAACGTCTGAACACATAGCCACCAATCTTGGCAACCTTGGCGCCACTGGAACGATAGGATTCGTTGACGGCAAAATTGGCAAGTTCAACGCCTGGAATCGTATCGAACAATTCATCCTCACGACGAACTGCGACAAGTCCTGTGCGCAAGGAGAAATAACATGCCAGCTTTCCCGTTGTTGCATCCTTTATCAGATATGTACGGCTACCATTGCCAACCTCATCAAGCTCGGCCTGCAATTTAAGATAGGATTCAAGACCCCCTGCATTATTTGGCGCAACAAAATCCGCAATCAGCTGGCGATTCACCGCCGAATCAAGTAGATGCTCAATGACAAAATGCTCTGTATTCAGCCCAAGCGAATCCAACTTCATACTGCAGGCTCCCCCTGCGACGCCATAGCCGCACGCTCCCTATTATGGACTTCCGCAATCCACTCCTCAAATTCGGCGCATTCCCTGTCCAACTGAGTAAAATCCGGCTTGGGTGTATTGACAATCATCTGATACACCTTGTTTTTCATCAATTCTTTTCTATATTCATCCGTTATGATCCTCATATCAGCCTCCTTCCCATTAGCCAACCAAGATATCCACAAATGTTTTCATCACATATACTACCAAGTATTCTCCTGATTTGTCAACTATGGCATTGCGCCTTTCCCCTCCATCATCACCTTCCGTTGCCTCCGAAGCAGCATTCAGTGCATTCCAAGCAACATCTCAACAATCTATTTTCGTGTATTTAGTGTATTTCGTGGTTCAAATCCTTCAACGGCATTGGCTCGACCCCAAGACGTCGCAAAGTCGATTCTGACACATATCTTGTACAGCCAGCCGTGCGTAACTTCTCACCGGTCACAACATAAGCTTTCCAATTCTTGAGATCGAACGCCTGTACCACATGCGGAGTGCCAGACTTCTCCCGTGGAAAGGTAGCCGTCAGGAAGAGCCAGTAGTCCGCAATCACGCGGCAGCCCTTTAACGCCTCTGACTGAGTCGAGACCTTCCAGCGATAGTATGGCGTCTTGCCCTTCCGTGCATACTTGTGAGTCGTCGCCTTCACCTCAATCGTCACGCCAGACTTCGTTCTGAGATCGAAGGGAGCGTGTTCTTTGCGCGTGGGCGGTAGACAGCCGAGCAGATCGCCGACAAGATACTCGGCGAGAACGCCGACGTCTGAGTCTTGTTCAGTCAAATCCCCAAACGCCCACTTGTAGAAAGTGAGCACTTGGAGAGCCTTGCCAAGCGTAGTGATTCGCTTCATCAACCTTGAATAACAAGCGTGAGATTGCCAATGACTTTGCTAAACTTTGGACGTGTTAGTGGAATGACAACTTCCTTTATATTTCCCGCGGCTGGAAGATCGTCATAGTCGAGAACTCCTTGGATGATGATCCTTGGCGCGTCCTTTTCTGCAACCATCGTCGCGAGCGCGTCGACCGGCGCGGCGGCGATATCGCCGTAGGACACAAGAGCCGCGTCAATCATGTCCGCGCCCTCTTTGATAGCCGCCTTTGCAGTGAGCTGGAGAAGACGATGAAGCTTCTGCAAAGTCACTGGCTCTGCGATCGAAACCGTGAACGCGGTGTGTCCGTCGATATCTTCGCGGAAGAGCACTCGCTTCGCCCAGGGCTCGGTGGTGAAGTCGACCTTGCCCCTCTTCATCGTGATCTGCCGCGTCGCGGACTTGCGAGGAGCTCCGGCCTTCGGCCAGATCATCTCGACCGTGAGGAGATTGCGGGAGAGGGGGAGTGCCTTCTCGGGGATGCCGTTTATGGAGAGGGACTTGAGGGTGATTTCGAATGTTGATTTCATTTTGTTAGGTGTTTATGTTTTAGGTTTAGATTTTAACCACGGAATACGCGGAATAACACGGAATTATTTAACGCAGAGGCGCAGGGTCGCGTAACCGCCCTTTGTGGGTGGGCGCGACCCATGGGGAAGCGACCAAGCCGAGCGAAGCGAGTGCCGAGAGTGCACAGAGATTTTTAACCACGAAATACACCAAATACACGAAAGGTTTCTATCCGCGTAGAACATGTAGATCGTGTAGAGATTTATGCAAGCACCTGGTTTCGCTCATGAATCATATACAGCATAGTCTGACTTATTTTCCTATAATGCTATATCCATGTACAGCTCCTTCTGCTCTAATGAATCAATTGTCCTTGACAAGGCAGAAACTGAGCTAGATGGCAATATCTCCGCAGAAGGAACTCCTGGTAATCTATAAAAATTTCTTAAGATGAATCGCATAAAGGCAATTGGCGGCATTGGGGTTGAAACAGGTATTCGGCAACTCTCGAAGCCTCCAAGAGTTAAATGGGATCTTGGATGTTCAATAGGCACAAATGACTTATCATCAATATTAAAATCAAATCGGATTGGGAACGGGACGACATCTCGACGCAAAAGCATCAATGCCGCACTTTCAGATTCTTCACAGTCGCAACACGACTCATCATCCCAGTCTGTATGTGGGTTGGGGTAGAATGCCAGTCGATGTCGCGTCATCTTCGCAGCGGAGAAACTATATGAAATCTGCACCAACCCTCCATCTAAAAGCCGCATACTATACACTTTATTATCTAAGAGACTGTCATAGATGTCCTCATAATTATCCAAGCCGAAAGAAAGAGTAATCTTATCGTCATTTTCAAATCCTATCGTACAGTCTCGCCCCACTTTGCCTTTTATTACGGGAAAATGCTGTGCATTAACAAGGGCGCTGTGTATGAGCGCTCTCATCATTTCATTGATGTCCTTGTGTATCAGCAAGGGCAATGTCATCACCCCAACAGCTCCTTTAATGCGGCCACGTCAACAGGATCAAGATCTTCTTTCACAATTGAGCCATTCTTAAGTCCCTCTACCAATTCCGCCATATCTCGTCTTCTGGACTCCAATTGCCTCTCTTCGTCCTTCGTCATGTCTCGATTAATTCTCCTCATCCTCTTCAGTTCGTCTTCATTCGGATAGCGGAACTTCAAATGAAAGTTATTTCTCTTTATTGCGTAAAATTCCGCCTGAAGTTTCTTCATCTCCTCGCCTACTCCAACAACTCGTACCCAAGCCTTACTCCGAGTAATGGCAGTAAATAATCTATTCCGTGCCAAAGATGCGCCCCAAATCGCCTCCGCATAACACTCATGGGCATTGACAACATACACCATGCCCGCCTCATTGCCCTTCGCTCGGAATATCCCCGTAAATGCAACAGACTTATTGTCCTCGTCAAAGAAAACATCAGGAGTAGTATCCACACCTGTAACATGAGTAGCTATCTCCTGATCATAAAGCATCGCCCGTATTGGCGCGACATTATCTTTAGTCGTAACAGGATTCGGATTGATTACAACCACATCGATTGGCATCAGCTCGTCATCGACAAGGTTCTTGCGAACCTGTTCCGCGACCCACTTGTCCTGATCATCCTTTGTATCAAAAGCTAAAAACTGAATGAGATCATCAATTGACGAATGGTTTGAAAGAAAATCTGGGCTTGTTTCTGACGATCTGCACAAATCAACTTCTTCGCCTGGCGAAAGACGCCCTGATGCAATTTTATAACCAACTTCTTCCCAAAGATTCGGACGCTCAAACATCTGGACAATCCCCGTCGTCATTCCAGGCGGCGGCGTCTTATAAAGCCCAAAGCCAATCGCATGAGCCGTAGTGAGCACGGGGCCTGAATTGCGGTAGCAGACCTCGAGCATACAATCTTGGTTCTTTTGTGACAAAGACACAAGCGGCACTCCATTTTGATCAACTCCAAATAGTTTTTCTGGGGCTGGCATTTCTGTGTCCCTAAGATTTTGGAGCTCGTCATATGCATATACAAGTCTTTTCGGTGAGCACAGCATTGCATAGCACATTCTTAAAAACGAAGCGGGGAAGTCCTGTGCCTCGTCTATTAATATAGCATCATACATAGGCGATGGAGAACAAACCTTTGACACCGCATCTTCGCATGCCCCTGCAAATTCACGCCCAATTCCAAACCTACGCCGAGCCTCCATCAAATTCAAGCACTCACATCCATGTTGTATGCAGAATCTATGATACAACCCGTCATCACTCCTTTTCCCAGCAGAGCCCCACGCATGAATGATCTCCAGGTTCTCCCAGTCGGGTTCTTCACCCGTCTGCTCCTGCACAAAAGAGTTTATGAATCTCTTGTACTGCCCCTTAAGCGAACGGCTATGAAATGTTACGGCAATCTTCCATTCTGGATGTTTGGCATATAGATACGCCGCTTTCAAAGCCAAAACAATCGTCTTCCCGGATCCCGCCAGCCCCCTAATTCGTTGCACTCCCTCAACAGACTCTATAACCGCCCTTCCTTGACGATTGTCAAGATTAGCAATAGAATCCTCCAAGGACTTCAATTTACTCCCTCTTGAATTATTATCATTAACTATCCTCTTCTTCAGACCCTTACGTATGGACGATACGGATTGGATAATTGACACAGCCTCTTCATAAAGTGACTTATCTACACACTCTCCGGTCTTCGACAGAAAGCTCTCCAGCGTGCTACTCGAACATACCGGATAATCAGCATCACCAAATTGTTCAGCGTCATCGCGTGCAGGTGCGAAAGTTACAACAGATATACCAATTTGAAGTTGTCTCCCCTTCATCAATGCTTTATATCCAACCAATTTCGAGTAGATACGCCTGTAGCTTTCATCCTGAACATTCTGAATTTCACTATGATCCAGCGTCCTTCCTTCCTCAAGGCAGAACACGATAACGCCTTTTTCCCTAGATACCCAAATTGCATCAATTGATAAAGGCCCTCCTGCGCCCCCCATTATTGGATACCCTGTGTACAAGACACCAGAATAACCTGTTTGCTTCTTGAAAAATTCAGACAACTGGAGCGTCGACGCTGGCTTCGTTGTTGATCCATTTATTATCGTCACCATAGTAGCACCTTGTTCAGATTATCATAACTATATATGGTCTTACAGCAAAACGCTTTACACCTGTTAAGATTCTCTAAAGATTCAACTTACCCCCCCCCCATCGATATGAGGATTATGAGTTCGAGTATTTATCTTTGACATCCACTCCTATTTGCGTCATCTGCAGCATTTATGCATCTCAAGGACAACTAATAGTCTTTACATGTTGAAGCCACAGACCGATTCTCATTAAATGGATTATCCACATCATACCTTAAAACACCATTTGTCCGCGATGCTTTTAGAGCATTTGCTGCCGTAGCGTCTGTATAAGCATCTTTTTTAATTACTCTTGGAAACGCGCTTTTTACGCTCGGTGGCTTATCTGGGTATATAGAAAAAAGTTTTTCTCCACTGGTGAATTGTGCCTTTGCATAATTGAATATATCGTGAATTGTATTAAGCCACGCTTCACTACCATAGACCCATTCTTGACGAGTCAGTCCTCGATAAAAATAAGTAGAGAAGGTTATTATATCGTTCTCTTTAACTTTCCCATTTATCCCAATTGCAACTTTTGCACAACCAGAATCCACTATCGGTTTAAGCCATTCTGACGTGTAACACGCAGCCAGCACAACAAGACCCGCCTCCACTTTTTGCTCATGGAAGGCTCTTATAATCTCATCAGTGGAAAGATAATCTATCTTGAGATTGAAATTATATGTTTTCCCAGATAATAATGGTGAACAAACAATCAACCTCCCCTCTTTTGAACCGTGTCCACTAAAGTGAACCAATTTTGGGACTGTACGCATTATCAATCCTGAGAACTCATGCTTTCTAATATTAAAAAACTTGCTCATCTCTATATTGTGACAGCCCACATCACATGCCTCCTGAATAGAATGCGACTCTTCCGACGCGCGCAAAAACCTGTAAAAACCGAATCTCGCACCTCGTTTATAGACAGTCAAATCATCGCCAGACTGACACATTGAGAGCGCATTTATCTGCTTCATTGTAAATTCATCAGGATCAGATTCGACATATAGCAACGATATTGGAACATTTTCTTTTATTTCACGATGTAAATATATTTGCCCAGACTTGATAACAGCTGATGATAATTTGAATTCATTAAGATTCTCTACTTCAATACGAGTATTGTCCCATCCCTCACGATGAAGAGACACAATATTATCTTCTGGCGGCTGTTCAAAATCCCAAACCTCTTTGTTAGCCAGCATTTGGGAACAATCCCTTCTTTATTGCTTCCGATGGAGAACTCTTCTTGTTAAGCACATCTTCAAACGAATCAAGAAATCTATTAAGGATAAGAATAGGCAAGTTGACGAATCGAGTTAACCTCGACATTATCTGTGATTGCTGCAAATCAAAATCTTGAAACAACCTAAACTGAATCTTTCCACGATCTATAATATAATCAAATTTCCCATCCCACATCTTATTATTTATTCTAACCACCAACTCGCAAATATCCTTTGTCCTAGTTTCTGGAACAATAAATGGATATGCAGCAATTGAAAAAACCCCTTCATCTAAAATATCAAATTTAAACGAATATCGCTGTATATTTCGCTTTCCACCGACAACATCACCAACAAGATGATATCTGCCTTGAAATTCTTCTCGTGCATAACGCCATTGCATTTTCTTATCAAGAAAGTCACTCAAGATTCGCAGATTAATGTTACATTTTCTTTGTTCTTTAGTATTCTTTTTCATTTGTGACTCCTTATGTTTAAGATTCTTCTCAATCTAAGTATAATTTTACCGGCATACGATGAATCCTTGCATGCATACATAAGCACTAGCGTAATCTTTCTCACATAAGCAATTGTTATGATCTATTTCGCACTCTTTAGAATTCTCTTACCAAATCATATGTATTACAGATCACATCGCACCTTCCGCCCCTTTGTTTTCTTTGTGGCTAAATCCACACACCTCTCTGCGACTCTGCGTTAACAACTCTCCCCCTCTTCAACTCTTCACGGCTAAACCAGAAACCAGACATGTTCACCTTAGTTGCCATACCATTCCGAGCCAAGAGCCTCATCTACCTTTTGTGAACGTTCCTTCTTGTACAAAGGGCTATCTATATATTCGAGCAATGCCTTTCTTTGTTCCTCGACCGAGCATGGATTCCCCTTCCGCTTTTCCTCCACAGCCCATCGCAGGCTTAAATAGAAATGGAAAAAATACAAATTCATCTTAGGGGCAGTTTTAAGCGTCGCAAGAACCTTCCTAGCCGCAGATTCGCCAAAATAAAACGCCATTAACGGCAAATCGACCTCAACTTCCAACTGATCGCTCAAGCTGCCGCTCAACTTGTTGTCTTTGGCAAAGAAAGCGATTATCTTATATATGTTGTGTACATCCTCAAGATATACCCCGCACCGCTCTCTAAACAACTTAAGATCGCCATTCTTCTCTTTCTTCTTTAACAATGCCAACCATGTTCTTATTATTCTAAAGAATTCCACGTGGGCAATCAGATTGCCGTCTTTTGTAAACTCAGGAATTACGTCAAAAAACAACTTGATTGCCTCTTCAAATTCTCCATCTGAGAATGTAGCGTCTACATCAACAGTGCCGTCCTCCCTATGATGTCGCCAATCATCTTCAATCAGACAGCCCAGCACAAACACTCCTCCTCCGCTTTCTCTAAGTATAGGCAACAGGAAATCCCCAACATTTTCAGTAATCTTACCAATGCGATTCCCCTCCATGAGCTGCTGTTTGAGCTTTCTCACATAAATCAGCAAGCATCGATAAATCCTTCTATAGACACTAAATGGGCCACCTACAAGCGGCAATTCATAACCTACCGGCAAACTGACATCTCTGAGATTTTCATTTGACATCCTAACGAGCGCAGAAAGATAAGATCGCGCCTGCAATTCATTCACATGAGCATCCGTCGCCTCCAGCGCATAAAGCAATTTGCCAATGCTTCCATCGTCATTAAGCCTAGAGATCAACTCCCCTGGATATCTTCCGCCTTCTATCGCACACAGAAACTCACGCAAATCATCCTCGGGCAACAGTTTTTCATGCGCATCAACCTGAAAATAGTCGTCGAACACCAACGCAGAAGACATTCGATAGCCAATTAATCTGTCTGGCGACGATGGCCTATTAATCAAGTAACTCTTCCTGCTGTTATCGTAGTAAAACCCAAGTCTCGTCTCCATGAACTTCATTACGAAATCAAAGTCTGCACTTTCAAGCTTCGGCAACACATCCTTTACAAAATTTAAATCCACTCGTTGTGAATCATCAAATGGAGATGAAGCTTTGACTACACTCCAATACAATATCGGCAACACTTTATAGACGTCTGGCATTCGCAGTCGCAGCATCGCAAGTGACAACATATCCCCAATATGCTTATTCAGATAGATATGCCCAAACGCAAAGCTCTTTGCGACCTGAACATCCACTAAGAAAGTGTTGAGTACGCGCTTCAAAGTCCTCATATTATTAATGAGCCCACGTGCCTCTTCGTCAAAATCGCACTCCTGGTTTTTGTCGATGCTATTATCGCCCAAGATAGACAGAACTGAAGCCCGCAAATATCCGGACAAGACATCTCCACGAATCCGCGGAAGCTCTATGCAGACGGAGAATATCTTCTCCAGGAATCTTCTTCCATTGGCGGAATCTTCTCCCAATCCAGGCGGAACAAGACTGCATGCAGCAGCAGTCAAATACTTCTCGTCCGACAGCACCAAATAAACAATCCCAGGCAAGTCACAATTCGCCTTGAGAAAACGAAGCACATCACATACTTGATCTTCTGGCAGACGTTCAAGATCATCTATAACAACCACAATGCGTTTCCCAGACGCCAGCAACGCCCCTCGTAACTTCTCTCGCAGTGAATCCTCTGACTTCTTGACATCAAACAGACATGCACGGACAATATCAACGATCCAATGTAACGAACCCACACTTTTGTTAACCTGTCTGCAATCCAACGCCAATGACAAATTTCGGCACTTCCGTGCGGTCTCCCTGTCGCAAACCGTAGAAAGATGTTTTGCGAGAACATCGAAATATACAAACTGCAAATCATAATTACCAGCATATTTCCAAGGCGAGAAATCAACAAACGAAATAGAATCTGTCTTGTCCTTTAAATGTTCCTCGATCATATAGCGAGCTGAGGTCTTACCATCGCCCCAATCTCCAAACACAGCCACAAAAGCAGCTTGCTCATTACAAGGATAATATTGAATTACATCTGCGATTCCAAGGACAGTTGGCAATCTCTTAAGCTTATCATCGCGAATAGCCTTAATTGGCTCATCTGAGACGTACATAATCTCAGGACCCCTGCTGTGTTTCGATCCCTTGCCCCTACAACATCTCCAAATCCAACGAACGATCAATGACATCAGCAACAGTCCTACAGCAACAAATGCTACTATTTCGTTGTTTTGACAAATATCAACGAAAGCAATTGAACAACTGCAGCAAACTTCACCAACACAGTTCAAATACCCCCAAGCTACAACAACGCATCTTTCCCAATACCAACCAATAGCACACACTACAACTGGGGCAAGTGCCAGCACTATGCAAAAGCGCAGGATTATCTTTTCTATTCTATTCATCTATCACAAGACCCAGTTACATCCCGACACTACTTTGCGCACTCTGCTTTCTTTGCGGCTAAGCAATTCCCGCCGAGCACCAGATGCATTGTCATCAACCCCATGAGCGCGACATTGCCGATTACCTGGTTTGCGCTGTGGCCAAGTAGAACAACCTGCAACGGCGATAGCAGCGCCAGCCACAGAACCACCTCAATCCCATTCCTCCACCTCTCCCCCTCTACACGGCTACTCAATTCCATCACAAGAACCGGCAGCACATACAGCATCGCGTAATAGTACATGTTCCCTGCGGCCCACAACATCCCGCCAACCATAAGCAGTTTGTCGCGTCGGCAAACGCCATAGATGAGCGCGGCAGCACCAATAAGCTGGCTCGTCACCGCCACCAACTTCATCCCAGACCACACCTCCTGTACGCTCTGCCCAGTAACTATCCTAACCGTCCGCCACAATTGCACAAGCCCAAAGTCACTCGCTCTCAGCACATACTGCGAATGCTCCGCCGCATTCCTTGCCATGACAGCAAGCGCAGCAAATCCGTCGCGACAAAAGCCCCATGGCACAAACATAAACACAAGCGAGAGAACGCCGCATAGCAACACGGGACGCCATCTCCACTTCGTGAAGTATACCAGGCCAAGCGCAAACGGCGCAATCTTCATTGCTCCAGCCACGGCGAGACAAACCGCCGCAGCAAAGCGCTTCCATTCTCTTTCGTCATCCCACCACGCGAGGAACATACCGACACAAGCGGCAGAAATCCAAACAGGATTTCCACGCTCGATATTGAATACGAACGGCATCGACAGCGCCAACACCAGCGGCCATAAAGATTTGGACACAAGGCAAATCGACAGCAGGAACACCGACCCCGCAATCGCACTCCAAAGATAACCGCCAAATCGCGTCGCCGGAAACAGCTTAAACGGGATAAGAGAAAATACTGGATACACCTTGTCGCGCCAACCAGTCACGAATAGCGTCCGTTCGCCATTTGTGTACCAATCGCTCCAGACAACATCGCGATTATCGACAACAATTGGCTTGCCTTTGCGAACATCGACAAATCCCTCATATTGTTCCGGATGTCCGACATACCCCTGCGCCAGACACATACGCGGCATCCAAAAGTCATACAATTCCTCGGAACCCTCTTCATAGAAAAGCTTGCGTTGCCCAAACATGTCCAACGCTGCCGCCCCCGCCCATACCACAAACAGCCCTGCAAGACATGTGGATATCAACTTGTACGAAGGACGAAACATGAGACATCCAACCATGATGAACATGTAGATCGTGTAAAAATTTTATGTAGGATTCTTGCCAACATTAATCCAGCATGCACAGTGGATCTTCTACAGAAGGGAGTGAGACTTCTTGCAAAGCGTTAACATACACACGATCATTATGATGTCTTTTAGGCCTCTACCCCCTCATTGCGTCGTCGTAGGCGAGTTGGTCGAAGGTGAGGCGGATTGAGGGGATGCAGCAAAGCAATACGACGAGTTACAAGGCGAGCAAGCCGACAGCAATAATCGGCAAGATCTTTATGGATTTGAAAAGGGATATCATCGCTTCTACTCCCAACGCCAAGCCTACTGATTCGTCTGCAGCAACCGCGCAAAGCCCTCTGGCGACTTATCGCTCCCCTTCAACACCCATGCCTTATCATAATCCTCAACCGTCTCTGCCGAACCACCCGTATCGTAAGTGACAACGCGGCAACCACACGCCGCAGCTTCAAGATTCACCGTCGGATAGTTATCCTCATGCGTAGGATTGAAGAACCAATCCACGGCAGAATATATTTCGGCCAGCTCTTTCGCACTGTTCGTCCGCGCGATCCCGACAACGCCCTTTGGCAACACAGCAATCTGACCCTTCGTCAATCCCACAAGAACAATGACATACTTTTCGTCCAGCAAATTGCGCAACTCCAAAAAATCCTGCAACCCCTTTCGCCTGTCCCAGACGGATGCTACGCCGAGCACAACCGTCTTATCTCCCAAGCTATTTCTCATAAGCCAATCACTTGGTGTCGGCTTGAAGATTGTGGTATCAATCGTGTTGTGTATTACCTCAACCGGATACTCCTTCAAAAAACTCTGTCGCGTCAGATCTGCCAGCCATCTCGACGGCGTGAGCAACGTCATCTTCTTCACCCCGCAAAACGCCTTCTTCTTTCGCTCCCAATTCGACTTTGCTGCGCTTAGGAACATTGTCGCAGGATATTCCCCCGTCTCCGGGCAATCCCAACAACCACACTTCCATCTATCGCAATCTGTAAGCAAGAAATGACTGCAATGGCCAGTAAATGCCCAGCAATCATGGAGCGTCCACTTTAATTCGATTTTCGGATGCAGCTTAATCCATGCAAATAACAACTCATAGTTAATATAGTAGCCATGCAGATTGTGCAACCAAACGACATCAGGATTCCACTCTTCTGCCCATTTCAGGAACCGCCTCGTAGCCAGCCAAGAACATATCCCACTTCCATGCCAGTCAAACATGCGAGTCAAGATACCATGTAGCCACACAGATAAGCTACCACCTATCTTAACTGCCCATTTCTCGCAGGTTGCCGGAACATAAAAAGAACGTCCATAGCCGATTTTCACTTCCCAACCATTCGACTCATATTTCTCGGCGATGTCGGCACAGATGCGCCCAGTTGAACCCATCCCGCAAACAGCATTAATTAGCAATAATTTCATTAGTCAATACTTGGGACACAATGCTGCTTGTAATAGCGCCTCCACAACGGATTAGCGCCACCATTCAATATCGCCTTGAAAGTTATTGTGCCAACCTCTTGAACAAGATTTCTGCATACAAGATTTGGTATTATTCTTCGATCCGCATTCCCATATATGCAACTATAAAATGTCTTATATCCATAGTCCTGCGCAATCTTGCAAATATCCTCGTTGAACCGCCCTTGCGGGAAACATAATTGCGTCACTTCTTTACCAAGTCTATCTGAAAGGCAATCCCTTGAGTCCTTCAGTTCCCGTTGAAGTTCAGCTCTTGGCACTTCCGTAAGTCTTCTATGAGTCCAGGTATGACCTTCAAAGATAAATCCATGCTCTTGCAACTCCTTTATCTCTTTCCATGAAAGATATCGCTCACCACCAATGAGGTCGACAGCCACAAATATTGTTGGCCGAATTGCCCTTTCATAGAAATACTCTCTACAACTCCAAATCCCCTTGAAACCATCGTCAAAAGTCAGCATACACTCTTTGCCCTTATCGGGAAGCCCCGTCTTAATTTCCCACCCTTCACGAAACAACATCTCCATGTGCTTTCTGAACAATCCAAACGGCGTTCCATGTAAATAATACTTCCAAGAATCAAATACATCATGATAATACAGCACCTTCGGCCCCATATCGGGCGACAAGAGCGATATGCTATTTATTAAGGCATTCTTAGATTGCCAGCGAAGAAATGTAAATCCACTCATAAACCGCCTATATGTGCTCTTCAAATCCACGGAAGTGGACATTGAGATCGTGGAGCGGGGCAAGGAGTGCTCCAATCGATGTGCCCTGCGTCATCTTCGCAAAAGCATTAACATCCTTCGGAAAGCACTTCCCGCCATAGCCACACTTACCGTCCGGTCCAGGGACATATGTATGCGTATCATTTATATATCCTGAAAGCAGGCATCCTGTATGAACCTTCGCCCAATCTCCTCCCATCTTCTCGACATACTCTTTCGCGGCGTTGAAGTACGTGACCTTGTAAGCGCCGAAGACATTATGGATGTACTTCGTCAACTCTGCTTCCAATGGCGACATCACGGTAAACTTCTTGCCGGGGAACACCTTGATGAGCAAATCAACCGCACCAGTGAACACCATCGTCTGCTTCTTGAAGTCCTCGATGTGGGTGCGCTCTGTCAAGAACTCCGGCATATAGCAGACTTGATGCCCGGTCTCACGAGATAGCATATCAGAAGTGCCAGGGAGAATAGTAGTCCTCACAAAGACCGGCACATTGGGGAGCTTGCGGATGAGCTCCTTCATCAGCGCCAAGTCCTGGGTGCCATCATCTTCCGTGGGCACATGAATCTGAAGAAACGCAATATCTATACCTGAAAGGTCATCATTGTATCCCTTTGCTGGATCACTCACAAAAATCTGAGCGTCCTTGTTGTTCTCCTCCAGCCATGTTTTCAAGGCTCCGCCAACGAAGCCACAACCAATTATACCAATCTTGACCATACGATTTCTCCTTAATTTGATAATCTTAAACTTTAGCCGCCGCATCAACAGCCTCTAAAAATCTTTCGACCATTCGCTCAATTGAATAAGACTCGACTACTCGCCTTCTACCGTTTGCCCCAAACACAACCCGGCTGGGACTGTCCATCGCCCTCACAATAGCATCGGTCAGATCTTTGGATGATCCCGCATGAAACGCCCAGCCATTTTCACCTGGACGAAACACCGAATACTCTGGACCATGATCCTGCTGATTGTCATTTAGAATAACTGGCAAGCCATAAGACATTGCATGTATAACGCTTAATCCAACCCGCCCAGGGTATGTAAATACGTCAGACGACAAGAACCAGAGAGCCAATCTCTCTTGCCCACGCAATTCTCCTGTCCAGAGTATCATATCATCAACTTCCTGCGTCTTGGCAAGTTCCTTTAGCGAATCCATCTCTTTCCCCGCCCCAATCACAACACACTTAACCAAGCGTCCCATCTTCTTAAGATTTTGCAATGCTTGTATAAGGACTTCCAATCCGGTTAATGCCCTCAATCGACCACAAAACAAAAGGACAAACCTCCCTTCCAGCCCTTTATCCTGCTTGAACTTTACTATATCATTTCCATTACTATACTTTTCTATCAGCTTTTGCACGGATTTAGTATCAATAGTATTACCTGTCGCAAAAACCCTATCACGCCGAAATCCATTCTCCACAAGAAACTTTATCCCATCGTCAGTATAACAAAGGAATATATCGGCAAGCATCTTTGCCAACCACAACCGAATCTTGACTCTATACCATTTAGGCTGCGCAGACAAATGATGCCCCCACCAAACAACTCTTATCCCCTTAAGTTTGGCAATTAATGCAATACCCATCGGCGAAAGAGCTTTGGGGCTGCCATCTACGGTAATTACATCACCTTTCGACAAGCCATCCAGGGACAATCCTTTGTAAATTGTCATCGGTCCAATGGCTATCCGCTCATGGCCAAAGTCGCATTTTGCACCTTTGACCTTATATGAGTTGCTGTCAGCCGTTACTATCTCAATTCTGCCTGGCAATCTCTCAGCAAGCCCTTCAAATAAAGCAACTCTATATTCCGGAACTGTTGGTTCAAAAATGCGGATCTTATAGTCCGCCTTTTTGGGGGCTGAGAAAGCAACAGAAAGATTACGCCCCTCAAATTTATGTTTCTTGCATAACCGCATGAGCCATGAACCATCAACAATCCGCCAGATACACCATGTTAGATACCATGGATTTATAAGCGATTTTACGAAATTATATTTTGTTTTCTCGCGCCAATATGCCGTCTCGTACTTTCTACGATCAGCTACTTTGTCCGTCTGCGCCCCTTCTGTCTTCGAGTCATCGTGCAGGCGGAACCCCCAGCAAAAGTGATTAAGCCGCGTTTGCCGAATTCCAAACATTGTCAACCTTGCCCAATAATCCGTGTCCATTGCGTAATGAAGATGTTCATCAATTGGACCAACTTCTTCGTATAACGATCTTCTCCAAAATGCAGTGGGCCCAAAGACCGCGCTAAACGCACGACCCCTATCAAGGAAAGGAGGCTGCGTGTGCGGCCCCCAATTTACCTGGACAATCGTATTTGAGTTCGAATCAAAGGAAAGCATATTTCCAGTAACCCACACGGCATTGGGCTTTTGCACCACAAGCCCCTCAAATTTCTTCAATGCCCCAGGCAACAGCAAGTCGTCTGCATTCAGCCATGTAAGCCATTCACCTTTTGCATGCGCGAATCCTTTGTTAAAAGCAGCAGATTGTCCACCGTCTTTCTCAGAACACCACCAAGTAATTAGCCGAGAGGAATTATTCGCAGGCCGAGAGTTGTTAGATAGAATCCAATCCGAATAACTAGTGTTGGGTGGAAGACCATCTGCGTGCTTGCGAATGATATCAATAGAATTATCCGTAGACGCCGCATCACAAATTATCAACTCAACCTTGTTGCCCATATTTTGGGCAACAACGCTTTCAATCGCTTCTTCTAAAAAGCGTCCATAGTTGTAATTTGCGATTACTATCGAAAGAAGTGGATGTCCCATTGTCTGCCTACTCCAATTCCCTCCTTAATGTCTACGGCAAGACATGCCATATCTTCATAAAGATTCCGCCCTAAGAATACAGTCGATGGTCTTAAGTTCCATATCTACAAACAATCTCAGCCCTTCGGTGCACGGCGATAAATCCGGGACCATAACCGTGTAGCAACCCGCCTCATGCGCTGATTTGACGCCATTCGGAGAATCCTCTACAGCGATACACTCAGCTGGCTCAAATCCAGTTGTCTTACAAGCATACAGATACACATCGGGAAATGGTTTCCCGCGCTTGACTTGTTCTGTAGTAATGACAGAATCAAAGAGCGAAATATCTATTCCAACGGCTGCAAGATAGGTTATAATTCTACTCATGGGCGATGATGTAACAATCGCGACCTTGACAGGCAAATTCTTCGCCTTACCAAGAAACTCTAGAACTCCAGGCTTGGCAAACAACGGCTCTTTAGCAACGTCCTCAGACATGATCAATTTCCGTGTAGTGCGAATCGCTGGATATGCATTATCGTTGCCGTACCATCTCCTAAACAAATCCTTGGCCAAACCAGAGTCCAGACTTCTCAATTGAAGCGCCTGCTCATAAGTCATAGAATAGCCTTCAGATGCCGCCGCTTTGCGCCAGCATACATTGAAAACTCGTTCACTGTCGACAAGCACGCCATCGACATCCAAGAATATAACTTTATGTTTCATCTCACACACTGAGCCGCTAAGCCATGGAGTTGCTGCCCAATATAAGTATCTTTTCTTTGACAACATCCATAACAGCCTCGCGCGCCACCTTCGAGGTTTTCTTTGGATCAAACACATTAGGATTGTTTGCCATATATTGGCGTGTGGCATCTGACCATGCACAGCGCAACTCTGTAGCTATGTTCACTTTTGTTATGCCTCGTGCTATACACTCGCGAATCTGGTCTATCGACAATCCAGAGGCACCATGTAATACAAGTGGAGCCTCAATTCGACTCTTTATTTCGGAAAGGCGTTTATAATCCAAATTAGGAGCCGTCTTATACAATCCATGAACCGATCCTATTGAGACCGCCAATGAATCGACGCCCGTACGATTTACGAAATCCGTTGCCACTTCAGGATCTGTATAAAGCGACGAACTTTCTTCTGGGGCCCCTTCTTTGCCGGATATGGCGCCAAGTTCGGCTTCAACGCTGATGTCTATCTGTTTGCATAATTCAACAACCAAACGTGTTTGCTCTACATTCTTCTCATATGAAAGCAACGAACCGTCGAACATGACCGACTTGTAGCCCGCTTTGACGCAGGACATTATATTAAAAAGTGTATTTCCATGATCTAAATGGATTGCAACTGGCACATGCACTGTATCAGCGCAAGTTCTGGCCATCGATATGAACATCTCTGGCGTAGCATACTTCAAAGTATTTACAGAAGTCTGGAGGATCACCGGCGACTGCATCTCCTCAGCCGCCCAAATAACCGCCTGGATGAATTCCATGTTCTCAATATTGAACGCCCCCACGGCATAGCGCCTTTGCCTGGCATCAGCAAGCATTTCATTAGTATTGACAATGGCCATGACAGAACTCTCCTTTCAATCTTAATTACAAGCTAAACCGCTTCATCAGTAATTCCAAGACAGGCAAATCACTCTGATAAGTGAGCTTCAAAAGATTCTCACCACCCATCAGGAAATGCGGCATCACGCCATACTCTTCAAACATCACCCGCGTGTCATCAGTAAAATCAAGATACTTGCCTGACATGTACGCATCGTAGAACTTCTTAAAATCGAATGCCACTGGGGTCGACATTTTCCACATTTGATTACGGTCAAGATATGTGCCGTCTTTCATTATGACAGTACTCTTCAACGGCAGGACAAATGTGCACGACGGATGCTCGTCATTCAGTATGTCCTGTATCTGTTGGTCGGTTATAAGTGGCCTCGCCGCCTCAAGGATGATGAGTCGCGAATACTCCTCACCCCTGCTTTTCAAATAATGCAAGCCATTGACTACAGATTGTGACCGTGTCGCACCACCTTCGATGTCAACTCCTACGACACATACATCGCCTTCATCCACGAATTTCGAGACCTTGTCGTGCACATGCTGCCATAGCGGCTTACCATTCAGCACGATGAATTGCTTCTGCTGACCGTAGCGGGTTCCTTGCCCTCCTGCCAACACTATTGCAGCATTCTTCATTTTATTCCTTTCTCTGTTAGACTTCTCGCTTGTTATGGAAGTCATTTATAGTAAGCTTTGAAACTGTGATGAGAAATCCTCTTGTCCTCCGGAGGCAATCGCATATAATCGCCGAAAAGTCGTCGCATATATTTATCGGCCCCGATTGGCGCAAGATATTTTCGACCCTCAAAAGGTAATTCTACGCTATCACTAAACCACTCCCGCTCAAGTATTTCTCGCTCTCCCTTTGCATATATTACTGCGTTTACGACATATCGACTTTCAGTATTCTTCTCATACTTCCTCGCTATTCGATCAATGCGTTTAATGCACCATGAATAAGGCACCAAAGAGCAAATGGCTTTTAGCAAGAAGAGACTAAAATTTTTCAAGAACCCTCTATCCTTCTTTGCGATATGCTTTACAGTTACTATGTTATCATATGGTTTAATTCTTTTCTTCAATCGTACGGCATCATTATAATCATCTGTGACATAATCCAGCGGGAAAACATCAACATTCACTCCTATGATCTTACCGCCCACACGTTCATGCCCCTCTATAAAAACTGTGTTGTCGTCATAAACTTTCGCATACGCATAATGACAATCAGGATCTGTTTCAATTGAATACACCTTATAGCGTTCTGACGAATTGTTAAACAAACTTATGAATTCTTCATAATCATCACGAAGCATGACAATATCTATATCATCATCCCATGGTATATAACCTTTATGCCGCAATGCCCCTATGAGCGTCCCTGCTGTAATGTAATAGTGAACGCCATTTTGACGGCAATACTTATCAATCGCATCCATCACCTGCAGTTGCAGCTCTTTCAACTGCGCTATATCAATTTCTTTTCTCATGTTATCGACTTATTGCACTGTATAACTCTTTTAACCTATTTTGAGAATTTAGAACACTGATTATTCCTCATGCTTTATTTATACTTTTCAACCTCCATCTCCATATCAATAGGCATTCGTAAACAGCCCTTCCCGATTGCGCGAGCAAAATTCATGCAAACGACCAATAACGGGAGCTCATACCTTGCTCCAAATGGATTAAAGAATATCGACCATACTATGCTGGGAATAGTTAGAGCGAAATATCCAAACCATTGCGGTACTGCAGCCAAATAGAACCGTATATGTCGATAAATAATATAAAGCATCCAAAGGAAGAATATCAGACCAGGCAAGCCACACCAAAGCCAAGTTGACATTATATACGAATGCGTTGGAATGCTCGATACAATACCATGGCTCAAAAAAATGTTTTTATAATAGTAGTATCCCTCAAGATCTTCGTATGATCCGTACTTTATCAGAAATTTCTCCGCATACCCATTCCTATCTTCAGCTCGTGGACCAAAGCCAATAATTGGGTGGTCAACAGCCGCCGTAAGCGCTATAAAAAAGGGCGTCCGACCTGAAACAAGCATTGGAATTATACCTGTCCCTTGCCGCGTTTGCTGTTCATATTTAGTTCGTGCAGCTTCGCCCAAGTAACCTTTGGCAGCCGCAAATGAATAGACCGCCTTATAGCACACCAAAAGTGCTGCCCCGATGAGCGCAAAAGTCCAAATATGCTTCCCTATTAGTTTCATTGTATCGCGCCGCTTTCGTCCAATAAACATCATGGCCCCACCAATTAGAACACACATTGATTGGGCCCTTCCTGTAATTGTAGTTAACATAGCAAAGGATATAAACATTATTGGCGTTGTAACAGAATACGCAAGCGGGGTCTTCAAATACGCGGCAATGATTGGCAACTGACCTAGACCTCGAACCTTACCAATCCAAAATAAAGGTCCGCGGATGACAGTTTCTACATCCGCATTTCCCACGAATGCAAAGCCAGAACTACTAACCTCTGCATGTGGATTTAATGCCCATATCGTTATGATTCCCGAGAAGAATAACCCCAAGTAGAACCAACCCAAACCCCTAAAATGGCTTCGAAGCAAATGATAGAAAACTACGTAATAAGCAAAGAAACCATAGAATATAGCAAACATCTTAAGAACGAACGGCAACGGGGATCTATTCCACCAAGAACTTGCAAACAACCCTGCCGTCATAAATCCAAGCATATACAAAAAGAGCATGAAACCGTCTCGTTTCAGATTATTAATATTAAACAGTAACACAATAGGAGCCAAGAAAAATATTACCAATTCCGAAAGCGCAATTGTTCCAATGAAATATATCTTTGTCGCGCTACCCAAGCCCAACAAAAATAGCAAAAACGACGTCCAAGCTTTATTCTGTCTAACGAATGACATTCTACACCACCTTAAATCCTAATGTCCACTTTAATAACCTACTACCTTTGATAAACTGAACCACTTGGAAGAGTATCATGGAAATTAAAAATGAAATAAGCGGCGCAATGACATATCCAATTATATTGGCACACTCAGGAACGTTTACACGAGGGCAAGCATAAATAATATGCTTCACAGCTAAAATCGGGAACATGTGAAGAAGATACATTGCCATTGACTCGCGTCCGGCATTTGTTATGACTTGCCCCATCCACGAATCAACTTTCAACCAAATTCGGATACCATCACATATCTTCCAAACAAAATGCACCCCCAAAAGCGCCAAGACAAACCGATATAAGTATATTACAATCACCCAACTATCGCCTTTCCACGCAACACCATTTATTTGCCAGGGCGTATAATTCGTATGCCAAAAACACATGCAAAGAACCCACGCCAGCAAAAGACACATCTCAATTGGCTCAGGGAGAGAAAACCGCAATCTGCTGCACAAATATCCTAAAGCGAAAAATGGGAAAAGATAGAATAGATTGTACGGCATCTTAATAAGATGCATTAGGACAACGGCACCAACATACACAAACAATTGCAAAGGCATTCTAAGTTTATCTGGGGCACAAGAAGATATACCACTTGCAGTAGCGCAAACAACACAACTACACACGACGGCCCATAGAAAATAATACATCCCACCAAACACATTTAAACTGCCACGAGCAAATGTCCATATCACTATTGGCACCACGAGCGTTGAAATCCTGTTTGTGACAACCTTCCATGTAGAGCCCCTCTCTTGGCTTTTTCGCAAAAAGTAGCCTGAAAGAATCATGAAGAACGGCATGTCATACGTACGCATAAAACATAAAAGTATGTAGCCAGATTGATTCATGGATACGACACCCATTAAGGAGAGCGGTTACTGCATGACCATAGATCACCCCAAGAATTAAAATCCCTTTGACAAAATCAATGTCTGCGTTACGGGTCATCGGCTTTTAATCACCCCTTATTTGCTCCTCTCAATAACTACAGCAGGATTACCTTTCACCATTGAATCAGGCGGGACATCAAGGCCAAACACAACGCTTCCCGCTGCAACAATAGATCTTGCCCCTATATGCGTACCCTTTAAGATGATTGCATTTGTCCCAATAAACACATCGTCTTCAATCACCACTGGCTTGCAGCGAACAGTTGCCCCATTTTGTGGCGGCCGCCGATCCCTCCAATCAAGAGAATGAAAGTCATGGTCAAAGATTCTTACATTCCCACCAATGTTGAGATAACTGCCAAGCCTGATGCTCTGCGCCGCATGAAGTATCACTGAGGAGCATCCGACATGATTGCCTATCACTATCTCAGCGTTCTTAGCCGCACAAATAACCGTTGGATTCGTAAGCCCGACAAGGTTATTTTCTGCCCTAGAAATGAAAGTACAATCATCCCCTATGGTGATGCTCCCCTTCTTGTATGATCTTATGATGGTCTTCCCTATAAAGCGAACATTCTTACCGCAATTGATTCTCCAGGCCATAGAAAGCGCAAATGTCTTTAAAGGCAATAACCATCTATCGCGGATAAAGACAAAGCCTCGTTTTGTAGCAACAAACGGCAGTAGCCATATTGGATAGCTCCAGATCATTGCTCCCCCCTGCATTTCGCGACTTCGCCAACGCACCTACCTTCCCTGTCCGGAGGAGCTTCTAACAAGCTGACTATTTCATTGAAATACCTTTCACACGAGCGCCCGTCTACATACTTGTGAAACTTGTGAACGACCGACTCTTGCGGACACATTGAATTATAGTTGGCCCTGATTTCTTTGATGCATTCAAACAATTCATCCTCTGAGTAGCAGAAACGTCCAACACCCTCTTTCCTTACATCATAATAAACACCAGCATCATCATGTTCGAAATCATCATAGATGTAAAATATTATAGGTCTTCGCATGAGCAAATAATCCATCCACACGCTCGAATAATCAGTTATTAGCACATCAGACCGAAACACTACTGTCATTGGATCTATGCCTCTGTCTGTAACATCCTTTATGCATTCTGTTTCGATAGGGGTGTAACCTTGATAAAGCAACATAGTTGGGTGATTCTTTACAACGAAAACAACATTGTTATCCCTCATCCATTGCTGAACGTCAGGACGTGAAGCGAACGGAGCGGGTGAAAACTTTCCCCTGCCATAAAGCCTGTGAGTGGGCATATATGAAATGACGAACTTTCCTTCTGTCCCATCGATCCATTTCTCGCCACGCATTCTTTCTGGCTGAAACAAGGCATCATTGCGGGGCATGCCAAGAATCTTTACTGGCGTCTTGCCATCAAAATCCTTGTCCATCCATTTTTGCAAAAATTCTGACGTCGCAGAAACAAATTCAGAATAGCCATTACCATGATCACAAACTATCCATGTGTGTAGCAACTCTTTCACCTTGCGAACAAGTTGAGAAAACTTTGACACTCTTTTCTCGCCAACAAGACGCTTATGGAATCCCGTTTTTGCCAATGCCAGCTGTGCAACTTTATAGGGCTGTCCGTGGACAAGATAAAAAAACCTACGCCCTTTTTTCTTGTGCGCGAAAAATATATCAGCGGCTATATTGGTCGTGAACACACACTCTGCGCGTGCTATGGTCATAACCCCAGACAAGGAGAAATTGTATGCACACGGCAAATGTTTAGCCCGCAATTCGTCATATACGGTTTTAGAACGAGTAACAAATGTCACTCTATATTCCGGATGCCTTTCAAGCATGTGCTCAAACAAGTATTTAGATCCCTCGCGATATGCATTACCACAAGCAGCGCCAAACACCCATTCCTTCCGTCTCACAGGCACAAACAAATCAACAATGCGCCCGATAACACCAAATGTGACCTCAGATATTCTATTCTTCATAGTGCTCAAAAACGAATCACTTTCCTTAATGTCATTACTCTATCACAGTCTTAAGATTGGAGATGTTCCCATGAACAATTCCGTCTGCTGAAAAGATGCTGGATGTACCAGCGACAAAGAGTGTTGCACCTCTTCCCCTCAGTAACTTCGCATTCTCAAGTGAAATATTGCCGTCAACTTCAAATTCAATATCTTCTCTTCCTGTAGCCTCAATCATTTTCCCCAATCGTTCCGCCTTATCAAAACAAGATTTCACAGCCTTTTGTCCTGCAAATCCAGGATTCACCATTAAAAGGTTTATGCCGTCAACATAATGAATAATTTCATCCAACGACGACAAAGATGTAGCAGGGTTTATTGCAACAAAAACTTTGCACCCATATTGTCTAGTTCGTTCCAGAGTCCTTTGAACCTGAAAGGTGCTTTCATAATGAATTGAAACAATATCGCCAGGCCGTGGTTCAAGTAAAGGAATTATATTGTCGGGCTCAAGCGCCATCACATGAAAATCAAACGGAATATTTGTATTGTCACGCATGAATCGCATATGATCTGCAGACATCCCCAAATTGGGCACGAAGTGCCCGTCCATGATATCTTGATGAAGATACTCGACCCGGGCCTTCTCCAGTGTTGCAATTATATCCGCCAATTTATACGGATTTGCACACATCATAGAGGCCGATATCTTACCTGGGTTATTCATTTACAAACATTCCTTTTATTTCAAGTTTCTCGCTTCCCCTTATCGCATCAAAGACGGCGATCCCGCCCGACAAGGGAAACTTGCTGGTAATCAACCCGGAAAAGAGTCCCTGTTTTGCCGTAAGCTCAAGGAGAACCTTGTGCCATTCATTGTTGCTGGACGTGTAGCTTGAATTCCAGACGCCTTTTACAGTCACTTCTTCACGCAAAATCTTCCAGTATCTTTTACGCGATAAATTCTTGTCGCCGTTAGGATTGCCTACAAGGACTATCTGCCCCGCCGTTGATACCCTTTGAACTGCCTCCGCCAAAGACATGTCCGAACCGACACATTCCAGCACAATTGGAAATACATCGGCATCATTTTCTCCACTTGCCAGAAATGAATTAAAGCCGAGACGGCGTAAGAATTCGTTCTTTCGTTCATTGCGGCTCACAAACGTAACACCGCAGCCGCGTTCTCTTGCCCACATTCCGGCCAGAATGCCTATCGTTCCAGTCCCAATTATGCAGACCCCCATTCCGGGGCAAACGTCCGCAGCAGCAACACTGTGATACGCGACTGCCGCCGGCTCGCACAGTGCGGCTACAGAGTAGTCAAGTGCATCATCGAACAACTGAAGATTCCATTCTGGCACGGCGATGTATTCAGCAAAGGCTCCGTCGCATCTTGATCCAAAGTAATTATAGTTTCTGCATCGCGCGTATGCCTCGATTCTGCATTGGTCGCACTTCCTACAAGGCAAAAGAGGGAACACCGCCGCACGGCGCCCAATCAACGCCGAATCAACGCCATCGCCGACCGCAACAACCTGTCCCGCGAACTCGTGGCCGGGAATGGTCGGGAAGTGGTACGTTCCAGTCTTCAAGCAACGGTCGAAATCACTCGAACAAATACCGCAAGCCTTGATATGCAACAAAACCTCGCCAACTTGCGGAGCCGGCGTAGGAACATCCTTGTAAACCAGTTTTCCTACATCTTCCAAGACCAGCGCCTTCATAAGTTCTGCTCCTTCAAGTATTTTTCCGCCAGCTCCATGTCGGATGGAGTTGTTATCTTCATGTTTCGCGTGTCACCAGCTATAGCCTTTACAGGGATTCCCTTCACCACGAGTATCTGCGCCGTTCCAGTTATCGTCCGTCGCTCATCTTGCGTAAGTGATGCCAGAGCTCTCTCCAAAAGGAGAATCCGTGCGCTGTCGGGGGCTTGGCCATGATAGAGGGATGCTCGCTGCGGCACCGACACCACGACTCCATCCTCAACCTTCAGCATCGTGTCAATCGCAGGGATTGTCGCAACACAGGCTCCATATTCGGCCGCAGCACTGATGCTCCTCTCAAGGATGTCCACCGTAACAAACGGGCGGACAGCATCATGTATCACAACGACATCATCATCTCCGACACCCCCCTGTCCATGTATTGCAGAAATTGCATTCTGTATAGAATCGTTGCGTTCCTTCCCCCCATGCGTTAGGATAATCTTATCAGACTCAATCTCGGCTTTTTTCAACATCTCACGGAATGCAAGTTCCCAATCAGGATGAATTGCAACAACAACCCCGTCAAACTCTCTACATTCCAGGACTCTGCAAATCGTCCATATTATAATAGGCTTGCCAGCAACAGGAAGAAATTGCTTGGGGATCTCTCCTCCCATCCTCCTGCCGACACCGCCGGCCAATATAACACAGTAGGCTTTCATATCACCAGAATTCCCTCTCCCAAACAACCTTGGTTTTCTAAATAAATATTGCGCCTGTAATTTTGCAAACCTATTTTGTTGGCCCAAACTTCCATGCTCTATCTCTTGCGTCAGAATGCTTGGGGACTTGCTTGTTCTTTGGCGGGAGAGTCATGTATTCCTCCCCAAAATTAACACGCAGAAATTCGTTGTAATCGACTGGTGCGTTTACCTTGGTCCCATTAAACTCAAGCAACACTGGATCCCCAAATACTCTCTCTCTAAACGTCATTTGATAAATATTTGTATGGCAACCAGCCATTCCTGATCTCTTGTCATCTGAGAAATAATACTTTCTATATTCTTTTTCCCGCATGTCCAGAAAGGTTTTCATTGATTTCACACGATGGAAAATCACATGCAGAAATGCACCGACCCAATAACATAAATATCCAATGACTGTACCAGGCCGCCTTTTAAACACAGAATATCGCGCTTCCAACCAAAGCCATCCACTACGAATATTCCAGCAAACAAGCGACAATCTCCCCGTGGGATATCCGTCAATGGGGAATATATCCAAGAACACACCATTTGATAGCGTGAAATTTAGCTTTCTTTCCAATCCTGCAATCTTCTCCTTCCGACTATCCTGGACTTTTAAAAACAAAGTCGAAAACTCATCACAATTTTTGCGGTCCACAATCTTACACCAACCGGGCATTTCAGAAGAAAATACCTCTCTGAATTTCTCATAGTCTTGACGTGGCATAGCAATATCAAAATCATCATCCCATGGAATAAACCCATGGTGGCGAACAGCCCCAAGCAACGTTCCGCCTATTACGTAATGTCTAAGATTATGTTTGCTACATACATGAGAAAATTCTTCATACATGTCAAGTATAGAATCCCACAATGGGGAAAAACCAAATGGGTCTTCATTAAACGTCCGATTGTTCATTTCTAAGATAGTCCTTTCTGCTAGTGCCACATTCTCCGCGCAACTCACGAAGTTGAAAGCTTCGGGTCTAAATGGTGCTATAGATTTTCCCTTTACTCCATGAACTTATAGCATGCAAATTTCCGTTCGGCGAACAGAAGATCGTCAGGATATGTGATTTTCGTGTTGGACGGATCGCCATCAACCACATACACCTTACCAAGCCCATATTTCATCACCATACCTGTGAGGTTGGTGAAGTCCTTGTCATTTCCAGCAACATCAAAAACCTTGTGTAAAAAAGACGCTTTGAAACACTCCGGTCCAAGATCGTTGACTGAGTGGCTACGCGGGATTATTCGCTTCATCTCCCTGGTGTCGTCTAATTCAAGGACAGTATAGACGCACGGGGATCCAACACTCACAGCGTCATAGCGGTCAAGTGCCTTTGCACAATCATCCAGCGTCTTGGGCGTTATGAACGGCTGAACACCGTTATGGATTATCACCTTGGCCTCGGAGTCGGCTATGGCCAACATGCCGTGCTTGCAACTTTCTTGGCGCGTTGCACCACCAACAATAACACGAATAGGTTTAATGGCACGAAGCGGGGTTACAAGCGCTTCCATGTCATCACGCCAAGACTCCGATACGATAAGCAGCAATTCGTCAACCACTTCCGACTTAAGACAAGCATCCAGCGTATACTCAATTACCATGCGCCCGTTAACGCGCACAAACTGCTTAGGCATGTCACCTCCGAAGCGAACCCCCCTGCCAGAAGCTAAAATGATGCAATATGTTTTCATGACACTCCCTTTCAAATGAAACGACGAAAAATGGCCATAGGATTTATCGGCCAGTGTATAAATCCCACCACCCCGGTTGCAAGGAATAATCTCCAACGAAGACGCATCTTCCTATCAGGGATTGCAAGGCACGAAAAGCCTCTTGCCTCCTGCAATCGAAGTACAAGGCGCCTTAGGCGAAAACCATCACGCATAGAGCATTTACCCCCATGCCCAAAGAGACGACGGAAGTTCTTGGTAATGAGGAAGGTCATGTCTTCTAAGTCTCCTGGATTCGCGCTCCAGATTGGTAAAACATGTTCCAAAAAGGGGAATAGAATAGAAGCGTTTTGCGCACTATGAGCGGCAGACCCTTCGCGTATCCTGTAAAGGTAGTCTTCGTTGCCAATTACAACACAGGCATTTGCCCTGATTGCCGCCATGATGCTAAACAATATATCTTCAAACCAGATCATGCCCAAAACATAACGCTGATTGCAAACCAGACTTCTTTTGAACACATTCAGGCCAGGCATCCCGACTCGCGAGAATTTCCTCCACGCGACAAAAACAATGTCATTTTTTCCAATGGTCTCCGCTTTTTCGTAAAGTCTGTGCCCCTCTGGCCAGCGCACAGCATCTCCGTTCGCATGTAAATCACGATAGCGTGTCCTAATCCAATCTGCTCCTGGGTGATTCTTTGCTGCCTGCGCAATATCCTCCAGCCAACGGCGCAAGACCTTGTCATCCGCGTCAAGGAAGCACACCCACTCGCCTTCTGCTATGTCCAATGCCGCATTTCGTGCCGCACTGACTCCAGCATTCGACTGATGCACAACACGGAATCGCGAGTCTTTTTCCCCATATTCATCTAGGATCATGCCCGAACCATCTTTTGATCCGTCATCAACACAGATTGCTTCCCAATCTGTGAATGTCTGCGCCAACACAGAATCCAGACATTCACGCAGATATGGCGCAACGTTGTATACGGGGACGATTATAGAGAACATTGGTCTCATGAAAGATTATCCTCAAGCCATTTTAATGATATCTCCCGCTCCTTTTTCAGCGCGGCAAAATCGATCTCCACCGGTGCCGTCAATCTAGTCACCATTTCATCTATTGCCACATCGGGGGTAACAAGTCTTTGCATGGTTTTTGTCAATGCAAGAAGCGTACCAACTCTTGATGGACAGGATTGATTCTCTGCATTTAACCGTAACGACAAAAAAGGTTTGTTGAATAATATTGACAATACGGTTCCGTGGAATGACCCGGATAGAACATACTTGGCCCTCGCAACATATGAAACCAATCTATCAGGTGATATGCCATATGTAAGATTTCTTGGCGCCTTATACCGAGAAAATTGGTACATCGGAGCGATGACCAACTTGACAGCCAATTTCTTTGCAATCAGTCTTGCCGTATTGATAAAAAAATCATTCGTGCTTAAGGTGTACATAAACAAGCATGGCTCTGACACTAATTGCCTATCCCATATGTTGTAATCAGACACATCTAATAACAATGTCGGATCTAAAACCATTGGCAGCTCCTTATTAATTATTCGCCTCAACTGCTCGCCAATAATATTTTCCCTCACAGATACATCAACAAACCTTCTGACCGCATTGCCGATCGTAATAAGTCGCTCATCAGAAAGTGCCTTATCCCCGCAACTCACAGCATATGCAATTTTCTTGACGCCACTAGGCAATCCCTCTGCAAGAAATAAAGGTGCTTCGCCTTTAGAACAGTCCTCATTCCAAACTTGATCACTACCAACAATTATAACATCATATAATTTGTCAAGCTCATCAATTCTGCAAACTCTTTCAACCAAATACTTCTGCCTGAAAAGTTTAAATCTATGCCGAAGTAAATCTTCTCCTGGGATTGAAGCAATATTGTAAACCACTCGGTAAACAACCGAACGAAGGAGTTTGACAGGATTCCAACTCCACTTAATCCAGCTCAATTTCCATCGTTTAGTCTCCCCAACATGGTTTAAGACAGGGAACTCCACTTTGTGCCCCATCCGTTCAAGCACAGTCTTAAGTGCCCATGCCTGAAGCATGGCACCACAGTTGTAGGCACGATGAAAAGTTATTATTGCTATTCTCAACTTCTGGTACCTTTGTAATTACGAATGGAATCATCAAACCGCTTTTATCAATGCAATTACACGAGGTCTAATTCGACTAACAACAAATTGCCTTTCCTCTTCGGAAAGCAATACGAACCAAATCAATGGCAATAACACTACTTCGCATACAAAAGTTGTTGTGCATACGCGTAAAAGAGATGCAGGAAACAAACATATCGGAATGCTGCCAATAGCGGTTGTCAAAACTATTGCTAATCCCGTAGTCACAATTACTCCTTTAACCCACTCCCTTATGCTTGTACGGCAAAGACATCTTGCGAACACAATCCGCCCAATAGAGTTTATAACTTCAAATAGTATCACTACTGTCATCACCATATAGATATCATGCCACAGGCATCCTGCCACCACAGCAGCGGGAATTGTAAAAATGTTGATTGCACCCAACACAAGATTGTATAGCGCAATCTTCCCAACTGCATTCACGGCAACCATGTGCCCAACTGTGCAGCAACTTATTAGATGGAGAACTATCGCACAATAGCAGAGTCCCGTAGCATAAGCCGGCGGCTGTTTAAGCCACAGCACCATAACTTCCGGCAATTCCAAGGCCAAGGGAATTATAAATATCGCCGTTAGAACAACATTGAACTTGCAAGTGCGTATCACAAATCGATTCATTCGTCTATAGTCGCGAGCCCCACAGGACTGCGTAATTACAGGCGTAAACGCCGCCAGCATTGCCCCTGCAAGCGTATTGCAATGCGCCTGGACGCTATTGCCTATCGTCTGCGCAGCATTCATACGTGCGCCAAAGAACTTGTTGATGACGATGCTCAAACCATTTGTGCGAAGCATGTGACACATCACTCCAACGAATTGACAACCTGCAAAAGACCCCAGTTTTCGGATATAGTCTCTTCGCCATAGATATTTCCTGTGAAACCTGCATTCGGGAAAAATACAGCACGCACGCACACATATGAAGACCTGAGGGACAACTCCTATTAAACAGGTTAACGCCGCATACTTGGCAAGCCAATCGCCGGGATGCGAAACCATAAAATACAGCACAATCACATTTAAAGTAGCGGTCAAAAAGCTATAGACGGTCAATTCAGCAATATACTGCTTTGCATTATACATCGCAGTGAACGGAACATTCACCATATGTACCAGGCAAGAAATGCAGACAAAGCGAAACACCCATACGCACGAATCTATGCGCTCATACGGAATCGTCAGCCAGTGCCTGATAGCATACACGCCAAGCGGATATCCTGCGATAATCAGCAATAACGGCAGAATTGTGTGTATGCTTACAGCAGTGTTGAACCAAAGACGGCATTCTTCCAAAGCGGCCGATTTGTCCTTCGCAACTTTTGCCGCGCCGACGCTAAAAGCATAAAATCTCGAATTTGCTCCTGCTAGCACACGATTGAAGAAGGAAATGAAAACAGCTAATCCACCGACAAGACCATAAAGACCATAATCTACCTCGCCAAGCGCCATCAACGCCCAGCGACCACACAGCAATCCCAAAATCAATGTGTAAAGAGACCGCCCGTATGTGGCTATGATATTCCAGAATATCCTGCGATTTTCCGTCATTTCACGCCGACCCCTCTTAAAAGAAATGCTATGGTTTTAGGCGCGATCCCAACATTTGGAAATCTAAATTGTAAATATCGGAGTTTTCCCAAAACGCTTCCTTTAGGACACTTAACAATCCCACATATTTTGTCTATTTTTGCATTTTGTGGGATATTGGGACTAACAGTTTGGAGACTACCATAATTTGACAAAAGCTCACCCTTTAAACCTTCAGCAAGAGACTTGAAATATTCCTGCCGCAGTCCTGTGGCAGCAAGGACTTTTGAATTATCCATTACACGATTAAACATGCGATCATATCGTACCTGATATTCACCACATATCCCCAAATATTCCGACAAGGACACTTCCTTGACTTTCATGCCAATTGCAGACTTGTAGATTTCCGCTATCTCACCCCATGTCTTGTTTTCATTCGTTACCACATTAAAATCCTCTGCAAAAGAAGCTCTGTTCAGCACTAAGCGGGCTATCATTTTTGCCACGTCCCCGCTCCATGTCATAGTTGTTCGCTTTGTCAGCATATCATGCGGTATAATCACAGTTTGTCCATGCAACGCACGATAACATATGACATTTGCCTCAAGACAACCGAACTGAAACCGCATTGTCGAATAGGTGATACTAGGCCGCAAAATCGTCCAGTTCTTCTTTCCGCTCTTTCGCAACATGTCTTCGCACCGAGCTTTACATAATGCATACTCATCCGTCTTTAGATATGCCTCGTCTGCAATCGAGTCCAATAGGCGAGGAGACTCTTCGCGCAGTGGAACGTCCTCATTGAATACACGATACGAAGAAAGAAACATATACTGCTTAAGTCTATCAAGGAACAGATTATATCTTTCGGCAAATTCACTCGTGTCGTATATCATGAAATCTATAGCCACATCTGGAGCGACCTCAGACAACACTCTCCTGACAAAGGGAATATCCTTTCCGTTCCCAACAATATAATGCACCCCATATTCAGCTGGACGCTCCCGTCGTGAAGTAACATACACGTCATACCCCATAGATACAAGTTCCCGACGGAGATATATCCCCATCGCACCAGTTCCTCCAATCAGCAGAACTTTCGCAATCACTTTATAAATTCCCTTATCGCATTTTTAACACGTCCAGGAACCATGGATTTGAGGAACCCTTGTGTCGATCCGCCACCATCGAAGGGGTCAATTGAGTTGATCCGCGCATGTGCCTCGGACTCTTCCTCTGAATTCGTGAAACACTCCAGCACTATGGGCGCAGTCTGCTCCGAACTAAAAAATCTATCAATGACGGATGTGTATTCTTCTTTATTCTGTGCCGAAAGATACGTAAAGCCAAGATCTTCCACGTAGTTCTTCACCAACCGTTTAGATTTATTCCCGAAGTGACCTCCTGCCGCTATAAAGTCGTTAGTATGCTCTTTGAACTGCGAACCAGGGTGAAAATACATGTTAAACTCTGAGCCGCAACCATTGTTGACGAGTATTATCCGAAGATTGCTTCCTATGTGCCTATTTCCCATTGAATTCAAGTCGTAGAAAAATGCAAGATCGCCAAAGACGCCAAAATGCAGTTTGTCCGGAGAAGCCAACGAAGCACCTATCAATGTTGAGATGCCTCCATCTATCCCGAACCCACCGACATTACACGACGTTTTTACGCTTTTCCGAATCGGAAAAAGATTCCACGAGCGCAGGCTGTTCAATATACCAAAATGGATGACTGCATTTTCAGGAATTCGCTCTGATGTAACTTGTGCTATCCAAGGGTTTGAAAATGGCAATTCGGGAATTTGTGCCCTAAGTTTTGCGTCTGCGTCCATCCAGTCTTGATAAAACGCAGCCGACACAGATTCGCCTGAGTACCTTTCGACAAATCGACTTGCCGGCATGTCAAACAGGCAGACGAGTCGATGGAATCGATCTCGAAGTTCACCATCCTGGGAAACCCTCCATACCGGCGCACCGTCACGAAGGCATCTGCACCCTGGATAATCACCGGACATCTCTCCCGCATCAATTATCAAATCCGGCTTCAGGTGGCTATATTTTGGATTGTTTTTGAAGCCCTTCTGCGACGCAAGCAGTGATGCGCATACCCTGTTAGGGCCAGAATAATCACATTCCTCCGATGCAAATACAATTGCGTTATGCGATCTCACAAAAGGCGTCCACACGTCAGATCCATAGCCCGAACTCAGAAATACCGCTATTTTCCCGCCTCTTGGCAATTCAGGCATCGTTTCACAGTTTTCCCATGAATACCGCTCCACCTTCTGAACATGCGGCAATTCCTTTGTCCTGAAAGTCATCACGCCGGACTCTTCGATATTGATATGAACAGGCCCACCACCTCTAGCCCTTAACGCAAGGATCGCTGCGTTAATTCGATTTCCGCAGTATCTGGCATCTGAATTCGATCTAACGGTACGTATCTCAAATTTTCCGACCGCAACATCATTTGGCGAAACGGATCTGTCTATAACTTGCGGCACTAATTGACCTATATCGTTGAAAGGGTGTGTGAATGTTATCGCAAGAATCGGAAGCTTGCGATAATACGCTTCCGTCATTGCAGGAAGATAATTCCGGCTGGCTGTCGCTCCCGTGCAACTTAAGACAACCGCTTCTCCACTTTCTGCCGCCATGCCACAAGCAAGATATGCTGAATGCCGCTCGTCTACGCCAGAATAAACCTGAAACCACGGGTCATTTTGGACGCTACCAACAAACGCAATATTTGTCGTACCCGGATTTGCAATAACCTTGCGAATCCCATGGGCCTTCAAAAGAGCAATAACAATCTGGGCATTTTTCTCGTCAGTGTAATAATGCTTATCACTCACAACACGCTTCCTTCCTCACTTATCACCTCATATAAACGATCTATGGCACATATCGCCTTCCTATAATCAAAAAGGCATTAATTCATTATGCTAGTTATCACTTGTTCGCATTTTTATATGCGCCGCCCACACCTTCCCACCACAATTTGCCAGCCACCTTGATATAGCATTTGTTAAGATCAATTGTTCCAGCAAACGGCATGCTTTTCCCTCGGTTCGATCCGAACTGAAGCTCAAGCCCATCGGCAACAGAAGACTTGTTCGATAGCTTCGCAAGCGGCATCCATTTACCACGCCAAATAAACCATGCATACTCCTTGCCATCCCATGTGCATTTCAGTCGATATGTCTCTTTCGGACGTAGTTGTACACCAATTGGCAAAGATGAAGCAATATCCCATGCTTTGCCGTTTGCAGATAAATATCCATGTATTTCTGCTTTTTCGATGTGGAAGGGAGAAAAGCCACACCGTGAGCCAAGTCCCCCCATCAACCCTCCACTTGCTACTGAGGTGTTCGGCATAGCAAATTCGATTACAGTCTCAATTGTCGCATTTCCTGGCGAGAAGGCTGGTTCTATTAGAGCATACGAACCATTGGAGAAACCTGACAGGACGCCATTCTTGTTTTTGACAGTCGTCCCCACAAGTTTGACACCAGTGAACTTTGCGGAGCCCGCTGACGGAATCGCGGCAGATGAAGCGCTATCGGACTTCGTACTTGCTGCTTCCGCGGCGGATTCGACTTCGGCGATGCGCTTTTCGGCGGCGACTTTCTGGAGACCGGCGAGGGAGTTGGCGGCAATGGCCTTTTTGTAGAGACTGGCGGCATGGGCGCGGATGGCAGACGAGAGGAATTCGGGATTGATGTCCGAGGCGGACCACCAGGCGTCGGCGACCTGACCGGGCGCGGCGGATTCCTTTTCGAGCTTTGCTGCGGCGACACAGGCGGGGTTGCTACCGGCGATGAATGCGTCAATGGCCTGCGGCCAGCGTTCGAGGACGGCGTAGTAAGCAGCGACCTGAAACTGAAGTTTCTTGTCCGTCGGCTTGGCCTGCGCCTGTGCCAGTGCCTTCTTCAGCTTCGCCGCGTACTGCTGGCGCTCCTTCAGTGCCATGTACCGCTCGCGGACGGGGCCGCCCTTCCCGGAGGCGAGGACTCGGAGGGATTTCTCAATGAGCGAGTATTCATCAGAGTGCTTCCAGTCGGGGATTACCGCGCGCAGAGCCACGAGCGAGGAATTTGCCTTGTCATACGATCCGCCGCGCATGTAATGATCGAACGCTGCGGTGAGGAGAAGGTACTTTTCGGCGGGGGACTGCGCCTGCTTTGCAAGTGCGACCGCCGCGTCACCGACCTGCTCGCGCGTCTTTTTCCCGTTGCGCACAGCAGCCAGGTCGTCGTGCATCAGCTCCTGTATGAGCGGCCCAGCCTTAGAGATTTCTTCCTGGGTAGGCATCGCGCAGAGCGCCGTCGACACGACCGCCGCCGCCAGCAACACGATTCGCCTGACTATATTTTTTAAAGGGTCAGACCCCTCTGACACAGTACGAGTGACACAGTAGCATTTTTCGATAAACTCTCGTCCCATGGAGTATGCAGCCGAATACTTCATACGATGAGTCGTTAGTGTTGTATCACCTATCATCGGGAAACACATATTATACCATTTTCTGTAACTCCGTGGTTACGGGGGTTTGCTGAAAGTCGGCGGCGTCACTGGTTTCCCGCTCCCTGAGATCGGGGAAGAAATCCATTTTCAGCGCATTTGCCAGTTTTGCCGCGGTTTTGAACGAGAAGTTGACGTCGCGGGAGAGGACCTTGGTTATGTACGGCCGCGAGACATTCATGCGCCTGGCGAGCTCAGTCTGAGAGACGCCGAGCTGCTTCATACGACGGAGGATCCGACGAAGGAAGGCCGAGCCGATATGGTCAATTGTTTTCATTGTGGGGAACGGGGAACGGGTAAGGGGGAAGGTTTTTAACGCAGAGGCGCAGAGACGCAGAGTACGCAGAGATTTTCAGGGCTGCCTGCGGCAGGGGTATTGGCGTGGGTAGATCTTTTATTAAGGTTTTTAACGCAGAGTGGCAGAGTAGCAGAGTGCGCAGAGGTTTTTAAGGCTGCCTGCGGCAGTGTTATTGGGGCATATTGTTGGCGACGCGTTCCCAGCCGTCCATTATGCGTTTCTGTCCGAAGTTGATCACGATGCCGAGGCGACAGTTGAGAAGATGGAGATAGGTGTTCACTTGCGCTGCAAAGAGGGGATTGTTCTTTTCGGTTGCCTTGCACTCGACGATCACCTTGCCATCGACAAGCATATCAAGGCGATAGGGCTCTCCGATTTCCTTGCCTTTGTAGACCACCGGCACGGGTTTCTGGGTCTCAACACTGAGTCCGCGCAACTGCAGCTCATGCTTCAAGGCGTTCTCGTAGTATGACTCCAGCAAGCCAGGCCCGCCAAGCTCGGTATGAACGGCAATGGCCGCATCAAGAATCACCTTGCTTATCTCATTCTCGGTCATATTTTTTCGCTTTTTTATTTACTGCTTCGTGAATTAGTTGCGTCATCGCAATTTCAATTGGCACACCTCTTGAATCCGCTACCTTTTGCAACTTCGCTTCAAGCAATGGATCCAGTTCCACCATCTCTTTAACTATAGCCTGTCCATCCGCAGTACATCCTTCAAACTTTGGTGTCACGACCCATCGCCCGTTCTTTCTCGCTCCTTCTCGCTTCAGTATCCCCACCTGCTTAAACTTATCAATCCTATAACGCAACTCGGAGTATTTTATTTGCAGTTTATTTGCGATTTCCGCAACAGATAAATTCGGGAAACTTAGCATTATTGTGATTATTTCCGAATCTTTTACCTTTCTTATTTGCGAATTATTTGCAGTTACATCACTAGTTTGGCTAGCTGATGGACGCCATATTGTCACTTATCCTTCTACTTGTTCTACACGCATAAAACACTTTTCGTGTATTTAGTGTATTTCGTGGTTCATATCAACCATGAACTCCATATTCGCGGCACTCCGTCGTAGCCTTGCGGATGGAAGCCAGAAGCCCCGGCACAATTTCGGCTCCCATCTTAGCAACGGCAAAAGTTAGGCGCCCCGCATCCTTTAGCGAAGCACCGGTCCAGAACACCTCCTTGCCGTCAACGATGATGAAGCGGTCGTGGCAGATTCCGCAAATCGACTTCCTCAAGTTCCCGTATTGCTTGCCGAACGCCTCGAAATCCGACTCCTCAAGTTCGCCGTTGGAGTGCGTCACCAGCTCAATCTTCACGCCGCGCCCACGCTTTGCAAGCATATCGAGCGTAGCGACGCCAACATACGCGTCAATGACAATCAGCTCCTTCTTCGCTCTCCGAATGAACTTGATCAGCAGAGACTTGGCGTCCCAATACCGCCCCTGGTAGAACACGCCCTGAAGCGGCGGCTCCTTCGTCTGCACGAAGAACTCGACCTTGCCCTTGAGATCGGCTATGTCTCCCTCGGCTTTTGCCATGCGACGATCAATCTTGTCCTCAAGCAAGTTAAGCCGCGTATTAACGGAGTATCCGCGTAGTAGATAATCCTTGATTATCTTCGTTGCCCAGATACGGAATTGCGTCGCACGACGGGAATTAACCCTGTATCCAACCGCAATTATGACATCTAGATTGAAGAATTCCTGTTTCCGCACAACTGTGCGCCCACCTTCTATTTGAACTGTTTCCATTTTGGAAACTGTTGCATCCCTGACAAGTTCCCCAGATGCAAAAATATTCCGAACATGCTTGCTGATTGCTGCTTTCTGCACTCCGAAAAGCTCAGCTATCTTTAGCTGCGTTAGCCACACTGTCTCGTTTTCGAGGCGGACATCCAGTCGCACCGTGTCATTCGGCTGATAAACAACGATCTGGTTCTCGATTTCGCTCATCCCGCATTGCCTTTCATACAAATACTATTCTTTCCTCCCACGCAAAATCTTCCGTGTATTTAGTGTATTTCGTGGTTCAGATATCTCCGCGCACCCCTCTAGCGACCGCATGCGCGGCTCGCCTCGCTCGGGGGATACGCGTTAAAAACATACTTCTGCTATTCATCACTCTACACGTTCTACATGTTCTACACGGCTAAAATTCTTACTTGATGATTTTGCGGAGGAGGGGGAAGACGAAGAGCGAGAGGACGGCGCCCCAGACGAGTGAGTTGAGGACCATGAGCGCCCACCAGAGGACCCCGCCCGCAGAGGCGCCGAGGGCGTTGGCAACGGCGTAGCCGGGCTGGCCGAGGAAGCTGCCCTTGAAGAGCAGGAAGAGGACAAAGTGAACGATGCTGAGCGGGATGTTTGCGAACAGGAAGGATTTCATTTTTTTGGTCCTTTCGATGTTAAGAGTTAGGGGTCACGAGCGGATTAGATATGCTCTTCAACGCCTCTAAAATGAACATTCAATTCATGCAACGGCGAGAGCAATGTTCCCATTGATGTACCCTTGGTCATCTTGGCGAACGCGTTGACATCTTTCGGGAAACACTTTCCACCGTAGCCAAACTTGCCATCTGGTCCAGGAACGTATGTGTGCGTGTCGTTGATGTAGCCCGAAAGCAACACACCTGTATGAACCTTCGCCCAATCGCCGCCCATCTTCTCGACATATTCCTTCGCCGCGTTGAAGTATGTTACCTTGTATGCGCCGAAGACGTTGTGAATGTACTTCGTGAGCTCGGCCTCAAGCGGGGACATGACCGTGAACTTCTTGCCGGGGAACACCTTGATAAGCAAATCAACTGCGCCCGTGAACACCATCGTCTGCTTCTTGAAGTCCTCGATATGCGTCCGCTCTGTCAAGAACTCCGGCATGTAGCAAACCTGATGCCCTGTTTCCTTCGACAGCAGATCGCTCGTTCCTGGCAGAATCGTCGTCCGCACAAATACCGGCACCTTTGGCAACTTGCAGATAAGGTCTTTCATCAGCGCCAGATTCTGCGTCCCGTCATCCTCCGTCGGCACATGGATCTGCAGGAACGCAATGTCAATCCCGCTCAGGTCGTCATCATACCCCTTCGGTGGATCGCTAACAAAGATTTGCACATCCTTGTTATTCTCCTCCAGCCAAGCTTTGAGGGCTCCACCAACGAAGCCGCAACCAATTATGCCAACTTTGATTTTCTCGCTCATAAAATCTATCAAACTCCTTATATATTCCCCAAAGTGTTTATTCGCATGCCAAGATAAACTCCCGTCCCATGGAGTATGCAGCCGAATACTTCATTTGCGGCCTAATGCCGAGATTGGTTCGCTGATTGCACATGCGGCCGATCTTTATGGTTTGTATTTTAACCTTTTGGTTTATCAAAGTCAATAGCGACGGGGAAGTTTGCCATGCCTGCAAATTGGGGCTGATGCGATGCGTCGAAAAAAGAAAAACTCGGATATTTCCGAGCTGGAATTTGGTGGCCAAGGCCGGGATCGAACCGGCGACACACGGATTTTCAGTCCGTTGCTCTACCAACTGAGCTACCTAGCCACGATCGTTCAAGCATGAATGGTAGGAGCGCAGGGATTCGAACCCTGGACCCAGTGATTAAGAGTCACTTGCTCTACCAGCTGAGCTACGCTCCCATTTCACCTTGGTTTTTGGAGCGAGGAACGGGACTCGAACCCGCGACAACCACCTTGGCAAGGTGGCACTCTACCAACTGAGTTATCCTCGCATCGCGAAAACGGAGCGTAGTATATCATAACTTGCCCTTGCCGCGCAAGGGGGTATTTTACAAAATTTTTCCGCAAAGCCGGCTATTAGCGCTCCGTCTCTGGAAGCGGATCAGGATCGTTCGGGCGAAGGAGAAGCGACGGATTTTCCCGCAGGTCCGTCGCAAGCTCCCGGACGCGCGTCGCGGCCTCTTCCATGTCGCGCACAATCGACTCTATGCCGACCTTGCCGTCCTCGACGAGTTCGTCCACGTTCGCCGCGATGTTTGCCGACGATTCCGCGACAGATGCGATATTGCTCCAGGCCGCGACGAAGTCCATGCAGTTCAGCTGGCGCATGAGCTTCGCCATGGTGTCGGAGAAGTTCTCGAACATCGACGGGGCTGGCGGTATGCAGGTGTAGCGAGGGCGCCAGGAAGTTGGCGGCTCTGCGACATCCGGCTTGTAGAAATTGAGCTCTATCTTCGAGAGCCCCGTCACTCCGCTCGGCGAGACTGTGGCATGGAGCCCCTTCCCGACGAGGTAGCGGAGATGGTCCTCGGAATCCTCATAGGACGCCCTGCGAAGCGTGCGTTCGGTGAATGCCATGAGGACGTATATCTTCTGGACGTCGTCGCCCTGGGCGTCGTCGTATTCGGCACCGATGAAGGATATCGCGCGCACCTCGCCTACCTTCACGCCGCGCAGGTTCACAGCGCTCCCGACCGAAAGACCCGACACCTGCGTGTCGAAATACGACTCCGCATATATGACGTCGCCCTTTCCGAGCGCACCGCCCAGATAGACGAGCGTCGCCACGATAGCCGCCGCACCGGCGGCGACGGCGAAACCGATCTTTGCGTAGTTCGCGTGATTAGCCATGTGACTCCCCTCTGTTGAAGAACTTGCGTACAAATGCGTCCTCGGACTTCTCGCGCAGCTCGCTGGGGCTGCCGAGCGCTATCATGCCGTGCCGCGCCTTGTCGAACATCGCAGCGCGGTCCGCAATCTTGAAGATGCTCGGGAGCTCATGCGTGACGACGACGAAAGTCATGCCCTTCGTCTCGCGGAGCTTCAGCACGAGGTCGTCGAGCGAAGATGACGAAATCGGGTCGAGCCCCGCGCTCGGCTCGTCGAGAAATACTATCTCGGGCTCGAGAGCCATCGCGCGAGCGATCGCGGCGCGCTTGCGCATGCCGCCGGAAATCTCGCTTGGAAGCTTTCCCGCCGCGTCCGCGAGCCCGACGTCGGCGAGAAGCTCCATCGCGCGTTCGCGGCGCGCTGCGCGCTTAAGCCGAGTAAACTCCTCGAGCGGCAGCATGACGTTCTCAAGGCATGTCATCGAGCCGAAAAGCGCGCCAGACTGGTACATTACGCCGATCTTGTGAAAGAGCGCGTCGCGCGTCTTCGCGGACCACTCCATCCCTGCGACGCGGAGGGTCCCGGCGAGAATAGGATTGAGCCCGATCATGTGCTTCATTATCGTCGACTTGCCGCAGCCGGACCCGCCAAGGAGAATGAACACCTCGCCGCGCTTCACCTCGAACGAGACGTCATGCAAGATCACAGCGCCGGGATACCCGGCGTCGACATGCTCAAGCTCTATGATGTTTTCCGCCATCAGATGTTCCAGAGGTAGCAGAGATATGCAAGAAGCCCGTCCGCGATCGCGATCGAGACGATGCCGCCGACCACGGCCGAGGTCGCCGCCCGGCCTACGCCGTCCGCGGCAGTCGTCGTGCGCATGCCAGCCGCACAGCCGACAAGCCCGACGAGCGCGCCGAAAAACGCGCCTTTGACGATGCCGAACGAAATCGTGAACACTGTTGAGACGTCAGCGACATGGCGCCAGAACACTGACGTCGGCACATCCATCATGCTAAGCACTATCGCGCCACCGATGAGTCCGGCGAGTTCCGCGAAAATTGTGAGCACCGGCATTGCCAAAACCGCAGCGACGACACGCGGCATCACGAGGAAACGGACAGGCGGGAGACCCATCGTCGTAAGCGCATCAAGTTCCTCGTCCACCTTCATCGCGCCGATCTCGGCGGCAAACGCGCTCCCTGTGCGGCCGGCGAGGACGATGGCCGTGACGAGCGGGCCAAGCTCGCGGAAGAGTCCTACTGCCAGAAGGTCGGAGACATACACCTCGACGCCGAACATCTTGAGCGCGGCGGCAGACTGAAACGCGAGGATAAGCCCGAGGAGAAAGCCGATGCCGGTCGTTACGGGCAGTGCGTCGAACGATGCGCGCTCGAATGCAAGCGCCGCGTCGCGCAGGCGAAACCGCCCGGGGTGTATAAGTATGCCGAGGGCACAGGCCGTCGTCTCGCCGAGAAACGCGAGGTTCTCGCGAGTAGACTCCGCGAATTCGCATGCGCGGCGGCCAAGTGCCTCAAAGGGTTTCATTTCTCCGACTTGAGCCCTTCAATTGCGTTCGCATACGCCTTGGAGAACGCGCGGGAGAATGCCGCGGAGTAGTTCCCGTCGGCCGTCGGCTCAGTCGCGTCGCCCTTACTGACGCGGTCGCCGGAGACGATCTCGAGCGAGACGACGGCATTGCGACGGCCCTCGGCGCGGCAGTCGAGCGCGAGCTTGCGCACAAAGAGCGAGCCCTCGCCCTTGCGCCCAACTACGGCATCCTTGATGATGGAGCCAGGGGAGGCGGCAAACGAGTTGCGCGGATCGAACGCAATGGATCCGTCGGGCCTAAGCACGGCGATGCGCTGGCCGCCGTATGGGGCGCAGACAGTGGCAAACGCGACCTTGGCGTCGGGTTCGATGTCGATGGTCCAGTTCACCGGCGGTTTCGGCGCGGAACCGAGGCACCCGGCAAGCACGGGAACGAACAGAAGTGCAGTCTTCTTCATGGCGGAATTATACCAAAAAACAGGCGAAATTTGGTATAATATACCCCATGAGCGAAGAGAACGAAAAACCCGCTATTTCAGAGGAAATTGCGGCTGCAGCGGCACTTGAGGACATCAACATAGAAGAGTCGATGTCCCGCGACTATATCGACTACTCCATGAGCGTAATCGTCGGGCGAGCACTTCCAGACGCCCGCGACGGAATGAAGCCCGTCCACCGCCGCTGCCTCTTCGCCATGCACGAGCTCGGCACGACCGCGAGCGTCAAGCACGTGAAGTCGGCGCGCGTCGTCGGCGAAGTGATCGGCAAGTACCACCCGCACGGCGACTCCTCGGTGTACGACACGATCGTCCGCATGGCGCAGGACTTCTCGCTCAGGGTTCCGCTCGTCGACGGACACGGCAACTTCGGCTCGATAGACGGCGACGGCGCGGCGGCAATGCGTTACACCGAAGTCAGGATGCAGCGCGTGACGGACGAACTTCTCGACGACCTCGAGAAGGACACCGTCGACATGATGCCGAACTTCGACGAGACGCTCGAGGAACCGTCGGTCCTTCCCGCGAAGCTTCCGAACCTCCTTCTCAACGGTTCTTCCGGCATCGCCGTCGGCATGGCGACGAACATCCCGCCGCACAACCTGAACGAGCTCTGCGACGGCATCGACTACTACGTCAAGAACCGCGAGACATGCACCGTCGACGACCTCATGCAGTTCGTCAAGGGACCCGACTTCCCGACTGGCGCGCAGATCTGCGGCTACAACGGAATCGCCGCGATGTACAAGCTCGGGCGCGGCCAGCTCTGCGTCCGCGGCAAGGCAGAGGTCGAAGTCCAGAAAAACGGCCGCGAGCGCATCATCATCACCGAGATCCCCTACGCCGTCAACAAGGCCGAGATGATCAAGCACATGGCCGACCTCGTGAAGGACAAGGTGATCCAGGGCATAAGCGACATCCGCGACGAATCGAAGAAGGACATAAGGATCGTCGTTGAGGTGAAGCGCGATGCGATGGGCGAAGTCGTCCTCAACCACCTCTACAAGCACACGCAGCTCCAGACCACCTTCGGCGCGATCATGCTCGCGATCGACGGCGGCCGCCCGAAGATCCTCAACCTCAAGGACTACTGCCGCTGCTACACCGACCACCGCTTCGAGGTCATCACCCGCCGCACGCGCTTCGAGCTTAAGAAGGCGCAGGCGAGGAAGCACATCATCGATGGCCTCCTTCTCGCGATCGACAACCTCGACGAGGTGGTGAGCATCATCCGCTCATCGAAGACACGCGACGAGGCGAAGTCGCGACTTCTGGAGCGCTTCGGCTTTACCGACCTCCAGGTCAACGCGATTCTCGAAATGCGCCTCTACCAGCTCGTCGGGCTCGAACGCGACCGTCTTTCGGACGAACTCGCGAAGCTGCTCGCCGCGATTGCCGAGTACGAGGCGATCCTCGCGGACCCCGAGAAGGTCTACGCGATCATCTGCCAGGACCTCGCCGAGCTCAAGGCGAAGTACGGCACGAAGCCGGATGCGCAGCGCCGCACCGAAATCGTCGCGGACGAGAACGAGGTCTCGATGAAGGACCTGATCCCCGACGCGCCGTGCGTCATCACGCTCTCGAACCGCGGCTACGTGAAGCGCGTGCCGCTCACCGAGTACCGCGAGCAGAAGCGCGGCGGACACGGCGTCAAGGGAGCGCAGGTGAAGGAAGAGGACTTTATTCGGCTCGTCTTCGTCGCGCAGACGCACGACTCGCTCATGTTCTTCACGAACACGGGGCGCCTCTTCCTCAAGGACGCGTACCAGATTCCCGAGGCACCGAGAACGAGCTTCGGGCGGCCGCTCATCAACTTGCTCAATCTCCAGGAAGGCGAGCAGGTGCTGGAGCTTCTGCCGATCCGCTCCTTCGAAGGCGATGTCGACGTCTTCTTCGCGACCGTCAAGGGCACAGTGAAGAAGACGCTTCTCGGCGAGTTTAAGAACGTCAACAAGTCCGGAATTCGCGCAATCAATATCGACGAGGGCGACGCGCTAGAGGATGTGCGTCTCGTTAAGCCGGAAGATGACGTCATCATGCTCACGAAGAACGGGCGCGCGATGCGCTTCGCGGCGTCGGACGTCCGCAGAATGGGCCGCACCGCGACAGGCGTGAGGGGCATACGTCTCCTTGGCGACGACCGCGTCGTGTCGCTGGACGCAGTGGACGATTCGAAGACGCTCTTCATCGCGACGGCAAACGGCTACGGCAAGCGCTGCGAATTCAAGGACTTCACACGCCACGGCCGCGGCGGACAGGGAATGATCGGCATCAAGGGCGAGGATCGCAACGGCGCGGTTGTCGCGGCGCACGCAGTCTCTGACGACGAGAGCGTGATTTCGATTACGAGCGACCAGCAGATGGTGAGAAGCGCCGTTGCAGATTTCCGAGTGCAGAGCCGTATGGCGCAGGGCGTGAAACTCGTGCGCCTCTCCGAGGGCGCGACGCTCGTGTCGGTCTCGGTCTGCGAGGGCGAAGAAGAGGAGCAGGCAACACCCGACGAAGGCGAGACGGCAGCGCCGAGCGAACCACCCGCCGCAGAGCAGCCGGCGGCTGAACCGCCGACCGAAGGGTAACCCGTGAAAAGCTACTTCTGCCCGAAGTGCGGAGCCGAAGTCCCGCTTAGCGACATCAATGTGTCGGCAGACCTCATGCTCTGCAAGAGCTGCGGCGAGACTTCTTCGTTCGTCGAGGCCGTGAGCGATGCGGGCGACGAAAGTGTGCTTGTGAAGCCGCCGCCGAAGCACCTCAAGATTGAGACCGATCCGATGGATCCCGAACGTCGCACGACGATCACGTACAAGAAAGTTTCCTTGCTAGCGCTTTTCTTCGTTCCGTTCACCTGCGTCTGGGCAGGCTTCTCGATGATGGGCATCTACGGCTCCCAGATAATCAAAGGCGAGTTCAACCTCGAGCAGTCGCTCTTCGGCATCCCGTTTCTCATTGGTTCCACCGTTCTCGTCAGCGCATGCTTCTTCATGCTGTTCGGCAAGCGCGTCCTCGAACTTAAGGGCGGCGAGGCGAAGTACTTTGCGGGCGTCTTTGGCATAGGACTCAGGAAGAGATTCCACTACGACTGCCAGACGAAGGTCTCGCGCGGAGCAGCGGCAGTCCAGCAGAAGGGACAGACAATCGAAGAGATACAGATCTCGCCTTCTGACGGCTCGGGCAAGATCCGCATCTTCGCGCTTACCGACGACGACGCGCTCAACTACATCCTTGAGTTCCTGCGCCGCGCCTTCCGCTGATCCCGTTCGCGACAATTTCTCGGCCCGCTCGGGCATCCACGAACCAGACTAGACCAAGCGCCGCTGCCCTCATCTATCCTCCCGCCAGCACCGCCCACTGAGCAGCACCACACACTAAGCAGCACTATCTTCCTCACACACTAGCGCCGCCCCACCCACCCACACCCCTCCCACACACTCTAGCAATACCTCACCCATAGCGCCTGCACCTGTATCAAGCTCACATTGCCCAGCACCAGCCCCCTTAAGATTTTTCCGCATAGAATTCTCATTTTATGGTATAATACCTTCTGCCGCCCGGGAAAGCGGCAAAACCACACAATATGACCCGCAAGACATACGAGCATTCGGCATACTGGTACGCCTACCACTACGGCTGGACATACAGCGAGGCGAAGACCTACACTGGCAAATACCTCGACATCCACTCCTACCGCCCGCGCATGAGGGAGGTCGCAGAGGGCGAGTCGTACGGCGACGCCTGGTTCGAGCGGAGGAACGCCAGCACGTACTTCGACTCGACCTTCAACCCCCTTCTCCTCGGCGTCTGCATCGCGATGGACATCGGGGTCCTCATGCGCGACGAGGTGAAGAAGCTCGCAAACCCTCGGGAACGCGACCGCATGAAACGCGAACTCATGCGCGACTTGCGGATAGTCCGCCGCCCCTTCTACTACGCCCGCGAAAAGGCCCGCCGCCGCGAGCTCGCAGCCGCCAGGCGCAAACTCTCGCGCCGCACCACGACAGAGCCGATGCCCACCCCAGACGCCCTTCTCGCCGCATGGAACGAGCGCAAGGACTCGCGCGAGGCGATGATCCGCCTCGGCGGGATGCTGCACGACCTCGAGTGCTATGTCGACAACTGCCTGAGGTTCGACGAGTCGGGCGACGTCGTCGGGCGCAACGGCGGGATCCGCGGGTGGCTCAAGGAGAACCTGCCGGAGCTCTCGCCCAAGTACAAGACGCTCATGCGCTACAAGGCGATGGCGATACGCCTCCGCCAGGCGACGGGCACGAAGGACCCGACACCCACCGCCGCCCTTCTCGACGAGACGCCGCGGCACACAGTCGTGGAGGAGATACTCTCAGGCGCCGAGCCTGTCTTTGACCGCGTGTTCAAGAAGCTCGACCAGCTCCTCTCCCCGGGGACGGTGCTGCTCGACGAGCCGAGGCCACTCAAGAATTTTCCGCAGAGGATTCTCAAAGATGGCGAGACAAAAGGAGTCGCAAGGCACCTAAGCGACGGCAGGAAGCGGCGTAAGATGCCTAAGCGACGGCGACGTTCGGAAAAGTAGATTCGCCCCAAGGCATCGCGGCAATTAGAGTCGCCAGAATTGGGTCGTTAGAATTAGGGTCGTAGCAATGGGTGCCGGCACTGAACGCTAATTCTATGTGCACGGGGCGAGATCTATGTTCGCGGGGCGAAGTCTATGTGCGTGGGGCGAAGTCTATGTGCGCGGGGCGAAGCCAAGGACGCCGCAGTTCTCGCCGACAAGATACGACCGAGATATCGCGTCATGCACATACGCTTTCGCGCCGCGAACGGCGGAAGAGAGATCGCGGCCAAGCGCGAGCTCCGCGGCAAGCGCAGCCGCAAGTGAACAGCCGGTGCCGTGAGTGGAAACAGGATTGGCAACCCACGGCATCGAAAACTCCTCAAACGACTTTCCGTCAAAAAGGACGTCAACCGCCGTCGCGCCAGAACCATGACCGCCCTTCACAAGCACGGCACAGCCGAACTTTTCATGAAGCCGAGCAGCAAGCTCCCTTGCGCGCGACGCATCTGCCGCGCGACTTTCAGCCGGATCGACGGCAACTCCGCAAAGCGCCTCGGCCTCGGGCAGGTTCGGCGTGACGAGCGTGGCAAGCGGAAGAAGACGCTTCGTGAGAGCGGCAACAGCATCATCGGACACAAGCCGCGCGCCACTCGTCGCAATCATCACAGGGTCTATCACCTTTGCAATCTCGGGGTGCGCGGCAATCCTATCAGCGACGACTTCAATGGCAGCAGGATCGGCAAGCATACCCGTCTTGAGCGCGCGAATATCGTAGACACCAAGAACCGCATCAAGCTGCGCCGCAACAAAGTCGGCAGGAATAGCGTGGATTGCAGAGACGCCATGCGGATTCTGCGCCGTAAGCGCGGCAAAGACTGTGCAGCCGTGAAGCCCGTAGGCATGAAAAGCGCGAAGATCGGCCTGAACGCCGGCGTTACCGCCGGAATCGCTTCCTGCAATGGTAAGGCAACAAGGAGATATTGCACCGTTCATGACGCGTATTATATCACACAACGCAAAGGAAGCGGTTGGCGTTTTCATCAGTAATTCGCTCGAGTTCCGCAGAGGAGAGATTGAGGATGTCGGCCGTCTTGGCAAGGACGTCGCGGATGTGCGGGCGCGTGGGGACACGCGCCCCTACCATCGCATCGGTTTCGGGAGGACGCGTGGGGACACGCACCTCTGCCACAGCGTCGGTTTCGACGAGGAGACGGTCGAGGGGGATTTTCTTGACGAGCTCGCGGTAATTCACTGCATGGTCGTTCAAGATGGCTGGACCCACTGATATAAAACCATTGAGCTTGACGATCTCTGGAATAAGCCCGTCAGAGCGGGAAAAGCCATGAAACAAAAACGCCTGTCGCGTATCGCGCGTCGCAAGTCCTCCCCCCATCATCCTCTTTACCGTCGCCACCACCTGACCCCAGCACTTAGCCCCATGAAGGACAACTGGGCGGCCAAGTTCAACCGCGAGAGATAGCTGGGCCTCAAAGACCTCGCGCATAAGAGGCGGGATGTCGCGCACCTTGAGGCGGTCGAGGCCGATCTCACCAACGCCAGCGTTGGGATTGGCAAGGAGCTTAGGGCGAAGCGAGGCAAGGAGCGCAGTGAGAAATGGGACACCCGGGACAACTGGGACATCTGGGACTAATGCGCGACTTGTCCCGGTCGTCTCATCAAGTATTTCCCATGGGTGGATGCCGAAGAAGTCGCGGCCAATCAGCAACTCGCGCACAGACGAGTCGCCGCAGGAGACATGGCAGTGGGCGTCGGTCATTTCGCGCCCTTGCGGCGCTTGCCTACATTGGGAATCGCCGTGACCACGGCTTCCGTCGCCTCAAGGTCGCTGCGCCCGCGATAGATCATCTGGCCCGAGTCGTCGACTACGTAGACGATCGGGTAGCGCCCGCCGGCGCCGGGCTCCTTCGTGCGCCCCGCGTCTTCGTAAACAGGGAAAGTCACCTTAGCCTTCCTTATCAGATTCGCAACCTTCGCCGACTTTCCACCGCGATGCGAGCCAAGCACGACGAGCGGCTTCGACTTGTACGCCGACCACACGTTTTCGATGCGCGGCAAAAGCGCCACGCTGTCCTCATTGGACTCGCTAAAGACGTAGACCATGACGATCTTTCCGTCGAGCGACTTCTCAGTCAGCTTCTTGCCGCAGTACCAGTTCTCCGGCTCGAGCCCCTTCCACGGCTTAGAGAGGTCGACGGCTGGCTTCGGCGGCTCGACACTCTTCGCCTCCTCCACGCTTTCAGCGGGCGCTTCTGCCTTTGGCTCTGCTGCGACTTGCTGCTCTGGTTCCTCTGGACGGAAGCGATGCCACTGCTCGACCCAGAAATCCTTCGCGACGCCATACCACTCCACGGCGACGTCGCGCCCGACAACAGCGTATTTGCCGACCTTGGTGTCGGACCAGTATTTTACTATGACGAGATCGGCGGCAACCAAAAGACCGACGAGTACGACAAGAACGAGAAACGCCTTTTTCATAGCCCCTCCTATGTATTAGGCCCGCAGAATGCCAAGTTCGTATGCGCGAGAGACAGCGCTCGTCGCGTTAGGACATCCGAGCTTCGTCATGATGCCCTTCAGATGCGTCTTCACAGATTCCGCGCCAATACCGAGCGACGCGGCAATCGCGTCGCGCTGCTTGCCGCTCGCGACCTCTTTGAGCACGTCGAGCTCGCGCGCAGTAAGCGTCGAGGGCGCGACCTGGAACTCTTCGCAAACGAACCCGGATTCGCCAGCCGCAATTGTCCTAATTGCCGCGACGAGGCGATCCTGGTCGACGTTCTTCGGCAGATACCCTTTCGCGCCTTCCTCCCTCGCCCGCGCCTCCTCTTCCTTGAGGGGCATTCCCGCCATCAAGAGCACGCGGATGTCGGGATAGGATTCCTTCAGCTTCGCGAGCACGCCAAAGCCGTCGATACCCGGCATCCTGATGTCGCTCAGCACGATATCGGGCTTCGTCGTGCCCGCTATCGCGACCGCCTCCTCGCCAGTCGCCGCAAGAGCGCCCACTTGGAAATCCTGCTCGCTCTCGAGCATGGCGGCCAAGCCCTCCCTGACCATCGGATGGTCGTCGACTATCATTATGGAGACCATGTCTCGTCTCTCGTCATTTACCGTCTTCGTCTTTGCTCTTCCTGTATTCGCCGTTCACGAACGAGATGTCGTATCCCTTGCAGAGCCATCTTGTAAGGTCTCTCAAGTCACCACTCTTAGGCAGCTCCAACCGCTCGGAATGGCAGTCCGCGAAGACCACATGGGCATATGTCGTTCGCTTCCCCGGATGATTGAAACCGATTCGCTCCTCCTGCGCGTCTGACGGCTCGCCACATTCGAGAACTGGGTCTGCAGTATGGTCGCCGTTGCCGCCGCCGGCGAGATCGTCAAGATTGAGTTCGGCTAAAAGGAGCATTTTGTCGGCATGCTTCATGTGCCCTGCGCGCTGGCCGGAGAGCGCCGTGTCCAGATTTGCCCCAGTGCGGCTGGCATCATACGAGAACTTGCCGTTCATCGCGTAGCACCAGGCCATATCGACATGCCTTGAATCGCGGACCTTCTTCAACATCGTCGGACACTTGTAGCAGCTGGCGTTGGCGCCGACGGCCTGCCATATCGCCCCATTCGTGCAGGCGAATTCTACGCTCTTGGCGTCGGCAAGGCACCCTGGGTACTCAAACGATCCCGGGCTCGTCGGATCATTGTCGAAATAACCCTCGCTCAACCAGCTTATCCAACCCTTGTGTTCGCGATAATGCATCTTGAACCGGTGCGTGCGCGAATCTTCCTTCGTGACGATGTACTGGGTGGATCCCGCATGAGGATAATACCGGTACTGGTCCTTCATGGCGGCGGAATAGCAGGCCTGCGCGATGCTTCGCATGTTGGCCTGGCATTTCGCTGCGCGTGCAGATTCGGTGGCGCCGCCGGACGCTACGAGCAGAGCGCTCATCAAAACGGCGATTATGCCGACGACTACAATAAGTTCCACAAGTGTAAATGCTTTTTTCATAATGGTGCTGTATCAGTCGAATTGATGGTAGAAAAGCACGCGCATGGCGTGCGGAACAACGCTATTCTCGTCCGGAGAAGCGGACGACCCGGAATTTATAGTCTTGACAGGATTGCGCCATACGAGCGCCACTCCGCGTGCGCCGAGTTGCGCCGGCGTATTGCCTTCTCCCGCCCCGCCGCCGAGAATCGTCGGCTCCGCACGGAAGAAAACAAGGAAAAGCTGCTGCGAGTTCGCATAGCACTTGCGCCAGTACGAACAAAGAAACTTGCGGTCGACATCGTGCAGCGCACGCCCGAAATCGACACCCATAATCTCCGTCTCCGAACCGCCGACCCAGTCGAGCTCCTTCCACGTCTCGTACCATGGTTTTCCTGAGTCCGCTCCGGAGCGGAGTGCTTTAGATATATTCTCGGCCAACTCCTTTATCTTTTCATGTTTGACATTCGTCTCTTTGCCATGCGGCCCGAACGAATAGTCGCGGCATGTTCCGCTGGAATCCATCTTCCACCCAGTCTTGGCCATTTTCTGCTTGACCGTATCTGTCTGATTTGTGCCGGCCGCCCACCAGTCATAAGGCGTATTGACAAATGGCGCCAGAGGGACAAGCCGGTCATCCGAATAGGGGTGGGTTCTGAATCCCCTTACCGCAGAAGTTAAAAGCAATCGGTCGACTTCGTCTTCTCCGAGATCGCCAAAACATCCATACGTCCGCCACATCTGGGCGGCATTTGCGCATTTGCTGATATCCACAGGAATCATTCCCTCTCTCCCAGAAATCGTCAACGGCTCCAGCTCCTGTCCGCCCGAAAGCCCAGCCACACGCGGCAGCATCGCAATCTCGCCGACATCCTGCAGATACCCTTGATTTGAAACGGACATGAAGATGTCGTTGTCCTTTTCGTCCGCGCCGCCACCGCCGTAGCACGAGACTTGCTCCAGCCAAACCTTGCCGAACGAACCACCGGGGAGATCGTCCTTTGGATACCAGTTCTCAGCAGCATGATTGTATCTCGGATCGTCCGTCAGATACGCTTTCGGCTCAAATGCCAGCGGCGCCAGACCGGATTCCGCCGCCTTCTGGTGCAACTCGTCGAATCCCTCCTTGGTCTTTGTTATCTTGACCGTCACACTGCCGTTCCTGTCGTCAAACCTCAAGACGGGACGATTCATGTTTTTTGTTTCCCGGATGCCGTCTGCCGAGGCATTCGAAGCATCCTTGTCGTCCGTAATGTGCGCGGGAACCAAATCGACAAGTTCGCCATTCTCCTTGAGCTGCACTACAAGCGACATGCCCCACACATACTCGACATTTTCGGCAATTTCCCCAGATGTGCCACCCAACACCTTTGAAATGCAGTTGAACTTGCTGTTTATTTCGGTCTTGTCCTCTTCGACCTCCCACTCCGGATTCGGATTGTCCTCGGTGACTTTCTTCATCAGATGGTACTTGACAAGATACCCGTTGTCCTTCAACTGTTCGCCAGAATAATTCTCGAATCCAGAAACCCTCATTTCGTGAAGCCCCAGTTTGCCGTCCTCGACAGCATCCTCCTTGTTTTCGATCGAATCGGGAATGCCCACCTTCGCCTTTCTGCTCGAGAAAGAGAAGATGCCGTCGGAGAATTTCACGCCTTCAGAGCCGTTCAGCGAGATGCTCTTTGCGAGCGCCCCGTCGAGCCCCGTCCGACATCCGCGCTCTTTGTTCTCAACCAACCAAGTTTCCTCTTTCGGCAGCAAATAAAAACTCCCGGCGGCATTGCCTTCGAATGTCCGGCCCTTGTTGAGTTCCTTGCGGTATTTGAAAGGAAAGACGGTCGCCGCGTTTATTGTAAGCTCGCCATCCAGTTTCGGATAGAACGTAACCGTCTTGCGGTATATATTGACGCCTCCTTCCTGCACCTCGAGATTTCCGTTCGGATTGGGATCGTCCTCGCCAATGCAGAATTTCACCGAACTGTCTGCGTCAAGTTCCACGCCCGTGATCATGGGAGTGCGCTCCACCGTAGGCAGGGCGATGGAAAGAGGAACGTCGTCCTCGTCCAGATAATCGCACAAAGCGACGGATTCGGCCGCCTTGATCGCCCCTCTCCCTGCGCCAGGCTTGTACGCCCAATCCCAGAATGCGCCGCCAGCATTCATCACCTCCGCCAGCGTCATTGCCTGTCCGCCTTTCATAAGGTCCGGGAACGGCTGATGGTCATCGTCCTTTGTGATGTCGAGATGTGTCTCCATGTCTTTGCATCTTTCCCGCGAACCGACGATCGGCTCGCACCATTCTTCGCGCAGAAGAGCCGAACGACCCCCGACTACAAAACGCTGGATCGCATACTTTAGGAAGCCCCAGTCGTTCCAGCTCGAATCATTGTCCGGATCTATCGGACTCGACCCGTAGAAATTGCCGCCGCTTTTCAGCGCCTCGGCGAACACTGCCGGAAGCTGCGTATTGGCGCGGTCGATGACACAGGCAAAGTCCGCAAGCGAGACAAGCGGTATCGACGCAGAGGCGATCTGGCTGTCAAGCTTAGTCTGGAAATCCACCGGATTGACTTCGCTCCATTCGCGGTTCACTCCAGTTTCGAAAAGATAGGCGGATGTGACAAGGTTGGATTCGCCGCTGCCGCGCGCGAGATCGGCATGGACGCGGCCGAGGTCGAAGTAGTCCGAAACGTCGATTGCGCAAAAGGCACAACGCCCGGAATCGTACGGCAAGCGCTCCCATACGGCTGTCGGAGTGCGACGCGAATAGTAGCGGACGTCGTTCACCATTGCCGGGGGCAGATAGGCGAGCCCTTCGAGAGTGAGGGTCGAAACCGTCTCGGACGGCGAAACGAGATTGTTTGTCTCGCAAAGGACCCGGGCATGCCAGATGTTCTTGTTCTGTCCGGACGAGGAGGCCGTTCCCAGGCCTGGGTGCAGATTCTCCCCGATGTCGCGGTCGATGCGGGCCATGGCTTCCGCAAGGGCGGCCTTTGCGAGCTGCCGCGACGAAGTGCTGCGACGCAGATACGAGGACGGAACCCGGTTGTGGCGCATGAACACGGCGAATCCGACAGCCGACACGACCATGAAGGCCATCATGCCGAGGACGATAAGCAGCGCACTGCCTTTTCTGGAGTTGTCTGCAGTCATTGCCCTGCCTCCGCAAGTCTGTTGTAGCGGTTTGGAAGGAAAACCCCCGTTTCCATCGAAGTCGCGACATCGTCTGATTCGGAGGAGTCTTCCGCCTTGACGACGCGAAACTGGTAGGGCGTTCCCCACGGATCGCGGATCTTCCCTCCCATAACGGACGCGTTGTAGAGGACAGGAACCGGCTTGCCGGCCCTGTCGGTCCGCCCGCCTAGAATGAAATCGAGTTTCGATTCATCGGCGTCCGACCAGGCCGTCTGGATGGGGATTCCGTCGTCGACATAGTTACGATACGCCCTTATGGCGCTCGTGATCTCGCCCGTTTCGGCCTCGGCGCGTGCGATGCGCGACCGCGTCTGCGCCTTGCGCACTCCAGTACCCAGCGCCGCCATCAATATTGCGATAACCGCGATGACGACAATCAGTTCGACAAGTGTGAATGCCTTTTTCATTGTCAGTCGTCCGTTCCGTCGGGTGGCCACGTCGTTATATCGTCCCAGGTCCCGAACCTCCTGTCGGGCCCGGCACTTCTCACGCCGATTGCGTATGCCTCGCCGTCGCCAACCGCGCCGCGCGGCGTTGCGCTGGCCGCCCCCCCGACGGAAATCCCGCTCCAGGTACTAGGGTTGTCTATATTGACGGAAGAGGCCTTCCCTCCCGGCGATTGCGAAGTACAGGCCCGGTCATTAAGCTCGCTGCCGAGATCCTTGAATACGTTCTGGACGGAACGCCCCTGTTTGTCGAGAAGATTGTCCGCCGCGACCTGCAATTCGGCCATGTCGCGACGGGCCGCATTCAGCTCGACGACCCCGGCTTCGCCAGTGGACCAGGCGATCGAAGACTGGGAGAAAATCGTCGTGAGGATGGACACCAGCATCCCCAGAAGCAGCGATGCGACCAAAAGCTCCAGAAGTGTAAAACCGTTTTTCATCTCTCCCCCTGGAAATACACTTCCGTAAAATAAAGTGGCTGGTAGATAAGCGAGCCGGGACGCCGAGAGGCGCGGAAGGCGATGCCGCATCTGGCTCCAATCTGATAGACGACGAGTCCGCACTCGAGATGTCCGGGGTCGAACGAAACATCCGTGCCGTCGCATCCCGAGCATTTGCCCTTGATAGCGTCGAACACACCCCTCGCTTCGCTGTTCGGATCCGATATCGCGCCTGTCGCATCCAGTCCGCTACCGTCGCTGCGACTATACGGATTGAAATACTTCAGCCATCCGCTGCCATGGTTGCCGCCGGACGGAAGCGTGCCGATGCTGTTCCACTGCGACCATGTCATGTTTGTCGAAGAAAGCATCGTCGCAAGCGCATTGAGAGTGCGGTCGGCGAGAGCAGCCGCCTCCACGTCCTCTCGACTCTGGGAACTTTCACGATAGCCGAGCGAATACAGCGACACGAGCCCAAGCACGCCAAACGCCATGACGAGAATGGCGAGATTGACCTCCATAAGGGTAAATGCCTTTTTCACGTCAGTTTCCTCCGGTTTTAGTGGAGCCGATCTCGTCTAGGCCGGTGGACCCGGCCTTGGTCGCGTAAATCGTGACACCGCCATCGCCCGACGCCTTCGCGCCTTGTGCGGGCTTTATCTTCATTATATCCCCGACCTGCCTTCGCCCGACGGTCGTCGGCGCGTCCTTACCGAAATAATAACCATCTGGAAGGACAACAGTCGCGAACTCGCTTCCGTACGCGTCGCCGGGAGCAAACGACGCACCGCCGCCGGTCTTCTCAAATGCGTAGCAAAGAATCATCTTTTCGCCGTCGTCCGACGATTGTCCGGTCGACGAGTTCCCGGAGAGGATGTAGCTTGCACTCGACGAACGGTCGACAACAGTCGGTCTCACCTCCGCGAACGACCCGTCCGCGAGGCGATAGATGAGCATCGCCCCCGAATTGCCGCCGTTAGCCGACAAGTCGCTGTCAAGCTGGTTCTCTTCTGCAAACATCTGGTCGAGATCTCCGAATTCGTCGCAGATGAAGTTGCCGTCGATGCGCGAGACGCGTCCGGTGGGACGCACAGCTATTGCAATCCCGTGCCCGGAAAGCTCGGCCCCAGTGGAGGCGTCGGCCGTGCGCTGGCACTCGTCGTAGAAATAGACGTTGACCTGCTTGCGATCGATTTCCGCACGCTGCCGCGCAGCGTCGACCAGCGTCTGCACGGCGACGAGGGCCGAGCGGTCGCGCATGCCCTTCACCACAGCCCTGTATGCGTTGATGGAAAGCGTAGCCATCGCCGCCATGATGGCAACGACAACCATAAGCTCTATCAGCGTAAAAGCGCGCCTTGTCATTCGTTCTCCCTTTCGTAGCCGTCGTTCATCGCCTCTTCGCGATCGTTCGACGGCCACGTAACCTCGACAGAATCGGCGGCGGCATGATAGACAACCCAGAACCTCCGAAACTTCCCACTGTCCGGATCCTGGTATCCGAACGACATTTCCTCGATGTTCAGACGTCGGATGTGCGGAGGAGGGGTCTTCTTGCGAGCATCGGCGAAAGGAACGCCCAAGCCACGGCCGTCGGTCGTGCCGGATGGGGCGACGAAAAGCGCGTGCGGATCAAGATACGGATTCTTCTTTCCGACAGACCCTTTGACGACTTCGCGAAAAATTCTGTCCGATTCTGACCTTTTGAACACGTGGTCTTCGCCTTTGCCTGCCTTCGATTCGATTTCGCCGGGCCACTTGCCGTTCCTGGCGTAATAGGTGGCTATACCCTCACGGAGAACACTTGCCATCGCGCTGCGGCGCCTCTCACGCGCCGACTTCATCGCGCCGAACGCAGCCGACGTGACTATCGTGGCCAAAACCCCGAGAATCGCGATTACGACCATCAACTCGACAAGCGTAAAACCGTTCTTCTTCATTCCCCCCCCTGCTTCACCTGTCCGATCCGAAAGCTGAAGATGTCGTCGCTACGCCCGATTTTGTCGAAATCGTCAAACTCGCCATCTGGCCCCGTAGACCACACGATGGCTGGCGCGCGCACGCTTATTTTCTTGCCGCAGACCGTAGCTTCCGTAAAGCCCCTGCCATCAACGTCGATCGCAAAACGGAGGAAATGGTCGTCCACAGTCTTTCCAGACGGAACCGACGCACTCTTGCCGAGCGTCTCGTCGCGCTTCAGCACGGCATAGGCCCATGGATCGACAATGCCGAAGCGGTCAGGACCGGTGAGCGTGTAAACACCGTCGCCGTTTTTCTTGTACGAAAGCGAAAGGACTCCCTTTCTGGCTAGCACAAGTGTGGCTTCCTTGCCGAGTTTCCAGTCATTTTGCCCGTTTGCGTTGACAAGCGCCTCGGGCCAGTGACCGCTTTGCTGGTAGATTGTCGCCAACGCCGTTGCGACATTGGAAACAAGTTCCCGCCCCTTCGCAAGCTGCGCCTTCTTCGATGCTTTGGCAAACACGCCTATCGACGCCCCGGCAAGGACTGCGATGATGCCGATCACTACCAGCATTTCTATGAGAGTAAAACCCCTTTTCACGTCCGTCAGACCTTTCAGTTTTTAAGGTTCTCGATATCGTCGGCCATCCATGCCCCCGCCGTCTCCTTGCCGCTACTGAGCGACGAGACGTCTATCCAGGGAGGAAACGTCTTGCCGTCCGGACCGGCGCTCCAAAGACGGTATGACTGGTACGGCGGCGGAGAGTAGTAGTAGAACTCGTGACCCCAGCCGTCATAGACCGTCATGCCATCCAGCACATACTGACGGCCGTTGCCCGGGAAAACCTCTGGGTACGGATTGTCCACGTTGATAGGACTGTACGTGCCGGGCACGCGCGTATCTATTCCAAAGAATGTCTTGCCGCAATCGATCACACCCTTGAGATTCGGCATCCAGCGGGCACAGACGGACTGCGAAGGGATCATCGTCACATACGCGGAATGTCCGCCAAGCACATCGTCTCGCATATTATCCCAGCCATATATGTTCTCGCCGGCTTCATGGCACATCTTCTGCTCCATGTTGTTGTCGGTCCACTGGGCATACGTACCGTCGTAAAGGTCTCTGTCGCCAAGTGTCATGAAAAGATACCGAGGCAAAAGATAGCTTAATAGCCCAAATTTGAAAATCTGAGTCTTGCGCCAGTCCGATTCACCTGGCTCTTCTATCTGCCCAGACGGGTCTTCAAGCGTATCGAAGCCCTGGGACAAAACTGCTGAGTTCTTCCTGTACGACTCGTAGACTTCCTCGTCAGACGAGGCTCTGCGCATCAGTTCCGCCGCCACCGCATTAATCATATCCCGCGTTTTCTGGTCGGACGAAAACGGATACCGAGCAGCAATTGGCTGCGAACGGCAGGCCGCATTGACACTGCTCCACGAAAGCGATGACGATTTCGAGCCGTCGTCCTCCTGAATGCCCCACTTATTCACGTTGAGATATATGTTGCGGCTACCGTGCAGCTTGACAGGCGGATAGCATCCGAACGCCGCATAGTAACCGGAGAGCGCATTCTCAAGGCATTGCAGCCGCTTGATCGTCACGGCACGCGCCTCCTGCCCGCCGATAATGCCGGCGAGACGGAAGACTATCGCCATCAGCGTCACCAAGACGACGATGACGACGAGCAGCTCGATGAGCGTGAAGCCCCGCTTCGTCATGCGGCCCCTCCCGAGACGGACGAGATGATCTTGATCATCGGCAGGAACATGGCGACGACGATGGTGCCGACGACAACGGCGAGGACGATGATGAGCGCAGGCTCGATCGCGGCCGTCATGCCGGCGACCGCGTTGTCGACCTCGTCGTCGTACGTGTTCGCGATTCGCGTAAGCATCTCGGCAAGCGCACCAGTCTCCTCGCCGACCTCGACCATCGAGACGACCATCGGCGGGAACACCCAGCACTGCGAGAGGGGCACGGTCATGCCTTCGCCCTCCTTCACCGCGTCGTGAACGCTCTGGAGCGCGTTCGAGACGATGCGGTTGCCGGTCGTGTCGCGCACGATCATGAGAGACTGGAGGATCGGAACACCAGAGGAAAGGAGAGTGCCGAGCGTGCGCGTCACGCGCGAGACGGCGGTGCGCTGGACAAGCGTGCCGGTCACAGGCATCCTGAGCGACAGCCAGTCGAACGCCGTCGCGCCCTTGTCGGTCTTTCCGATGATCTTCTTGAGGACGACCAGCACAACGACGCCGATCGCAATGGTGATGTAGTTGTGCTGCACCCACTCGGAGGCGTTAATGACGAACTGCGTGACCGCGGGAAGCTCCTGACCCCCGAGCATGTCGGCAAACACCTGCTTGAACTTCGGAATGACTGCAATAAGAAGGAACGCCGTTATGCCGATGGCCGCAAAAAGGACGACAATCGGGTAGATCATCGCGCCCTTGACCTTGTTCTTGATCTTCTCGCTCTTCTCGGCGAACTCCGCGAGACGGCCGAGGACGACTTCGAGAACGCCGCCCGCCTCGCCGGCCTTGACCATGTTGACGTAGAGGTTGTCGAAGATCTTCGGATAGGCCGTCAGCGACTCGGAGAACGTGCCGCCTGCAGAAATGTTCTCCCCGATGCCCTCAAGGGCGTCTTTCATCTGCGCGTCCTTCATCTGGCGCTTCAGCACCTCGATGCCGCGCATGAGCGGAAGGCCCGCGTTCACGAGCGTCGCAAGCTGGCGCGTGAACTGGGTGAGGACCTTCGTCTTGATCTTGCCGCGCATCCAGTTCGGCAGCTTGATGTTGATGTCCTTGTGGAGACCGCCTTTCTTGGCAGAGGGCGCGGGAGCGGGACCGCCCTTCTTGGCCGCTTTCTTCGGAGCCGCCGCGGGCGTTGACGCCGCGCGCTTCACCTCGCCGAGCGCCGTCGGGAAAAGACCCTGTGCGCGAACCGCCGCAATGGCAGAATTGCGATCGCCGGCCTCGACCTGTCCGCGCGTCTCGTTGCCAGACGCATCCTTAGCTATATACTGAAATGTCGCCATGTTCGGAATAGACCTTCCTCAAGTTTGAGTAGATTATACCATCTATCGCGCCTTATGGCAAATGGCAAAATCACTTTCCAACGCAAAAACGGGAAAAAAGAGCATTAAGCATGTCGGCCGAGTAGGTCGCGCCTATCCCCTCGCCAAGCCGTTCTGCCGCCGCGCGAACGCCGTTTGCGAGAAGGACGAGGTCGGGGAGCGTGGGAGTGGAGGAGTTGGGGAGTGGAGGAGTTGGGGTGAGGAGCGCTCGGGCCTCGACGAGGGCCGCTGCGTCACGCACAAGGGCTGAATCAGCGTCGCCCGGCTCAGCGGCCTTGCGCTCAAGTGCCGCGGCAATTGCGCCGCGGAGCGCGTCAAGCCCCTCGCCGGTCTTGGCACTTACGGGGAATGGGGAACGGGGAACGGGGAACGGGGAATGGGGAACGGGGAACGGGGAAGGAATAATGAGGTCGCATTTTGAAAGGACTTCGATGACGACGACTGTCCCGCCTGTCTCGTACGTCCCGCCAGCCGAATCGCCGTCGGCAGGAGTCAGGTTTAGCACTATGTCGGCCTTTTCCATAAGGTCGCGCGCGCGCGCGACGCCTTCGCCCTCAATGGCATCTGCGGTCTCGCGAAGCCCCGCCGTATCGACAAGCCGCACTGGCCAACCGCCGATGTCAAGCCACTCCTCTATAGAGTCGCGCGTCGTTCCCGGCGTCGCCGAGACTATCGCGCGGCTCTCGCCGAGGAGCGCGTTTAGAAGCGAACTCTTCCCGGCGTTCGGCGGGCCAGCAATCACGACAAGTGCGCCTTCGCGCAGTATCTTTCCCTCTTTCGCTCGGCAGATTGCAGCGTCGAGGCGGGCGGCGATCGCGGCGACAGACGAGGCGATATTGGCACAGAAGCCGTCTGGAAGTTCCTCTTCGCTCACGTCAAGCGCGTGTTCGACAGTCGACGAGAGGTCGACGAGCACCTTGTAGATGTCTTGCGTATCGCGGCGGCTCTCGCCGGTCAGCCTGCGAAGCGCGGCATCTGCACCGCGGTCCGTCTTGGCGTCGACAAGATCGAGGACTGATTCCGCTTCCTCGTAGGAGAGTCGTCCGTTCAGGAACGCGCGCTCGGTAAATTCGCCGCGGTGCGCAAGGCGCGCGCCCGAGGCAAGACAGGCCTCAAGGACGCGGCGGGGCGTCACGGAGCCGCCGTGGCACTGGAACTCGACGACATCCTCGCCTGTGTAGGAATGGGGACCCTTGAAGCCGAGAACGACAGCAGTGTCGATCAGGGTCGAGTCAGGGGTTTTAATCGGCTCTAAGCTGAATCTGCGGGGTTTTGGGGTATGGCCAGTAAGATGCTCGGCGACTTGAAACGCCTCGGGGCCGCTGACGCGAACGACCGCTACGCCTCCGCGCCCGGGAGCCGTCGCAACAGCCGCGATGGTATCCCCGAGGCTCACTTCGCGTTTCTAAAGAAGCGCCGCATCTCGTCGGGCGTCTTGCACGCGGCGAGCCGCTCGTAGCCGTTGTCCGCGCGAAGTGCGCGGGAGATGTAGCTCATCAGCTTGAGATAAGGCGTCTGCGCCTCGTCGTTCGCAACCGTAAGGACGATGATCCTCAACGGCGAGTTGTCAATCGTCTCGTAATCGGGTATGCAGCCATTCGCGGTCCCTTCGTTGTCGACGATAGCGACGGCACCCGCAATGCTGTGGACGCTCGAGCAGCGGCCATGGGGAACCGCGATGCCGTGGTCGAGCCCCGTAGGCATCGACTCCTCGCGCTTCAGCACAGCTTCAACCGCCTCGGAGGCGTTCTTGACGTGGTTCGGGCAGGCCGCCGCGATTTCGGCGACCATCTTCTCGATCGCCTCCTTCTTGGACGACGCGCGAAACTTCGGCAGCATGACGAAGCCCTGCAGATAGCGCCCGACGCCCTCGTGGCCGCGCTTCGCCGGCTCGCTCTTCGCGATCATCTTGCCAAGGTCTTCCTTGCGGATGGGCTTGGCGATCGCGCGGGCGAGATCGTTCATCTGCGAGGCGACCTCCATCCACGCCGTCATTACCATCGTCTCCTCGGCCTTCGTGCAGGTAAAGCGAATCTTCTTGCCAATGCGGCGGACCGACATGTCGATGTCGTCCATCGCGATCTCCCAGATGTGGTCGGTCTGCGAGAGGAGCGTGACGAAGAAGCCCTCCTTGCGGAACTCCTCGACAAGACGGTTGACGACGAGCTCGGCGACTTCGCGCGTCTCGAGCTCGAAGACGACTTCTCGGCCACCGTCGGCATCGGGTTTCGGATGGCGCACGCCCTTTGCCTTCGGGTGGAAGAGCCCGACGAGCGCAGGCGGCGCAACGACCGTCGTGACGAGGGTCATCAGGATGCCGATGCCGAACACTTCCTGAGTGAGATAGCCATTCGAAAGGCCGATGCCGGCTATGATGAGCGCGACTTCGCCACGCGGGATCATGCCCGCGCCGACACGCAGCGACCCGAGGACATTGAAGCCACAGAAGAGCGACGGAATCGCGCAGCCCACGATCTTTGCGAGGACAGCGAGCACGGTATAAATGCCGCCGAAGATAAGAACTGGCTTCGAGCAGAGCGCCGTAACGTCGACCATCATGCCCATCACGCAGAAGAAGATCGGCACGAGGAACGTGTAGAGGTTCGTGAGATTTTCCTGGACGAGGTGCTTGATGTCGGTTCGCGAAAGTGCGAGGCCCATTACGTATGCGCCGATGATGAGGGTGAGCCCTAGCGCCTCGAACATGCCGGCAATGACGAGCGCAAGGCCGAAGGCGAGCGTCGCGATTGCGGCGTGCGCCTTGAAAAGCTTGAGGAGCCAGGAAATCTTCTTCGCAAGCACTACACCAACGATTGTGCCGACGAGCCATACGCCGAATGCCTTGATTGCCGTCGCGCCGATGGCGCCCCAGTCGATGCCCTGCGCCGCGGCCTCGCCGGCCGCCGCCGCCTCGCGCTGGGAGCCGATGATGCCCATGCCGATAGCAAGGACGATGATGCCGAGGACATCGTCGATCACGGCACCAGCCATGATCGTCACGCCCTCCTCGGAGTCCATCTTCTTCTTTTCAGAGAGTATGCGCGCGGTGATACCGACCGAAGTCGCGGTGGACATTATGCCCATGAACATCGCCGCCGGCGAAAGCGCCGCCTGGACGACCTTGCCTTCCTTCACGAGCTCGCCGAGCTCCGAGAGACACTGGATGCCGCCGAGGAGGTCGGGGAGATACGTAGTCGCGTAGACGGCGCAGAGGTCGCCGAGGAGGAACGAGAACACCACGCCGCCGACACCCACGAGAGAGCCGGCGAAAGCGTACTTGAGGAACATCTTGAGGTTCGTCTCAAGCCCTGAGAGAAACAGCAAGACGACAGACGCGATGGTGCAGATGCCGTAGAGCTCGGGCGTCGCGGCGAAGGGATTTCCACCCGCGGCGGCCTGGGCGCGCAGGGCCTTGCCATAGAAGATGCCGTACTGGAACATGCCGTCGAAACCGGGAATCGGGAAACCGCCGAGCGCCCACGGGCCAATCAGTATGCCGGCGCCAAGTTCGCCAAGAACACTCGGGAGTTTAAGCACGGTCGCGATCGACCCGCCGATCTTCGCGGCAAAGATAATTATGCCGATCTGCAACACGAGGAAGAGCATCTTCGGCGTCATGCCGAGCTTTGCCGGCCAGTCGGCCGCCTCGGCGGGAAGCGCCTCGCCCGCGAACGCACAAGTCGCAAGGAGTACGCCAGCAATGAACAACCACGACTTCTTCATGACTTTCACCTTTTCAACTTGCGGGCGCGTCGGAGACACGCCCCTACCAATCTTTACAACTTTAAGATTCTCCGAAATGCTTGACGAGAGGCGTCCAACCCTTGGCCTCTTCGGGCGTCATCTGGGCGAAGGCCATTACGATGAGCCGGTCGCCTATCTTGCCCTTGTGCGCCGCCGCGCCGTTGAGACAGCAGACGTGGCTGCCGCGTTTTCCTGCTATGGCGTAGGTCTCGAAGCGGTTGCCGTTCTCGACGTCGGCGACAAGAATCTTCTCGTAGGGAAGAATCCCGACCGCTTCCATATCGTCAGGATCGAGCGAAAGGGAACCCTCGTAATCGAGGCATGCCTCGGATACGCGTATCCTATGTAACTTCGCTTTTAAAATCTCAACCAACATCTATTTACTGACTCCTGACTACTCGGCACTCGCTCCGCTCGGCTCGATCGCTTCCCCAAGGGTCGCGCCCACCCACAAGGGGCGGTTACGACCCCTGACTACTGACCCCTAACTCCTCTCCTCAACCATTTTCTTCGTTACAACGACCTTCTTCATCTTCGCGTTGCCAGGCGCTTCGTACATGACGTCGGTCATGAGTCGCTCCATCTCGGCGCGGAGACCGCGCGCGCCAGTCTTGCGCTCAAGCGCGGTCTTCGCGAGCGACTTGAGGGCGTCGGGCTCGAACGAGAGCGAGACACCATCCATTGAAAGGAGCTTCTGGTACTGCTTGACGAGCGAGTTCTTCGGCTCGGTCAAGACGCGAACGAGATCGTCCTCGGAGAGCTCCTTCATCGTGGTGATGACGGGAAGACGGCCCGTGAACTCGGGGATTAACCCGAACTTTACGAGGTCTTCCGGACGAACGTCCGCGTTGCCAGCACGGTCGCCTCGGAGAGGCGCCCCTACCGATTCGCTCACAGCCCCAAAACCAATGGCGCGCTTGCCGGTGCGCTCGCCGACTATCTTGTCGAGCCCGACGAAAGCGCCGCCACAGATGAATAGAATGTTGGAGGTGTCAACCTCGATGTATTCCTGGTCGGGGTGCTTGCGGCCGCCCTTCGGCGGAATGCGGCAAATCGTGCCCTCGAGGATCTTGAGAAGCGCCTGCTGAACGCCTTCGCCAGAGACGTCGCGCGTGATTGACACGTTGTCGGTCTTCGACGCGATTTTGTCTATCTCGTCGACGTAGATTATGCCGCGCTTCGCGAGCTCAACATTGCCGTCGGCGTTCTGCAAAAGGTAGCGGACAAGGTTCTCGACGTCTTCGCCAACATAGCCCGCCTGCGTAAGCACCGTCGCGTCACCGATGGCGAACGGAACACCAAGCATCTTCGCGAGCGTCCGCGCAAGAAGAGTCTTGCCTGTCCCAGTCGGCCCGATAAGGAGGATGTTCGACTTCTCAATCTCTACATCAACGAACTTTTCGTCCTTACCCTTCTCCGCGGCCTCAAGGCGGCGATAGTGGTTGTGGACGGCGACGGCAAGCACCTTCTTCACTTCGTCGTGCCCGATGACATACTGGTCGAGAAACGCCTTTATTTCTTTCGGGGTCGGCGTAGGCGGAAGAGGCGGAACGTCCTTTGCCTTCTTCTCGTGGCGCGTCACCATCTCGTTGGCGTGGCGAACGCAGTCTACGCAGATGTTCGCGTCAGGGCCGGGGATCATCCCGACCTCTTTTGAACTTCTTCCGCAAAAGGAACAGGTCAGTTCTTTCATTCCACGACCTTGTCGACAAGACCCCACTCAACGGCCTCGGTGGCCGACATGAAATGGTCGCGATCCGTGTCCTTCACGACGTCGGCCAACTTCTTGCCGGAGTGCTTCGCGAGGATGCCGTTCAAGATTTCCTTGAGCCGCAGAATCTCCTTCGCAGTGATTTCGATGTCGGAGGCCTTGCCCTCGGCGCCGCCCCACGGCTGATGGATCATGATGCGCGAATTAGGGAGCGCATGGCGCTTGCCCTTCGCACCCGCCGTCAGCAGCACCGCGCCCATAGAGGCGGCCTGGCCGATGCAGTATGTCGCGACCGGGCACTTCACGAACTGCATCGTGTCGTAGATCGCGAGCCCCGCCGTGACGCTGCCGCCCGGCGAGTTGATGTAGACGTTGATGTCCTTCTTCGGGTCCTGCGACTGCAGGAAGAGAAGCTGGGCGCAGACGGCGTTCGCCATCTCGTCGTTCACCTCGCCCGAGATGAAGACGATCCTGTCGAGGAGGAGGCGCGAGTAGATGTCGTACGTACGCTCGCCCTTGCCGGTCTGCTCGACGACATACGGTATCATGTATGACTTCATCGTTTCAACCTTCCCTTCTAACACTAATCACCGACCCCTGAGTACTGAGTACTGACCCCTGACTACTACTTTTTCACGTTCGCGAGGACGAAGTCGATGACCTTCTTGCCACGCTCCTCGTCCTTGGCCTCGATGTTCTCGGCCTTGGCGATCGCCTCGAGGACGTACCAGAGCCGAACCTGCTTCGTGGCGGCCTCTTCGGCGTCCTTGAGGATCTTGTCGCGGTTCTTCTCGAAGTAGGAAGCGTCGAGCCCGGAATACTGCGCGCGCTGCGCGAGCTCCTGGAGGTAGCCGTCCATTGCGCGGCGAACCTGGCTCTGGGGCACATCGAAATCGGCCTTCTTGAGAAGTAGCTCGACGGCCTCGTTCTCGCGGCGCATCGCCTCGGCCTCGACGGCCTGCTTCTCGAGCGACTCGCGGATCGTGGCGGAAAGCTTCTCGACAGACTCGGCCTTCGCCTTCTCGGCAAATTCGGCGTCATTGGGGAGAACACGGCGGCGGAACGCCTTGAGAGTCACCGTGTAGACGGCCTTCTTGCCGCCGAGCCCTTCGGGGGCGCCTTCCTTCGCGAACTTCGCCTTGACGTCTTCCTTCGTCTCGCCGACCTTCATGCCCTTCACGGCGTCGAGGATCTCGGGGAGGAAGCGCCCTTCCTCGACCTGAGTCCAGAAGCCCGTGCCGGACGCGACGACCTTGGCCTCGGGCGCAATCTCGAGGATCGGCTTCTTGTCAACGGTGCCGGTGTAGTCGATCTGCACGAAATCGCCATCGGCAACGGCATCGCCCTCCTTGGCGTCCTCGTACTTCGCGTACGCGGCGCGCAGGCGCTCGAGCTGCTCCTTGACGGCCTCGTCGGAAACCGCAGTGTCCTTATCGGCGATCTTGAGACCCTTGTAAGTCGGAACCTTGAACTTCGGCTTGATTTCGACAACGGCAGTGAACGTGCCGCCGTCGGCAGTGAACGAGATGTCCTTCACGTCGGCAAGCGTGATCTCGTCGAGCTTTTCGGCCTTTACCGCATCCGCATAGTGCTTGCGGATCATCGTGTGTTCGGTCTCCTGCTTAAGACCGTCGGCAAACTGTCTGCGGATAATTTCAATCGGAACCTTGCCGGGGCGGAAGCCTGGGAGCCGTGCTTCGCGGACGAACGCCTTTTCGACGTCCTTCACGATTCCCTTCATTTCCTCGGCGTTCAGCTCGACCTTAAGCTCAACTTGGCACTTGTACTCGTTCTTCGTGCTCGTCTTCATTATACGATCTATCTCCTATTAGTAAAAACAATTAGGTGGTATTTTATCATATTTTTCGCCTCAGATGTGGAAAAAACGCACAGGCAGGAAGCGCGGCGGCTGGATGAGTGCAACTTTCAGGCAGGATTTACAGTATTGGCGGGCATTAAGGTAGAGCAGCCCGAGTTGGCAGGGAGTGGAGACAGGTGCGGTAGAGGCCGTTGGGGCCGACGACGCCGAAGGACTTGCCGGCAGGACAGGGCTTGCGGTTCTTCTCTTCCCATTTTTCGAGCAGGGTCTTTGGCGTGTCGGCGCGGCAGGAGCAAATGAACTCGTCGCAGAACGAGTAGGGAACATGCGCGTTGGGCAAGGCGCGGATGCGTTGCTTCACCTCTTCCCATTCGTCGCGGGAAATCATAAGCTCCTGATTCGCCGCGGCGCGTCCGCCGAGGATCACGGGGCCGACCTGAATCGTGCTCGCCCCCGAAAGCGCCGCCGCGACGAACATGTCCGCCGCCTCGCCAAAGTTCGCCTTCGTGATCGTCATTGAAACCGCAATCGGCCATTTAAGCTCCGACGCCCTTGCGACAACGGCAAGGAGCCGCTTGTAGCTCCTGCGTGTTCCCGTCATCGCGCCGTATGTTCGAAGTCCCTGAAGCGATGTCGCAAGATGGATTTTGCGGCGCTTGAACTTCTTGATCAGCGTTTCGTCGAGACGGCTGGCATTCGTGAAAAGCGAGAACTTCGCTTTCGGCAAAGCGCGCCGCGCATAGCCTAGAATCTCGAAGAGGTCACGCCGCAGCAACGCCTCGCCGCCTGTAAAGAGAATGTCATCGACACCATCTGCCGCGCACTTGTCCAAAATTGTCTTCCACCCAGCCGCGTCAATCTCGGGCTTTGCGAGCGCGGGGTATTCATGCCATACGCAGTAGCAGTAAGGACAGCGGAAGTTGCACTTCGCCGTCAACTCCAGCGTCACATGGCGAGGATAGCGCATGGCAGATTATTTCTTCGGCTGAATTCTTCCCTTAACCGATAGCGCCTTACTGCGGTCTTCATTCACGGCATTGGGTGGTGGCGGCGGCTCCGGAATTTCTCCTTCGGTCTCAAACACCTTGGCATCTTCGTTCTTGGCGTTCTCCTGATAACTCGGATCGGGGAACCTGCCCATCGTGTGTGCAGACGAGTGGCGATCACCACAACCCGCGACAGTGGCTGCAAAGCCGACTAGAAGACCGCCCAGCGCCTTGCCGGATGCAAGCGCATCGTGTATGGTCCGCTGAACGGCCGCACCCTTCTTAGATAGTTTCATCGCTCATCGCTCCTTATCTGGCCGCCGCATTACAGAGCCGCAGATGCCGCCGACCAGTTGAGGTGTCCATCGACAACCGCCTTGACATATGCGGCGCGTTGGTTCTGCCAGTCAAGGTAGTAGGCATGTTCCCAGACGTCGATTACGAGGAGTGGCTTTACACCCGCCTTGCCGCACGGCGTTTCGGCGTTGGACGTCGATTCGATGACAAGCTTGCCGTCCTTTACGAGAAGCCACGCCCAACCGCTTCCAAAGCGCTTCACCGCCGCATCGGCGAGCGCTGTCTTGCAGGCGTCGAGCGAGCCGAAGGACGCGTTGATTGCCGCGAGCAGTTCCGCCGACGGCTCGCCGCCCTTCCCGGCTGGCGCGAGCGACCGCCAGTAGAAGTCGTGGTTCCAAATCTGCGCCGCGTTGTTGAAGATTGCCGTATCGCCCGCGTCGCGAGATGCGGCGACGATCTCCCCGAGGGAAAGCCCCTCGTATTTTGTTCCTGCAATAAGGCCGTTAAGCGTTTTGACGTAGCCGGCGTGGTGCTTGCCGTAGTGGAACGAGATCGTCTTTGCGGAAACCGTCGGCGCAAGCGCGTCGTCGGCGTAGGGAAGAGGTGCAAGAGCAATTTCTTTCATGGCGGATTCTCCTTTCAGAATTCGACTGTGCAAAGCCATCGCGGCACATGCCGCCCCGGCAACGAACTGTCTTCTTGTGTTCACGATATGTTATCCTCTATGACGAAAGGCATTTTACCATACGCGCAAAACCCAAGTCAATATCGCAGGCCTGGCCATTTGACCCCAATCTTCAACAACGACCCGCGAAGCCATTATTCGCGGCAAAGGGTGAAACGCCACTTGCGCGACTGGTCGCGCTTAGAGGCGTAGGCGATGCCGATACGCGGAGCGGCGGTGAACTTAACACGCGCGCCATCGCTTTCAATCCAAAGCCGATTGGATGCGACAAGGTCTTCGCGGTTGAGCGAGCGGTCGATCTTGAGCAGTTTCGTCAGCCGCCCTGGACCTTCCGCGCCCTCGACGCCACGAATGAGGACGGCTTCTGGACGCCCTTCCGGCCCTGTCACCACATTCAGCATTTCGTGCATTCCGTAGCAAAGGTAGACGTAGGCGCAGCCACCTGGCGCATACATCACGTCCGTCCGCGCAGTGCGACCCTTGTGCGCGTGACAGGCGGTGTCCTCTTCGCCGCAGTAGGCCTCTGTTTCGGTGATGCGCCGCCGCACGACAGAGCCATCCTCCAGCCGACGGCAAAGCCACGCGCCGACGAGCATCTTCGCCGCCGTCACCGCATCAACCGCATAGTCCTCTGTCGTCAATCGTCGCATGACTTTAGTCACCGGCAAATATCATTCGCGCATTCATTTCCTGTTTTAGTTTTTAAAAGAGATATCCTCGCGCAGAGACGCTGAGGCGCAGAGAGCGGGGTCGGAATAGTTGTTCACGAACCGCAGGAAGCCCTCTTTGAGGGTGGCCATTCCGAAGTTCACAACCTCCTCTGCGCCTCCGCGTCTCTGCGCGAGATAAAACCACCCTCCCCATCGTTAATCCTGCTTTACCCAAATCAACTTATCGGTGTCGTAACCACGACGCTTGGCTTCGAAGAGAAGTTCGCTTTTCGTGGTATCAGGAAGAACGCGTGTCCGCGAAAGCATCCAGAGATAATCCGCGCTGCCGCTACCGACAAGCGCGTAGGTGTAGCCCTCGTCTATCATCATCACGCGGTAATCGGCGTAAAACGGGCCGAAGAACGAGACGCGCAGAAGCGCAGGGGTATCCGTCCGCTTCCCCTTCCCGATGGCCGTCTTGGGTTTTCCGTCCTTGATGCCGGAGTTCACGACCTTGATCGTGCCGTCCTCGTTCAGCGTGTAGTTGGCCTTCGCCTGTTCGACACCACGCTCGAACGAATGGTCGAATCGCGCGATCTCGTACCACTCGCCAAGATAGCGGTTCAAGTCAAGCGCCGCAACAGGCGTATTGTCCACCTTCGGCCCGCTCACGCATCCGGCAACCGCCACCGCAAGCGCGATAAATATGACTTTCTTCTTCATTTCCCCTCTCCTTTCTTAATCCTGTAAATCCTGTCAAAAAACGCCCACTCCCTCCCGCGCAAACATCATCCGTGTATTCATTTTCCTTTTGCCTCGGCAACGAGGTCGAGAGTTGTCTGCCACCAATTGCGAATGAGGCGGCGCAGATTGTCGAGTCGTGACGGTTCGGGCAGCAGCTCTTTTTTGGCGAGACTGATTACACCCACCGCGCGTTGGTAATCCCAAAGCTCGCGGATGTAGTCAAGCCGAGCCTCGGAAGGAACGACAATCGGCGGGAAGCCCGCGTAGAGAACCGGCAAATTTGCTAGAAGCCGAGCAAGCCTGCCGTTGCCGTCAAAGAACGGATGGATTCGCACAAACGAGACATGGGCGAACAAATACGCCTCAAGCGCAGCTTCTTCGCCCTTGATGCCGCCAAACAACAAGTTGAACGCCTTTATCCAGCCGCGCATCAGTTTCGGTGTTTCATCGGCAGAGGCGTAGGGCATGTAGACGCTTCTGCCACCCTCGGCGCCATAAGTGCCATTGTCCTCGCGCTTCCACGCTCCAATGGGCTTGTATATGTCCCGCGTTTCATTCGGCACAACGATGCGATGCAACTCCAAGACATCCTCTTCGGCAATACGCCCCTTGTCAAGAAGCGAACGCACAAAGTCAACGCCGTTCGCGTGGGCGACGACATCCTGATGGTCCTTGAGCGGCTTCCCCTTCACCGTCAAGCCATACTCCAGAACCGCCATCGTATCGCCGAGAGAGAGTGTGTTGCCCTCGATCGCCGTAGAGTCGTGCGTCCAAAGCGCCCTAATCGCCTTTAGCAGTTCCGTTCGCCTCGCCTCACCGATTCCGTTAAGAAAGTTGCGACGCTTGGTACCATGCGTCCGCAAAAACGACGCGACGGCATTGTGCGACACTTGGATTCCATGCCGCGCAAACATCTCGGCCGCAATAGCCCTAACGCTTGCACTGGAAGCCTTAAGCTCTTTCACTTCGCTTTCGTATGGCGCAAGCTTGGAATGAAACGGCTTACCACCGATTGTAACAACTTTTCTGCCCATATGGACAATATTGTAACAACTTTTTTCCGCTAATGCAATGCAGAAGTTGTTACAAATTTATTTTGAGAATTCTATGCGGAAATTCTTGGAGTTGACAGACCTATCCATAGCAAGATTTCCGCATTGAATTCTCATTTCTAGATAAGTTTCAATTACGCGCAGGAAATCGCATTATTTTGCAAGCAAATTTAGGGTCTCTCCCCAGATTTACCCAGATTTACACTTTCGCTACTTGTTTGTTCACTATAGCCTGTGCAGACTATGGTGTAGGCATTTGGTGTTCAAGATACCATTGTGTAAGCAATTGGAGTTCTTCGTAAGAAAATGTCTGCTCCTTCGTCCATTTCGAAAGGAACGCGCCGAGCCACCACACCTCGCCAGTGCTGCCACCCCACGAGTCGTCGCTTTCGATCCAGCTCTCAAACTTACGCCTGAGGCACTTCTGAACCTTCTTCCCCGACGAATACCAACAGGCAAGGAAGAGCCCGTCTCGGTTGTCTTCACCCACCGTATCTAAAAGTCGGCAAATGAGCGGATTGCTCCCCTTCCTCGACGCGAGATACGAGAGCAAAAGTCCGTTAGAGCCATACGAACTCCAGTCGGTCTTTGCAAGAATGCGTCCCATCCGCGCCCTGACGAGCGCGCCTCGCCTTGCCAGCAGACGCGAAAGCTGAACCGCAAGATCGTATTGGTAAAGAGATCGAAAATCAATAAAACTCTCAAGCAGCAACTTTGCGTCGTCGTCGCTGCACTCGTCGAAGATAAAAGGCGCGGCAAACTCACCCCATCCATCAGTAAGTGCGTCAAGCAATATCGTCGTGCCATCGTTCTCTTCGCATCGCGCCCGTCCAAAGCCATGCAGCGCAGCGGCCCTGTTCACGGCTTGAATACACCGCCGAACGAACACTCCGTCGATTTCGTCCTTCCTGTCCTTAGGAGCAGAAAGGCGAACATCGAAAAGGTCCGATCCTTCGTGGGCGAGAAGCGATATCTTGTTGCCAAGGCCGCCACCGTAGCCAGTAAGGCCATTGTCCGCGCCAATCACGCGGTGGCATGGAATTATTATTCCAATCGGGTTCCACCCAACCGCACCGCCGACAGCGCGCGCCGAGACTTTTGCGCCGCCGTGCTTTTTGGAGATTGCCTTCGCTATGTCGCCATACGACACCGTGGCGCCAAAGGGAATCCGCTTGAGTTCGTCAATCACTTCCGAGCGAAACTCTGTCAGGTCTTCTATGCGATAGTTGGGCGTGAAGCCGGGGTCGCGCCCTGCGAAATACTCGTCTAGCCAGCGGCATGTCTCGCGGAATACCGGCGTCTCGCGCAATTCGACGGCTTCCCCGCGCCGCACGGCGTCACGCGAGCCCGCAAACCAGAGCCCTGTCAGCGCCTCGCCGTCCCCGCTCATCACGAGATCGTCAAACCCTTCAGGTGTCTTGTATTTCCAGATGTATTTCATACTCATTGCTCAATGGCATTCAATCTGTCGTGGAAGCGAAAGAGATAGCGCGTCTTTGCCTCGTTGGAGAGGGCCGACTCGTCGAGCATCTTCTCCACGGCGACGCGGCGTTCGGCAAACATTGCGAGTTGTCCACGCACCTCGTCCTCTGCAACGCCGAAAGCACGCCCCAGCTCGATGAAGTCTGCAGACGAATAGAACCCGAGCGTTTCGTATGCCGCAGTGAAATGTCCATCGGCGAAGAAGTCGAGTCCAGTCGCGGTCGGGTCGCCGGGGAAATGCACGGACGTGTTCAGGAGGTCGTATGCGGGCGTGAGCACGTAGTCGCCCTGCTCGCTTCGATAGAGCGAAAAGTTCTTCAAGTGTGCGTCTCCATTCGCGAAGACGTAGTTAAACATGATAATGAAGAACACCTTTGGATTCTCCACCGCCGCCGCTGGGCAGAAACGCCGCACGAGTTCCGCCAACTCCTCGTAGCTCGCATCGTACTTGTAGTTCTCGCCGTGCGTCTCAGGCGAACGTCCCGCAAGCTGGCAGAAGTCCTCCTGCTGGATCGGCTCGCCGCCTCGCCTGTCGAATCGCCGCGTGAGATACGCCTTCTCCCCGTCCTTCATCTCGACGAGCTCGTGTTCCGCGACCTTGATTCCGAAGAGACGCCCCGC
>Ga0265298_10000276_pt1 | contig 80225 bp, 62 predicted proteins | sample AusTroGonzalo_MG_3_FD_193486 | JGI IMG/M metagenome (GOLD analysis project Ga0265298, IMG submission 193486) | Bovine rumen microbial communities from tropical cattle in Woodstock, Queensland, Australia - Gonzalo_01 | ecosystem: Host-associated > Mammals > Digestive system > Stomach > Rumen ... | reverse complement strand
CGTGACTTGGTGTTGAAAGCAACGCAAGTGTCTGAGTTCAGACCCAGTTCCTTGTAGTTCTCAACCTTAGCCTTGCTGGCGTTGAAGATAACGAAGTTGGGCTGGAACTTCTCAAGTTCATCGGCTGTGGGCTGGATGAACATGTTCTTGATGAAATGAGCCTGCCATGCAACCTCAACGATGAAGCGGACGGCCAGACGGGTAGCCTCGTTAGCGCCGCAGAAAGCGTCAACTACATAGAGGTCCTTACCTGAAAGCTCCTTGATGGCAATCTCTTTAACCTTTGCCCAGATCTCCTCGGTCATGGGGTGGTTGTCGTTCTTGTACTCATCGGAAGTCCACCATACATTGTTGTGACTCTCGTCATTGTCAACGATGTACTTGTCCTTAGGAGAACGACCGGTGAATACGCCAGTCATTACATTAACTGCGCCAAGTTCTGTCTCCTGCCCCTTATCATAGCCGGTCAGACCAGCCTTAGTCTCCTCTTTGAACAGCTCCTCATAAGAAGGATTGTGTGCAATCACGGTTGAACCGTTGATTCCGTACACGCTTAAATCGATTTTTGCCATTGTCTTTATAGTTTGATTGTTACTAAACTTTCTCTACTTCATGCCGGTTACATAGTGTTTTTCAAATGCTCACTTGTAAACCGGCTACAAAAGTAACTCCTTTTTAAAGGATAGAGAAATCCCAAAAGCATTTTTCCTTATGCGCGCACAATATTTAATATTTTGTAACAAAAGTGCTTGTCAGAGATAGCAAATAAAGGGGGCCTGAATTTCCGGCCCCCTTTATTTGCACTCAGATTCGCGGTTTCTGGGCGATACTGATAAACAGGGAGAGCAGATAGATGATTACGCCTATGAGTGCCACGCATATGACAGGTTTCATTCCCATACCGATATAACCGTTTGTCCATCGGTTTTCTTCATTGAATCCCAACCTCTGGTAACAATCGTATAACTGCCTGATACCTATTGCAAATTGCAATATCATAACAATCATAGATACCTGACCTATGGGCCTTACCCAACGCGGTGCCTTTCGTGCAGCCATACATAAACATATCAACAGCAAAATCATGATTATTGTATATGGAAGGGCTATAGGAGAAAAAAGGGCTTTAAAGAATGTTGAGATTCCAACGTAGCCGTAATTGTAACCTCCATTCTCTATCATTTCTAACATTACATTATTCATAACGGTAAAGTTTTAAAAGTTTGACAAAATCATTTACGTGGTGTCTGTAGCATATTGACAACAACCGATACCAGGTATACCATGACTCCATACAAAGTCGGTATAGGAACAACTTTTACCAGAGCAGGATATAATACATTGGGTGAAATATCTCCCGCCAAAATAATGTCAGTACATGCCTGATAGCATCCTGCCAATGATCCGAATATTCCCAGTGCAAGACCTATCAGACCTATTTCCTTAACCCAATCAGGAGCTTTCCACATTGCAATCAGGACTCCAACCAATGCCAGAGTGACAAGTGTCATCCAACCGACACTGCCCTCTACAAACAATCTAAACAATCCGTTCATAATAATTCCGATTTTAAAGGTTGAACAAAAAACGATTTCTGACTGCAATGTTACGGTCAAAAACCGCTATTGCCAAATTTAAAACCCCTTGTAAACCCTTCAAAACCCACTCAAGGGGTTTCTACGGCATCACAAAGGGTTTCGCTATTCTTTTTTTGATTATCTTCGCAGTGAGGCTTTTTCAGTAAATGAAACAGAAAGTAATCATAATAGCATATTGGACGCTGATGATTCTGCTCACAGCACTGATGTTGTGTAGCTTGGACTACACCTTCCTGGAGTCCTGTTTGCTGGCCACTCTGCTGCTTCCGGGCGGCATAATCATCAAATACATGCTGCCCAAGATACTGTTCGAGCCAATAAAAACCCGCATACGGGACCTCGTACTTCTGGGAATAACAGCACTCATTATCGAGATTCTGCTAATATTAATCGGACACGGAATAATACTGAGCATAAAATACCCATACTATCTCACCCCAGATATTGAGCCGATAGTGAACAACATGATAGTGAACCCAATCTTCCTGACCCTCCTGCTCATACTCTTTGCTGGCGGTGACTACCTGTTGGACGACTACCTGACCAAGCACCTCAAGCAGGTCCCCAAGACCATAACCTTTACCAGTGACCGCAAGCCTGTCAGTCTGCTCCAGGCCGATATCCTTTATGTGGAAAGCAACGATACTGAGGTTTGGATACATGCCGTTGACGGTCAGAAATACCGCAATAAGACCCCCATATCGCAATGGGAGAACCTGTTGGGTATAGATTTCGTGCGCATTCACCGCTCATTCCTGGTGAGCCGCTCACATATAACCAGGACTGATGCCGATACCCTTACCCTGACCGGCGGTGAAGTTCTTCCGATCTCCCGCAAATACCGCGATCAGGTGGGCTAAATGTCTTTTCTGTTTCAGAAGAACTGCTTTACCAGGCGCTTGATGTAGATGCTGAAGAATATCTTTATATCCCAGCGGGATTGGTTTGTTATTTCACATACATGCGTTTCCCACCAAAATCCATGATGGAGGGATGCCGGTTGAAGAATTTCAGGCCGATGGATCCCTCGGGCAATATACCCATGAAGTTAGGTGATACTACTACCACCGCCTCCGGGAACTCCATGTTGCAGATTGTACATTTATCGGTCAATACGTATCGGCCTACTACCGCACCGTTGGGGGCAAGCGCCTCCTGGAGCGACATGTCGGAATTGGATTCCAGGAACTTCTTTACGTTCTTGTTCTTCTCAACCAGGAAGAGGACCTCGGCATTACCCATGTCAATGTAAAACTTTCCCTTCAATGTACGCTCCTTGCCTCCTTCATCTATTTTAAGGACGGACTTGACGGCGGGCATGTTCTTGTAGGTCTTGTATGTTATCTTATAACTGCTGTAGCCGTTCTTATCGGTCTCTTTCAGACTGGCTTTGGAGAGCATCTGCAGACACTCACCGGCCAGATCTACCTTTACTATGCGACTGCCGCCGTCGGCCTCGTTATGGAGGAGATGAATGGGAACAGCAACTTTGTAAGGGTTTTCATAATCGGCCATAATGAATACGGGGCCCTCATAGATTGTCTGTTTACCTATGCGTACTTTTCCGTTGCCTTCATTGGTAATCCTGAATTTGCGGCCGTTCAGGGACATCACATGGTCTGATGGTGGGAGTTGCAAATCATCCACACAGCCGGTGATGGCGGCAAAAGCCGAATCCACAAACAGCGCAGGCGTTCCGGACTCAAGCATTATGGGAGTCTCGGCTTTACCGTTTATACCGGCAGTAATGAAATAATGTCCGCTTTCCTTGAAAGTACTGAAGGATTCTTCAATGTCCTGTGCTGATAAATAAGCGGTTGAAAAGATTAAGGGTACTAACAACAAGGTTTTTCTAACGAGATAGTTCATCTGATTATCGGTTTTAGGTTACTGATATTCCAAAGCAGCAAATGCTACCAAAGGGGACGGTTCTGTTTGGTATGATTTTTAAAAGATTCCATTTCTGGAGTATTCTGAAGGGAGTGAAGCAATTTTACATCCCGAAAATCATACCAAACAGAACCGTCCCCTTTGGTAGCATTTTGCTGCTATTTCCACTTGTAGTTGTTGCGCCAAAGTCCGGGCAGGAAGTGGTAATAGAGCAGGTGACGCCAGGTGACCAGGTCGTGGGCGCCGGGAGCATCGTCATCATACTCATGCTTTACGCCAAGCTCGGTGAGCTGGTTGTGCAGGGTGGTGTGACGGCCCATCATGCCGGTCTCATACTGACCTCCGCCAATGAACAGATAATCAATCTTATCGTTGACATTGGGCTCATTAACCACAGGAGTCTCCTCAAGGCCGATGGCGGCGCTCAGGATACCGGCTGATCCGAACACGTCAAGGTTGCGCAGCATTACGTACTGTGTCATACGGCCGCCCATTGACAGGCCGCTAAGTGCGCGGGCGTGCTTGTCCTTTATGCAGCTGTAGTGTGACTCCACAAACGGGATGATGTTGTCAATCAGGTCCCTCTCTATCATGGGGAATGCCAGTTCGGTGTGCTGCGGATGACTGCGGGTTACCATCTGGTCATTGGGGAAGCATACAATCATCTCCTTGGCCTTGCCCTCGGCAATCACGTTATCCAGGATCCAGTTGGCGCGTCCGTGCATGATCCAGGTCTCGGTCAGGTCACCTGAACCTCCCATAAGATAAAGTACGGGGTACTTTTTCTTGGGATTGTAGTTAGCCGGGGTATAGACTATCAGGTCCCTGAGGCCGTTAGTCACGTCTGAATAATAGTAATGTGTGGTCCATGAACCGTGCGGTACATCCGGTTTGGGATCATACCATGCGGGCTCGTCACCGTGTACGAACAGCATGCTGAACGATGGCATTGCCGCATGTCCTGTGAACTGGTTGTTGGCATCGATGTTCTGTACTCCGTCAATGATGATGTAGTAGAGATAAATCTCGGGAGCCAACGGGCCTATGGTCAGTTCCCAGACGCCATTTGCACCCTTGGTAAAATTGGGGCGCTGACGGTTGTTGCCTACGAACATGGATCCCGTCAACTGGACGGTGGTGGCATTCGGAGCATTGACCCGGAACGTAACCGTATGGTCATCATGTACCTCGGGTGAGAGTACACGGGCATTATAAGGAAGTATGCCCTCAGGCTCAGTGCGCTGAGGGTCATACTGTATGTTCACTCTTGACTGCTGTGCCATCAGGGGCAGAGCGGCCAGCAGCAATGTTGAAAGGAAAAGTGAGCGTTTCATCATTTGAACAGTTCTTTAACGGTCAGTTCAAGATAGTCACGGCAGTTCATCCAGGTGTGGCCGCCTCCGGGGTTGTAGAAGGTATGCTTGAGGCCCTGGTCGGTCAGATACTTGTCAAATCCCTGTGACGCTGAAATAAGGAAATCCTCCTTACCTGTACCCAGGAACATGAACTTGAGCTGTTTCTTAAGGTCACTGATGGGCTTGTATGTGCCATTCTGGAAATTGGTCTCATACTCGTTGCCGAAAATGGCGGGAGCGTAGGCTGCCACGTAGTGGAACTTGTCGGGGTTGCCGAATCCTGCTGCCAGAGTCTGACGGCCTCCAAGCGAGAAGCCTGCTATGGCGCGATGGTCGGCATCAGCTATGACATTGTAGTTCTTCTCTATGAAAGGCATTACCTCCTCAACAAACTCCTTGGTGGTAAGCTGTACATCCATTGAGTTATAGGCCTGAGCCTTGCCCTGGGCAATCATCTCGGGATATGGGTTGGCGTAAGGCATAACCACAATCATGCGCTTGGCCTCACCCTTGGCAATCATATTGTCCAGGATGTTGTTCATCTGGCCTACCTTGAACCAGGTCTCATAGGTATCGGTCATACCGTGAATGAGGTAGAGAACGGGGAGTTTCTCGCTGCCCTTGGGATCATATCCGGCGGGAGTATAGACGCACATGGGGCGCTCAATGCCGCAAGCCTTTGAATAGTAGTAGCGGTATGAAACCTTGCCGTGCGGAACTTCCTGGATATCCTGTACTGACGGAGCCTCACCGCGAACATCAACAAGACTGTACTTGAAGTTCTCATTGGGGAATATGTGCATGTTGTTGGGATCGGCCACCTGTGTGCCGTCAATCTGGAAAGCATAGGGATAGATGTCGGGAACATCTGGTTTTACCGTGATGCTCCATACGCCGCGGTCATCCTTCTCCATGGGCTTGGTGCCGCTGAACATCTGGCATTCAAGTTCAACCTTCTGGGCATCGGGGGCCTGGCAACGGAATGTCACACTGCCGTCAGCGTTGTATTCAGGAGACTTTACGCCTGCGGGGAAGAGGCTTGACATCAATGATCCGGTAAGACGTGAGGGCTCTGCGCCGCCCAGCTTCTCCAGACGTACCTTCTCGGCCTCCTCAAGGCTCATGCTCTTGGCTACGGCTGCATCAATAACCTTCTGGTCCTGGAACAGGAGCGGGAAGGATTGCTCAAGCCAATAGCGGGCGTTCATCCAGGTGTGACCGTACTTGTCATGTGTGAACACCTTTACGTTCTTTATGTTGTGACGGTCAAGCATCTGCATCAGGTCCTTTGAGTTTCCGTAGAGGAAATCATCGGTACCTATGCCCAGCCAGAACAGATGCACCTTCTTGTTGAATGCATCTGAATCCTCAAACTGGCTGTCGCGAACCTGTGTGAATGAGCTGTATGAGCACAGGTATGAGAACTTGTCAAGGTTTGCAAGTCCGATGGCCATACCCTGGTTGCCGCCGCGTGAGAAACCGCCTATGCCGCGATGGTCGGCATCGTTGATGGTGCGGTAGTTCTTCTCTACGAAAGGCATCAGTACATCGGTGAAATCGGCATTGAAGTTGTAGCCACCGCCCATGCCGCCGAAGCCACCGCCCATACCGCCGAAACCGCCTCCGCCACCTTGTCTTTGGGGCTGACGCTCAGTCTTGAGCAGTGTGGCGTTTCCGTAAGGGAGTACCAGGATCATCTCCTTGGCCTTGCCCTGGGCAATCAGGTTGTCAAGGATCAGGTTCATCTTACCAACCTTGAAATATACCTCTTCCGTATCGGTAGTACCGCTGATAAGGTACATAACGGGATATTTCTTGTCCTTGTTCTTGGGATCGTCATAGAAAGGCGGGGTATAGACTATTACCGGGATATGCATGCCCAGTCCGGGTGACCAGTAGTTAAGATAGTCAACGCTGCCGTGGGGAACATCCTTGAGGGCGCTCAGTTTGTCGGCGCGCATATCGAGCAGACTGTTCTTGAAGGTCTCGTTGGGGAACCATTCGGCGCACTGGGGGTCCATTACGCTTATTCCGTCAACCTCAAAATGATAGGGATAGATGTCGGGCTCGGCAGGACCTATGGTTGCTGTCCATACGCCGTTCGCCCCTTTGGTCATATCGACGTTGTTGCTGAACTGTGTCCATACCTGAACGGCCTTGGCGTTGGGGTTACGGTAGTTGAAAGTCACTGTGCCATCCTTGTTGATGACTGTTGACGGAGCCTGCTGCCCCATACCGCCCGGCTGGGCGCTGATTGCTCCTGAAATGGCAAGAGCCAGCAGGAATGCTGAAAACTTGATGATTCTCATAATCTATATTGTTGTGTAAAAAATATTTTTCGGGGGTTGAAGTTACCTAATAATATCATAATAATGGTTGTTTTTATTTCAAATTATGTACTTTTGTTCAATTTTGCTCTGCGTTTGCAAGGCATGTGACACGGGCAGGATTACAGGACTATAATACAACAATAATATGGAAGTAATTGATTTTAACAAACAGAACAGTATCCTTAATCAGTTCATTGCTGAGATTCGTGACGTGAATGTTCAGAAAGACCAACTCCGTTTCCGTCGCAATCTGGAGCGCATAGGCGAGATTATGGCGCTGGAGGTAAGCAAGAAACTCAACTATGTGACAAAAGAGGTTACAACCCCGCTGGGCACCACAACCATCAATGTCCCCGAGGAGGATATAGTACTGGGTACCGTGTTCCGCGCCGGACTGCCCCTGCATCAGGGTTTCCACAACTATTTTGACCACTGCGAGAACGCGTTTGTATCAGCTTACCGTAAGTATCTGGATGAGGTGAATTTTGATGTGCACATTGAGTATATGGCATCGCCCAAACTGGACGGCAAGACCCTGATTCTGGTTGACCCCATGCTGGCTACCGGTAACAGTATGTATCTAGCATACCGCGCGCTGCTGCTCAAGGGAACTCCCGCCAAGGTTCACCTGTGCTCAGTGATTGCAGCTCAGGCAGGAGTTGATTATGTGTGCAAGATGTTCCCGCAGGATACCACCACACTCTGGTGCGCCGCCGTTGACCCAGAGCTCAACAGCCACGCCTACATCATTCCAGGTCTGGGTGATGCCGGTGACCTTTGCTTCGGCGAAAAATAGTACAAAAGGGGTCAGGCCCCTTTTGTATCTTTTTTCTTTAACAGTCTGATTATTAACCTATTCTTATGAAAAAAACCTTATTGACAGCCACAGCCGTGATATGCGGTGCAGTGGCGTGGGCACAGCCCAAACTGAGTGCAGACAACATTGACGAAGTCCTGAAGGCAATGACCCTTGAGGAGAAAGCCACCCTTGTTGTAGGTGGGAGGGCTAACAGTGTTCCCGGTGCAGCCGGAGGTACACAAGCCATCACCCGTCTGGGAATACCCGGAACAGTTCTTGCCGACGGTCCTGCCGGACTGCGCATATCGCCTACCCGTCAGGGTGACAGCCAGACCTACTACTGCACAGGATTCCCCGTAGGCACGGTTCTGGCCTGCACATGGAATACGGAACTTGTGGAGCAACTTACCACCGCCATGGGCCAGGAGGTTCATGAGTATGGTGTCGATGTACTGCTGGCTCCCGGCATGAACCTGCACCGTAACCCGCTCTGCGGCCGTAACTTTGAGTATTTCAGCGAGGACCCGCTGCTGAGCGGCAAGATATCGGCTGCATACGTAAAAGGTATCCAGAAGAACGATGTGGGTGTATCTGTAAAGCACTTTGCCGGCAATGACCAGGAGATAAACCGCAGCGAGAACGATGCCCGTATAGGTCAGCGTGCCCTGCGTGAGCTCTATCTCAAGAACTTTGAGATCACTATCCGTGAGGCTAAGCCCTGGACCATCATGTCATCGTACAACAAGATAAACGGCACATATACCCAGCAGAGCCATGACCTGCTTACGGGTTTCCTGCGTGACGAGTGGGGCTATGAAGGCATAGTAATGACCGACTGGGGTAACAAGGCAGGTACGGTCAATGCCGTACATGCAGGCAATGACCTGATGGAGCCGGGTGCAGCTTCCGAGACACAGCGTATAGTGGAGGCTGTAAACAACGGGACCCTTGACGTGGCCGACCTGGACCGCAACGTACGCCGTATGCTGGAGTATATCGTAAAGACTCCTAATTTCAAAGGCTACAAGTACTCTAACAAGCCTGATCTGGACGGTCATGCAAGAATGGTCCGCGAATCAGCCCCCGAGGGTATGGTGTTGCTCAAGAACAACGGCTCTCTGCCTATGGAGGCCAAGGGTAACATAGCACTCTTTGGTCTGAGCGCATATAAGTCAATAGCAGGCGGAACAGGCTCCGGTAATGTGAACAAGCCCTATATCCGCAATATCAGCGAAGGTCTGGAGGGTGCCGGTTTCACGCTTGATTCACGTTTGGCCGATTTCTATGCCAAACACCGTGACTATGTGGCAAGCCAGAGCGCCCTGGGTATGGGCGGAGGCCGCAGCGTCATGCTGGGTGAGGCTGTACTGCCCGAGGTGGCCATCAACCAGTCCGCCATCCAGTCATGCGCACAGCGTAACGACGCAGCCATCATAGTGATAGGCCGTAACGCCGGTGAGGGCGATGACCGCCGTATGGTCGATGACTTTGAACTTACAGACATAGAGCGTTCACTTATCCGTGACGTCTGCAACGAGTTCCACAAGGCCGGTAAGAAAGTCACAGTGGTAATGAACATAGGCGGTGTGATAGAGACAGCTTCATGGAAGTCACAACCCGATGCCATCCTGTTGGCCTGGACACCCGGACAGGAGGTGGGCAACTCTGTGGCCGATATACTCATCGGTAAGTCAAATCCTTCCGGCAAGCTCTCCATGTCATTCCCGCTCTCATATCTGGACATACCTTCATCACAGAATTTCCCCTACACCGGGCAGCAGGCACGTCAGCAGCAGGGCGGATTCGGTGGATTTGGCGGAGGTCGCGGAGGACAGCAGAACGCAGGTACACGTAACATTGACTACACCACCTATGCCGAGGGTATCTGGGTTGGTTACCGCTATTTCAATACCGCAGGTGTTGAGGTTTCATATCCGTTCGGTTACGGACTGAGCTACACCACATTTGAGTACAGCAAGCCCACGGTAAAGGCCAAGGACGGCGGTTTTGAGGCAACCATCACCGTAAAGAACACCGGTAAGGTAGCCGGCAAGGAGGCCGTAGAGATTTACGTGAGCGCTCCCGGCGGCGGACTTGTCAAGCCCGAGTCAGAGCTCAAGGCATTCGGCAAGACCCGTCTGCTGCAGCCCGGCGAGAGCCAGACCCTGACCTTCAAGGCCGATGCATACACCCTGGCCAGCTTCAACGAGGAGGCATCCGAGTGGCAGACCGCAGCCGGCAAGTACACCGTCAAGTTTGGTGCCAGCGCAACCGATATCCGCGCTACCGCAACATTCAGCGGCAAGGCCAAGAGCTGGAAGGTTGAGAAACTCCTGCTCCCGCAGCAGCCCATTCAGGAGATTGCAGTACGCTGATAACAATTAGCAAAAAAAGAGAGGGTTCCGATTGTGAACCCTCTCTTTTTATATCATTTGGCCAGTTGGGACAGCCACTGCTTGAGGTCACTCATCCATTGCTGCCGGTAGACGAAGTTTTCATTGGCGCACCAGCCGTGACCGCCTGTGGGATAGACGTGCAGAGCGGAGCGTACGCGGTTGGCCTGCAGGGCGTTGTAGTACTCTATGCTGTTGCGCACGGGCACCAGGTTGTCATCGGAGTTGGCCATGATGAATGCGGGCGGGGTATCGCGGGTAACCTGTTTCTCGTTTGAGTAGAGGTCTATCTGCTCTTGCGATGCGTTACGGCCCAGCAGGTTGTTGTGTGAACCCATGTGGGTGAAGGTCTTGTCCATGGTGATGACCGGATAGAACAGAATCTGGAAATCGGGACGCTGTTCCGGACCGTTGTAGTGGGTGGCGGCTGTGGCTGCCAGATGTCCGCCTGCGGAGCATCCCTGTACGCCTATCTTTCTGATTCCGTATTTATCGGCATCGGCCTTGAGCAGACGCATGGCCTCATGCAGGTCATCCAGCGGAACCTCGGTGTGGCCGTTGGGCAGGCGGTACTTGAGTACGGCCAGGGTTATGCCCTGATCCATGTACCACTGCGCCATGTTATTGCCCTCGGACCCGTTCCATACATCGGTGTAACCACCGCCCGGGCAGGCTAATACAGCCAGACCATTGGGGTTGGGTGCTGCCCAGACGGTGAGTGTGGGCTGTGTCACGTTCGATACGTGCATATCCATTACCCTCTCCGGGCCGGTAAGACCGTTATCGGTCGGTGCACCGTTCGGCCAAAGGTTGATTACGGCTGTGGGTTCCGGTACCTGAGGCGTTGCCGGAGCCTGAGCGGCCTGAGCCGGCGGGTTATAACGTGTCATCCATACCTCCATGTTGCCGTTGCCGCGGTGAGCCCAGGCATAGTATGGGATAAGACGTAGCTTTACCTGCTGGGCGCGGGCCACATTACCTGTGTAGTTGTCATAGGCCGTGGTCTCAAGGGCATTCATGGCGTAGGCACGTCCCTCTACATTCATCTTGAAGGGAATAACTTTGAAATCTGAGTTTGCAGGGAGCGAAGTGTTAAGTATGTTATAGTCATTATCGGTCCACTCTGCGCAATATACCAGCGGCCCGCGCTCAACGGCTATCTTGCCGCGGTCCTCAACCACCTGACGGTGAGCGGTAACTATGCGGGGCTCCATGTCAAAGTGAATACTTACCACATCTCCCTTCTTCCATTTGCGGTCTATGCCGAAATATCCGTCCTGGAGTGTGGCCTCTACAGCCTCTCCATTTACCTGAACGGTGTATCCCGGAATCTTGCCGTCCGAGTAACGGTAAAGGTCTGTGGGAACAACCTCATTGCGAACCCATCCGGGGATACGGATGTTGAGGCAGAACTGACCGGGAGTCTTATCGACGGTTATCTTTATATCACCGTTCCAGGGATACTCTGTGGATTGGGTAATCTGGACGTTCTTGCCGTTCACCTGGGTAGCAAGAGTGTTGGACATAAAAAGGTTTACAAATAGTTTGTTGTCTTTTACGGCATATACGTAACCTGGAACTGACGGGATGAAACGGCAGATGTTGCTGGGGCAGCATGCGCAGCCGAACCATGCCTGACGCTGATGCTGTCCGTGACTTTCAAGCGGGTTAGGATAGAAGAATCCGCCTCCATCCAGGCTTACACCGCTGATTACGCCATTGTATAGGGCACGCTCCAGCACGTCCATGTACTTGGCATCACCATGAAGCAAGAACAGGCGGTAGTTGGTATAGACGTTTGCTATTGCTGCACATGTCTCACAGTAGCCGTTCATGTTGGGCAGGTCATAGTTCTCGGTAAATCCCTCGCTTCCGCCAGTTGAGCCGATGCCTCCGGTCAGGTACATCTTCTTGCCAACCATGTTATCCCAAATGCGGTCTATGGCTGTCACATATGACTGGTCTCCGGTCAGGGCGGCCACATCGGCCATACCTGAGTACATGTAACCGGCACGGACTGAGTGACCAACGGCCTCATCCTGCTCTATCACCGGCTTATAAGACTGATCATACTTGTCCTTACGGGCGGTCTTGCCTTTGTTGTCTAGAAACAGTTTAGCCTCATCAAGGTATTTCTTGTCGCCGGTTACCAGATAAAGTTTGGCCAGTGCCATTTCTGCAATCTGATGACCTGGAACCACAACCTTCTGTCCGGGTCCGTAACCTATCTCACGGCAAACGCAATCTGCATACTTTATGGCTATGTCCAGGAACTTGCGGCTTCCGGTGGCCTGGTAGTGGGCTATGGCACCCTCAACCATGTGCCCAAGGTTATAGAGCTCGTGGCTTCCGCTCTCTTCGGCACTCCAGCGTGTGGGGCCTGACCAATCATGCGGATGGGCGGGGTTCATGGTGCGGGCTGTGTAAAGGTAGCCGTCCGGCTCCTGTGCTGCAGCCACTATGTCAAGCACGCTGTCTATGTATGCCTCCAGTTTCTTGTCAGGATAGGTCTGGAGCAGATAGCTGGCTCCCTCTATTGTCTTATATACATCAGTGTCATCAAACGGGAACTGGGTGGGGCGGTAGTTGCTGCTGTTGTCGCCACGGGCTGTCTCGGCCATCTTGGCGGCTGCATGTTCAAAGTTGGTGTAACGGTCAGTCTCTTCACATTTGCTGAAAGCCAGCGGTATGGTAACCTCACGGCTCTGGCGGATGCGGTCGCCCCAGAATGTGTTGGGTACAACCTTAACCTGTGTGAAAGGCACATTACCTATGGGATAGCTCGGTTTGTCGGCTTTCTTGGCTGCAACAAGTCCAAGCGTTAAGGCTATGGCTGCCAGCGGAATCATTCTCTTAAGGATAGTTCTCATACTATATTCAGTGTTTTAATTATCAAATCAGATTGTCATTGTTGCAAACTTACGTAAAAAAGCACTATCTTCGCGCCCGGATTCAAAATATTTGGATTGCCCTTGTAGTTCAATGGATAGAACGGAAGTTTCCTAAACTTTAAATTTGGGTTCGATTCCCAGCGAGGGTACAACAAAGGCGGTCATCAAGACCGCCTTTGTTGTACCTGAACCTTTATTATACAGGAGTTATTGCCTGAATGCTTTAACGGGGCGGTTGGCGTAGTTGATCACTGCTTCATCGCCATTCCAGGAGAAATCAAATTCTACCTTTGGTCCGTCAACTGATGGCCCATGACTGTTCTCATCAGAACTGTCGGGAACATAAGAGTTCCAGCCGTTGAAAAGGTTCCCGGGTGAAACGGCAGCATCTCCTAAAGCGGCGGCATTGCCACGCCAAAGAAACTTACTGATGGAAATTGTTATCTTTCCGTCTTTGAGAGTGTAAGGACCCTGATAGCGGTCTCCCCAAGCGCTGATGATGAAATCGGCCTTTCCGTCTTTCAGCTCAAGATAGAATACTACGTCCTGTTTGGCTTCATCGTTGTAAGCGTACCACTTACCGGTTTCATCGGTAGCGGTTTCCTTATCATCTTTATCGCAGGCTAACAATGTAGTTACTGCAATAAGGAGTACAGGAATGAACTTTAATGCTTTCATTTTGTTGTTATTTATATTTTACATCAACAAAGATAATCGTTTTTTTATTCAAGTTACATAAAAGCTGAATAATCTGTCATTTCACTTCCCAGATATCATTGGTTTCAAGGAGTTCCGCAAAGTTGTGATACTTCTTGGCAGCCTTTACCTCTTCAATCTGTGCGGTAACAGCGTCATCGTAGGTGGGGGCCTCGACGTCACGGATAACGCCCAGTGCTACGGGGAATCCGTCGCCGTCACCCATCAGGGCAAGCTTGAGCTGCAGGGTGTTGTCCTGGCAGTGTGCATCGTGTACAAGGATATCCTTGAGTGTGATGCCGTTCTCACCGATCTTTACGACCTTAAGGCCGAATCCCTCCTGCATGAGTCCGAACTCATTGTTCTCGCCGAATACCAGAGGCTCACCATGCTTGACGTAGATGGCGTTCTTGGCGCGGCCCTCCTTGTTGTATACTGCATCGTGTGTACCGTTGTTGAAGATAACGCAGTTCTGCAGGATCTCGCATACAGATGCACCCTTGTGGTTGTAAGCAGCCTTGAGGATATCGACTGTACCGGGAGCATCGGTGGCAACGGCGCGGGCAAAGAAGTGACCGCGTGCACCGAAGCAGAGCTCTGCGGGACGGAACGGATCCTCAACGGTGCCGTAAGGGCTTGACTTGCTCACGAAACCGCGGGGTGAAGTAGGTGAGTACTGACCCTTGGTAAGACCGTAGATACGGTTGTTGAGCAGAATCATATTGAGGTTGATGTTACGGCGGTTGGCGTGAATGAAGTGGTTACCGCCGATAGCCAGACCGTCACCGTCACCTGATACCTGCCATACGGTCAGGTCAGGGTTGGCAACCTTGCAACCGGTAGCGATTGCGGCTGCACGGCCGTGGATGGTGTTCATGCCGTAAGTTGCCATGTAGTGAGGCAGACGGCTTGAGCAACCGATACCTGATATAACTGCGGTATTGTATGGAGCGACTCCGATTTCGGCCATAGCCTTGTGCAGCGATGCCAGGAAGAAGTGGTCACCGCATCCGGGGCACCAACGGGGTTGTCCCTTCTTGAAATCTTGTGCTGTATATTCCATAGTCATTCTGTTTTACTTGTTAAGGATTTCATTAAAGGCGTTAACCAGCTCGTTTACAACGAACGGCTGACCCTTAACCTGATTGAACTGATACGGAACAAATCCGTCAACCTTCATACGGAGGAATGCTGCAAGCTGACCCATATTCTGCTCAGCAACTACAACCTTCTTGTACTTGGTAAGTACCTGAGCGGCGTTCTTAGGCAGCGGGTTGATGAACTTGAAGTGTGCGTGAGCAACCTTCTTGCCCTGGGCGCGGAGCTCATCCATAGCGGCGCGCAGATGTCCGTAAGTTCCGCCAAAGCCTACAATCAGCAGGTCGGCATCATCGACATCACCTATAACCTCCAGATCAGGAACCTCAATGTTATTGATCTTCTGCTGACGCAGACGGGTCATCAGGTCATGGTTCTCAGGATTGGTGCTGATAGCGCCGGTCTTGTTATCCTTCTCCAGACCACCCAGGATGTGTGTGAATCCCTCACGACCGGGAACTGCCCAGTAACGGGTGCCGTTCTCTGCACGCATGTAAGGAGTCCATGTACCCTTGAGTTCCTCGGGAACATAAGGCGGGTTGATGGCGGGATACTCGGCCAGGTTGGGCAGCTTGAATGCTGCTGAACCGTTGGCTACGAAAGCATCGGTCAGAAGTACTACGGGAGTCATGTGCTCCAGAGCCATCTTACTGGCCTGGTATGCTGCATCGAAGCAGTCAACGGGTGATGTGGCTGCTATCACGGGCATGGGGCTCTCACCGTTACGGCCAAAGAGAACCTGCAGGAGGTCTGTCTGCTCTGACTTGGTGGGAAGACCTGTTGCAGGACCGCCGCGCTGTACATCCAGAACAACGAGCGGGAGTTCCATGATGACAGCCAGGTTCATGGCCTCTGACTTAAGGCAGATACCGGGACCTGATGTTGATGTCACTGCAAGAGCACCTGCGAAAGATGCACCTACGGCCGATGAGCAGCCTGCAATCTCATCCTCGCACTGAACGGTGGTAACACCAAGTGACTTGTGCTTGGAGAGCTCATGCAGAACATCGGTAGCAGGGGTGATAGGATATGAACCCAGATAGAGCTTAAGACCAGCCTTCTCGGCAGCGGCGATGAAACCGTAAGCTGTAGCCTTGTTACCGGTGATATCCATGTAACGGCCGGGCTCCTTCTGCTTTGATTCAATGCGGTAAACGTTCATGGCACTGCTGTGAGTGTTGTGACCGTAGTCATAACCGGCCTGGATAACCTTGATGTTGGCCTCGGCCAGCTCTGGCTTCTTGGCGAACTTGTCACGCAAATAGTTGAAAGCAATCTCTATATCACGGCTGAACAGCCAGCAAACCAAGCCTAAAGCGAACATGTTACGGCACTTGAGGACAGCCTTGGCGTCCATACCGGTATCGGCAAGTGCATCCTTTACCATCTGGGTAAGGGGGCATGCTATAACGCGGTCCGGATCAACACCCAGTTCTGCCAAAGGATCCTCAGTCTGGAAGGCAGCCTTATCAAGGTCTGATTTCTTGAAAGCGTCTGTATCGATTATGATTGTGGCGTCCTTCTTGGCATACTTAAGCTGGGTCTTGAGAGCGGCAGCGTTCATTGCCACCAATACATCACACTGGTCACCCGGGGTGTAAACCTTACCTGCGCCTATATGTACCTGGAATCCCGATACGCCTGTGAGTGAACCTTGCGGGGCGCGGATATCGGCCGGATAATCCGGGAAGGTACTGATACTGTTTCCTACGGTTGCGGAAACAGTGGAGAAGATGTTGCCTGCCAGCTGCATTCCGTCACCGGAGTCACCTGAGAAGCGGACAACGACCTGATCCAATTCTTTAATTGTCATAACTTGTATAGTGTTTGTTGTTTTTGCATATCAAAACGTTGCAAAATTACAACTTTATTCCATTTAATATTCGGTTTTAAACCTATTTAGCAGACAATATGTATATAATTTATAATAATTCCGTATATATGCAACAAATTATGCAAACAATATGCAAAAATTCAATCTGAGTGCAAAAAAAAGTGATGCTACCAAAGGGGACGGTTCCGTTTGGCCGTACTTTCAAGCTAACTGTGTACGCGATGCCAAACGGAACCGTCCCCTTTGGTACTGTCCCTTTTATATCAGATTATTTCTTCTTGAAAAGTGACAAGATCCATAAGAGAACTACAGCGCCTATAACTGCTGTAAGCAAAGTGCCGAACCATCCGCCCCAGTGGATACCTAACCAGCCTAAAAGACAGCCGCCCAGGATACCGCCCAGAACACCTACCAGGAGGTTGATCAGAAAACCGAATCCTCCGCCTTTCATGATTTTACCTGCCAGGAAACCTGCCAGAACACCAATGATAATTGAAATCAGAATCTCCATATCAGTAATTTTAAAAGTTAGTGAATTGTCTTTCTTGCAGTTGAAAAAGCCGGTGAAAAAGTTGTTTCAGAATCCGAATCCCATACCTCCCATGCCACCTCCTCCGGTGCCGATACCTACATTTGCCGTGTGCTGGGCCTGAACGGGAGTTCCGTCCTCATTCTCTGCCGGAATCCAGTCAGGCATTACCAGAATTGTCCTGAGGGCTTCCTTGTCAATGATGAATACGTCTGAACCTGCGGATATTTTAGGATTGATTATGGCACCGTCCGTATCTACCGTAAAAGCTATAGTGGCACGACCGCTGACTTGCCTGCTTTTCAGGTCATCAGGATAGTTGGTATTGTTGCGGATGAACTGTTGCATCTGCATATTGCCTCCAGGGAATGTGGCCTGAGCCGGACGTGGCCCCTGCGGAGCGCCTCCGGGAGCACCACCCGGCATTCCTCCTCCAGGAAAACCTCTGCCGCCAAAACCACCGAATCCTCCCATGCCGGCGGCAGGCTGCTTGGATGCCTCAATCTCCTCGGCGGTTGGCATAGGGTCAATTCTCATGGGAACTCCCATACTGAGGACCGTTTGAAGTGAATCGATATAGGGTGTATAGTTGGGGAATTCCATTTCTGACTTAAGCAATAACCTATACCACTTTTTGGCATCGCGCAGGGCTACGGTGTCATTATCCATACGCCACTTGCCCAGGCAGATTGTACCTAACAGAGCCTGTGCGTTAAGGACCTGCTCGTCCTTTTGACTGACCTGGCTGATATTGGGATATGTCTCAAGCAGCTTTATGCCACCATCCACGTATGCAGGCTCTTTCTTATATTTGCCGTATTCGTTATAAAAACGAGAAAGATTAACTATTGCACGGTTCTCACCGCCCTTAACCGCTTTTTTGAGCCATTTGACTCCCTGTGAGAAATAGGTGTCGTTGTCCTTTTGACCGAGCCAGAAGATATAGTAATAGCTGCCAAGATTGTATTGTGCCTCGGCATTGTTCTGTTTGGCTGCAGAATCCAGCAGGCGGATTCCCATTTCCATATCTTTCTTGACATACTTGCCCGACATACATTCCAATCCCAACAGGTTCATTGATTCCAGATCACCTTTTATTACTCCTTTCTTGTAATTTTCGATGACCTGTTTCATTCCCTGGTTGGTAATCTCAATCTTGTCCATCTCAGCTTTGATGGAGTCAGTATTGGTGTTTTGCGCAAATATCGGCAGGAAAAAGAATACCGACATGACTACTGAAATAAGCCTTGTTCTCATTTGCATTGATTATTGGTTGATACAAATATCGGCATTTAGTTGAAATGTAAAAATAAATTAAAGAAAAAAATGACCGGAGCCCTGAAAACGGGCCCCGGCCATAAAATAATGCTGTATTGATTAAGCCTTGGCGGCTGCTGTCTCCTCCTTCTCTTTCTTGGTCTTCTTCATGACCAGATAAGCTGTAGGAGCAGCCACGAACAGTGATGAGCATGTGCCGAATACAACACCCAGTATCATTGCGAATGCAAAGCTGCGGATGCTGTCACCACCCAGGAAGAAGATGGCCAGCAATACTATCAATGTACTTACAGAAGTGTTGATGGTACGTGCCAGAGTGGTGTTCAGGGCATCATCGAACAACTGCTTGCGGTTACGCTTGGGATAGAGACCGGTGAACTCACGTATACGGTCAAAGATAACCACCTTATCGTTGATGGAGTAACCTATAGCGGTAAGCACGGCACCTATGAATGTCTGGTCTATCTCAAGTGAGAACGGCATCCAGCCCCAGCAGATTGAATATATACCTATTATAATAAGGGTATCGAAGCAGAGGGCAAAGATGGCACCTACTGAATAAGCCACGTTGCGGAACCTTACAAGTATGTACAGGAAGATGGCAATCAGAGCCAGGATCACGGAGATGATAGCACCGCGTGTGATATCCTCGGCTATTGAAGGACCAACCTTCTGTGAACTGATGATTGAGCCTCCGTCACGGTTCTCACGGTCAATGAATCTGGCCAGTGTCAGGTCTGAGCTGAGCTTGCCGGCTTTCTTGAGTGATGTGAAGAGGAACTCCTCAATTTCTGAATCAATTGTCTCAGACTCCTCGTCTATACGATAGTTGGTAGATATACGGATAGTCTTGTGGTCGGTACCCAGTGCGATTGCCTGGACATTATCCTCGGTAATCACGTTCTGGAGGATAGAGCGGACCTCCTCCGGCTCAACCGGCTGCTCAAACTGTACCACAAAGTTACGGCCGCCTGTAAAGTCGATACTCTTGCTCAGGCCACGTACAGCAAGGAATCCTATGCAGATGATTGCTGCAGCACCGAATATCACGAATGACTTCTTGGCAGCCTCCATGAACTTGACCTTGGTATTCTGCATCAGGTTCTTTGAGAATGCGGTGGTGAAGGTCAGGTCCTGCAACTTGCCCTTGCCCAGGAAGTGCTCATAGACGATACGTGTCAGGAACACTGCTGTGAAGAATGAGCAGATGATACCTATGATCAGTGTGGTGGCGAATCCGCGGATAGGACCTGTACCGAAGTAGAACAGGATGATACCGGTTATTATTGAAGTGAAGTTGGAGTCAAAGATGGCCGAGAATGCGTTCTTGTAACCGTCGGTCAAGGCTGACTGTACGCTCTTGCCGCCCTTGAGTTCCTCCTTGGTGCGCTCATAGATAAGCACGTTGGCATCGACAGCCATACCCAGGGTAAGCACGATACCTGCGATACCTGACATGGTCAGAGCAGCCTGGAATGACGTGAGGATACCCAGAGTGAAGAAGAAGTTGAGCAACAGGGCTCCGTTTGCCACCATACCCGGAATGAATCCGTAGATGATGCACATATATATCATCAGGATGATGAATGCTATGATGAATGAAGTGAATCCCTTCTGGATTGACTCCTGACCCAGTGAAGGTCCTACAATGTCCTCCTGTACGATCTTGGCGGGAGCGGGCATCTTACCGGACTTGAGCACGTTGGCAAGGTCCTGAGTATCTTCAACGGTAAAGTTACCTGTAATCTCGGAACGTCCGCCGCCAATCTCACCGTTCACGCGAGGAGCGCTGTAAACATATCCGTCAAGCACGATTGCAATACCGCGGCCTACGTTCTGCTTGGTCAGTGAAGCCCACTTGCGTGCACCCTCGGTATTCATGGCCATACTTACACAGGGATTGCCGTGCTGGTCAAAGTCTGCCTTTGAATCCACTACCACATCACCCGAAAGGTCTGCCAGGCCGTTCTTGTTGTCGCTCTTGATGCAGTAGAGCTCATAGTACTGCTCTGTGCCATCCATTGGCTTGACGCCCCACATGAACTTGAGGTCACGCGGGATGATGGCCTTGGCATCGGCACTGGCAAGCATACGGTTCACCTCGGCGGTATCTGAATAGTGAGCTACGCCTGCTACCCAACTGTCTGTGTAGGGATAGGGGTTGAGGCGGGCAAACAGAGGATTGCTCTTGCGCAATGCCTCACGCTGTGCGGCTGTTGCCTGGTTCTCATCATCTGACTTGTCCAGAAGCTGTCCGGCCAGGTCATTGTCTGAGTTCTGTGCAGTCTGCTCACCGGCAGTTGTCTCTTCCTTGTTCTCCTGAGGATTCTCATCAACATATTTCTGGGCCAGACGGGCATCTATTCGTGTCAGTACATCCTGAATCTCGTCAGTCTTGTAGGTCTCCCAGAACTCAAGGTTAGCAGAACCCTGAAGGAGCTTACGTACACGCTCAGGCTCCTTGATACCGGGAAGCTCAACCATGATACGGCCCTGCTTGCCGGCAAGTTCCTGAATGTTGGGCTGTGCCACACCAAAGCGGTCTATACGGGCACGCAATACCAGGAATGAGTTGCTTACAGCGTTGTTGACCTCAGTCTTCAGCACTGATATTACCTCCTCATTGGGTGTTTGTGAATTTACTTTGTCCTTAAGATTGGAAGTAGCAAAGAATGTACTCAGTTTGGCATCTGGACCTGCTATCCTTGCATACTCCTGTGCAAAGATGTCCACGAAGTTGTCCTGGCTGCTTATGGAACGTTTCTTGGCAGCTGCCAGAGTCTCGGTGAAAACGGGATCCTGACTGTTGTTGGCCAAAGCCTTTACTACATCGGGTATAGAAACCTCCAGAATGACGTTCATGCCACCCTTAAGGTCCAGACCAAGGCCGATCTGCATCTCACGGCACTCTCTGTAAGTGTATATACCCATCCAGACCTTTTTGTTCATTACAGAGTCAAGATAGGCCTGTTCATCCTGACTCTGGGCAGCACGTCTCTCAATGCTGCGGGTCTTGAATGTAAAGGAGAGATAGAACAGACACACCAGTGTCAGTGCTATCGCAAAAATCTTTACGAATCCTTTGTTCTGCATACTGTTTTTATTGTTGTTAAATTGTTAATGCGCGTGTGCATAAAATTTCAAGGGTGCAAATATAGAGATTTTTTCCGGTCCGCAACCAATAACAACTTCTTTTCTGAATATAAAAACGCAAAAGAGTTATATTTGCAGCATGAAAGCATATCATTTTATCCTTTTTGCAGCATTTGCTGCACCTATTTCAGCACAGAATGCGGTTGACTGGGAGAATCCGGCCGTCATAGGCATAAACAAACTCCCTTATCACGTTACGTTGGGTAATCCTTCAACCCACAGTACAAACCCGGAGATAACATATCTGGACGGAACCTGGAAGTTCCGCTGGTCGGCGGACCCTGACAGCCGCCCTGCCGGTTTCTTTGAGGTTGGCTATGACGTGAGCGGATGGGATGACATACATGTGCCGTGTGACTGGCAGATGCAGGGATTCGGTACTCCCATCTACACCAATTCCCGATATCCGTTCCGCCGGGAGCCGCCATACGTGACCCGTACCAATGATCGCAACTGGACAGCATTTGAGAACCGCAATCCGGTGGGCAGCTATGTGACTGTTTTCAATGCTTCCGACATATCGGCCCATAACTGGATACTGGAGTTCGAGGCGGTAAGTTCGGCTTTCTATGTCTGGGTGAACGGACAGAAGGTGGGGTACAGCCAGAACAGCATGTCGCCGGCCGAGTTTGATATATCAAGTTACCTGAAGGAGGGCGAGAACCTTCTGGCGGTCGAGGTCTATCGCTGGTGTGACGGCTCATACATAGAGGACCAGGATTTCTGGCGTCTGAGCGGCATATTCCGTTCAGTCAAACTGTGGCGCCGCCCCCTGCAGCATATCTCCGATTACAGGATTTCGCTCATTCCATCGGCCGATTTCGGCAGCGCTGCAATCAACGTTGCCGTGGAGTTGGCCAATATGGCACGGCTCAAATCCGATGATATGTCGGTAAGAGTATCCCTGACGGGTAGAAATACCGATGGAAAGGATGTAAAAAAGAAACTTTCAAATACTGCCAGCTCAATAAAGGCAGGAGATACGGTATCCCTTGAAATGGCCGGTGTACTGGAGCGTCCATTGGTGTGGTCGGCCGAAAAGCCCAATCTCTACGAGTGCCTGATTGAGTTGCTCGATGCCAAAGGAAACCTTGTGGAGAGTTTTGTGCAGAACACCGGCGTAAGACGCATTGAAAAGCGCGGTGAGGTGATGTACATAAATGACCAGCCGGTCAAACTGCGTGGTGTGAACCGTCACGACCACCATCCGCGTACCGGCCATTATGTGGATGCCGCTACGACCGAACTTGATATAAAGCTCATGAAACAGGCCAACATAAACATGCTCCGTACATCACATTACCCCGACACCCCGATACTTTACGAACTCTGTGACCGCTACGGACTCTATGTGATGGACGAGGCTTGTCAGGAATCACACGGATTCGGTCTGCGCAACCGGCAGATGGGCAATGACCCGCAGTGGATGAAATCTCACGTGGACCGTGCCGAATCACTGGTGAAAAGGGACTTTAACCATCCCTCTATTCTATTCTGGTCACTGGGCAACGAGGGTGGATCTGGTGTCAATATGCAGGCTATGCGTAACAAGGTGGATGAACAGGATTCCACCCGTCTGGTGTTCTGTGATACGGATCTTTCGGTATCGGACCTTTACGATGACAGTTATCTGTCACCCGCACGACTCAAACAGGTGGCTGAGAGGGTGAATGACCGACCTTTCTGGATGCGTGAGTACGCCCACATGATGGGTAACTCAGGCGGTAACCTTACGGAGTATTGGGATGTTATTTATTCCGATCCCAGCATTGCCGGAGCAGCTATCTGGGACTGGGTGGACCAGGGTATTGCCAAACCCATAGACGGATCGCCGCTTGCGTATAAGGGCAGCGGCCTGAAACTTGAAGAGGGTGAGTTCTGGGCCTACGGAGGAGATTTCGGCGATATGCCCAATGACGGAAACTTTGTGATAAACGGCCTGCTGGCCCCGGATCGCACCCCGCATCCCCATTACTATGAGGTCAAGCACATTTATCAGCCTCTGCATTTTGAAAAGATTGACAACGCTCACGTAAGGGTAATCAACAGGGATTGGTTCACATCCATTGATGAGTATGATTACAGTGTCCGGTTCTTTGATTATAGTTACAGGGGTGGTGAATCAGATTTGATAAAGCTTTCCAAGCCCGATGAGAACGGCATTTTGACTATACCGGAGCATAGTTATGGGAATTCCTGGAAAAACGCCATGACAGTATGTGCATCGTTGCCACAGTCTGTATTATGGGCCGATAAAGGTTTTACAGTGGCTTATGACCAGTTTGTACATATCGATGATTATTTAGCCCGTCCTTTTATCATGGAAGATTATGCCAAAAGAATAAAACCCCGGAAAGCGTTGGAATATCTTGAAAAAGGAGGCTTCTCTTTTGACAGTCTGGGCGCACTGGTGGGCTGGAATTATCAGGGCAGGGAGATCCTGACCGGACCTCTGGAACCCTATTTCTGGAAACCTGCCAATGACAACCAGCTGCGTAATGACTATGAGAGGAGTATGGGGGTATGGCGCTCGGCGGCATCGGACCGCAAACTCCTGTCCAGTAAGTTCTCTCTGTACAAGGACAAGCGTAACCGTAAGCAGCAGGGTACCCTGATCTGCAAGTTTACATATGCTCTTCCAACAGGAGCAACCCTTAAAATGACATATTACATTGATTTGGATACCAAGGCTCAAGTGGAAGTAGATATGGATTATACCCCTGACAGCGTCAGGGTGGAATCCATGCCAAAGTTCGGATTAAGGATGAGAGTGCCTTCGGGCTATGACAACGTCTCCTGGACTGGACGCGGCCCTTGGGAGAACTATCCTGACCGCAAACTGGGTGCATTGTACGGCCAGTATACATTGCCCGTGGGTGAGTATATGACTGATTATGTCTATCCTCAGGACAACTCCAACAGAACAGACGTTGACAAACTCCTGTTGACCGGTTCCGGAGTGCCCACATTGAGCATTACCGACTTGGGATTCGTACGCCCTCCAAAAGGATTCAATGCAAGAATATGGAATTACTCCGAGGAGGATCTGGAGAAGGCGCGTCACGGATATGAACTGCCCGAGCGTGATTATCTGAACATCAATCTGGACTCAGAGATAATAGGCGTGGGCGGCAACGATGCGTGGGGAGCCAGGACGGAGCCTCAATATATTCCGTCTGCCGGAGAAAGGTATTATCTGCATCTGGAGATAAACCTTGAGTGAGTTTCTATTCCAATCGGATTTTGCTGATGACTGGATAGTGGTCACTGTCCTTCTGGGTGCGGTCTATCCAGGTGTGCAGGGGTGTAATGTTCTTGCTGCAGAATATGTGGTCTATGCGGTAGTAGAGTTTGTGCTCGTGATAGGTAATGCCCATTCCAACGCCGGATTGGGCGTAAGCGTCACGCATGAACCGGTTGAATAAGCGGTGTGAGTATGAGAGCGGGGTATCATTGAAGTCACCGCACACAATCATATATTTTGATGTCTCTTTGCGGGCGCGGTCTGCAATCATGCGCGCCTGACCGGCTCTTTGTTCGGTTGATTTAAGAAGGTTCTTGAGCACTTTCTTCGATGCCTTGTAATGTGTGCTGTCAGTAGGGTTCTTTATGAATTTCTGATACTCCGAAATCTCTTCAGCTGCCAAATGGTTTGATTGAAGGTGACAGTTATATATGGCCAATGTATCAGTGCCTATGAGGATTCTCAGATACTGACAACTGTTGACTGTGTTCTCAAAATCAATTGATTCGTTAAGCAGAATAGGATATTTTGACATGCAGGCTTCACCATTCTTGTCGTTTGGCAGACCTATATATGGATATATGTTTGTTTTCATCTTGTCACGTGAGGCCAAATCTAACACGTGACGGGTTGCTTCCTGAAGAAAAATAATGTCAGCGTCAAGGCCGATTGTATAGTTCAGTACGGGGTTGCTCAAATTCCAGTCCTTGTTGTCGTCTATGCCAAATCCTTCAGTATTATAGGATATTACGGTGATGTAGGGTTCATTTACATTACGTGACTTGGACAAATGCAGGGGGAAATACCGCAATGTGGGGATCAGACAAATCAGGATGGTTGCCAGGGGCACAAGCGCTCCTTTCTTCCATGTAAGCAGCCACAGGATCAGGAACATGAAATTAAGCAGATACAGGAAAGGGAATGCCAGTCCGGAAAGTGATGCAAACGGCCATTTGCCTATAGGGGCCAGAATGGAGCCGTAGCAGCTGAATATAAGCAACAGTGCCGCCACAATGTTGACGGCCAGCAACGGATAAGCAAGCAGTTTCCCTATTAGTTTCATGGCAGTCTCTTCCTGTGAATGATGTTATCCAGCCAGACGGCTATGGCAGTGACGGGTGCTGTCAGGTCCTTACCCTTGCGTAGCATGTTGTTGAATGCCCAGCCTATGAATGCCGCGCCCAGATGTGCTGCATCGGTGGCAGGATTAACGTGCGGAAGCAGTGCCGCGTCAATGATAGCCAATGTTATTATTATGTATTTGAGCTTGACGGCACCTATAAGCGGAATCTGCTCAGTGCTGTCGGGAGCGCGGAATGCCAGAGCCGTACAGAAAGCCAGGATGCAGGCTGAGCAGAGGGGCATGCTGCCGGCCCAGTCACGCAGCTGGAATGAGGGCAGAGCCATGAATGTGCCGGTGAAAAGGAGCATTCCCGCTATACCGCCCAGTATGTACAGTCCGCGCAGATGGTTGGATGTGAAGTAGCGCAGAAAAACACCACCAAGCCAATATAGAGTCACCATGTTGAATATCAGGTGCCAGAGTCCCCAACTTGTGAACAGGGATGTTAAAGGTGACCATGGCCTAAATAACAGCACCAGGGGATTCCAAGGATAATTAAGAGAGGAAAATGCCAGTTTGTCCTCACCGAAAGAAAATAGCGTGAATGTTATGTCAAGCGTGAGCGCCAACACGAACATTGCGCAGTTTATCAGAAGCAGGCGCGTCAGCACATCGCCGGTCACGAATTTGGTCTTGAGTTCCTGAAAAAGGTTCATTACCAGGTGAATTTGATATGGTTGTCCTTCTTTTCCTTATGTTTCCAGTAAAGCATTACGATGAATCCTGCCAACATGCCGCCCAGGTGGGCAAAATGGGCCACGTTATCGGCTGCGCTGTTACGCAGTCCCAGGCCCAGTTCCAATACCACATATCCTATCACAAGCCATTTGGCCTTGATGGGGAACGGTATGGGGATAATGAACAGCTGATTGTTGGGGTATGTCATGCCATATCCCAACAGGATTCCATATACTGCACCCGATGCTCCCACGGTCAGTATCCGGTCCAGATAATGCACCATAGGAATGGTGATTCCGTTACCTATTGCCACTACCTCATAGTGTGAATAGACCAACAGATAATGTACATACTGGCAGAGCTCTTGTGTCAGTCCTGCACCTATTCCGCAGATGAGATAGAACCAGAGGAACCGCTTGGAACCCCACTCCATCTCCATCACGCGGCCGAACATCCATACGGCAAACATGTTGAAGAATATGTGTTGGAATCCCTCATGCAGGAACATATAGGTAACGAGCTGCCATATCCTGAATCCCGGGGCCAGGAAAAAATGCAGCCCGAACAGTTTGTGCAGGTCTATTCCGTATTTGGCCAATGCCATCGTACCCATCCAGCACAGGACGTTGATGATGAGCAGATTCTTGGTAACAGGCGGTAGTTTGTTCATACTCTACAGATAAACATGTTTGGGGCTGCAAAAATAGCCATTTTTTCAGTAACTTTGCGGTCCATAATCCTATAATATGAAAATAGAGACTTTAATAGCTCAGAAGACCGTCCAGGCCATAAAGGCGCTTTACGGTCAGGAGATAGAGGCCGGATCGGTCCAGGTGCAGAAGACCAAGAAGGAGTTTGAGGGCCATCTTACAATAGTGGTGTTCCCGTATCTTAAGATGTCGCACAAGGGACCGGAGCAGACTGCAGGTGAGATAGGCGTATGGCTCAGGGAGAACGTTGAGGAGATAAGCTCATATAATGTGATTAAGGGTTTCCTGAACCTGGTCATTTCCACAACGGCATGGGTGGATATGCTTAACGGCATAAACGCGGATCCGGAGTTCGGACTGCGCAAGGCAACAGACAACTCCCAGCTTGTGATGATTGAGTATTCAAGTCCCAACACCAACAAGCCGCTCCATCTGGGTCACGTGCGCAACAATCTTCTGGGCGGTGCGCTGTCCAATGTGATGGCAGCCAACGGTTATAAGGTTGTAAAGACCAACATAGTCAATGACCGCGGTATCCATATATGCAAGTCAATGCTTGCATGGCTCAAGTGGGGAAACGGAGCTACACCCGAATCCACCGGTAAAAAGGGTGATCATCTGATAGGTGACTATTACGTGGAGTTTGACAAGCATTATCGTGCAGAGGTCAAGAGTCTGCTGCCGGCTAATTTTGACGAACTTGACGAGAAGGCTCAGGAGGAAGCAAAGGCCAAGGCAGAGAAAGAGTCTCCGCTCATGCAGGAAGCTCACGCCATGCTGGTCAAGTGGGAAGCCGGTGACCCGGAGGTACGCGCCCTGTGGGAACGCATGAACAGCTGGGTATATGCCGGATTCGATGAGACATACCGCCGTCTGGGCGTAAGTTTTGACAAGATATACTATGAGTCACAGACCTATCTTGAGGGTAAGAAAACCGTGATGGAAGGTTTGGAGAAAGGCCTGTTCTTCCGCAAGGATGACGGTTCCGTCTGGGCTGACCTGGCTGAGAACGGTCTGGATCAGAAACTTCTGCTCAGGAGTGACGGCACATCGGTTTATATGACTCAGGATATAGGTACCGCCCAGCTCCGTTTCAGGGATTTCCCCATTGACCGGATGATTTACGTGGTGGGCAATGAGCAGAACTACCATTTCCAGGTGCTCTCCATACTGCTTGACCGTCTGGGATTCAAGTGGGGCAAGGATCTTGTGCACTTCTCATACGGTATGGTGGAACTGCCCGAGGGCAAGATGAAGAGCCGTGAGGGTACAGTGGTCGATGCCGATGACCTGATGGATGAGATGATAGAAACTGCCCGCGCCACATCGGCCGAACTGGGTAAACTGGACGGACTGACCAAGGAGGAACAGGACGAGATAATGCGCATAGTGGGCATGGGTGCCCTCAAGTATTTCATACTCAAGGTCGATGCCCGCAAGAACATGACCTTCAACCCTAAGGAATCCATCGATTTCAACGGCAATACGGGCCCGTTCATCCAATACACTTACGCCCGCATACGGTCTATCATGCGCAAGGCTGCCGAAGAGGGAATCAAACTGAATGGTCAGCTTTACGCCGATGAGAAATCACAGATATCCGAGAAGGAGATAGGACTCATTCAGCTGCTCAACGGATTCAGTGATGTGGTACGTCAGGCCGCCGATGACTATAACCCGTCGGTAATAGCCAACTACTGCTATGACCTGGCCAAGGAGTTCAACCAGTTCTATCACGATTTCAGCATCATGCATGAGCCCAGTCGGGAGCTCAAGCTTTTCCGTCTGGTTCTGGCTCAGAATGTGGGCAAGATCATCAAACTGGGCATGGGGTTGCTGGGTATTGAGGTTCCGGAAAGAATGTAGGGTCTTGGGTCTTGATACACCTTGCGAGTGCTGGTTGGGGACGGTTCTCTTTGAGCCCTCCCTGAGAGCACAAAGAGAACCGTCCCCTGGCTGAGGAGTTAAGATTTGATTAAATTTGCAATATGGCACTAAAATATTATGTTGTTTGGATAGGGCTGAATCCTGGGGTTTATGACTCCTGGGAGGCTTGCAAACAGCAGGTGGAAGGCTGGAAAGGTGCCGTATATAAAGGATTTGCAACCCGAGAAGAGGCTGAGGAGGCAATCAATCAGCCGCCTGAGGACTTCATAGAGAAGAAAACTCCCGAACATAAGGGAGGACGCAAAAAGAAGGAAAAAACCATTCCACCGGAGGTTATACGTCAGGCGTTGGCCGTGGATGCGGCATGCAGCGGAAATCCGGGCCAGATGGAATACCGTGCCGTCTATCTGGGTGACATGGAGGAGAAATTCCACTTCGGCCCTGTTCTGGGTACCAACAACATAGGTGAGTTTCTTGCTATAGTCCATGCCTTGGCATTATACAAGAGCCGTGGGCTTGACTGGCCGCTTTACAGTGACTCACGCAATGCGATAGAATGGGTTCAGAAGAAACAGTGCAGGACCAAGCTGGAACGCACACCTGAAACGGCGGCCGTTTTTGAGCGCATAGAGAGTGCCGAACGCTGGCTTAGGGAGAATACCTTTAATAACCCGATTATCAAATGGGATACAAAGAAGTGGGGTGAGATACCTGCTGATTTTGGCCGTAAATGATCATGGAGAAAAACGTCAGGGAAAGAGGCAGGTTTGCCATGCTGTTCGGGCACTATTTCAGTCTGGTCCTGATCTTCATATTCCAGAAGCCGTTGTTCATGCTCTATGCAGGCGCTTTGCAGCACCGTTACGGTTTAAAGGACTGGGTTCTGGTAATGTGGCACGGATTCTCTATCGATCTCTCCGTGGCAGGTTACCTTACGGTATTCCCGCTTCTGGTTGTCACCATAGGGCTTTGGATACAGTCATTGCCGGTAAAGAGGATAATCCAGGTCTATGACGCTCTTGTATCATTGCTTTTGTCCGCCATATTCGTGGGCGATGCAGCCCTGTATCCTTTCTGGGGTTTCAAGCTGGATGCCTCTGTGCTGTTCTATCTCAAGACTCCAAAGGAGGCAGTGGCAAGCGTATCTCCTTTTATGGCAGTGGTGGGCGTCGTAGCCATTCTTGTATTTGCGTACCTTTTCTACAGGATTCTCATCCGTCCGCTCAAACCGGTGTCAGTACCTTACAGGAAAGTCCTGATGCCGCTGGTAGTGAACCTGCTCTGTTTCATACTTGCCGGCCTGCTGTTCCTTGCCATACGCGGCGGGCTGACCGCATCCACAATGAATGTTGGCCATGCCTATTTCACTACCGACCAGTTCCTGAATCACAGTGCCGTGAATCCCGGGTTCAGCCTGCTCAGTTCTGTCAGCAAGACATCGGATTACTCACAGTGGTGTGACTATTTTGACGAGGAGCGTCGCAGCCGTTTATTCGATGGCCTTTACTCTACCGATGACACTGACACGGACACTCTGCTTAATACAACAAGGCCCAATGTGCTGCTTGTGGTTCTGGAGGGCTTTGGAGGAGATTTTGTAAACGCCATAAGCGGGCGCGGTGATGTGTCACCCCGTATGGACAGTCTCATAAAAGAGGGAGTCTTTTTCAGTAACTGCTATGCCAGCAGTTTCCGCACCGACCGTGGCTTGGTTTGCGTGGTGAACGGTCATCCTGGACTGCCCATGACCTCAATCATGAAACTGCCGGTGAAAAGCTCCAGACTGCCTTCCATTCCGGCAAAACTGGCGGAAAAGGGATATTCCACATATTTCATGTATGGCGGTGACATAAACTTCACCAATATGCAGAGCTGGCTTTACTCAAGCGGGTTCAGCCATGTCGTATCCGAATCCGATTTCACGGCTCAGGAAAGAAAGACCCATGCATGGGGAGTAAACGATGACATAACATTCAGCCGTCTGTATGAAGACCTCCGTGAACGCAAGGATTCACTGTGGATTGCAGGCTTCCTCAGTCTGAGCAGCCACGAGCCTTTTGAGGTTCCCTATCACAGGCTGGATGACAAGATCTGCAATGCCTTTGCCTATACGGACAGTTGTCTCGGGGCATTGGTGGATAGCCTGCGCAGCCTGCCGCTTTGGGACAATCTGCTCATGGTAATAACTCCGGACCATGGATTCCGATATCCTCAGGAGGGTTTTGCATTTGACCCTCATGTGCATCATATTCCCATCCTTTGGGTGGGGGGAGCCGTCAGGGAACCAAGGGTAATAGATAAGTTTACATCCCAGACAGATCTGGCCGCAACACTTCTTGCGCAGTTGGGAATAGACCACAGCGACTTCCTATTCAGCCGTAACGTGATGTCAGGCTCCTATACTTATCCGTTCTCCTTCTACACGTTCTCAAACGGACTGTGTTTCATAGACAGTACGGGTGTGACCCTGTATGATGACGATTCGGGGAAATGCCTGATTGAGGATCCTGACACGGACGGTCTGCGTCTGGACAGGGGAAAGGCCATACTGCAGACCTTGTACGATGACCTTGAGGCACGTTAGCACATTTGCGTACCGTATCTTCAGAAATTGAAGAAGTAATTCATGAAGAAATTCCAGAACGTTACCACGCCGGTGGCAAACAGTTTGGACAGGTAGAAATTAAACTTGAATTTGCCATGCAGCAGATAGACTGTCAGGCTGTTTATGCCCAGACCTATCGATGAAATGAGCAGAAAACGCATGTATTGTGTACCGGTATCTCCGGTAGTCCCTTCAAATGTCCACATCCTGTTAAGGAAGAAATTGCTGGTTGCGGCACAAAGGAATCCCAAGGCGTTGGCAACATACTTGTTCAGGTGCAGCAGTTCCTTGCACAGCCATGTGATGCCAAAATCAACGAATACGCCGGATCCGCCTACTATACAGAATCTTATAAACTTGACTATCATTTCTTAACCTTGGTTTTTGCCGGGATGCAGTTGAACCAGTATGCACACACTCCGCTCTTGAATGCAAAGCCGGTGCTGTAATCACGGCCTGCCAGTTCATCGGGCAGTGTAAAGACATAAGACCTTTTCACGCTTTCTCCCGGCTGTATTGTCAGTTCTATCCCTGTGTCATATTCAAATATGTCAAATCTGGACCATTTCCATATCATGACCAGACGTGTATCCGGTCCTGTTGACACGGGATAATCGTAGGGGTTGGTCACGGTCAGGTCCATTGACAGCGTCTGTCCGCACTCAAGTTTTGAAGGAATGTCGCTGAACCGGACATCCAACAGTCTCACGGGCCTGAAATCAGTGTATTCCTTCCAGCAATATACTTCGCCGTTAGCCAGTTTTATGGAATCGGTGGCATTTTCGCCGTTTGTCTGGACAAGCACGGTCCGGCCGGCAAATTCCGTATCATAGTCCATGAACTGCCATTGGTGGGTGCGGTATGTTATTTCGGGTTCGCAGAATGTCTCACCACCTGTATAGTAACGGTATTTGGCCGCCTCGCTGTAGCTGCCGCTGAATATGAGAGGCCGTCCTGCGGCAAACTTGTGTAGCTGTGCAAATGACTCCTCGTTATTGAATATCTCATAGCGGATGCCAAGCGGGTTGAACACCATCTCAAGACGGAAAAGGAACACCAATACAAGTGTTACTGTTCCGGCACGCATAACGTACCTGTATGTCCTGTCGTGTTTCCGGCAGTAGTCGAACATGACATATATTATGCCGAAAGTACATGCTATCACCCATTGGGGCTGTACGTATCCGCGTATGGAAGACAGCAGGAAAAAGCCGATGAAAAGGGCCGGAAGCCAACGCAGAAACCTTTGCGTGTCATCTTTGGGACGGTTCTTGCGCCATGCCTGGAAGAAGACAGGAACAAATAGCGGGTTGAATACAACCAGCATATTGGCTATGAATGCCAGCAGCTCGCCAAACACAAAGTTCGCGTTCCTTCCTGACAGATGGTATGCAAATGACGCCCAGTTGTGGTCATACTGCCATTTCAGGTGCGGTAGGAAAAGTATCAGTGCCAGCAATCCTGCCATATAGAACTTTGGTTTCTTAAGAATCCATGGAGCTGTTAACAGTGAGAACAGCACCACAAGCGCACCATGATACTTGCTGTAAGCCATGAATGCCATAGCCAGACCAAGTCCTATCCAGGCCATGCGGTTACCTTTTGTGAAACGGTCAAAAGCCAACAGGTAACATGCCGATGAAATCATCAGGGGACCGTCCGGAACTGCTATGAAACCGTACAGCTGGAGCATGAGTACGGTTGCCGTGAGCATTATGTACAGCTTGGCATCACGCGGGGTGTCCTGCTCCTTTTCATCGGGTCTTATCAGAGTCCACAGAATCCACAGGTATATGGGCTGGAGAACGGTAAAGAACAGACGGACACCCAGGCTGCCCCTGGTCAGTAGCATGCCCAGCCAAACCAGCACGGCTGTCACCGGGGGATGGTCAAAATAACCCCATGCCAGGTTGTCGGCAAACAGGGTGTAGTAGGCCTCATCATTTGACAGACCGGTAAAGTGTGCCTGCAGCAGGTTAAGCGCAAACCATACGGCAAGCCATTTCAGAACTATACCGTCATTTTTTGTCAGGCTGCAGTTTCTTTTCATTATCTCTTCCTTTTAAGGTCAGGGTTAAAGCGGTACTTGACCGTAATCATCTGCTGGTGATGTATGGGGGTGTCGGGGGTAAAGTGAAGGTTCCAGTTGAATCCGAACGCTATGTCGCCGTCATCATAGAACTGTATCCCCAGACGTGTCTTGTTGTAGAACGTATGGTTGTAGAACGGGTCGCTGCGGTGGAACATCAATCCTGCATCGGGGTCATGGAGATACTCCTGCTGGCAGTCTCCCTTGTACAGGGTATTCTGGACGTTGAACCATTTCCATCCGGCTTCAATCTTGCCCAGGAAACCTGTTGCCTTGTCCCAGTTTTCATATGTACGGCAGCGTATGGTTGACAATAGAAGTCCGCCTTCAAGTTTAAGGACCGTGTTCCTGGGCATGAATCCTGACAGGTCAATTCCTATCCAGGGATTGAACATGAATTTCTCATAGAGTGAGTGTCCGGGTTCAATGGGGCCGGCAAAGTGCGTCAGTGCCGCATAGTATCCCATGCTCATGAATAAAAAGTTGTATTGCAAGTCATTCACTATACGGAATGCTTCGCGGTCATACATTCTCTGACGGCTGAACCAGTTGCAGTACAGTTCAACCTCAAGGTCGTTCCCGAAATACTGTATGAGCGTACCGCCTATGACAGGCTCAAAAAACGCGATGGAATCATACAGGAATGCATCGGGCAACTGGCGTTGCAGATGTGTGCGCGGGATGTTTCCGAATGAAGCCGACCACTTGCTGTCCCTGTATTTGTAGTAAAGCACAGGTGTGGGATCGATGTCTCCTTTTGATCCGAATTCCCAGATCTTGGAAACTCCGCCCATAATAAGGTGATTACCCTTTTCAATTCCTATCTGGGGCGTGAGGCGCATACCGTATATGGTTTGCGGCATTACGTCTCCCTTGAACTCGCGGTTATCGAAAAGTCCGTCAAAGGACAGGTCAAAACGCAATCCCTGGGCTTTGACAGGCAGTGTGGCGGCAATGAATGAAAGAGCGGCCAGCACTGTCAGGCGAATATGCATTCTCATTGTACTGAATCTTTTAAGTGCAGCAAAATTAGTGAAAAAGCGGCTAGCATCAGCGGTTTGTCTTGGGTAAGTTCTTAAGCCATTCCTGATAACCCTCATAGCTTCGCTTCCACCGGTTGTGTGTCCACAGCCAAAGTTCCGGACAATTCCTTATGTTCTCCTCAAGCAGTCGCAGGTATTCTTTTGTCACCGTGAACTCCGGAAGGTCCTTGGTGTGGTCAAACATCATGGTTATGTCACAGCAGTAGTAACCGCGGCGTTTGCGGCTTATGTTCATATACCAGACCTGGGCATCCAGTTTCCTGGATATGCGTTCTGTTCCGGTAAAAACGGGAGTGTTCTGGCTCAAGAACGGCGTCCAGAGGTGGGTGTTCCAATAGAGCGGTACCTGATCGGCTATCATTCCTATAAAGAAAGACTTGCCGCTGTTCCTGCATTCAAGCAGGCGGCGCATGACATGTTCCATCTGTATGTTCTCTGTCCCGAACTTGTTGCGAAGTCTGAGCATGAACAGGTCCATTGTCCTGTTCTCCAGCTTATGATACACCTGTCCGCCCATGAAGTTGTCCACATCTTTGAAGTAGAGCATCATGGAAGGAATCCACTCCCAGTTACCAACGTGACCCAGATAACCGAATCCGGACCGGCCGTTGCGGGCCTGCTCCACAATCTTTTCGCATCCTGTTATCTCCATGTGGCGTTTTATCCAGCGTTCCCCCACAGATACGGTCTTTATGCCTTCAACAATCTGGCACAGGAACTGATAGTAGAAACGGCGCTCCGTGCGTCGGAGCCATTTACGGTCCTTGTCGGGAAATGAGTTTGACAGGTTCTTGCGCACTATTTTCTTACGGTATCTTAAGGGAGGGCACAGGTACATCAGAAGCCAAAGTATGTCGGCAAACAGATACAGCACTCTGAGAGGGAGCAGTGAAACTACCCAGATGATACCGTATAGGATAGAGGATAATATCTTAGCCATAGTCAGAACGTATAGTTGAATCTTGCGCCCAGTACATATGAGCGCCAAACCTTGTCAAAATAATCCAGACCCCCGTGGACAGTCACGCTGGAGAAAGCCGATGTCCTGACGGTCACTCCCAGATTGCCGTAGCAATGCATTCCGGCTGGAATCTCCCATTCCAGCGGCTGATTCTCCGAGTCAATGAACCGGTAACTGTCGGCAGCGGGCGAATATCCGGCTATGGCCTGCCCGTTCAGCGTCAGACTGCTTATTACCGGAATGTCCATGTCAAGCCCGGCACCCACGGTGTAGATGTCGGCCACGCTTCCCTGATGCGGCAGAAAGATGTCATCGCCGCCTGTCCATTTCATCTGTGTGAACCCGGCCCGGACGGTGGGTCCGATGTACCAGGGCATCCATGTGGCATCTATACCCATGGAGCAGGCCGGTTTTGCATCGGGATTGCCGTATCCTTGGGATGTGAAAACATCTGCCTCTATGCTGTAGTCAGAGTAAAGACCGAATTTCCATCTGGTTTTTTCATCCACGTCGGCAACCACAACAGGACGTCTCAGCCTGCGGTCGCCGAACAGACAGTCTGTAAGCTCGTATGCCACTTCGGTGGAGATAATGCCCATTGCGGCTCCTCCCAAAACGTCGGTGCACCAGTGGCGGTCGGCCAATACTCGGAAAAAGCCGGTGGTCGCGGCCAGTCCGTATCCTCCCACGCTTATCCAGGGGCTTACGGTCTCGCCATACTCCTTATGAAGCATCTGGGCGCAAAGGAATGCGGTGCCTGTGTGTCCGGAGGGGTATGAGTTGCGTGCTGTCCCGTCCGGACGTTCCCTTCTTACTGTGTATTTTGTGACATTGTTTATGGTTGTAAACAGTGCGGCGCCAATAATGTCGGCGGTTATCATGCGGGGCCAGTCACTGCGTCCTTCCAGTCCTGCCGCCTTGAGCGTAATCATTATGGCAGCCGGGGAAAACTGAAGCAGGTCGGCCGACTTCAAACGCGGGGATTCAATATCGCCCAGCTTAACTATCCTTTTGTCCAGTCTGTTGTCATTGTAAAGCAGGCTGGTTGCAAACAGACCCATCGGAAGCAGTGAGCGGGATGTTAGGGACTCCGGCCTGTAGGCAATGCTTGCGGGATCATTGCCGAGCGACCAGTTAAGCCGGTAGTCTATGCTGTCCAACGGCATGTAGGGCTTGAACGGATTTATGGCTGCCCATATTCCGGATAGGGGAACAGATGCAAGCAGTATTGTAAACAGTCCGGACAGGTGGCGGGTCATCAGTCAAAAAACTTATCAACAGTTTGTGCAAAGTTACCTAATTATAACACATTTCCCGTTTTTCAGGCCGTATAAAATTTGTAACTTCGCGAATCAAACCATTGTATCTGTCTAAATGAAAGAGCTTTTTGCCTTCCTGAGACGTTTCGTGAGGCCTTACCGCCGTAATCTGGTGGGCAGCGTGGCATATAATCTGCTGTCTGCCATACTTAATGTGTTCTCTTTTGCGCTTATCGTGCCTATCCTTAGGATCTTGTTCAAAATAAGCACTGAGACGTATGAATATATCCCGTTTTCACAGTCCGAAGGTATAAGAGGGTTCTTCCGGTTGTTCAAGAACAACTTTTTCTATAAAGTAACTGATTTCATCAACCAATACGGCGAATCCAAGACGCTTCTTATTCTGGGTCTTGTCCTGATAGTGATGACATTCTTCAAGACCGCCTGCTATTTCGGCTCAGCGGCCGTGATGGTGCCGTTGCGCAACGGTATAGTCCGTGACATCAGGATACAGATCTATGACAAGATACTGAGTTTGCCCATGGGTTTCTTCAGCAAGGAACGAAAGGGTGACATAATTACCCGCATGAGCGGTGACGTGAGTGAGATTGAGAACTCCATTGCCCAGTCACTGGACATGCTCATAAAGAATCCCATATTGATTCTGGTATATCTGGGCACTCTGGTGGCTATAAGCTGGCAGATGACCATCTTCACCATAGTGATAGGTCCGCTCATTATCTGGGTAATGGGTTCCATAGGCCGTAAGCTCAAGGCCAATTCGCTCGTTGTGCAGTCATTCTGGAGCGAGACCATGTCGGAACTGGAAGAGACCCTTGGCGGACTGCGCGTGATCAAGGCTTTCCTGGCCGAGGGCAAGATGTCCAGACGTTTCTCAAACAGCAGTGAGCAGCTCCGCAAGGCATCCAACCGCGTGCACATGCGTCAGGCGCTGGCACATCCGGTGAGCGAGTTCATGGGAACGGCGCTTATTGTGGTTGTACTCTGGTTCGGCGGCACACTCATACTTGGAAACAAGGCAAGCATTGACGCCTCCACCTTCATCTGGTACATGACCATCCTTTACAGTGTCATCAATCCCATCAAGGATTTCTCCAAGGCCGGTTACGCCATACCTAAGGGACTTGCATCGGTAGAGCGCATAGACAAGATACTTCTGGCGGAGAACAACATTACGGATTGTGAAAACCCGGTTGAACTGACAGAACTTAAGAATGAAATCAGATATGCCGGAGTCTCATTCTCTTATGACGGTGAGCGTGAGGTGCTGCGTGACATAGACCTTACCATACCGCGCGGCAAGACCATAGCGCTGGTGGGCCAGTCCGGATCCGGCAAGTCAACTCTGGTAGATCTGCTTCCACGTTTTTACGATGTACGTGAGGGTTCCATAACCATCGATGGAAAGGACATACGCAACGTCTCGCTCAAGTCATTGCGCGGTCTTATGGGTAATGTCAACCAGGAAGCCATACTGTTCAATGACACATTCTACAACAACATAACATTCGGTGTAAAGGATGCTACCCGTGAGCAGGTCATTGCCGCCGCCAAGATAGCCAATGCGCATGATTTCATAATGGAGACTGAAAACGGCTATGAGACAAACATAGGCGACCGCGGATGCCTGCTGTCAGGCGGACAGCGTCAGCGCATAAGCATAGCCCGTGCCATACTCAAGAACCCGCCTATACTTATTCTTGACGAGGCTACCAGCGCACTTGACACGGAGTCTGAGCGTCTGGTGCAGGAGGCTCTGGAACGTCTTATGAAAGACCGCACTACAATAGCGATAGCACACCGCCTTTCGACCATCAAAAACGCCGATGAAATCTGTGTCCTGCATGAAGGAAAGATTGTAGAGCGCGGTACGCATGAACAACTGATAGCCTTGGACGGTTACTACAAGAGGCTTCATGACATGCAGCAGTTGTAAGTGTTTTAAAACTACTATACGAATATGGTAAAAATCGGTACTCCGCTCACCAAGGTAGCCAAGAAGGCCCTGCTGTGCGGCTCAGGTGAACTGGGAAAAGAGGTTGCAATTGAATTGCAGCGTTATGGCGTCGAAGTGGTAGCACTCGACAGGTATGAAAACGCCCCTGCCATGCAGGTGGCTCATCGCAGTTATGTGCTCTCCATGCTTGACGGTGCCCGTCTGCGTGAGATCATTGAGAAGGAGAAGCCTGACATGATCATTCCGGAGGTTGAGGCCATTGCCACTCCCGTGCTGGTTCAGCTTGAAAAAGAGGGTTACAACGTAATTCCTACGGCTAATGCCACATTCCTCACCATGAACCGTAAGGGCATACGCCAGCTGGCTCATGAGAAACTTGGCCTGCCCACTTCAAACTATCGCTTTGCCGCTACACGTGAGGAGTTTGACGCAGCGATAAAGGAGATTGGTACACCTTGCGTTGTCAAGCCCATCATGAGTTCATCAGGCCATGGACAGAGCGTATGCAAGCGTCCTGAGGATGCTGACAACTCTTGGAAGATTGCCCAGGAGGGCGGCCGTGCCGGAGGCGGTGAGGTAATTGTAGAGGGATTTGTCAAGTTTGACTATGAGATAACCCTTCTTACTGTTCGCCACAGCGGCGGCACCACATTCCTGAACCCCATCGGACACCATCAGGTGGACGGTGACTACCGTGAGTCATGGCAGGCACAGCCCATGAGCGACAAGGCTCTTGCCCAGGCTCAGGATATTGCCAAGAAGATTACCGACGCCCTGGGTGGCTACGGCATCTTTGGCGTAGAGATGTTCGTATGCGGTGACAACGTGCTGTTCAGCGAGGTATCTCCCCGTCCGCATGACACCGGTATGGTGACAATGATTTCACAGGACCTTTCAGAGTTTGCCCTGCATGCACGTGCCGTGCTTGGTCTGCCCATCCCCAAGATCAACTTCTATGGCCCCAGTGCATCAAAGGCAATCGTGGTTGAGGGTGATACCACAATGGTTGAATTTGAGAACGTTGACGAGATTCTTGCCGAGCCCGATGTCCAGGTACGTTTCTTTGGCAAGCCTTTCATAAAGGGGCACCGCCGTATGGGTGTGATTCTGGCTCGTGCTGAAAGCGTAGAGAAGGCTCTGGAGAAAGTGGAGCGCGCCTACGCCAAACTCAAGATCAAAGTCTACTGATTGAGTCCATTGGGGACGGTCCTTTTTGGCACCGTTTTGCTCAATAAGAAACAGCGGCTTATTTGTAAGTCGCTGTTCTTTTATAGTCTTAAATAAAACGGTGCCAAAAAGAACCGTCCCCAATGGCTCACTTGGAAGTCATGAAGATGAGGTACTGCTGAATGATGGCTTTCAGTTTCTTCAGCATCTCCTGTTCAGTCTCAGGCTTTGTGCCTTCCAGATTCTGTTTCAGGGTGGGGTCTTGTTTATAGGCAAACAGACCTGTCTCTTGCTCTCCGTCAAACTGGAGCACATAATCACCCTTGTAGTATGAGTAAAGGCCGTTCTGGTAGGTAGAGGCCCACGTATTATCATCAGGAGTGTTGAACAGGTCCTGACCGAAACTGATTACCGGCCTGTCATATCCCAGGTAACCCAGTATGGACGGGAATATGTCCGATTGCTGTGCTATGCAGTTGCGCCGGCCTTGCAGGCTGTCGGAAGGACTGTAGAATATGATTGGGACCCTGAACTGCCCGTAGTCCGACTGGTAACCGGGGTGTTCCGAAAGGTTGGTATGGTCAGCAGTGAGTACAAACAGCGTGTTGCTGAACCAGGGCTGCTGTGACGCTTTCTCAAAAAACATCTTCAAGGCATGGTCAGAGTAGCGTATTCCCCGGTAGATTGGCAGATTTCCTTCTTCAGGGAATACATTTTCATAGCGCTGGGGGATATTGTAAGGATGGTGTGACGATGCAGTGAAAGCAGATGCCACAAACGGCTGGCGGAACGTCCCTATCATGTCACACATGTATTTCAGGAACTCCTCATCCCAGATGGCCCAGTATCCGTCAAACACGTCATTGCCACCGTATTCAGGCTTCTTTACAAAGTCCTCCATCCCGAAATAGTCATTGTATCCTATGACGCTTGAAAATGACTGGAAACCCATTGAGCCGTTGTCCGCCCCATGAAAGAAAGCCGAGTAGTATCCTTTGGAGCCCAGCTCTTTGGCCAGTCCCGTTATCTCCTTTGTCATGATGGTAGGCATAAGGAACAGATGGTCCCTTAGCATGGGAATGCCCGATAAAACCGACGGCATAGCGTCAATGCTCTTGCGCCCGTTGGCCAGTGAAGTCTCAAAGGTCAGTGAATTGTTTATGAGTGAATCCAGGAACGGGGTGCAGTCATGTATCCCTTCCACGCCGGGGTTCATGGCTCCTATGTATTCCGATCCAAAACTCTCCAATATAAGTACAACCACGTTCCTGGTGCGGAAAACATCGGTGGAACGCGGTTTTATTATAGGGGAATAGATTGATTCAAGCTCTTCCCGGCCAAAGTATTCCGGCACCGTCATGCTCTCGTTACTCATGGTCCTGATAATGCAGAAAGGAGTGTTGAGTATGGCGGCGGCCTGAGCCGGTGTCTTAGCATAACGGTAGGCGTTGCTCATGGTTATGGGCCTTATGTTATGTGCCAATCCACCGCGTATTCCAGCCACTATGCATACTCCGCAGAGAGCCAGGCAGCATGTGCGCACTATGTAATAAACGAATGTCTTTTTGTATTTCAGTGTTGCAGGTATCTTTATGAGTTTCCACAACGCCCAGATCATCACTATGAACAGCAGCACCAGATACCAGTTGGACGCCAGGGCATTGAGTATGATTGCGCTTATCTGTCCGCCGCCTTCATTGCTGAACTCGGACAGTATCTGAAGTGTGCTTCTGCAGCCGGTATAGGGGTAATATGCCGTATCGGCCAGATTTGCCAAAATTCCGGCCGATGCCAGTACAACCAGTAAGACCTTGGTAAACTTGTAGTACCACGCTTTTTCCTTGAAATGCAGGGGGAGCATCATCAGCACTATGTATATGGCGCTGATATACATTATACCTGCCGTGTCAAAAACAAGGCTACCCTTAAGCAAAGGCAGGAACATACCGTCCAGGTCGCCCTTGAAGGAGCTCCAGTTATACCAGATGAATACGGGATGACAGATAAGGAAAGCTGCATAGACAACAGCCAGATTCCTTACCATTACCAAGAAGGGGGTTTTCAAGACTGGGCTGGTTCTGTTGTCAGGCATTTCAGAGTTCCTGTTTTAATCTTTGTGCAAATTCTCTGCTAACGTAATTCTCCGTGCTCATGCAGGCCTCTGTTCCGAACTCTATGCCATACCCTACAAGCTTCTCCCACTTGTCGCGGGTAAGGTCGTCCAGATTGCTTGGGACAACACCTTCCTTTACGAATCCGTATATCATGCCTGCATTGAAGTTGTCGCCTGCTCCTATTGTGCTTACAGGTATAATGGGGCGAGCACTGAAACAGTATTCCTGTCCATGGTCAATTACCATCACACCATCCCTGCCGCGTGTGCAGATAAGTCTTGGACAGTATCTTGAGGTTTCTTGATAGATCTGATGGCAGTCATCGTAGCCAAACAGGTTTATGAAATCCTCATGGCTGCCGCGAACAATGTCGGCAAGCGCAAAGTTCTCACGGAAAGTATCCCTCAGGCTGTCCACTTCATGCGCGTGGTTATCGCGGAAATTAAGGTCATAATAGAGCAGGGCACCCTGGTCCTTGGCATACTGCAGGAACGGTTTTACCTTGTCCCTGAGCACGGGGTTGAGTGAGAAATAGGCACCGAAAGCCACAATGTCATTCTCCTCTATGAACGGCATCTCAAAATCCAGGCGGTTGTTGGGGTAGTCCTTGTAGAAGCTGTATTTTGCATCATTGTTCTCATCCAGAAACGCCAGTGAAATGGCGGTTTTCTTGCCTTGGTAGCATGACACGTAATCAGTGTTTATGCCGTTCTCCTGCATGAATCCCAATATGTATTGCCCAACAAGGTCTGAGCCTATCTCGGTCACGAAGGTACTCTCCAGTCCGGTCCTTCCCAGTGAGATGAGCCCGTTGAAGACAGACCCTCCCGGTACGGCGGCCACGGGCTTGCCGTTTCGGAAAAGAATGTCATATATGGTCTCGCCTATGCCGAAAATCTTTCTCATAACAGTTTTTTGGAGCGCATTCCCAGGTAACCTCCGTGATGGCGTCTGTTATAGTCTTCTACGGTGAAACCTATCTTTTTCATTGTCTCAACCACAAGGGCGTCACCTATCACGTTCATTACGGTGGTGCTGGTGGTGGGGGCAAGTCCTAGTGCACAAACCTCATCGGGATGTCCCGTGCACAGTACTACATCGGCCTGGCGGGCCAACTGGCTGTCAGCGTTGCCTGTAACAACAATAAACTTGAGTGTGGGGTCAAGGGTTCGGCTCAGTTCCATGAGCTCCAGTATCTCACGTGTCTTGCCCGAATTGGACACCAGCAGGAACAGGTCGTTCTTTTGCAGGACACCCAGATCACCATGCTGTGCCTCGCTTGGATGGAGGAATATGGAAGGCGTGCCGGTAGAGCTGAAAGTCGTAGCCATGTTCATGGCTATCTGCCCGGCTTTACCCATACCGCTGGTAATCAACTTTCCTTTCAGAGTGTGAACATGATGTACAATCAGGTCCACGGCTTTTTCATATTCATCGCCTATAGGAATGTTCAGAATAGCCTGCGCCTCCCTTGATACGATGTCTTTTATCGATTCAATCATTGCTTTGTCCAATGAAGATTCACTTTTTGAATCCGCAAATATACTAAATTTTTATACAAGGTTCTCACAAATCCAAAGGATTCTGTCTGCCTGGATCTTTTTAGTGCATCTGTATTGGAAGCACCGCCGGACTATCCCCTTTGGGGACGCAACGTTCCGTGGCTACGCTGCGCGTAGCCCAGCCTTGTTTTATTTTGCTACGCAAAAGGCCTCCCCTACGGACCCTAAACGGCAAACTCCTCCATCTTAGTCACCTTACGGTGTCTAATCGTCGTCAGACAAGTGCCGTTCTTAACGGGATCCTCCGGGGGGCTTCGCTTACGCCACTGCACTGATGGTCCCCAAAGGGGATAGTCCGGCTACTGCAAATGTCAAAGTTCCCCCGAATAAAGCACAAAAAGTATTTTTATCAATATTATTTCATACCTTTGCCGCAATTTACTCTATAAGAGGATTATTTTTTATTAGATGTTTTAATTTTTTAATGATGAAAATTGTAACAAAAGAGTTCCAACTCCCTGATGGAAGAACCATCAAACTGGAGACCGGGAAACTGGCAAAGCAAGCCGATGGAGCCGTGATGCTGACATGTGGCAAAACTATGCTCCTGGCCACTGTATGTGCCGCTAAAGATGCAGTTCCCGGAACTGATTTCATGCCGCTGCAGGTAGAGTACAGAGAGAAGTATGCGTCAATTGGACGCTATCCCGGCGGTTTTACCAAGCGTGAGGGACGTCCCTCTGATTATGAGATTCTGACATGCCGTCTGGTTGACCGCGCACTGCGTCCTTTGTTTCCGGACAATTACCATGCTGAAGTCTATGTAAATATCATACTATTCTCTGCCGACGGTGTGGATATGCCCGATGCTCTGGCAGGTCTGGCAGCATCAGCAGCCCTGGCCGTATCGGATATACCTTTCCAGGGTCCGATATCCGAGGTCCGCGTAGCCCGCATAAACGGCGAGTACGTAATCAATCCCACATTCAAGCAGCTTGAAGAGGCCGATATGGACGTGATGGTTGCCGCAACCTATGACAACATCATGATGGTTGAGGGTGAGATGAAGGAAGTAAGCGAGGCTGACCTGCTTGGTGCCATGAAGGCCGCTCATGACGAGATCAAGAAACACTGCAAGATCCAGATGGAGCTGACTGAGGAGGTTGGCAAGACCGTCAAGCGCGAGTATTGCCATGAGGTGAATGATGAGGAACTCCGTCAGGCCGTCAAGGATGCCTGCTACCAGAAGTCATACAATCTGGCAGCCGAGGGCAATACTGACAAACACTCACGTGAGGCCAACTTTGAGGCCGTACGCGATGAGTTCAAGGAGCAGTACCACGCAGCTCACGCTGATATGACAGAGGATGAGCTGGCTGAGAAGGATGCCCTGATAGACCGTTACTACCACGATGTGGAGCGCGATGCAATGCGTCGCTGCGTGCTCGATGAGGGCAAGCGTCTGGACGGTCGTAAGACAACCGATATCCGTCCCATCTGGTGCGAGGTAGGTTATCTGCCCGGACCTCACGGATCATCAATATTCACCCGTGGTGAGACACAGGCTCTCTGCTCTGTGACACTGGGTACCAAGGATGATGAGAAGATGGTAGATGACGTGCTGGATCAGCATGACGAGCGTTTCCTGCTTCACTACAACTTCCCGCCCTTCTGCACAGGTGAGGCTAAGGCTCAGCGCAGCCTGGGTCGTCGTGAGATAGGTCACGGTCACCTGGCATGGCGTGCCCTCAAGGGCCAGATTCCTGAGGATTATCCCTACTGCGTACGCGTAGTATCCGATATCCTTGAGTCCAACGGTTCATCATCAATGGCTACCGTGTGCGCAGGTACACTTGCTCTGATGGATGCCGGCGTTAAGATCAAGAACCCCGTATCAGGTATTGCCATGGGTCTTATCAAGAACCCGGGTGAAGACAAGTATGCCGTACTGTCAGATATCCTTGGTGATGAGGATCATCTGGGTGATATGGACTTCAAGACCACCGGTACCGTAAAGGGTCTGACCGCAACACAGATGGATATCAAGTGTGACGGACTTTCATATGAGATTCTTGAGAAGGCTCTGGCACAGGCCAAGGCCGGACGTGAGTATATCCTGAGCAAGATTACCGATACCATTTCAGAGCCTCGTGCAGACCTTAAGCCCCACGCTCCCCGTATCGAGACCCTTACCATTCCTAAGGAGTTCATCGGTGCAGTCATTGGCCCGGGCGGAAAGATCATCCAGGGCATGCAGGAGGAGACCGGTGCAAGCATCAGCATTGATGAGGTTGACGGCGTAGGCAAGATTGAGGTTGCCGCTTCAAACCGTGACAGCATTGAGGCTGCTCTGGCCAAGATCCGCGCTATCGTAGCTATTCCTGAGGTAGGTGAGACATACGATGGTACCGTACGCTCAGTAATGCCTTACGGCCTGTTCGTAGAGTTCCTGCCCGGTAAGGACGGTCTGCTGCACATCAGTGAGATAGACTGGAAGCGTTACGAGACCATCGAGGAGACCGGCATCAAGGAGGGTGACAAGATTCAGGTCAAGCTGATTGACATCGATCCCAAGACCGGTAAGTTCAAACTGTCACGCCGCGCTCTCATTGAGAAGCCTGAGGGTTATGAGGAGCGCCCGCAGCGTCCTCCGCGTCAGGATCGCGGTGAGCGTCAGGACCGCGGTGAGCGCCAGGATCGTGGCGACCGCCAGGACCGTGGCCCGCGTCAGGACCGTGGACCCCGTTTCCACCGCGACCGCAGGGATGATAACCGTAACGACAACGGCAATGAGGAGCAGTAAACTTGCCATACTCATTCTGACCATATTAACAGTAGCCTGTCAGCCTAAGGTTGACAGGTTTACTTTGAATGGCCAGATAGCCCAGGCTGACGGCAAGACCCTTTATCTGGACCATATGGCCCTGGATAAGGTAGAGGTCATTGATTCCGTCCGTCTTGATGCAGAGGGCAAGTTCAGCTTCAATCCGGCTGCCCCTGAGGATTGCTTTGACTTCTATCGTCTGCGTATAGACGGAAAGGTAGTCAATCTGTGTGTTGATTCAACCGAGGTCATAACCGTCACTGCCAGTCTGCCCATAATGCAGGTGGCATACATTGTGAACGGCTCCGATAACTGTTCAAGACTTCAGGAAATTGTCACGCGCCAGATGGAACTGTTGCAGGACCTCAGGCGCGTAAGTTCAGAGTACCGCAGTCCGGACCCCACTGCCCTGCAGCTTAAGGTCCAGGAGATGGTCGATGTATTCAAATCAGACCTCATGACCGGATATATACTGCCCGATCCGGGTTCAGCCTGCGCCTATTACGCCCTGTTCCTGAGCATCAACGGACAGATGCTGTTCAACCCGCAGGCAGACCGTCAGGACGCCAAGTGCTATGCTGCTGTAGCCACGCAGATGGATCAGCTCTATCCTGATGCAGTCAGGACAGCACATCTGCATAATGTGGCTCTCAAGGGAATGGCCATGACCTCACCGTCACGCGCAAATGCCAATGCCCAGGCCATACAGCAGTTTGAGAACCTTATTGAGGAGACCGGGCTGATAGAGATAGAGTTGCCGGACTACCAGGGCCGTATGCATAAGCTCAGTGAACTTAAAGGCAATGTGGTCCTGCTGGATTTCACGGCGTTCAAGACCAATTATTCGCCTAACTACAACCTGCTGTTGCGTACCTTATATAACAAGTACGCCTCACATGGTTTCAATATCTATCAGGTATCGGTTGACAGTGATGAGAACTATTGGATGAACACTGCAGTCAACCTGCCTTGGGTATGCGTGCATGACGAGTCAAGTGTAAACTCCGTTTATCTTAAATCTTACAATGTGACCCAGATTCCGGCAGTTTTCCTGATAGACCGTGAAGGCAATATCCTGGAGCGCCCGGACAACACTGATGAACTGGATGCCAAGATAGCAAGACTGATGGAGTAATTACGCTGTTTTTTGCCTCTTTTGTTGGGATAGTGTAAAAATAATGCTATCTTTGCCCAAGAGACAAAAAGGGAATACAGAGTTCCAACACCGTAAACAGGGTTGTTGGAATTCTTTTTTGCTCACACCCAAAACAGATTGTATAACTTATAAATTATTGATATTATGGCATATATGTCAGAAGAGGGCTACAAGAAACTGGTAGCCGAACTACAGTACCTGGAGGGCGTGCGCCGTCCGGAGATAATTCAGCAGATTGCCGAGGCACGTGACAAGGGTGACCTTAGCGAGAACGCCGAGTATGATGCCGCAAAAGAAGCACAGGGCATGCTTGAGGCCAAGATTGCCCAGCTTAAGGCCCAGATTGCCGATGCCAAGATAATAGATGAGAGCAAGATAGACACCTCGACCGTACAGATACTTACCAAGGTAAAAATCCGCAACACCAGGAATAATGCCACCGTGGTCTATTCAATCGTTCCTGAGAGCGAGGCAGACCTCAAGGCCGGCAAGATTTCAAGCAGCACCCCCATTGCCAAGGGCCTGCTGGGTCATAAGGTAGGTGAGACCGTTGAGATACAGATTCCCAGCGGCAAGATTGGTTTTGAAATACTGGAGATCTCGCTCTGAACGATGCCATTGGGGACGGTTCTTTTTGGCCCTGTTTGAGGAACCGTTACCTTTTGAGCTTACATTAGTTCAAACAGGGCCAAAGAGAACCGTCCCCATTGGCTCGTTGGAAAGTTTAGTACAACTTTAAAGATAAAGAAGATGACGATTTTTTCTAGAATAATAGCTGGTGAGATACCTTGCTACAAGATTGCTGAGAGTGAGAACTGCTTTGCATTCCTGGATATTAATCCTTTGGTAAAGGGTCACGTTCTGTGCATACCCAAGCGTGAGGTTGACTATCTGTTTGACCTTACAGACCAGGAGCTCTGTGACCTGCAGCTCTTTGCCAAGAAGATAGCCGCAGCCCAGAAGAAAGTGTTCAACTGCATCAAGGTAGGAGAGGCCGTACTGGGCCTGGAGGTGCCCCACGCCCATATCCACCTTATTCCCATGCAGAGTGAGAAAGACATGCTGTTCAGCAATCCCAAACTCAAGCTTACCCCGGATGAGTTCCAGCAGATAGCAGCCTCCATCCGCGCAGCACTCTAAGACTATTTTCGTGTTCTGAATAGCGTAGTTTACGTATTTATTCTATATATTGGCGCACTTGACGAAATAATTCCAATCTTTGCTTATGCTAAGTTATTTAGTGAACAACGGAAAACTGATCCTTAAGACCTACAGTGAAGTTTTCTTTATAAACTTGGACAGAGTCATATATTTTCAGGCTGATGACCATTACTCATTCGTTTTTTACAGCGAGAAGGAAAAATTCATGCTTCCTTTCGGACTGTCCACCATAGAGCAGTCATTGGCAGATTCAGATTTCAGCAAGAGCTTTGTCAGGTTGGGGCGTAAATACATTGTCAACGTCAATAAGGTTTTTAAGGTAAACGTATTCAAACAGCAGTTGTTCCTGGAGGGCAAGGACACCAATGTTGTGTTAAATATTCCTAAACCTGTCCTTGCTGAGTTTGTCGAACTCGTTTGACACTCTGTTAACAATTTCACGCATCTATATAGGGGTTTCACGAAAGGCTTACCCCCGCGTTATCCGTTCTATGATACTTAATGGCTATTTTCGCCCGCTAGATGGTGTCTTGGCCAAAAGTGTGCCCTTTATACACGCGCGCTCAAGTACTATCTATAACAGAAATTTTATTTTTAACGCGGCCGGCAACGGTCAAAAAAAGAGAGAAAAAAAGGATTAACATTTATCAACTTAATTATTTTAACTATGAGAAAATTTACATTTTGTGTAACCGCAGCTTTGACCGCACTTGCATTAATTCCTGCAAGCAATGTCAGGGCTGATGTGCAAAAAAAGGTGGATGTTTCCATTGCAAAGGAAAAGAAAACCGGATCTGTAAAGACAGACCTTCTTCAGCCGGGTGTCTATACTTTCAGCGGAAAGGATGCTACTTTTAGTGTTAAAAATGACAAGGCAGACGTAACAGCAGGTACAACACTTGAGAAGGCTGCACAGCTCACTATAGAGTGGAGCATTGCCAGTCCTGCTGTTAATGATACAGTTTATACTGTAACTATCACTACAACAAGTGATAAAGCAGCCAAGGATGCATACACAGCTAAGATAGCCATCATGTCAAACAAGGCCGGCAAGTATGATGATGCAACTCTTCAGGCTCTGGCACTTGAAACATCAACACTTCAGGGAACAGTTAACAAAATTACATGGGACCAGTTCCAGGAGTATGCAGAGTTAGGTAGTGTAGCTGCTTTTGAGGATGCAATAGATGACATAGGCGGTCGTATTGACAATGCTGTTGCCAACTATGAGGTTTACTTCAATACAGCTCTTGGTTTACACACTGACCTTGAAGCTGTGCTGGCTGATCTGACTACAACATACAATGGTGCAGAGGATGCGACAAAGACCGCATCTAAAAAATCATATGATGATTTAAAAGCCGGTGTAGCAGCTTTCAAGAATGATGCTAAAACGGCTTATGACAACGCAGAGGTAACCAAGGCCAGCAAGGCAACAGAAGAGAAAGCTCTTTCTGATAAGGCTGCATTACTCAGCCAGTCAATGACAAAACTTGAGAATGCTATCATTTCCGGTTCAACAAATGAACTTTCATATGCAAACGTTATAGCTTCTATCGGTATTGCCAGAGATGACTACAACCAATATGCCAATGATCTTTTCGTTTTGTTGCAGTTGGATGAGGCTGATGATGCTGACATATATAATGACTTATATGTAAAAGCTCTGACTGAAATGAGTCCTTCATTGCTTTTGATTAATGCTGTTGAGGAAGAAAACCAACAGAAATATGACGCTGAAGAGGCTAATGAAGCAACTCAGCTTGATTTTACAGGCAGGCTCGCTGAAGCTATCGCTCCTCTGGCAGACATTTATGACAGTTATGAGACTCTTGTTAATACCCTGCGTGCCAATTATGTTGCCGCATGCAATGACATAAAGGGTATTCAGGCATACGTTAAAGCAAATATTGAGGATATCTATGGAAAGAGATCTTCAATCAAGGATTTCTACAAGGATAATCTGGCTGGTATTAACAGCTTAATTGCAGCACTCCAGGAGGATGTAGATGATGCTAATAAGGCTCATGAAATAGAAAATGGTATTGATGATCCTTATTGCGAAGGTTATGATGATGCCAAGACTGCAATCATAGACGCTGTGGATGCATTGAACCTGAAGGTTGTGGCAACAGTTTCAGAGTATGATTACAATGAAGCAACAAAGACTGCTATAAACAATCTTCAGAACAGTTTCATCACATCTGATGGTAAGAAGGGTGCCAAGGCTGCAGTTGCAGCTCTTGTTTCTGATGACAAGAACTACAACGCAAAAGATTTCTATTCAGTTACTGAGTCATCAATTCAGGCTTCTATTGACAAGGTTAGTGCAGACGCTGCAAAGGCATATGTCTTGAATGATGATGTTAATAATACTAAGGCTCAGGACTTTTACTTTGCACTTGACCTGTCTAAGATTGAGACTGCAATAGCCAACTACCAGGCTGATGCAGAAGCTGCACTTGCTTCATATAATAAGGTGGCAGCTGATTTGACAGGTTTTGCCGCTAAGATGAAGACTCTCACCGAGACAGCAACCAACACAGAGGTTACTGTTGACGGAACACTTAATGATGGTGTCAAGACATACGCTGATACCATAGCTATTCTCGATGCTACAATTGCAAAGATCCAGTCTGCACTTGATGCTGCTCTGGCTCTGACAGATGCCAAACACGTAGCTGCTATCAATGCAATAGATACTCAGGCTGACGATATTAACGGTGCACTGACAGCCCTGGCTGCAAATTATGCTGCTAATGAAGTTGATTGGACTGAGGCACAGCTTCTGGCTGCAAAGACACGTATGCTTGATGACGCTGACCGTCGTATTGCAGAGCTGAAACTGCCGGCTTCTGATTACGCCGCTGCAGATTATGGTTTGAAGACAGTTGATCTTAACACAAAACTGAATTCATACAAGACTGAGCTTTCTGATCTGAGTGATGATGTAGAAGCCGCTCGTTCTGCCGATGCATCTGAAGCAATAGCACTGCTGGCCGATATTCAGGCCGCACTTGAGGAGCTGAGCAAGAAAGTTGCTGCCCTTGAAACTGAAGCTAATGCAGTCAAGACTGCTTATGCTGCTGAAAAGAAAGCCTATTCAGACTTAGAAGCCAAGTATGCTCTCTATGATGCTATGTTAAATGGTGGTACTGTAGGTACTAAAGATTATCCCGGTGTTGCTGCATCATATACAGGAGATCGTATCAACTTTACAGATGAGATTGCCGCTCAGAATACTGCCATTACCGCTCTTGCGGGTGATGTTCTTGCATCATTCACAGCTGAGACCTTAGTCAAGGACCTTGAAGATGTTGTTAAGGATGGTAAGGTAACCAAGAAAGGTTATACTTCACGTATCAACGCTATCAGCGATACTATTACTTTGCTGCTTGGTTATGCAGCCAATGAGACTGCCAATGACAAGGCTAATGCTGATTTCGCAACAGCTCTTACTGCTGCCGGTGTTGAAGCTTTGATTACTAAGGCAGAAACAGACATTGCTGCTGTTGCCACAGGTGACGGTCTTACCTATTTTAATGGTGAACTTGACAAGTATGAGGCTGAGTACACCAAAATAGGAACTGACAAGGCAACTGCTTATGCCGCCGAAGTGAAAGCCGGAAAGTATACCGATACTTCCAAGAACATGGCTGCAAAGTTTGATGGCCTCAAGACTCGTCTGGACAATGTTGTAGCAGGTATCAAGGGTCTTAAGGATCTGGCTAAGGCAAATGAGGATGCTCATAAAGCCCAGGTTAAGGGTTCTGAGGAGACCACCGCTTTGTGGAACGGTGTATTTGCTGAGGTTGCCGGTTCATATGCATCTTCAGTACATGATTCAATCATAGCTCTTCTTACCCAGTATAAGAAGGATATAGTTGCTTATGATGCTGAAGTGGCTTCTGCTTTCAAGGCTGGTAACAGTGACAAGAACAGCGAAACTATTGAAGGTACACTTACCGATATTAACAACTCTATCTTAGCTATAAAGAATGGTTGGACTGAACTTTACGCTCAGGCCATTGCTGGTGACAACCAGGAGCGCAAGGAGAGATTCGATGCAAGTTACAGCAACCTCAGAACTACCTATACAGAGAGCATTACTCTTATAGAGAAGATGCAGAAGCTTAGCTTTGCTGATGAGGTAGATCTGGGTACAATAGCTCAGGAACTGACTTCTTATGCACAGTTGATCCGTAACCTCCAGGATACTGTAGATCTTAAATATGCTGAGACAGTTGCTCCTGCTCTGTTTGATCCTGAGGAGACTTATTTAGACACTGTAGCAAAGTATATGGATGAGATCCTTGACAAGACTGAAACATATACAACTGCTGTTAACGGATATGCAATAGCTGATTTTGAGGATGAGGCTGAGATAGCACAGGATGCTGTTGACCTTGCCGTAGCAGAGATTCAGGTGGTGCTTGGTTATTCAAAGGATGAAGCTGAAGCTCTTGTTGAATCCGTTCAGGGTGAGATTGATGCAGCCTGGGACGTTGAGGGCGAACAGGATTTTGCTTATATCTATGACAAGACCATCTTACCTTATTTCACTAAGACTCTCTATTCAGACCTGTTAGCTATTCAGGATGCTGAGGCTGTCAAGGCTTGGGAAGCCATGTCTAAGGCTAACTCAAAGCTTGCTAACGCTGAGAAGCACGCTATTGAAAGGTTTAAAGATGAAGATGGCAACAAGGGTAAATACACAAAGGAGTATACTGAATGGATAAAGATACTTGATGCATCTGCTCAGCAGTGGAAACTTGACAAGTCTTTTGCTAATTATTCTGTTGCTTACAACCTTGGTTATAAAGAGTTTGAGGATGATTTGGATGAGGGTCACAGTACTATTTACTGGACAGCTTTTAATGAGGACGCTGCCTACTATGCAAATAATAACCTGTACAAGGAACTTCAGGATACCGTTCTTATTGTAGAGGCTGACTTTAATGCAGCTAAGGATTTGGTGATGGCACTCTATGTTAAGAATGATCTGACAGCAGACGCTGATAACATTGAAGGTCACATTGATAATTTGAGCGAATCTGTAGAGAACTGGTATGAGGATAAGGTAGCTGATGATAACTATCCTCTCGCTATGGATGCCATAGCTGAAATCAATGGCCTTATCTTAGGTATGTATGACAAGGCTATGCTTAAGGAGAAAGAAGCACTTGATGTTGCAATCCTTGCTCTTAACTATGATTATGACAAGGCAACAGCTGCAGATCTTGAGGATAAACACATTGATACCTATCTGGATTCAATTACAGTCTTCTCAGATGCCAATGTAGCAATCTATAAGGATTATACAGATGAAAAGGCAACAGCTGCTCAGACTCAGGCCGCTTTCCTGGCTCTTGAAAACAGGGTTGGTGTAGCCAAGTCAGAACTGGTTGCTATCTGGAATGCTGCTGAGATTAATGAAATCAAGGCTGCCTATGAGGCTGGAATTGCTGAAATCATTGCTGACTACAATGCATTGAAGGCTCTGTTTGCTGATTGCCATGATGCTGTAATCAATTTGTACTCAGAGGATGTTGAGGCTATAAAGGCTGCAGCAGATGACGCTAAGGCTAGATTCGATCAGATGGCTGCTGATAACACACTCCCGCTCTATGCTGATAACATTGATGAAGACATCCAGAACATTAAGGATTCTTATGAGGGTCTTGACGAGTGGATTGCTGCTCTTGAGGACACTTATGACTTGAATGATTCAAAGAAGGATACATTCACCAAGCAGAACGCTGCTTATCAGACCAAGCTTGATGAACTTTCAGCTATGATCAGTGGACTTAAGCATCGTAAGACTACAGGTTGGGTGACCACCATTAAGAATCAGATTAAGGGTAACACCACTTGGATCAACGATCTGTATAAAGAAGTTGAGCTCTATGATGAGGTTGCACTTCCTAATGATCCTACTAACAATCTTATTAAGGCTGAGGCTGAATACAAGCACTATAATGCAGAGCAGACTCTTGTTAAGGAGTTGTTAGCTAACGGTTCTGTTCCTGCCAATATCGAGAAGATCATTGCTGCAAATATCTATGATGATGGTGTAGATGTGGATCTTAAGAATCAGATCAACGCAGTTGCTGCAGTTGCTGCTAAGGCATTGGATTTCGTTTACACTCTGGATTATCAAAATGCCGAGTCAGAGATCTCTAAGGAGATTGATGGTTCTAATGTAAAGGGTGGTAAGAGAACAACCACACTTCTTAACGAGTATGCTAGCATAATGGCTGCTTTGGATAATATCAATAAGCAGTATGAGGCAATCAATACTGAGGCTGCTCAGGATGCTAAGGGTGACATAGGTGGTGACGGTAAGATTGACTTTGAGGATGTACAGGGTATGCTCCAGATTGCCTTGAGCAGTGACCAGAGCTCAGATGATATTGAAGTTGCTGACCTGAATGGTGACGGTGTAGTTGATATTGCCGATATCGTTATGCTTGTGAACGTATATGTATACGGTAACAAGTATGGTGCTGCCGGTGCTCCTTACGCTGGTGCTCCTTTCCGTAACGTAAACGTTGAAGAGACCATTTCACTCAGCAATACTGAGAATATGGTATCTGTATCATTCAACAACGCATACACCTACTCAGCTATCCAGATGGATGTTACCCTGCCCGCAGGCGCAACCATTGAGAACTTTGTAATGGGTGAGCGTGCTCAGAACTTTGAGATTGTAACCAGCCAGCTTGCCAACGGTGCTTGGAGAGTAATCATGTTCTCAGCTAACGGTAAGTCAATTGCCGATAAGAGCGGAGTTCTGTTCAACATGGCTATCGATTCTGAGGCTGGAAAGGTTCTCGTTGACAATGTCAAGGTTTCCCGCACATTCGGATTAGTTAAGACTCTGTCAAGCTCAACTATTGATATTCCTGGAACAACAGCAGTTCTTGGCATTGACTCTGACGATGCTGATGTTGATATCTTCTCAACCAGCGGTATCAAGATGAATGAGCTGGGTAATGGCGTGAACATTATCCGTACTCAGAGCGGTGACGTTAAGAAGATTATCGTTAAGTGATAATTTCCTGATATTTAAGTGCAGCAAGTGATAAGGGCTTGCTGCACTTAATTAAATATTAACAGAAAAACCAACACACATATTATGACAAAGAATTACTTGACACTTAAAGGCAGACTAGGATCAATGCTGTTTGCAATGGCAGCACTTCTTTTATTGGGTTCGACCTCTGCCAGGGCCGATGTTAAGGTCGTAATCAAGGATTTCAATCTTTCACAGAATAATACTGCCAGAGTTGCAGTTGAGATTCAGCAGACTGCTGGTGAGACATTCAACGGCTTGAGCGGTGACATTTACCTTTCAGAGGGTCTGGTGTTTGTTGATGAAAACGGCAAGCAGTTCGGCCAATCTGGTTATACCGGAGTTTTTACTACCAAGAACAGTGACCGTTGCACCAATCAGCACGCTTTGACAAGTGCTATCCGTGATGGCCAGATGGATGGTGATCATTATGCAGCCGGTCATGGTGAGGCTGTAGATGGTGCTCCTCTTAGGGTATTGCTTTACAGTGCCTCTCTTAAGAATGTTAAGGGAACAGAGGGTGATGTATTCTATTTCTATGTAAAGGCTGTTGCTCCTTTCAAAGATAATGCTAAGGCAACCATCACATTTAAGGATGCAAAGGTAGGTAGTACCGCTGTTAGTCCAGTTACAGCTACTGTTTATGATGAGAACCGTTTTGCTGGTCTCATGGTCAATAATTTTGATATTTTTGAATCCACGGAACTCAGTCAAGGTGAAGCCACAGGTCAGATTTATCTGCATTGGAGCGACATACCTGAAAGCGAAGGTGGTGGTGTTACCGGTTTCAGTGCCGATCTCTATCTGCCGGAAGGACTCAGCTTTGCAACTGATGATGACGGTGATTATATAATTGATCATGCTTTGAATACAGACCATGTAATCCAGGCACAGGATCTGTCAGACGGTGGTGTCAGAGTAATGGTATTTTCTCCCAGCAGTGCTGTGATAAATGCAGCTGGTATTTTAAATAACCGGTATAAATTACCTAATGGTAATTATTCTTGGCTAAATGACTATCCCGTACTTAACTTCAAGGTTATTGCCGCTGATTCACTTCCCGGTATAATGACAATTGATGTTAAGAATGTAAAGGGTATTACTCCTGCCGCAGGCACCATTCTTATTAACAATGCTCAGATACAGGTAACCAACCTCTCTGCTAATCAGATTTCAGCTTTGGATTATTCAATGAATCCCGGCGATGAGCAGGAGATTGGAATTGAACTGCTTAACGTAAGCACCAATATCACCTCATTCCAGGCTGATGTTGTTCTGCCTGCAGGTCTTGAACTTGTTCCCGATGATGAAGATGATTATTTCTTCATGAATGCTGACCGTGTTACTCAGAGTCACTCATTAATATCAAGTGATGTTGACGGTAACAAGCGTGTAATGCTGTTCTCACTTGAGAGCGCTTCTTTCAAGGGCACATCAGGTAATCTGGTTTCATTCAAGGTTAAGGCTGGTGAGGAACTGGCTGATACCTCTTACATCAGGCTGGTTAACGCTTCTATTGCCAATAACACCGGCCGTAAGATGACACTTCCGGAACTTGACATTATGATTATCAATCCTAATGCTGTTGCTGTCGAAGAGATTGCAGACGCTATTGCTGAGCTTGAGGCTGAGTTTGCCGCTGCTGCAGAAACCGTAGCACAGGATTATGCTCTTGCTGCTGATGCTGTTGCTGAGGATGCCGCTGCTATCGAGGCTGAAATAGCTGCCCTCAAGGAAGAGATTGATGAGATAGTTGCTGCCGGTGAAGCTGTTGCAAAGATTGATGAGATCAATGCAAAGATTGAAGAGATAGAAGAGATGATTAATGACTATCTCGAGGCTGCAGAGGCTGAGAATGACATTGCAATGCGCGTAATGACTCCTGCCATTGAAAATGGCGCTGAGTATTACAGCCTGAGCGGTAAGCGCTTGACAGCTCCTGTAAACGGACAGATCAACATTGTCAAGTACAATAACGGTTCAGTTAGAAAGCTTTACATTGAGTGATACTAAACCCAATCACTCATTTTGAAGTGATATCTTAATAAAGAGAGGGTGATGTTCTTCTACATCACCCTCTCTTATTTAGTCCTCTAGAGCATAATGCTGCAAATCAGCTATCTTTAGGTGTCTTGTTTTTATTATAAGTACTTGCCAATGACCGGGAGGGACTTAAGAGGCAGGTCTTTCTTGAACAGGTAATCCAGATAAATGCAAATAAGGACCGTGTTTATAACCATTGATACCCAGTCATTCAGAGGCTTGCAGCCCAGATATATCACGTACAGTATCGCTGCCAGCATCAAATACTTGAAGATGTCCATGAGAGGATAGTTTATGGGGCTCTTTTTCTGGCCTATGAAATATGACAGCAGCATGCAGGTGCCATAGCCTGCAAATCCGCCCCAAGCGCAGGCCATATAGCCGTATTTGGGAACAAATACTATGTTGATGGTAATCATTACGGCAGCTCCTATGCCGCTCATTACAGCGCCCCACCAGGTCTTGTCTATCAGCTTGTACCAGAATGACAGGTTAAAGTATATACCCATGAACAGTTCTGCAAGCATAACAATAATCAGAGAAGGATATGCTCTTCAGCAATCCCAAGCTCAAACTCACCCCCGCAGAATTTGAGCAGATTGCAGCCTCCATCCGCGCCGCACTCTAAAGGGGCACAAAGGGGACGGTTCTTTCTGTGCCCTTTTGAGTTTTATTCTATTGGCATATATAAAAGGGACGGTTCTTAAAGTGTCATAAGGGCACAGAAAGAACCGTCCCCTTTGTGCCCCTTTTGTACTGTTTTATTGGAAAATCAGGATTACAGGATTTGATTCATCCGTTATGTCCGGAAAAGCCTGACGTAGTTCCGGGATCATGCGGATATTAAGCACATCATGAACACGTATCCACTTACCTCTGAATGATGAAGTAATAGGTGGGAATTGTTCACCAACGGGAATAACAACACCTGAATTATCAATTGACCTGTAGGTGCAGTGATTTATTTTATCATAATAAATCCTGACAATATTTTCAATGCCGAGAAGCGAAACGGTGATTAGCTTTTCTGATTCATGGTACATCGATTTATAATATGATATATCATTCGATGTGTATCTCTGCTCCTCTTTTAAGGTCTTTTCATCCATCACAATGTCAGTATTGATCTTGTAGGGTATATAGACTGAATCTCCTAAAATGTGATAGATGTAATTTTCATTCTCAAATCCCATGCATCCTATCTCATCGGCCGATATATGTGTAAACACATCATTGTTCTGGAAATGTCCGTAGTATTCCGGAAGTGTGTAAATCATTTTCAGGAAATTTCCATCGGCATCCGTTTCAAACACACCTTTTTGATAATCGTTCTGGTCATAGCCGTATTCTGAGAAGAACAACAGGTGTCCGTCACTCTTGACCGCAAAATCAACAGCCAGGCAGTGAGGTGAGATTTTTCTCTTGAACTCTCCTGAAAACGAGTAGATGTTGATATCATCCGCCAACTGGCCGCAAATATATATATCCTCTTTCTCAGGCAGAATATCAAAAGATTGGGCATTGATGTATTCCCCGTGTCCACGACCCTTTCGCCCTATCTGTCTTACAAACCAACCTTCCTTGTCAAATACCAGCATCCTGTCGTCATCGGATGTAAGGACAAATATGTAGTCTTCGGTGACCTTTACATCGCGGATGGTATTCAAATAACCTTCAAGCACATCTGATTTCAACCTTACTGTGTCAATCCTCTGGAAGAGTCTTGATCTGAGCGGAAGGCTGTCGGGATTTAATTTTTCATTGATTGGTGCATTGATAACGGTCAATCCGGATTCCGTAATGACAGTATTATTTCTGCACCCGGCAAATAAAGCGCATGCAACAGAAGTTACAACCGATAACCTGAAAAGGACAATTGATGATTTCATAAGTGAGAATGTGTTAGTATCTGAATTATAAAATTGGGGTCTGCCCCCTTTTGTGTCATTTTATCAGGCATACTTGAGTATCAGGTCAGCGTTTATGCCTAACTTTGAATGTAGTCTTTTGGCAATAGGCATAGTGATACGTCTTTTCCCGCTCAGTATTTGACTGAATACGGATTCATTGATACCCAAATATTTAGCACCTTCTTTTTGTTTCATGTTATGTGCATAGAAGTAATCTTCTATAGACCTTATTAGTGGCGTCTTCTCTCTAAGCGGAAGAATGTCCATGTATTCATCCTCATATTGAGCCATAAGCTTACTCAAATCTGAGATTTGGCGTGTGTATTCATTATCCATCTCAGGCTCAAGCATTCCTTTATCAGTTGCCTCTGCAAACAAGGCTTCAACTTTAGCCTTTATTTCATCATATTCCTTTCTTGTAGTCAATTTGTTCATAGTAAGTCCTTTTAAATTGTTGAACAATCTATTTTGTCATATTCTTGATGTGTACCCACAAATCGGATAATTACCACACCTCCAATAAAGATGACTACAGCGACAATCCGATAGTTATTTCCTCCGATGTTGAAAACATAGCGTCCATTCTTAACATAGTCTGCCGATGGAAACTGTGCTTTCAGTTCTGAATGACTATGCCATGTGGCGCGTTTTACCTTATCAACCCAATTGTTCATTGGAGCCGCTGATTGCGCATGGCTTTGTACAAAAGCATCAAGGAGTTCTTTGTTTGCAATAATCATCTTTATGGTATTTGCCTACAAAGATAGATTATTCTTTGCATTTCTGCAAATTATTTTACGATTTAGCAAAGATGGTACAATTGGGGTCTGTCCCCTTTTGTATCATTTTATTTGAAGTATTTGCCGATGACCGGTAGGGACTTGAGCGGCAAATCTTTCTTGAAAAGGTAGGCCAGGTAGATGCAGATAAGGCCGGTGTTGATTATTAATGTCAGCCAATCAGACAGCTCTTTCCTGTCTACGTAAAGGTAAATCACATAGAGCACTGCAGCCAGCAGTACATAAACGGCAATCTCCTTAAGCGGATAGTTGATGGGGCTCTTTTTTTGGCCTATGAAATAAGACAGGAGCATGCAGGTGGCGTAGCCTGCAAATCCGCCCCATGCACAAGCCATGTAGCCGTACTGGGGAACATAAATGAAGTTTATGGCCAGAAGCACAGCGCAGCCTATGAATGAGAATATGGCTCCCCACCAGGTCTGGTCAATCAGTTTGTACCAGAAAGAGAGGTTGAAATAAATACCCATGAATATCTCGGCCATCATGACTATGGGCACAACCTTAAGGCCCTCCCAATAGGTTCTTCCTATTATAAACTTGAAGTAATCCAGGTAGAACATCACAAACAGGAATGCCAGCAGTGAGAAGATTATGAAATACTTCATGGCATCGGCGTAAACCTTGTTCTGGCCAGCCTTATCCTTGGCGGCGGTACTGAACACCATAGGCTCATAAGCGTAACGGAATGCCTGAGTGAGCATAGCCATAATCATGGCAACCTTGACTGCGCTTCCGTAAATACCCAACAGCCTTTCGCCCTCCTCGCCCGTGATAATCTTGGTAAAGCAAATCTTGTCGGCCACCTGGTTAAGGATACCGGCCAGACCCAGAATCAGGATAGGCCAGGTATAAGACAACATCTGTTTGAACAGTTTTGTGTCAAATCCGTTCTTTATCTGTCTTATCTCGGGCAACAAACCTATTGTAATGCTGGCCGAACAGAACAGATTGATGTAGAATACGTATCTGATGATATTATCCATGCTGTACCATCCAAGCAACCTTGGATGATTCTGGTAAACCGATGAGAACCAAAGCACAATAATCAGGTTGAGAGCAATTGTAAGGCCAATGTTGGTAAGCTTGAGCGCAGCAAACTTTATGGGCCTCTTAAGGAATCTCAGATATGAGAACACAATAGCCTGGAAGGAGTCAATAGCCACTACAAGTGACAGGGCCGTCACATACTCGGGGTGATCAGGATACTGCAGGAAAGCACTTATATCTGACCGGAATGTTATGCATATGGCAGCAAACAGAGCCGAAAGAACTCCTACCGCGATAAGAGCGGTAGAATAGACCCGCTCGGGTTTTTGTCCCTCTTTGTTGGCAAACCTGAACATTGTGGTTTCCATTCCGAATGTAAGCAGCACCAGACACAGGGCAGTATAGGCATACATCTTGGTAATGGCTCCGTACTGTGCATCCTGAGCCTTCAGGATATTAGTGTACAGGGGTGTAAGCAGATAGTTTATAAACCTGCCTACAATGCTGCTAATCCCGTAAATGGCCGTATCCTTGGCCAATGACGCCATCTTGCTGTTTGCCATACCCCCTAATGCAATTATTTAAGCAGTTCAGCTATCTTCTTTTCCAGGTCGTTGCCCCTAAGGTTTGTAGCTACAATAGTTCCGGTAGCAGCCTCAACCAGGAAGTTGGCGGGAATGGAGTTTATGCCGTACTGCTTGGCCACGGCATTGTCCCAGTACTTGAGGTCACTTACGTGAATCCAGTTCATCTGGTTATCAACAATGGCTTTCTGCCAAGGGTCCTTGGCACGGTCCAGTGATACTCCCAGAATCTGGAAACCCTTGTTAAAGTACTTGCTGTAGGTCTCTGTCAGGTACGGCACCTCACGCATGCACGGTCCGCACCATGATGCCCAGAAATCTATAAGCACGTACTTTACGCCCGGGGTGGACATAACGTCTTTTGATGCAATCACGTTACCGTAGGCATCGGCCTGGCTGAATTCCATGTATTTGTGTCCTGCCGTTGTGGCCAGCATCTTTAAGTTACGCTCATCCAGACTCTTCCACAGCTCAGACTGGTGTATCTCTTTAGTGAAGGCATCCAGCATCTCTCTGGTCTTTTCAGGCTCCTGCTCTCCGTTTGAAAGATTCTTTACGCAAACCAGGCCATACATATTGTCCTTATTCTTAACGGCTTCCTTTTGTATATGTGAAATCAGTTTATTGTCAATCTCATCAACCTTTTGAGCATCATTCATATTTTTCCTGTACTCTTCCATTATCTCCACTGTATATTTGGCGAAATCTGCAAGCAGGTCATTTGACTTGGTTCCCGTAACAATGTAATCTTCCATTCCCTCAAAAGGAAAGACGGTCATCAGTCCAGGCTCAAGTATTACGGTGCAGACTTGCGTAGCCTCATTTGTATTGCGGGCATTAGCCACGTATGCCAGCTGTGGAACAGCGGCATCGCCGTTGAATGAGAACTGGTTCTTGTCATCAACCTTTACAGAGTCAATAACCTTTCCTGAGCAGATAAGATAAACCATGCTGCTTGATGTGTCTTTGAAACTACCGTGCAGATAGTAGGTTTTGTTCTGTCCTGCGCATGCGCACAGCATGGTTGCCACAAGCAGGATCACGTTTGCTTTCTTCATTTTGTATGTTTCTTTTAGTCCTTCAAAAATAAGCAGATAGTTTCAATTCCGGGTGCAATTGGTGCTTTTTTTATGAATTTACAGAATTATTTTTGAAAAAATGTTGCACAAAATAAAATGGTGTCTTATATTTGCGTCGCTAAGCAATTATTGAAGTCGCATTTAAGGATCCGGAATGAATCAGATTCTCAAATGTGGCTTTTTTATTTGATAGAAACCTTAACCTAATACTAACAGTAAATGCATAGTTTTTCCATCATTGCGATGATGGCCTTGTTTGCAGCCTTTTCCTGTAATAGTAGAAATACTTCACTGGAATATGCGCTCAGGTCGGCCGGTGAGAACCGGCCAGACCTCGAGGCCATCCTTGAACACTATAGAATCCAGGATCCTGTGCCGGAGAAATTGTCTGCGGCAGTTTTCCTAATTAAGAATATGCCTGCTCATTATTCTTATGCCGGAGATTCTATCTATCTTTATTATAATGCCGCTGCCCGGATCCTGGCAGACGGTTCGCTGTCTCAAGAGTCACAGCGAGATTCGTTGTTGCATCTGTCAAATACTATATACGGCAATCTGCCTAAGAATACTGTCCAAGATACCAGGATTGTCAGTAAAGAATACCTTATAAAAGATATAGACGTCTCATACAGTCAGTGGAAGACTCTGCCTTGGGCATCACAACTGACGTTTGAGGAATACCTGGAGTGGCTGTTGCCTTACAAGGCGGTGGAATTCCAGGAGTTGGATTACTGGCGTGACACATTATTGTTACATTTCGGAGACGGCCTACGCCATCCCATAAAAAACGATGTAGAGTACAATACAACTATGGGAGTGGCCGATATGATCCGGAACGAGGTATTGAACAAGGTGAACCGTCATGGACTTTATACTGCCAGCGGTCTGCCATTGCTTAGTTCATATCTGCTTCCCAGGCAGACTTTCGGTAACATTCCTGACTATGCGATGCTGGGAGCCTTGTCATTCCGCAGCATGGGTATCCCTGCCATGCTTGACGAGACTCCGGTAGGAGCACGTTATGAGGCGGCCACACGCTGGTTCGTAATCATGTCCGATCGTGGTGACGAGCTTACGTCGGAATGGGACCTGGCAACCCAGATAGGGTGGTCGTTCTTTCCCTATGAGCGTGGACCCAAGGTGTTCAGAAATACATACGCGATAGATGAACGCCGTCTGGAGTATTTGAATCATGCCGGATTTGTGTATCCTTTTGATTTGACGGTAAAAGACGTTACAGACAAATACTTTCTTTCATCTGATATTTCTATATCCGTTGAAAAGCACAACCGTAGCAGATTAAAAGACAGGTATGTCTATATTGCTTCGGCCATCCGTACCGGTCAGGACCAGTTGTCAGCCAATGCTGGTCCTGAACCGGACGGCTGGAAAATAGTGGATTTTGCCAGACTGAGACGGAATAAGGCGGTGTTTCATAATATGGGTCGTGAAGTCCTGTATATTGTGCTTGGTTATGACGGTCAGGGGCTTGTGCCTGTATCGGAACCGTTCATACTGCAAAAGGATGGGGCACTGCAATACATATCCATTGACACTATTCATTCTCCATATTTAAATAAGTGGTTAAACAACCCGATCTGAATCAGCCATGAAGAACAGCTTTGGATTAATTGGGGCTTCGGTCTCATGTGTTCTCCTCACACTCTTGAGTGCTTGTAACCGGGACCAGATGTACTTGCGTTACGCCTTGAGGGCTGCAGGGGAGAACCGGTCGCAACTTGAACGGGTCCTTGACTACTATCGTCATGAGGACAGGGACCCGTCCAAGTTAGCCGCCGCAAAGTATCTTATTATTAATATGCCCGGGCATTACTCTTATTCCGATAATGAATTAGTGACGGGTTATTATGAGACAGCGCTTGCCATACAGCGAATGGACAGGACCCCTGAATGGCAGAGAGATACCCTGCGCCAGATCAGTGACAGCAGGTTTGCCAGTCTGTCTGGAAGCATTGTATCGGATGTGGAGATAATCACAGCAGATTACCTTATAGCAAGTATAGACAAGGCTTTCCATGAATGGCGTACGCGACCATGGGCAAAGCATCTGAGTTTTGAAGAGTTCAGGGACTGGATACTGCCATATAAAGTGGCCGACCTGCAGTTACTCGATGATTGGCGCGATACACTCTCCACTTATTTCTCAGACAGTATAAGTACTGTTCCTATGGATGATGAACGTCGTCTCTCAGTTTACGGGGCAATAGATATAGTACGCAATGAGATACATACCAAGAACTCTCCGCGCGTGCTTTGGGAGGATCGTAGCGGTATACCACTACGCAGCGCATCCACATGGGCGCACATGACATTCGGCAGTTGCCATGACTATGTGACCATGGGAACTGCCGTGTTCCGCAGTTTAGGATTGCCTTCAGTTGTGGATTATGTGCCGCTATGGGGACGTAACCACGACGGTCACAGCTGGTTTACTTTTTTGTCCGATCAGGGCAAGGAGGTACCTACAATAAATTCCCTTATCATGCCGGCCGGTATGCCTTTCTACCCGTACGAGCGTGTGCCAAAAGTATGGCGAGAGACATATTCCATAAATCGTGATCGGGTAAAATACCGCAACAATGCAAATTATGTCCACCCGTTTGAACTGTGCCAGCAGGATGTGACAGACCGATATTTCAGGACATCGGATGTGGAGGTGGAAATGTTCAGTGATGTAAGGCTTAGGGACAGCTACGTATATATAGCCATGGCGGTGAACTTAGCGGGTCCCGAATGGCATGTGCTGGATTACGGCCGTGTTAAACGCGGGAAAGCATGTTTCAGGAACATGGGACGCAATATGCTTTATGTGGCATTGGGTTATGACGGAAAGAGACTGGTGCCCATAAGCGATCCTTTCATTTTGTGCAAGGACGGCAGCATACGTAAGATTCATTACACGTCAGACGGTCCGGTCCGCGCTATGGACATACGCCGTAAATACTACGAGTCATACAATGTGGTGGATATGCGCCGTCGAATACTTGGCGGTAGGATCCAGTGTTCAGACCGGCGGGATTTTACTGATGCCGTAAGCCTGTTCACGATAGAGGATATCTGTATCCCCGACAAGATTCCAGTCAGTGCAGAACGTCCTTACCGGTACTGGCGTTATCTGTCACCCAATGGTTCCTGGGGCAGTGTGGCTGAGGTGATGTTCATGGATGCATTGGGCATTCCGGTCAAAGGTAGTGGAATTGCAGTGCCGCAGGCGGGACAGGATGCGATAGACCGTGCCTATGACGGAAACCTGCTTTCTAATTTTGAGGTCAACCAGCCTGACGGCAACTGGGTAGGAATGGACCTTGGCAGCCCGGGCTATGTATCATTCGTAAGGATAGTGCCCCGCAGCGATGACAACGATGTCTGTCCAGGTAATGAATACGAGTTGTTCTATTATGACGGCCGTGACTGGAATTCCTTGGGTTACCGTCAAGCCCAGGGGAACAGTCTGCATTATGACAATGTTCCTCTGAATACGTTGCTTTGGCTTAGAAACTACACCCGTGGCCGCGATGAACGTCCGTTCATAGTGGATAACGATGGTAATATTGAATGGTGGTGATATGAATACATTTTTTTGCGAACTTCAAATATTGCTTTTCTGCCTGAGGCAGTCCGATGCATAGGCTCCAAGGTATGCATTGGATTGCTTTAAGGCAGATTTAAACGAAGTTGATTGCTAACCGATTATGTGACTGAAAACTTTATGAGAAGGAGTATCGGATCAGGAAAAGAGAAGGGATAAGACAGCTCCACCCTTGCAAAGTTCGCTGTCAATATCCCTTCCCCGTCCAGGTCCAAAGTTTAACCTTAAAACTGAACGCTGCAAAGATAGTGTATTTTTTTAAGCTGGATTGTTCCGTGTCCAAATAGAGGATGCGGAATAGCAAAACAATTTATTTATGAACAACTATTTACAAACCAATTATTTAAAACTATGAAAAAGAAGTATGTGATTGCTATTGTAGCAATGGCATGTGTTTTGTCCGCTAATTTGTTTTTCATTTCTGCCCAAGAGGGAAATGTAAGGTGTAAAGAACTCCTTGTTAAATCTTTATCATTGAATAAGATTGCTTATGCAAGTGATCCTGGAGAGGGATTTTGGGGCCCAAGAGGACCACAGGATGGTGATTCTCAGGATTGCTCAAAAAGACAGGATGGTGGAATTACTACAATAAGTTTCTCACAAAGTACCAAAACCACTAAAGGCAGAAATCTATTATCAGATTTTAATATTACAGGAAGTGCTTCACTAACAGTCAAGAGAGTCCCTATCTCCCTTAATTCCAACGGTTTCTTCTATCTGACGTCTGTTGGTTTGAATGAGGAGACCAGTCAGGTTTCAGGAAGTTATAATGTGGATTTGAGCGCTTTGATATTAAAAACAACTATTTGCACAGGCAGAGGTTTAACTAAATGTGAAGAAGACCCTAATCCTTGCCAGACAATGATGAATAAAAGTGTGAACGAGTTCAAAAATAAATTCTTGAATTAACAGCAATTACAGAACTATGAAATACCGGTTAATCCTTTTAGCTCTGTCCTTTTATTTCGTAGTTTCTTGTCATCATTATGAGAAATCCGCATCAGCGGATTTCTCAAATGTGACAAGAATCTATTATGACTCCGTATCAACAACAAGGGTCTGTCTGGATGATATTATTGACAGTGTTTATTTTGTCAAGCTTGAGACTAACAGCAAGTGTATGATAGGCGAAATCAATCAGATAATGGTTGATGATTCCAGTATTGTCGTTGTTGATTCATATATAGCAAAGGCAATCTATGTTTTTGACCGTGAAGGTCATTTCAAGAATGCCATATCCCGGATAGGAAATGCGTCAAATGAATATCTGATGTTATCATATGTTTATTTGAATGCGTCGGGTGATGTTTGTATTATGGATAATGCCAAGCAAAGGATTGCAGTTTTCTCAAAAGATGGCAAATATTTATATTCTAATGACATTCCATACTTAAATGTTGGTGTTGAAAATATAAATAATGATACAATGGCGATTTTTGTTTTTGATGCAGCAACATTGAACAATGACCGGCATGTAGAAAGAGCCTGTTATGTTGTGGTTGACAGTAAATTCAAACCGATATATACTTTTGGCGTGGATCCTTCGGCTTCCAACCCGGATTTTCATTTGCAAAGAGACCAGAATTTGTATAAATACGGCAATGATGTATATTGTACCTTGAATTACGGAAATACAATTTATCAGATGAGGACGGAAGGAGTCAATGCAAAATATGAGTTGGATGTTTATCCCGGAGAGTTGTATTATCCCAGAGAAGAGGACTTCGCTTCAAGTGATGTTATGATTGAAGCAAAGAAGGATTATGTCACTTTTACTGGCAGTTTCATTGAATGTAAGGATTATTCATTCTTTGAATACCGTTTTCCAAACGTAAAAAGACGGTTCCATTATGTGCTCTATAATCATTTGAAGGATAGTGTCATTGCATTGCAGCCTTATGTCAGGGATCCTGTCCTGGCTTTTTTCAGGAATCCATTGACAAGGTCGGGTGACAATACAATAATCTGTGTAAAATCGGTGTCAGATGTTTTGTATCTGAAAGATATCCTGCTTTCTGTTGACCATAGCCCAATGGTAGATTCTTTATATTCGGGTTTGGCTATAGATTCCAATCCAGTGTTGTTCTTTTTTGACATAGATATAAACAGATAGGCTATGGACAGATTATTTAAACCTATAATGTTCTTTCTTATTTCAGCCGTAGTTATCTGTAATATATTCCTTTTAAAAAAGTCAGTAAAAGAAACTGTAATTCCGCAGAAAGACCAAAATGATTATTCTGACGGTTATCAGACACATTTCATTGATGGCTTGCAGAACAATGGATATAAGTTGGATAATTTATATCTGCAAAGGTTGAGTGACCTGTCGGCAGTCAAGGCTCAACAATTATTCGATAAACTTGGTGACAGTGTGCTGTTTATATGCAGAACGTCAGTTTATCATTGTGAAAGCTGTGTCATTTATGCCATTCAGAAAGCTTTGGAACTGTTTCAGGATTATGATGGTAAAATGAAATTTGTGTTATGGGGTTATTATGATAATGTCAACTCCTTGAAAATACTGACCCGGACATTTGCAAGACTGGAGCCGGATGACATATATTTGGTCCCTGACATTATCCTGCCGTTGGATGCCCGTGGTTATCCGTTTTATTTCACCCTTAACAAATCCATGGTTGTCCAAGACATATTCATTCCAAGTACCTATTCACCTGAAAAAACTGATATCTATTGGGATTACATTTCAGATAAGTGGAAATAGTTTATGAGTCTATTATGTTGAAAAGGATAATATCCATTTTATTCACTTTTCTAGGCCTATTAGTCTTTGTAAAGATATTCATCGCAGAGTCTTTTTCTGTTGCAAGCGGCTCTATGATGCCAACCATACAGATTGGTGATAGGATTATTGTCAATAAAACATTGTTAGGTGCCAGAATAATAAATCCATATTCTAATAAGCATAACAGAATTGTCAGGTTGTATGGTTTGGGCAAAATAAAACCTGATGATGTCATCCTATTCAATATACCGTTTGTCAATGACATTTCCAGCGGTCTTTATATGGATTATGGCACATATTATTGCAAGAGGGTGCTGGGCACCCCAGGTGATAGGATAGGTGCTGTGGATGGACATTGCTGGAATGACAGGGTGTTGAGGCCTATCGGGGTAGTCCAAGAGCAGGAGAAACTGCGGTGGATGTTTGACAGCGTCTTCATTTGGAGGCAATGCTATGATGTCATTCCTCTGTCCCGGTCCGGTTGGAACATCAAGAACTGGGGGCCTCTGACAGTACCTGCCAAGGGCCTGACTTTACCTCTCGATGACTTTACGCGCCAGCTGTATTGTCAGGTGATTGAGTATGAAACAGGAGAACCTTTGGACGAATCAATTACAGAATACACGTTCCAGGAGGATTATTACTTTGCAGTAGGTGACAACGCCATGGACTCGTATGATTCCCGTTACTGGGGCTTCATCCCCGAAGATTTCATAATAGGGATTGTGGCTGGTCACAGGAATCACATTATTATGAGGGTAGAAACTGAGCTAACACAAATAAGCCGTAATTAGTTTTGGTAACTATATATAATTTTACACCATAATTATTTGTTTTGTGTAATTTTCTTCGTATCTTTGCAATGTAAAGAGGTACGAATATGATTGATACAAACTTCAAATCGGTTGTAGAACTTTTGGACACGTTCAAAGATGAGCAGACCTGTATTGAGCATCTTGAAGACCTGCGTTGGGATGGGAATGTAGTTAGTCCATTTGACCCGACATCGGTAGTCTATAAATGCAAGAACAACCGCTATCGCTGCAAAAATACCGGAAAGTATTTTAATGTCAAAACAAACACCTTGTTTGATAACACCAAGATACCATTGCGCAAATGGTTTGTTGCGATATATCTTGTTACATGCCATAAGAAAGGCGTTTCATCCCTTCAATTGAGCCGTGATATAGACGTTACTCAAAAAACCGCATGGTTTATGCTTCATCGTATCAGAGAATGCTTTGGTATAGAGAATAACAACGAACTCAACAACACTGTTGAAATGGATGAGACATACATTGGTGGTAAGAATAAGAATCGTCATGCGGATAAGAAGGTAGAGCACTCACAAGGCAGAAGTGGGCAGGACAAAACACCTGTGTTCGGTATGGTAGAGCGCAAAGGCAAACTGAACGCATTTGTAATCAAGGACACTTAATCCGAAACACTGACTGCCGAGGCTGTGAAATACATTAAGCAAGCAATTGTCTATACCGATGAATGGCGCGGTTACAAGTCTATCAAGCAACTATTCAAACACGAGATTGTAAAGCACAAGGAGTATGAATATGTAAGGGATAATGTCTATACGAACACCATTGAGGGCTTCTGGTCTTTACTCAAGCGCGGTGTAATAGGCATATACCACTTCATTTCAAAGCCACATCTGCAAAAGTACGTGGATGAGTTTGTTTATAGATACAATACTCGTAACTTTACCGAGTGTGAAAGGTTCAACCTTTTGTTGCAAAACGCCGAACATAGATTGACTTATAAGGAGCTGATATATGGATAACTATTTAGATAAACCACAAAATTTCTTGTTTTACACCTCAAATGATGGGAAAACAAGTGTACAAGTTATTGTTGATAGTGGCAGAGACACTATCTGGACTACACAAAAGGGTATGGCGGAAATTTTTGATGTAGATGTTTCTGGCATTTCAAGGCATGTAAGCAATATATATAATAGTAAAGAATTGGATGAAGAAAGCACTTTGCAAAAATTGCAAATTGCAAATTCAGACAAACCTGTGGTGTATTACAATCTTGATGTGGTTATTGCTGTAGGTTATCGCGTTAATAGTTATAAGGCTACTCAATTCCGTATATGGGCAACACAAATCTTAAAGGAATACCTTGTCAAAGGTTTCGCTTTAGATGATGAAAGGCTCAAGCAAGGGAACAACCTATTTGGTAAAGATTTCTTTAAAGAACTTCTTGAAAGAATCCGGGAAATAAGAGCCTCGGAAAGAATGTTCTATGAGAAGATAACGGACATTTTTAGGGATTGCAGTATAGACTATGATGACAAATCTCCAGTGACACACGATTTTTATGCAGCCATGCAAAACAAATTCCATTACGCAATACATCAACATACGGCAGCGGAGATATTGCGTGAGCGTGCAGATGCAACTAAACCATTTATGGGTTTAACAAGTTGGAGTAATCAAAAAACAGGTGGAAAGATATATAAATATGATGTTGATAAGGCAAAGAATTATTTGACTGAAAATGAAATCAAAGGGCTTAATCACCTTGTAAACATGTTCCTTGATTATGCCGAACGAATGGCAGAAAAAAGCAAGGGTACGTTTACAATGCAAGATTGGGCGCAACGCCTTGAGATGTTCCTTAACTTCAATGAATACCCGATATTAACAAATGCAGGAAAAGTAAAGAGCGAAGTTGCAAAACGATTTGCCGAAAATGAATATAACAAATACAGAGTTATTCAGGATAGAGAATACAAATCGGACTTTAATCGCCTTGTAGAAGTTGAAACTACTGGAAAGCTGCCAGTAGAAACAATCCCACAGGAAAATCCGTTTGAGCTATCCTCATTTGATAAATCTCTCAAACACGCATTAAATTACAACCCCAACAAAGATAAAGAGTCGCCGAAATGACGACTCTTTTCCGTTTAATACTCATCCTTTAGTGTACATGACTATACACCCATATGTACCTACGCGGAATTGTACAAACATCTTTAGGTCAACGCTCACGAGCGTATATATACGTTCAGTACTACTTTTTTCAGTATCGAAAACAATATACCTCTCAAGCAAATAGTCTGATAAAGACAGGGCATACGAAGCACTCGTATAAAATGCATTCATTTCTAAAGAACCGTTCTTAAACTGGTAGCCATAATTGTCAACATTTCCTTTGCCATAATAAGTGAGCATGGTGTTATCTTCTGATTTAAGTGTGTATCCTGACATTTGGCTTTTGACTTCGCTCTTGCTACTTCCAAATTCCAAGTATGGTTCTGTGAATGATGTATATCTGGGTTTTACAACGACTTCGCAAGTCAGATTGTTCGCGTGTATAGTTGTTGTACCTACATGATTAGCAGTTACAACACCTTTGTTTACATCGGCTATACGTTTGTTGTCAGAGAACCAAGTGCATTCATCATTACCGCTATATGTGAGTTTTTCCGTTTCATCCACATAAAGGGTGATTCTCGTTTTCACACGTTCCGCAGGATTACCACATCCCTCTCAACAATGGAAAAGCACTACGCCCTATGACGCAGCACGCCCTTGTTGAGAATAAAATAGCCGTTTTCGGTCTATTGTGGTAATTTGCGGAACGATTAGGCTATCAAATATGTCCGACAGCAATTCTGTTGTCGGTACAAACTTATGAAAAATATATGAAACACCAATTACTTATTGTGATATAGCCGTTTATTGCCTATTTTTGTAATGGCATAAAAGAGTTATATGTAAACTTGTATATAGTTACCTAATATTATTATGTAACTTTGGCCATAGATACAGATGTTGCTCTTGTTTTACTTTTTTATTGAAGTGGAGTGACATCCATTTAGAAGGGACTTAATTATAAACTTCAATTCTAACATTTATGAAATTCTCATTTTTTAGGATGGCCTCAATTATGGCCATAACAGCGTTACTGGGCGTAGCCTGTACAGGCGATGACAAGGTTGGTGATGAGGAAAAAGGTGGTATCAAGGTTGAAGGTTATGGTTTCGTTGATCTTGGCTTGAGTGTGAAGTGGGCCACCTGTAACGTTGGTGCCACCAAGCCGGAGGACTTCGGTGACTACTACGCTTGGGGTGAAACAGAACCATACTATGAAGACGGATATGCTCAAGAATCCCCGCAGTCACACTGGAAAGAAGGTAAATCTGCCGGTTATGCTTTTTCCACCTACAAGTGGTGTAACGGCTCAAGCACCACACTGACCAAATACAACACCAGCACTTCATATGGTACAATAGATAACAAGACCGTCCTTGACCCGGAAGATGATGTTGCCCACGTCAAATGGGGCGGAAGTTGGCGTATGCCAACCAATGCAGAGCAGGTAGAACTACTCAACAGTTGCACATGGACCTGGTATAGTAGTGGCAACTCAGAATTTAACGGTGTGGCCGGTTATAAAGTAACAAGTAACAAGTCCGGTTACACAGATCGCTCCATTTTCCTGCCCGCAGCCGGGTTTCGCCTCGATACGAGTCTTTACAGCGCTGGAGAGCTCGGCGGCTACTGGTCTTCTTCGCTCAGCACAGACAGCCCGTACCTCGCGCAGGGCCTCAACTCATTCTATTCCGGCGATCACTTCACGACCTACAACTACCGCAACCGTGGTCGGTCCGTTCGCCCCGTTTGTCCGTAGGATTTGTCCTCCCAACAGGCGAAAAGGCAAGCATTCAGGCGCAGGGCTGCCTGATGTAGGCGGGTGGCAATGCCAAAGCCACCCAGCAGCATCAGGCAGTCCTGCGCCTGCTTCACACACATTATCAAATACTACACTTGATATAGAAGGAGGGGTTGAACGTTTGCAATGAATCGAGGTTAAACTGCTACAGATATTGAAGGCACTCCTTTCAATGCTAGTAACAGAGGAGAACCGTTGGACGATACAATTACTGAATACACGTTTCAGGAGGATTATTACTTTGCAGTAGGTGACAACGCCATGGACTCGTATGATTCCCGTTACTGGGGCTTCATCCCCGAAGATTTCATAATAGGGATTGTATTTGGCCAATAATGTTGATCGACGGGTCCATACTTTTGTAAGATGAGACATAATTTCTTGGCCTTCAAAAAACTGTTTGTTACTTCTCACTGATGCAAGCTAGCTTGAAATGAATTTTAAAGTGTATAATCTACAAAATTTATCATACACAACCTTTTAGTCTATAAAATTTGTATATTTGCATAGTCTTAACCAATAAAATTTGTATGACCAGCAAGGTTGATGTTACAAAAGAGATAATATTTGCATCCTCTGATCCCAATGTTTCAAGGCAGATATCAGCAATGGTGAAATCGGGCAGGCTCAAAAAGATTGCCCCTCGTCTTTATACTTCAAACCTTGTTGACAGCTTTGAATCCATAGTTAGACGCAATATCATTGACATCTTGGTATGGCGCTATCCCGGAGCAATAATAAGCCACCGTAGCGCGCAGGAGATGCGTCCCACGCCCCAAGGTGATTTCTTTCTTACTGCCTCATACAGCAAACGTGTCACAGATCTTCCGGGCATAACAATTAACCTGATCAAAGGACCTGCCGCCGATGAAAGCGATATGCCGTATAACGGCATTTTCATTGCCAGTGAATACCGCTGGGTGCTTGAGAATATGCAGATATCAAGAAAGACAGAGCACCAGTCCAAGACACTGCCCATAGCTCAGATTGAAGACAAACTGGAAAAAATACTTCTTCTTGGAGGCGAGGATCAACTCAACGCATACCGTGACCATCTAAGGCAGGTTTCCGTTCGGTTGGATATGGCACAGGAATTTGAAAAAATCAACAAGATAATATCTGCTTTGCTGGCTACGCATTCAGCCGATGTGCTTTCTACACCATCAGCCAAAGCAATGGCGGCCGGTATGCCGTTTGACAAGGACCGTATCAACCTTTTTGAGATTCTTTTTAATGCCATTAAGGACGAATACTTTGTGTATCGTGCCAACCGTAACCGTGATGAGGAATCGTTCCGACTGTTCTCTTTCTTTGAGAGTTACTTCTCCAATTATATAGAGGGAACAGAGTTTGAGATAGATGAGGCCAAGCAGATTGTTGATTCCGGAATCCCCATTCCCCGCCGCGATGAGGACTCGCATGATATACTAGGCACTTTCAGGATACTCTCCAACCGTGTGGAGATGAGTCGTGTTCCCACATCAACTGATGAGTTGTACTCCATACTACAATCTCGCCATTCCGTATTGCTGAGTGGCCGTCCGCACCTTAATCCAGGCATTTTCAAGACTGTTAACAACCGTGCAGGAAACACTGAGTTTGTGGACTATCACCTCGTAAAAGGAACTTTAAACTATGGCTACAAGTTCTATTCTGCATTGAAAGACCCATTTGCGCGTGCCATTTTCATGATGTTCATGATAAGTGAGGTACATCCATTCAATGACGGTAATGGCCGTGTGTCACGCATAATGATGAACGCGGAGCTTGTCCAGGCTGACCAGACGCGCATAATTGTTCCAACAGTCTTTAGGGAGGATTATCTATTGGCCTTACGCAAACTGTCCCGTCAGCAGGATCCTGGTGCATACATAAACGTCATGGTCAAGCTGCAGAAATTCAGCGACAACCTATATGGTTCAGATTTTACCGAACTTAAGGAATACCTGCGCCAGTGCAATGCGTATGAGGAACCCTCACAGGCCAAGCTGGAAATAATAGACCGTATAATCCGGTAATTTCACTATCTTATATAAAATGTTGATTTATTTGTAGCTTACGGGTTCCAGTTGACTTAGGTATCCAGGTTATTGCAGCTTCTTGCCGCTGAACCTGAACTCACTGCCCTCATGCGTTTCTCCGTTCAACTTCCAGCTGCGGTTGCATTTGGGGGGCCTGCTCTCCTTGTGGTCGGAGCAGTGATAGTGTATGGCGTCCACTGTTCCGTCGGGCCATTTCAGGATAATGTCCTCATCCATATCGGCAGCACCGTCTATCTCGCCAAAGTACAGCCTGTACTCAGGCGGATATGCCGTAGTGTCAACAGGTTGTGCAAACAACCCGTACATTATTGCCAGGTAAGCTCTTGTATGTATGCTTTTATGTATGCTGTCCCTTTGGCTCCAGTCCTTTACGGTATAAGTCTGGCCCTTAAAGGTCAGTGACATGCCGGGCATATCAGGCTGTATTATGCTTTTCCCGTCGGCATCAGTGGCATAAATGTATATATTCACAGGTGACCAGTCAACAATGTAGCCATTGGTGTCATTGGTGTCATTATTCTCACATCCGGCCAGTAAAGTAATAGCCATCACAGCATATACAGCTGCAGTAAGCAGCATCACGCTGCGCATACGCTTAAAAGTAGATGAAACTTTATTCATTGTGTTAGTCTATTTCACAAAAAATGGGAGAACTCATGTTGGAAGGCCTTTAAAGCGCTCTTTAAGAAGTGTTGATTTCCCTACCTGACGACCACCAAACAGGAACATTGCCTCATCCAGCTGGTTCTCTATATCAAATATCCTCTTGTACATAAAGTGCTTAATTTCCGAGTTTACATTCAGGATTTTAAATGAAAATCAGGAATCTAGGTGTGAATGTAAACACTATATTTCCAACATCCAAATAATCGTATAACTTTTTATTATGTGAAAAATGTGAAAAAGGGGACTGTCCCCAATTTCACATTAGCAAAAAAAGACGGTCCAGTTGAAATCCTGAACCGTCTTTTTTTGCGTCAGAAATATGTTTTACTCCGTGACGGGACGGATTGAAAAGCCAAAGAAACGTTCATTGCCTGCAACATATGCACTTCCCCAATGGCCGCTGAATGCTTTAGCTATGTCGGGTCTATTTTCACTTACATTTGATGCCCAGTACCAGGCAAATTCTCCGGCAACAGCGTGATCGGTGCCGTAATAGTCGCCGGCGGCGGGAATGAATATGGACCTGTCGGTAAAGCCGGTCTTCTTACCGGTAACTATAATACCTACAATGCCGTTGTCGTTGTAATCGTCAGTCCAGGTTAATGTGCAATTGTCTATCAACTCCTGCCATTCGGTTTCAGTAGGCATACGCCAGTTACCCTGAAGTATTACATGAGCTGCATCATCCTCCGGGTCAAGTACGGTCTTGTTGTCCATATCACCGGTTCCACTCCAATAGGTGGAATTGCTGCAATATTTGGTTAGTTGGTTGGATCTGCCGTTATTGTACCACTTATATGCTGATGAATAGTAACTTGACAGACCATCCTTCCATGTAAGGGGATCCTGGCTGGTGTAATGTGGCTCCACCTCGCCCCAGGCGTAGAAATCACCATAATCCGAAGCATTGGCGCATAGTCCGCTTTGTGAAAGATTGCTGATGGCCCAATATACGCTAAGTCCAAGATTCACGGAGCCGTCAGGAGCGGGATCGGGCAGAGTTGGGGTAGAAACCTCCTCCTGAACGGTAACATCACACACAGCCACAATGGTACCCTGTTCATCCAGTGCGGCTTTGATCTGCCCCTGACCGGGAGCCAGTGCAGTAACCAGACCGTTATCATCAACAGAGACTACCTGGGGTGATGTTGAGGTCCAGCTGTAAATGGATTTATTTACAGCGTCCTTTGGGGTGTATATGGGGGTAAGCGTATATGTATCGCCCACATTCAAAGTCAGCTCTGTCTTGTCAAATGTGAGTGACTCAACCATAATATCTTTCTTTATGCCAGCCTGGACCACATAAACGGATTGAGAGACAGAGCCACAGGTGATGGTAATCTTTGCCTTACGCGGTTTCTCACTTTTATTGTCCTGGGCCGTGATGGTAATGGCGGTGGGACCTGCCGAACCGGAACTGGGATTAACGGTGAGCCAGGTAATGGGTTTTCCGTCATTGGCATCCTGGATTGTTACGCTCCAGTCTATGGATGACGTAAATGACAGCTTTATGGTAACAATACCATCGGCAGCCGTAGCGGCAAAACTGATACCGTGTTCAAAGTACGACAGACTCTCTTCGGGTATCTCCAGCTTAGCCGGAATCTCAACCGCATTTTTCTCTTCATCACATGCTGTAAAAGAAATTACAGCTGCAACCGGCAATACATAAATGCATGCACGGCACAAACTTGATAAAACAGATAGAATCTTTTTCATAATGACTAGTAATTCAAATATATGATTCAAATGTAATGTGAAAGGATGAGAATAGCTCCCTCTGTTTGTTAAATGGTGTTAACGCGTCCGAGCGTTGGCTATTTTAGGGATTACGGATTTTAACTACCTTTGCCCATGAAAGATATCACATAAAAAATACGATTATGAAAAGGATTATTACGGTTTTGTGCTTGCTGGTGGCGGCTGTTTGTACATTTGCCCAGTCGGCTAAGGAGATAGTTTCACGCATGGAATCATTGATGTCGGACCATGAGGATGAGGGGTATGTGATGACTGTTGAGATTAAGATTCCCATTGTGGGTTCTATTGAGACTCTGTGCTACCAGTTAGGTGACAGATTCCGTATGGAGGTTGCTGTTCTGGACAAGAAGATGATTACCTGGACAGACGGCGCAACTACCTGGGTTTATGATTCGGAGAAAAATGAGGTGGAGATATCGGGCGGTCCTGCCGATACCCAGAGCAACGCCCAAATGTTTGAGGATATTTCGGCCGGTTATGATATAACGATTGACAAACAGACTGCGGATGCGTGGTATTTATCATGCAAGAGATCCAAAACCAACAAGGATAAGGATGCGCCCAAGAAGATGGATATTGTAATTGCCAAGGGCACTTTCCATCCCATAAGCCTGAGCACAAAGGAAAAGGGTGTAACCCTGACTATCCGTGATATCAAATTCGGTGCAACCAAGGAGCTGGTAACATTCAACAAGGATGCTTATCCGGGCGTAAAGGTTGTTGACAAGCGTTGAATGCTAAACTAAAAAAAGGAGGCCGACTAAAAAGCATTTTTTAGCCGGTCTCTTTTTTTGTTCATATGATTTGTTTCTCATTTTTACTTTGTGGATTTTGGCCGTATGAGTGTTTCTTGATGTCTCAACTTGCCTGAGCTAAGCT